>Ga0160433_100308_pt1 | contig 31452 bp, 26 predicted proteins | sample HID1972K_E0MG_FD_108235 | JGI IMG/M metagenome (GOLD analysis project Ga0160433, IMG submission 108235) | Enriched pill bug-associated microbial communities from UW Madison campus, WI, USA - HID1972K_E0 MG | ecosystem: Host-associated > Arthropoda: Insects > Digestive system > Unclassified ...
CCGAGCTGGAAACCTCCGGCGTGGAAGTGCGTTCGCGCCTGAATATCGCTCCGGCCGCGCCGCTGATCATGCCGTATCACATCGCCCTGGACCAGGCGCGCGAACGCGCCGCCGGTGGCAAGGCGATCGGCACCACCGGCCGTGGCATCGGCCCGGCCTACGAAGACAAGGTGGCGCGCCGCGGCATCCGCATCGCCGACCTGCATTACCCGGCCCAGCTCGAAGAGCTCCTGCGCACCGCGCTGGATTACCACAACTTCGTGCTGACCAAGTACCTGGGCACCGACGCGGTGGATTTCCAGCAGACTTTCGACGAGGCGCTTGCGTTCGGCGAGTACGTGCAGCCGATGAAGTCCGACGTGGCCGGCATCCTCCACGACCTGCGCAAGCAGGGCAAGCGTGTGCTGTTCGAAGGCGCGCAGGGCGCGCTGCTGGACATCGACCATGGTACCTACCCGTACGTCACCAGCTCCAACACCACCGTCGGTGGTGCGCTGGCCGGTGCCGGCGTGGGCGCCGATGCGATCGACTACGTGCTGGGCATCGCCAAGGCCTACGCGACCCGCGTCGGTGGTGGCCCGTTCCCGACCGAGCTGGATGACGAAGTCGGGCAGGGCATCCGTGACCGCGGTGCCGAGTACGGCGCCTCGACCGGCCGTCCGCGTCGCTGCGGCTGGATGGATATCGTCGCGCTGAAGCGTGCCGTGGCCATCAACGGCATCAGCGGCCTGTGCATCACCAAGCTGGACGTGCTGGACGGCATGGAAAAGCTGAAGGTCTGCATCGCCTACGAATACCGTGGCAAGCGCACCGAATATGCGCCGCTGGACGCGCAGGGCTGGGAAGAGTGCACGCCCGTGTACCTGGAATTCCCGGGCTGGACCGAGAACACCCACGGTGTCACCAGTTGGGACGAGCTGCCGGCGGCGGCGCGCGCGTACCTGCGTTCGCTGGAAGAGCTGGCCGGCTGCCCGATCAGCATCGTGTCCACCGGTCCGGACCGCGACCACACCATGGTCCTGCAGGATCCGTTCGCCTGATACGCGACCGCATCCGGTAACGAAGAAGTCCCGCGCAGGCGGGACTTTTTCGTTGCCGGGGTGATGGCCCGCCTTCATGCCTGCACGGGCGGCTCACGGTGGCCGGCTCATGCTCGGGCCAGATCTCCGATGGAGCGATCCATGACCGAATACACGTTGCAGGATCTGGCGAAGAAGATGGCCGACATCGATTTCGTCATGTTCCAGACCCGCACCGACGGCGGTGAACTCGCCGCGCGCCCGATGAGCAACAACGGCGATGTCGATTACGATGGCGACAGCTGGTTCTTCGCACTGGACAGCACGCGGATGGTGTCGGACGTGCAGCGCGAGCCGAACGTGCTGCTGGCGTTCACCGGGTCGAAGGGGCTGCTGGGCAGGCCGCCGCTGTTCGTTGCGGTGCAGGGGCATTGCCACCTGCACCGCGACAGGCCGACGCTGGCCAGTCACTGGGTCAAGGACCTGGAGCGCTGGTTCGAGCAGGGCGTGGATACGCCTGGGCTCGTGCTGCTTCATGTACGCGCATCGCGCATCGCCTGGTGGGATGGCGAGGACAACGGCGAACTCACTCTCTGACGCCCATGCCGGTGTTGGCAGGGCGTCCCATGCCCGGCGTGCCGGGCCCCTCCACGGCATCCTGCGAAGCACGGCCGATCATGATGGATCGTGGCCGTGCCGTCGCCGCGTCAGCCAGCGCCACCACGTAACAGCGGATAGGGATTGATCGATTCACCCTTCCACCATTGCTTTTCCGCTCCCAGCACATGGACTTCGAAGTGCAGGTGCGGGGCGTCGGGACTGGCGTTGCCGGTGCTGCCGACGTAGCCGATCACCTCACCGCGCTTCACCTGCTGCTTTTCGGCCAGCCCATCGGCGTAGCGCTGCAGGTGCGCGTAGTAGTAGCAGTAGGTCCCGCCCGGCTCGAACTGGTAGATGGTCAAGCCGCCACGCTCGCTGTCGAACAGCTTCTCGATGTGGCCATCGGCCGCTGCCAGGACGGGTGTCCCTTCAGGGGCGAGGATGTCGATCGCATCGTGCACCCGTCCCTCGCTGCGCGCGTCGGTGAAGGTGTCCTGGAGTTGGGAGGACTGTATGCCCTGGACCGGCAGCAGCAGGCCGTCGCCGGCGACAGGGGGGGCGACGGGGGGCGTGCTGGCGCGTACGGGAGGCGGCGACGGCTGCGATGCATCCGCCGCCGCTGTGGACACCGGCGGTGGCGCATGCGGATGCGGGTCGGCAGGCCGCGTGGCGATGGAGTCTGCGGAAGCAGGGTCACCGTTGCGTGGCGTCGCATCGCCGCCCGAACGCAGCCACCCGCCGACCGCAAGCCCGAGCAGGAGTCCGGTGGCGATCAAGGGCATCAGCCGCATCGTGCTTACTCCTGCATCCGGACCGGGATCGACGGCCCCACCGCGTCGGCGACCCGCACTGCATCCCAGTTGGTCATGCGCACGCAACCATGGGATTCGGTCTTGCCGACATGGCCCGGCTCCGGCGTTCCGTGCAGGCCGTAGTGGGGCTTGTCGATGTCGATCCAGACGCGGCCGACCGGATTGTTCGGGCCCGACGGCAGCGTCTGCTTGCTGTCGCCCTTCTTCGCATCCCAGAACAACCTGGGGTTGTAGTGGAAGGTGGGATCGCGGGCGACACCGAGGATCTTCCAGTCGCCGATCGGTAGGGGATCATGCTTGCTGCCGGACGACACCGGCACCTGCGCGACCACCTTGCCCTGGGCATCCAGCAGTTGCAGCGTGGCGTCGGATTTGTCGATCACCACCTTGGCCGCCTGCGGCAGCGGGCTGCTGCCGATGTTCGGTACCTGGATGCGCGCGCCGGCCTTGCCCAGGTCCACGCCCGGGTTGAGCGCCTTCAACAGCTCGGGCGATGCGTGGAAGCGCTCGCCCAATGCCTCTTCGACCGAGCTGTAACCCAGCGTTTTCAGTTTCGCCTGCGCCGCGGGCGCCTTCGGCACCGGCTGGAACGGGCCAGCCACGTCCTCGGCGGTGAGCGTGTAGCTGGCCAGCGGCGCGTTCGCATCGGCCTGCAGCGCATTCCAGGTGGCATCATCCAGTTCGCCACTGGCGGTCAGCCCGTGCGCGGCCTGGAAGCCGGCGACCGCGCGCCGCTGGTTGGAGCCCACTTCACCATCGATCTGGCCGGGCGAGAAGTTCGCGCGGTCCAGCAGTATCTGTGCATGCAGTGTCGAACGTACGGCGGTATCCAGCGTGGCAGCGCCGGCCGGCTCTGCCGCGGGTGCCTGCGCAAGGACAGGCATGCAGGCGGCCAGCGCCAAGGCGAGAACACAGCTACGGACGGCTGGGGAAGGTGGCATCGCAGGCTCCAACAGGGACATTCAACCACCATGCCGCACCCCGCGTGAAAACAAGGGGACGGAGGGGATCACGTGGTAATCGACTCATCCAGCCAGTGCCACGCTCATCGCTTCGTGGCGCGCTTGCGGGCCGTGGATCTCTTCGCCGCCTTCTTCGTTGCTTTTTTCACCGCGGTCTTCTTCGCCGCCTTCTTCGTGGCCTTCCTTGCCGCGGTCTTCTTCGTCGCCTTCTTCGTAGCCTTCTTCGCCGTGGTCTTCTTCGTAGCCTTCTTCGCCGTGGTCTTCTTCGCCGCCTTCTTCGTGGCCTTCCTTGCCGTGGTCTTCTTCGTCGCTTTCTTCGTGGCCGCCCCGCGTCCGCTGCCGCTGCGCTTGCCGCCACCGTCCTGCTTGTTGACGGTGGCCCACGCGATCCGTTCCGCGTCCTCGTCGGGGCGCTCGCGTTCCTTCTCGCTGTCCTCGATGTGTTCTGCCATGCGCTTCTGCTTGTCGGTGTATGCCGATTTCTCGCCACGGGGCATGTCGATCTCCTGCAGGGAATGGAAAGGGAACAACGGCTCAGGCCAGCAGACGCAGCTTCGGTTCGCGGGCCCACTGGCGGGTGGCAGCGGCAGCAAGGAAGCGCGCGGTATCGCCGGCTTCGACAATCCCGTCGTCCTTGCCGACGCCAGCCGCCTTCAACAGCGCGGCACCGCCCTTGTCGCTGGAGATCGCCTTCAGGTGTGCCCAGGCATCGCCGGCGAAATCCAGCGCCGCCGCTTCCTTGGCCAGCGCCCGTGCCGCCGTTTCGCTGAGTACCACCGCGACCGCATCGAACACCACCGAGGGCGTGCCGGCCAGCTGGCCATCGGCGGCCAGCCGCTTGCCATCGCTGAGCACGCCGCCCCCCAGCTTCGGCGCGACCAGCTTCACGTCTGCGCCGGCCTTGCGCGCGGCCTTGCGCAGCTCGCCGATCGCCGCGGCATCGGAGCCTTCATCGAACAGGATGCCGATGCAGCGGCCCTGCAACGTCTCCGCGCCGCGACCAATGACGCGTACCTCCGGAACGGGCGGCATGTCGGTGGCCGGCACGGCGGCCGGTGGCGCCTTGGGCAGCGCCGCCATGCCGAGCCCATCGGCGACGCGCTGCGCCAGCGCCTCGTCGATGTTGCGCAACTGGCCGACCATGCGTTCGCGTACCGCGGCGGTTTCCACCTTGGACAGCTCGAATACCAGGGCACTGGCCAGGTGGGCCTGTTCGGCCGCTTCCAGGCTGTGCAGGAACATCCGCGGCTGGCTGTAATGGTCGGCGAAACTTTCCGCGCGGGTACGGCCGCGGCGACCATCATCGGGGGTGGCATGGCTGCGGAACCCGGCCGCGGTCGAACGCGGGCTGTCTTCCTGCAGCGAGCTCGGGTCGTAGGCCACGCGTCCCTTCGGCACCTGCATCTGCATGTGGCCGTCGCGCTGGTGGTTGGCGAACGGGCATTTCGGCGCGTTGATCGGGATCTGGTTGAAGTTCGGCCCGCCCAGGCGGATCAGCTGCGTGTCCAGGTACGAGAACAGCCGGCCCTGCAGCAGCGGGTCGTTGCTGAAATCGATGCCCGGCGGCACGTTGGCGGGGCAGTAGGCCACCTGTTCGGTCTCGGCGAAGAAGTTGTCCGGCCAGCGATCCAGCACCATGCGTCCGATGACCTGCAGCGGCACCAAAGATTCGGGAATGATCTTGGTCGGGTCGAGGTGATCGAAGGGGAAGGCGTCGGCTTCTTCTTCGGTGAACAGCTGCACCGCCAGTTCCCATTCCGGGAAATCCCCGCGCTGGATCGCCTCGAACAGGTCGCGGCGATGGAAGTCGTTGTCCGCGCCCTGCAGCTTCAGCGCCTCGTCCCACACCGTGGACTGCAGCCCAAGCTTCGGCCGCCAGTGGAACTTCACGAACGTCGATTCGCCGGCTTCGTCCAGCAGGCGGAAACTGTGGATGCCGAAGCCTTCGATCATGCGCAGCGAGCGTGGGATGGTGCGGTCGCTCATCGCCCACATGATCATGTGCATGGATTCGGGCATCAGCGAGATGAAATCCCAGAAGGTGTCGTGCGCGCTGGCGGCCTGCGGAAAGGCGCGATCCGGTTCCATCTTCACCGCATGGATGATGTCGGGGAACTTGATCGCATCCTGGATGAAGAACACCGGGATGTTGTTGCCCACCAGGTCCCAGTTGCCCTCGGGGGTATAGAACTTCACCGCGAAGCCGCGCACGTCGCGTGGGGTATCCACCGAACCCGCACCGCCGGCGACGGTGGAGAAGCGGGTGAACACGGGGGTTTTCACCCCGACCTCGCTGAGAACCCGGGCGCGGGTGTACTTGCCCAGCGACCGGGTCAGCTCGAAATAGCCATGCGCCGCGCTGCCGCGCGCGTGGACGATGCGCTCGGGAATGCGCTCGTGGTCGAAGTGGGTGATCTTCTCGCGCAGGATGAAGTCTTCCAGCAGGGTCGGCCCGCGCGGTCCCTGCCGCAGCGAATTCTGGTTGTCGGCGATCGGCAGGCCCTGGTTGGTGGTCAGCTCCGGATGCGAGCCACCGGCCCGCTGGTGGAGCTCTCCGCCGTGGCCGCGCTCGTCGCGGGTGGCGGCGGTTCCGGTGGGCGGGGTTGCGGGAGCGGCAGGCGCGCGCTTGCTGGATGGCTTGCTGGCTGGCATTTCGGGTCTCCTGCGGAAAGAGTGCTGCTCACCGCCCACAGTGGCCCGCCCACCGTGAAAAGCAGGTCCCGCGCAGGTGAAACCGGGGTCAGTTATGCTGTGACCATGCGTGTTGAACCTGCCGACATCGAAGCCCTGTTCGACGCCATCCCGGACGTGCTGTTCTTCATCAAGGACTGCGAAGGGCGCTACACCCACATCAACCAGACCATGCTGCGCCGGCTCGGGTTGAAATCGCGGAAGGAGGTCATCGGCCGCACCGCGGCGGAGATCTACCCGACCGGGCTGAGCGCGGACTACGCAGACCAGGACATGCGGGTGCTGTGCGGGGAGGTGATCGAGAACCTGATGGAGCTGCACCTGTTCGCCAACCGCGAGCCGGGCTGGTGCCTGACCTGCAAGCGCCCGCTGCTGATCGACGGCGAGGTCGCCGGCCTGATCGGCATTTCCCGCGACCTCGGGCAGAAGCACAGCCTCGGGGCACAGTACGAACACCTGCGCCTGGCGCTGGCGCACTTGAATGCGCATTACGCCGAGAACGTGCGCATGCAGACGCTTCTGGACATCACCGGATTCTCGCTGTCCAAGCTTGAACGCAGCTTCCGCAAGGTTTTCCAGATGACCCCGCAGCAGGTGCTGACCCGGCTGCGGATCCAGATGGCGATGCACCTGCTGCACGGCGACGACAGCATCGCCAGCATCGGCCAGGCCTGCGGTTTCAGCGACCAGAGCGCGTTCACCCGCAAGTTCAAGGCCGAAACCGGGATGTCCCCGCGCGCCTACCGTACCCGCATTGGTGAACTGGCCGGCACGTGAGGGCGGGTGCCATGCGGCCTATCCCGCCGCGCGGCCGGACAGGGTAATGTGATGGACTTGTCGACACGCACATGCCTTCCATGCCCGCCAATCCGAATCCTCCCGCAACCGCGGTGACCACCCGCCTGGGCCATGCGCTCAAGCCCCGCCAGCTCATCATGATGGGCCTGGGCAGTGCCATCGGCGCTGGCCTGTTCCTCGGTTCCGGGGTCGGCGTGCAGCTGGCCGGGCCGGCCGTGCTGCTGTCCTACCTGGTCGCCGGCGCGCTGGTGATCATCGTGATGAACGCGCTGGGCGAGATGGCCGCGGCCAAGCCGACCAGCGGCGCGTTCTCGGTGTATGCCGCCGATGCGCTGGGCCCGACCGCCGGGGCGACGGTGGGCTGGCTGTGGTGGGTGCAGCTGGTGATCGTGATCGCCGCCGAGGCGGTGGGCGCGGCCGGCCTGCTGGCAACGGTGTGGCCGGCGCTGTCGGTACCGATGTCAGCCCTGGCCTTCATGCTGTTCTTCACCGCGATCAACCTGCTCGGGGTGAAGAATTTCGGCGAGTTCGAATTCTGGTTCGCCATCCTCAAGGTGGTCGCGATCCTTGGCTTCATCGCCATCGGCGTGGCCCTGCTGATGGGCTGGCTGCCGCAGGCCAGCTCGCCGGGCTGGTCCAACTTCACCGGCAACGGCGGCTTCGCGCCGACCGGCCTGGCTGGGATCGGCGCGGCGCTGCTGGTGGTGGTGTTCGCCTTCGGTGGTACGGAGATCGTGGCGGTGGCCGCTGCGGAAACCGAGGATCCCGAGCGCAGCATCGCGCGCGCGATCCGCACCGTCGCCTGGCGCATCCTGGTGTTCTACATCGGCTCGCTGAGCGTGATCATCGCGGTGGTGCCGTGGACCAGTGCCGCGTTGAGGTCGCCGTTCGCCGCGGTGCTGGAGGCAGCCAACATCCCCGGCGCGGCCACCGCGATCACGCTGATCGCGGTCATCGCGCTGCTGTCAGCGCTCAACGCCAACCTCTACGGCGCATCGCGGATGATCTTCTCGCTTGCCCAGCGCCGCGAAGCGCCGGCGCTGCTCGGCTGGGCCGACCGCCGCCAGGTGCCGGTGCTGGCGGTGCTGGCCAGCGTGCTGTTCGGGTTCGTCGCCACCGTGCTGGAACTGCTGTTCCCGGACCGGGTACTGCCGGTGCTGCTGAACATCGTCGGCTCGACCTGCCTGCTGGTATGGACCTTGTCCCTGGTCTCGCAACTGGTGCTGCGCCGCCGCGCCGATCGTGCCGGGGCGGTGCTGCCGTTCCGGATGGCGCTGTTCCCGTGGCTGAGCGTGGTGGCATTGGTGATCCTGGCGATGATCTTCGCGCTGTTGCTGTCCGAAGCGCAGACGCGCATGCAGTTCCTGGCAATGGTGGCACTGACCCTGGCGATCGCTTCGGCCAGCGCGATCGCACGACGCGTGCGCGGTTGACGCCGCGCCGATGTCCCGGACGAAAAACGGCCCGCTTGCGCGGGCCGTTGCGTATCCCCGGAGAACGCCCCGGACTCAGGCTTCGACGTCGTCTTCCTTGTACGCGTCCACCGGGATGCAGGCGCACATGACGTTCTTGTCGCCGTACACGTTGTCCACGCGCGCCACCGGCGGCCAGTACTTGGACTGCTTCAGGGTCGGCAGCGGGAAGGCGGCCAGTTCGCGCGGATAGGCGTGGGTCCACTCGCTGGCGGTGACGGCGGTCGCGGTGTGCGGTGCGTTCTTCAGCGGGTTGTCCTCGCGCTCCAGGCGGCCGTCCTCGATCGCGGCGATTTCCTCGCGGATCTGGATCATCGCGTCGATGAAGCGGTCCAGCTCATGCAGGGATTCGCTCTCGGTCGGCTCCACCATCAGCGTGCCGGCGACCGGGAAGCTCAGCGTCGGGGCATGGAAGCCGAAGTCGATCAGGCGCTTGGCGATGTCCTCGGCGCCGATGCCGGACACCTTTTCCAGCGGCCGCACGTCGAGGATGCACTCATGCGCGACCAGTCCGTTGCGGCCGGTGTACAGCGTCCGGTAATGCGGTGCCAGGCGCGTGGCGATGTAGTTGGCGTTGAGCAGCGCGACCTGGGTCGCCTTGCGCAGGCCTTCGCTGCCCATCAGGGTGATGTACATCCAGCTGATCGGCAGGATCGAGGCACTGCCGAACGACGCGGCCGAGACCATGCCGACATCGCCTTCGCCGCCCAGCACCTTGGGCAGGAACGGGGCCAGGTGCGATTTCACCGCGCACGGGCCGACGCCCGGGCCACCACCGCCGTGGGGAATGCAGAAGGTCTTGTGCAGGTTCAGGTGCGAAACATCCGAACCCCACTTGCCCGGCTTGGCGACGCCGACCAGGGCATTCATGTTGGCGCCGTCGGTATACACCTGGCCACCGTGCTGGTGCACGATCTCGCAGATGGTGACGATGTCTTCCTCGAACACGCCGTGGGTGGACGGGTAGGTGATCATCAGCGCGGCCAGGCGCTCGCCGTATTTCTCCGCCTGCACGCGGATGTCCTCGACATCGACGTTGCCGTTGGCATCGCACTTGGTCACCACGACCTTCATGCCACACATCTGGGCCGAGGCCGGGTTGGTGCCGTGCGCCGATTCCGGGATCAGGCAGATATCGCGATGGCCTTCGCCGCGCGAGCGGTGGTAGGCGCGGATCGCCAGCAGGCCGGCATACTCGCCCTGCGCGCCGGAGTTCGGCTGCAGGCTCACCGCGTCGTAGCCGGTGCATTCCACCAGCATCGCTTCCAGGCTTTCGATCAGCGCCTTGTAACCGACGGCCTGCTCGGCCGGGACCAGCGGATGGATGTTGCCGAACTCCGGCCAGGTCACCGGGATCATCTCGGCAGTGGCGTTCAGCTTCATGGTGCACGAGCCCAGCGGGATCATCGTACGGTCCATCGCCAGGTCCTTGTCCGCCAGCGTGCGCAGGTAACGCAGCAGTTCGTGCTCGCTGTGGTGGGTGTTGAACACCGGGTGGGCGAGGAACGTGCTGGTGCGCCGCAGGGCGGCCGGGATCGCGTCGCCGACGCTGCGGTCGAGCGCCTCCACGTCCGCCGATGCACCGAACACGCCGGCCAGTGCGACCACGTCCTCGCGGGTGGTGGTCTCGTCCAGGCTGAGGCCGACCGAGCTGTCGTCGATCGCGCGCAGGTTGTAACCGGCGGCACGCGCCTTTTCGTGGATGGCCGCAGCATCCACGCCGGTGATGTGCAGGGTGTCGAAGAAGTCGTTGCCCACTTCGACGCCGGCACTCCGCACGGCAGCGGCGAGGAGGGTGGCCAGGCGATGGGTACGGCGGGCGATGCGTGTCAGCCCTTCCGGACCGTGGTACACCGCGTACATCGAGGCCATCACCGCCAGCAGTACCTGCGCGGTGCAGATGTTGGAGGTGGCCTTCTCGCGGCGGATGTGCTGCTCGCGGGTCTGCAGGGTCAGGCGGTAGGCGGGGTTGCCCTGGGCGTCGACGGATACACCGATCAGGCGGCCCGGCATGGAGCGCTTGTAGGCGTCACGGCAGGCCATGAACGCGGCGTGCGGGCCACCGAAACCGAACGGCACGCCGAAACGCTGCGAGTTGCCGACCACGATGTCCGCGCCCCATTCGCCGGGGGCCGTGATCAGGGTCAGGGCAAGCAGGTCGGTGGCCACCGCCACCAGGCCGCCACGGGCATGCACGGCTTCGGCCAGCGCCCTGTGGTCGGCGACCTGGCCGAAGGTGTCCGGGTACTGCAGCAGGATGCCGAACGCTTCGGCCTCCATCGCCTCGGCCGGGGTGCCGACGCGCAGCACGATGCCCATGGGCTCGGCGCGGGTGCGCAGCAGTTCCAGCGTCTGCGGATGCACGGCATCGTGCACGAAGAAGGTGTCCGACTTCGACCTGGCCGAACGCTTGGCCAGGGTCATCGCTTCGGCGGCGGCGGTGGCTTCGTCCAGCAGCGAGGCGTTGGCGATCTCCATCCCGGTGAGGTCGGCGCACATGGTCTGGAAGTTGATCAGCGCTTCCATGCGGCCCTGCGAGATCTCGGCCTGGTACGGTGTGTAGGCGGTGTACCAGGCCGGGTTTTCGAGGATGTTGCGCAGGATGACGTTCGGCGTGTGGGTACCGTAATACCCCTGGCCGATGAAGCTGCGCAGCACCGTGTTCTGGTCGGCGATCGCACGGATCTTCGCCAGCGCCTGCACCTCGGTGATGGATTCGGGCAGCGCCAGCGGAGCGGGCGACTTGATCCGCGCCGGCACGATGGCGTCGGTCAGCGCATCCAGCGAGGCGTGGCCGACCACGTCGAGCATCTGTGCGATCTCGGCATCGTTGGGACCGATGTGGCGCTCGACGAACGCATCGTGATGCTCGAGCTCGCGCAGCGAAGGGGTGTTCTGGGACATGGCAAGGATCCGTCGGGAAAGGGCACGCACGTGGACAGCCTGCCAACCGGCAGCCTGCAGGGCGCCCCTCTGTCCTTTTGCCTGAGAGTTTAAAAGCGCGGGTGAGCGCGGCTTCGTGCCCCTTCGGCGCCGGATCGAACCGGTCTCTCCAGAGTTTTGATGCGGGTGGTATCGGGCCTGAGCGATTACGGGCGTTGCGCCTTCGGCAGCGGTGTCCTGCTTCTCCCACCGTGTTGCCGGGCGATTATAACGGCTGGCCCCGCACTCCGGGGGGACCGCCAGGCATGCGGCCGGGCTGAACCCGCGATGGCCACCATGCGTTGATGGCGATCTGCGCATGGTATTGCCAGGCGCGAAGGCCTATCATCGCCGGATTCTCGTATTCATCTGGCGCTCCCTGCTTCGCAGCGGGGCGCCTGCCCGGCGTGCGCCCCTGCACGCCGGCCAGCCTGCCGGACCCGCCATGACCGCCGCCTCGTCCTCGACCCGCCGCCTGGCCCTGCTGCTTGCAGGCCTGGCGATGTTCGGGCCGTTCTCCATCGACACCATTTTCCCCGCGTTTCCGCAGCTGGCCGAGCGCCTGTCGGTGGACGAGGTGGCGGTGCAGCAGACGGTCAGCGTCTACCTGCTGTTCTATGGCCTGATGAGCCTGGCGCACGGGCCGCTGTCCGATGCCTGGGGGCGCAAGCGGGTGATCCTGGGCGGGCTGGTGGTGTTCGTCGGCGCGTCGGTGGGCTGTGCGTTGTCCACGGACCTGACCACGCTGCTGATGTTCCGCGCGCTGCAGGGCCTGTCGGCCGGCGTGGGCATGATCGTCGGCCGGGCGGTCATCCGCGATCTTTACCATGGACACGATGCGCAGCGGCTGATGAGCCAGGTGTCGATGATCTTCGGCATCGCGCCGGCCATCGCACCGATCATCGGCGGCTGGATCCTGCTCAGTGGCGCGGGCTGGCCGTTGATTTTCTGGTTCCTGGTGGTGTTTTCGCTGGTGCTGCTGGTAGCCACCGCGCGGTTCCTGCCGGAAACGCATCCGGTCGAGGCACGCACCGCGCTGTCGCCGCGCGGACTGGTGCGCGATTACCTGCGCATCGGCAGCAACCCGCGTTTCGTGCGCCTGGCGCTGGCCGGCAGCATCAACTTCGGCGGCATCTTCCTGTACATCGCGTCCGCGCCGGTGTTCGTCATGCAGCACCTGGGGCTGGGCGAGGGCGGCTTCGCCTGGCTGTTCATTCCCACCATCGGCGGCATGACCGCCGGTTCGTTCCTGTCCGGGCGCATGGCCGGGCGCACCACGCCGACCCGCCAGGTGTCGATCGGCTTCATCTGCTGCGCGATCTCGGCGCTGCTCAACATCGGCTACGTGGCGCTGGCGCCGCAGCTGGCGCTGCCCTGGGCGGTGCTGCCGATCTTCCTGGGCGGGCTGGGCATGGCGCTGATCTTCCCGATCCTGGCGCTGGCGGTGCTGGACATGTATCCGCAGCAGCGCGGGCTGGCCTCCTCCCTGCAGGCCTTCCTGCAGTTGATGGCCAGCACGGTGGTGGCCGGCGTCGTCTCGCCGCTGCTCAGCGGCAGCCCGCTGCACCTGGCGCTGGGCCAGGCGGGTTTCTTCGCGGTCGGCTTCGCGTTCTGGTACTGGGAACACCGGCGCAGCCACGTGGCCGTGCGGGTACCGGCGTAAGCGGGTCGTCGTGAGCAGGCCGCGGCGCCGGGTGGGTTATCCTTGCGCCCCCGATCCTGCAGCCCCGCCGATGTCGACCACCTCCAAACTTCGCCGCGACCTCCGCCGGCGCCGTGAAACCCAGGCTGCCAACCGCGCGCAGGCCGCTGCCTCGCCGGTGGAGCCGCACGCCGAACTGCGCGACCAGCAGCGCACGTTGCTGGCTGGCATCGTGCGTCGCGACGGCGAGTGGGTGCTGGGCATGGATGGGCGCATCGCCGGCCAGACCGAAAGCGCCGCGCATGTACTGGCGTTGATCATGCAGGCCGGCGAACTGCACGAGCGGCAGGGCACGCCGGTGCGCCTGGTCTATTCGGATGCGCTGCGCGACGCGGCGCATGCCGAGGCGACGGCGCAGGGCCAGACCTTCGATGAGTTCAAGGCCGAGCTTGGCGCGCGGATTGCGGCCGGCAAGGGCAACTGAGCTGGAAAGCGTGACGACCAACGGTCGTCACCCACCAGGAACGGAGGGTCGTCACCCACCTGGAGCGAGAAGGGGCGGCTCCCCGCGGAGCCGCCCCTTTGTCATTTCGCCGTGGCGCTGGCCTGCCAGCCGCACGCCTGGCCCTGGTTCTGCTCCTTCAGCCAGTCGTTGACCGGCGTGAAGTACTCGATCATCGGGCCGGCATCGAGCGTCTCGCCGCCGGTCAGTTCCTTCAGCGTGGCCTGCCATGGCTGGCTGGCGCCCTTGCCGAGCATCGCCCAGAACTTCTGCCCCGCTTCCTTGTTGCCGTAGAAGCTGCACTCATGCAGCGGCCCCTTGTAGCCGGAGGCATCGCACAGGCCCTTGTAGAACTGGAACTGCAGGATGCGTGCCAGGAAGTAGCGCGTGTAGGGCGTGTTGCCCGGCACGTGGTACTTCGCGCCCGGATCGAAGAATTCCTCGCCGCGCGCGCTGGCCGGCGCCACGCCCTGGTAGCGCGCCTTCAGGTCCCACCACGCCTTGTTGTAGTTGTCCGGAGTGATCGAACCATCGAACACGCCCCAGCGCCAGCGGTCGATCATCAGTCCGAACGGCAGGAACGCCACGCCGGACAGCGCCATGCGCATCTGGTTGTTGATGACCGCCTCGCGGCTTTCCTCCGGCTTGTCGACCAGGCCGATGGAGTTGAGGTACTTCGGTGTCATCGCCAACACGATGGTGTCGCCGATCGCTTCGTGGAAACCATCGTTGGCACCGCCCTGGAACAGCGGCGGCAGCGGGTTGTAGGCCAGGTCGTAATAGATGTGGCCGAGCTCATGGTAGATGGTGGTGAAGTTCTCTTCGTTCGGCTTGATGCACATCTTGGTGCGCACGTCGCCGTTCATGTCCATGTCCCAGGCGCTGGCATGGCAGACCACGTCGCGGTCCAGCGGCTTGATGAACTGGGTCTTCTCCCAGTACGACTTCGGCAGTTCCGGCATGCCCAGCGAGACATAGAAGTCCTGCGCACGCTCGGTCATCTGCCTGGCGGTGCGCAGTTCGGCCTCGCGCTGCGCCTTGTACAGGCCCTCCACGCTGGCATTGGTACCGGCCTTGGCCAGCGCGCTGCTGAGGTTGCCTTGGTACTGCTTCTCCAGCGCCGCGGTGATGTCCAGGCTGCCGGCGCCGGGGTAGGGCTGCAGCTGGTCCCACAGGTTGGACCAGTCCTGCTGCCACATGTTGCCGAGCAGGTGCGCGGCGATCAGGCCGTTGCCCGCTTCGGCCCTGTCCTTGCCGTAGGTCGTGTCCAGCTTGCCGCGCGCGTAGCAGTGCAGCTGCTCGTACATCGGCTTGACCTGCTCCCACAGGCGGTCGGTTTCCGGACCGATCTGCTCCGGCGGCATGTCGTAGCCGCTGCGCCACATCTGCCCGGCATCGGCGAAGCCCAGGCCCTTGGCGCCTTCGTTGACCAGGCTGACGAACTGCTGGTAATCGCCACGCATCGCCGTGGTGGTGCCGTGCCAGCCCTGCCACGCGTCCAGCTGCGCATCGTAGTCGCGGCTGCGCGCCAGGACCTGTTCCAGGTCGCCGAGCTGGCGGCAGGAGTTCGGATCGTCGGCATTGGTGCAGTACTTGCCTGAGCCGTAGCTGCCCTCCATGCGGGTCGCGATCTGGGTCAGCTGGGCGAGCCTGGCCGGATCACGCGGAGCCGGCATCGAGGACATCAGCTTGAGCAGCTGCAGCGCCCGCTTGCTGTCTTCGGACATCGGCTGGCCATCGAACTTCGCCGCCTGCTCGATCCAGCGGTTGAGCTGGGCCAGCGAGCGCTCGTTGACCTTGGCCGACACGCGCTCGGAATCGCTGTTGATGTAGGTCGAGGACAGCCACTGCGCCGAGGTCATCTCCGGATAGGCCGCCTTGTACTCGGCGTTGATGCGGGCGACGAACTGGTCGGCGGTCTCGCCTTCCGGCGCGGTGGCGGTGGCGGCAGGCTCGCTGCCCGGCGACGGTTCCCTGTTGCAGGCGACCAGCGACAGCGTGGCCGCGGCGACTGCCGAAGCCAGCAGGAGGTGACGAGGGTTCACGGACGGTCCTTGGGTGGATAGGCGACCGCCGAAGGCTAGTGGGCGCCCGCGCTGCCCGCAAGTGGCGAACGCTGGGGGCCGCGGGCTGCCAGCCCGCATGCGCTGCCGTGAAGTGGATGTTAAGCTCGGCGGGCGCCGCCTCCTGCGGCGTTTTTTCTGCCCATGACCTTTCGATCGACAGAGGACGCCATGCCGACCGAGCCTGCCACCGCCCTGATCTCCAGCGACATCGTCGGGCTGGGCCTGATCGCCGCCACCCTTGCCCTGATCTTCTGGGCCGCCAGCGGGCCGACGCCGCTGCTGAAGAAGATCTTCGCCTGGGTGCCGGCGCTGCTGCTGTGCTATTTCGTCCCGGCGATCTACAACACCGCCGGCATCATCGATGGCCAGAACACCTCGCTCTACAACCCGATCGCGCGCGACGTGCTGCTGCCGGCGGCGCTGGTGCTGCTGACCCTGTCGATCGACCTCAAGGGCGTGCTCAAGCTGGGCCCGAAGCTGCTGATCATGTTCTGCGCCGGCACCGCGGGCGTGATGCTCGGTGCCATCGTGTCCTTCCAGGCGATGAAGCTGATCCATCCGGCCACCGTTGCCGGCGATACCTGGGCCGGCATGGCGGCGCTGGCCGGCAGCTGGATCGGCGGTGGGGCCAACATGGTCGCCATGCGCGAGGTCTTCGGCACCGATGCCACCACCTTCGGCCAGTTCGCGGTGGTGGACGTGGCCTGCGCCAGCCTGTGGATGGCGATCCTGCTGTTCCTGGCCAACCGTGCGCAGCAGATCGACGTGCGCAACGGCGCCGACACCCGCGCCATCGATGACATGAAGGCGCGCATCAGTGCCTACGAGGCACAGAACGCACGCATCCCGAGCCTGACCGATCTGATGGTGATCGTTGGCGTGGCGCTCGGCGGCGTCGGCCTGGCGCACGCCATCGCCGCGCCGCTGGCCAACTGGTTCGCGGCCAACGTCGGCTGGGCCAGCCAGTTCAGCCTGGACAGCCAGTTCGTCTGGGTGGTGCTGTTGTCCACCGCGCTCGGCCTCGGCCTGAGCTTCACCCGCGTGCGCAGGCTGGAATCGGCCGGTGCCTCGCGGCTGGGTACGGTGTTCCTGTACTTCCTGATCGCCTGCATCGGCATGCAGATGGACCTGCTTTCCCTGCTGGACCGTCCGTGGCTGTTCCTGCTCGGCGTGATCTGGATGGCGACCCACGTGCTGGTGCTGTGGATCGTCGCCAAGCTGCTGCGCGCGCCGCTGTTCTTCTTCGCCATCGGTTCGCAGGGCAATATCGGTGCCGCCGCGTCGGCGCCGGTGGTGGCGGCGGCATTCCACCCGACGCTGGCCCCGGTGGGCGTGCTGCTGGGTACCGTCGGCTATGCCACCGGCACCGGGCTGGCCTATGTGACCGGCCTGATCCTGAGGTGGATGGCCGGCGCCTGACCGGCCCCGGAACATGGAGCGGGGCAGGGCCCCGCTGCATGCGAAGGCGTCCAAAAAAGAAACGGCGGAGCCGCAGGGCCCCGCCGTTTTCCGTTTCCCGCCGGTGAACGCCCTGCCTCAGCAGCAGCGTCCGCCGTTCTTTCCGCTGTACCGCGCTTCCTGGCGCTCGCGGAAGAACGTCCTGTAGTCCATCGGCGTGCGGTCCGGATGTTTTTCCAGCACGTGCCGCACGTAGTTGTCGTAGTCCGGGATGCCGCAGCACAGCCGCGCGGTCTGCACCAGCCGCCGCCAGAGGCGGCGGTGGGCCTGGTACTGACCGACCGGTACCAGTTGCGTGCTCATCAGAGGTCCGCCATCTGGTGCGGCTGCAGCTGCACGTATTCCGTCTCGCGGTCGGTGCGCTGCGGATTGCGGCGCGCCACCACGATGGTCCTGATCGCATAGAACAGGATCGAGAACACCACCAGCAGGAACAGCACGGTCAGGCTGGTGTTGACGTAGGCGTTGACCACGATCTGCTGCATCTGGTCGACGGTCTTGGCCGGCGCGGTGATGGTGCCGCTGGCAATGGCGTCCTGGTACTTGTGCGCCTGCGCCAGGAAGCCCTGTGCCGGGTTGCTGTCGAAGATCTTGATCAGCCCGGCCCAGGTGGTGCAGATCAGCAGCCATGCCGCCGGAAGCGCGGTGACCCAGGCGTAGCGGTCGCGCTTCATCTTGAACAGCACCACCGTACCCAGCATCAGCGCGATGCCGGCCAGCATCTGGTTGGAGATGCCGAACAGCGGCCACAGGGTCTGGATGCCACCGAACGGATCGACCACGCCGGTGTACAGCAGGTAGCCCCACAGGGCGACGCAGCCGGCGGTGGCCAGGATGTTGGCGGTCCACGATTCGGTCTTCTTCAGCGCCGGGATGAAGTTGCCCAGCAGGTCCTGCAGCATGAAGCGGCCGGCGCGGGTGCCGGCATCCACCGCGGTCAGGATGAACAGGGCTTCGAACAGGATGGCGAAGTGGTACCAGAACGCCATCATCGCGTCGCTGCCACTGGGAATGGCTTCGTGCAGGATCTGCGCGATGCCCACCGCGAGCGTCGGTGCGCCACCGGCACGATGCAGGATGGTCGGTTCGCCGATGGCGGCCGCGGTCGCTTCAAGCTGCTCCGGGGTGATCACGAAGCCCCAGGTCGTGCTGATGTAATGCGCCGCGGAGGCCGCATCCGCGCCGATCACCGCGGCCGGGCTGTTCATCGCGAAGTAGATGCCGGGTTCGATGATCGAAGCGGCCACCAGGGCCATCACCGCCACGAACGATTCCATCAGCATGCCGCCGTAACCGATGTAGCGTGCGTGCGCTTCATTGGCCAGCAGCTTGGGCGTGGTGCCCGAGGCGATCAGCGCATGGAAGCCGGAGACCGCGCCGCAGGCGATGGTGATGAACAGGAACGGGAACATGCCGCCCTTCCACACCGGGCCGTCGCCACTGGCGGCGAACTGGGTCAGCGCCGGCATCTTCAGCTCCGGCATGACGATCAGGATGCCGATCGCCAGGGCGACGATGGTGCCGATCTTGAGGAAGGTGGACAGGTAGTCGCGCGGCGCCAGCAGCAGCCACACCGGCAGCACCGAGGCGACGAAACCGTAGCCGATCAGCATCCAGGTGATCTGGGTACCGGTGAAGGTGAAGGCCGGGCCCCAGACCGGATCGGCGGCGATCCGGCCGCCGTACCAGATCGCCAGCAGCAGCAGGATCAGGCCGACGACCGAGATCTCGCCGATCTTTCCGGGGCGGATGTAGCGCATGTAGACGCCCATCAGGATCGCGATGGGCATCGTCGCGATGACCGTGAACATGCCCCACGGGCTCTCGGCCAGCGCCTTGACGACCACCATCGCCAGCACCGCGAGGATGATGATCATGATCAGGAAGGCGCCGAACAACGCGATGGTGCCGGGCACCTGGCCCATTTCCTCGCGCACCAGATCGCCGAGCGAACGGCCATTGCGGCGGCTGGACAGGAACAGGATCATGAAATCCTGCACCGCGCCGGCCAGTACCACGCCCACCACCAGCCACAGCAGGCCGGGCAGGTAGCCCATCTGCGCGGCCAGCACCGGGCCGACCAGTGGGCCGGCGCCGGCGATGGCGGCGAAGTGGTGGCCGAACAGCACGTGCTTGTTGGTCGGCACGTAATCCAGGCCATCGTTGTTGATCACCGCCGGAGTGGCCCGGGTTGGGTCGAGCTTCATCACCTTCTCGGCGACGAACAGACCGTAGAAGCGGTAGGCGATCAGGTAGATCGAGACAGCGGCGACCACGATCCAGAGCGCGTTGATGTGCTCACCGCGGCGCAGCGCCACGGTGCCCAGACAGAATGCGCCAAGCAGCGCGAGCACCGCCCAGCCCAGCTTTGAAAAGCCTTTCATCAGATGAACTCTCCCGGAATAACGTGGTAAGGGTCCGCCTTGCCCTTCGCAGGGTCAATGCGGACAGGACATTTCGGTGCTAGTACTTTGGTCGTACCCGGTTGCTTCTCCCTGCCATGCAGCGAGGCGGCGTCGCTGCGGTGATCGGTGCTGGAACGATCGGTTGCATCCGGCGCGCTTGGCCGGGGCCGCCGCAGCCACCATCCTGCCTTCAACCCATTCCCTGGAGTCGCCATGACCCTGCAACAGCCCGCCCGCGTGCTCCGCACCGTCCGTGGCGTGCCCGCCTCCGACGGGGCCGGCGTGCGCCTGACCCGCGTCATTGGCGGCCCGACGCTGCCCGACCTGGATCCGTTCCTGCTGCTGGACGAGTTCGGCACCGACAAGGCCGAGGACTACCTTGCCGGCTTCCCGAGCCATCCGCATCGCGGCTTCGAAACGGTCACCTACATGCTCGACGGCCGCATGCGGCACAAGGACAACCATGGCAACGAAGGCCTGCTGACGCCGGGCAGCGTGCAGTGGATGACCGCCGGGCGTGGCCTGGTGCATTCGGAAATGCCGGAGCAGGAGAGCGGGCGCATGCGCGGCTTCCAGCTCTGGGTGAACCTGCCGGCGCGCGACAAGATGGGAGCGCCGAAGTACCAGGAATTCGCGCCCGAACGCATTCCCGAAGCGCGTCCGGCGGACGGCGTGCGGGTCAAGGTGATCGCCGGCCGCGTCGGTGGAACGGTCGGCCCGATCGTGCAGCCGGCAACCGATCCGCTGTACCTGGACGTGCAGCTCGATGCCGGGGTTGCCTGGGAGTATCCGCTGCCCGAGGGGCACCATGCGTTCGGCTATGTGTTCGAAGGCGATGCGGTGGTCGGTCGCGATGAGGCGGCGCGCCCGGTGGCCGCACAGGAACTGGCGGTGCTGGGGGGCGGCGACCTGCTGCAGCTGCGGGGCGGCAGTGGCGGGGCGCGGCTGATCCTGGTCGCCGGGCGGCCGCTGCGCGAGCCGGTGGCGCGGCATGGGCCGTTCGTGATGAATACCCGCCAGGAACTGATGCAGGCCTTCGTCGATTTCCAGGAAGGCCGCTTCTGACCCGGGTCCGGCGCGCGGCCGGCGAAGCCGGGCCGGCCCTGCCGGGCAGGCGCGCATGTCAGCGCCCGGCGGCCACGGCCGAGGGCGTGAGGTTCATCCCGCGGACCATCTGCTGCAGGCTGCCGCGCTCCTCGCTGTCGGCCGGGTACAGCGACAGCTGCGCGTAACGGTTCTTGTCGATCTTCACGACGCTGATGCGGCGGTCGGCGAAGCCTGCGGGCTTCTGCCCGCCCAGATCGGGCTGGTACCAGTAGATGGATTCACCGGCGAAACTGTCCTTCTCCTGCCGCAGCGCGCGCGGCAGGGGAATGTTCGGATCGGCCGCGGTCAGCATCAGGCTCAACACTTCGCGACCGTCGTCGGTGACGGCGCGGCAGACCAGGAAATCGCCGGACGCCTGTTCCTGCCACTGCAGGCGGCTGGTGGCGGGAAGCGACGGGCACTGTGGCGTGGCCTGCGCCGCAGCGGAGCCGGCGGCGGACATCAGGCACAGGAAAGCGACGGCGGACGCGAGCTTCATGGATTCCCCCAGGTTGGCAGTTCGATGGCGCTGCCGGCCGGAGGATCGGCTGGACGCCACAGCGCCCGGACGCCCCATCCCCGGGCGCCATGCCGACCCGCGGCAACGACAGCGGGCACGCTGCCGACCTTAACGGAACGTGAGCGGCTGCACAATTTGCGGTTTCATGCGAAACCATTGATCGAGGAGCGCATGCGCCTCGATGCCGCTCAGGCCGGGCCTCAGGCGGGTTCGTCGCCCATCCACCGGGCAACCCGGCCGCCGACCAGGCCACCCAGCAGCGGCGCCAGCCAGAACAACCACAGCTGCCCGAGCGCGCCGCTGCCGGCGAACACCGCCACCGCGGTGGAGCGCGCCGGATTGACCGAGGTGTTGGTTACCGGAATGCTGACCAGGTGGATGAGGGTCAAGGCCAGGCCGATGGTCAGCGGCGCGAAGCCGGCCGGCGCGCGGCGATGGGTGGCGCCCATGATGACGATGAGGAAGGCGGCGCTCATCACGACTTCGCACAGGAAGGCCGCGGCGACGCCGTACCCCCCCGGAGACAATGCGCCGTAGCCATTGCTGGCGAAGGCTCCAGCCTGGCCGGCATCGAGGGCGAACGCGGCGCTGCCCTTCGCGATCTGCAGCAGGATGAAGCCGGCCAGCAGCCCACCAAGCACCTGCGCGATGACGTACGGACCCAGGTCCTTGCCGGCGAACCGGCCACCTGCCCACAGGCCCAGGCTGACCGCGGGGTTGAAGTGGGCGCCGGAGACATGCCCGAACGCACAGGCGCCGGTGAGCACGGTCAGGCCGAACGCCAGTGCCACACCGAGCAGGCCGATGCCCAGCGGATTGCCGTCACCGCCGAAATTCGCCGCCAGCACCGCGCTGCCGCAGCCGCCAAGGACCAGCCAGAACGTACCGAGGAATTCGGCCGCCAATCGTTTACCCATGCTCATCGCTGAAATCTCCAATGGAAAGGCCCATGCGGGCACCAAGGGCAGCGATTGCGGCGTCATGCGATTGAAGCGCTCATGAATATCCAGCGGACAATCAGGCGCCTGGCAGCGGGATGAATTCAGTGTCGTCGCCAGGAATCGTGCCGAAACGGCCATGTTCCCAGTCGTGTTTCGCCTGCTCGATGCGTTCCCTGGAACTCGATACGAAGTTCCACCACAAGTGGCGATGCCCATCGAGAGGCTCGCCGCCCATAAGCATCGCCTTCAAAGGCGTCTTCGCCCGAAGCCGGCCACGCGCGCCTTCGGCGGGCAGTATCAGGTGCTGTGCCGGCACGTCAACGCCATCCAGCTGGGCCTGGCCTTCCAGTATGTAAATGGAACGTTCGCGATGGCCGGTGTCGATATCGATTTCCGCATCGGCATCGAGGTCGATCGCGACGTTCAACGTGTCGGCAAACACCCTGACCGGCGATTCCTCGCCATAGGCGCGGCCGGCGATCACCCGCAGCCAGGCGCCATTGCGCCGTTGCTGGGGAAGCGCGCCGGCACTGTGGTGGTGGAACGCCGGCTCCACCTCCTCGTAGTTCTTCGGCAGGGCGATCCAGGTCTGCATGCCATGCAACGGGTGACCCTTCCCGCGTTCCGGCGGGGGCGTGCGTTCGGAGTGGGCGATGCCACGGCCGGCGGTCATCCAGTTGACGTCGCCGGGGCGGATGACCTGGTCCGAACCGAGGGTGTCGCGGTGGCCAATGGCGCCGGACCACAGGAAGGTGACCGTGGCCAGGCCGATATGCGGATGGGGGCGCACGTCGATGCCCTGGCCGGGGCTGAGCACGGCCGGGCCCATCTGGTCGACGAACACGAACGGTCCCACGCTGCGGGCCTGCAGGGTCGGCACGGCGCGGCGGACTTCAAGGCCGCCGATATCGTGGACGCGCGGAGCGATGATGGTGGTCATGGCGGGCGTTCTCGCAGGCTGGGACAGGCGTGCAGGATCGCATGCGCGATGGGCGCGCACCGGCACCATCCGGGCAACACCCTGTTGCATCGCACGCCCGCATGGCGGTGGAGCGGGTCATGGGCCCGCTCTACCACCCCGAACTCAGCGCAATGTGTCCAGCAGGGTGTCCGGGTTGCCGTCGCCGGGCGCCGCCGGCACCTGGAGCAGGCGCGCCAGCAGCGGGTACACATCGACATTGTCGAAGCCATCGATGACCTCGCCCTGGCGGAACGATGGACCGGCGGCGACGAACACCGCGCGCATCGAGGGCAGGGCGTTGTCAAAGCCGTGCGAGCCACGGTCCTGCGGCGTACGGCCGGCGAGCGTGGCCGCGGCCAGCGCGTCCCAGCCTTCATCCATCTGGCAGACGATCGGCGGCACGCGCGGATGGCGGCCGTAGTGCCAGCGCGCCGGCAGATCCTGCTTCTTCCAGCACTGGTAATGCGCGTGGCGGCCGAGCAGTGCACGCTCGGCCGCCTGCTCCTGGCCGGGCAACGGTTCGAAGCCCACCGACTGTCCGGCGCTGATGTTGCGTGCGAGCGCCGGATCCACCATGTCCTCGATGGCCACGGCCTGGCCCGCCGGGACCGTCGCCATGCCGTGGTCGGAGACCACGATGATGTTGGTGCTGCCGGCCAGGCCACGCTGCCGCAGGCCCTCGACCAGCAGCCCGATCACGTCGTCGGCGCGCTTGATCGCCTCGGCGTACTGTGGCGAATCGGGGCCGTGGCCGTGTCCGGCGTGGTCGACGTGTTCCATGTACAGCGTCGCCAGCCGGGGGGCGTCGGCATCGTCGCGCTGCAGCCAGCCGAGCACGGTCCGCACGCGGTCTTCGAACGGCACCGAGGCGTCGTAGTGGCGCCACTGGCTGGGACGCACGCCCTGTACCGGTGCCTCGCTGCCCGGCCATGACCATGTCGCGGTGCGCACGCCGGCTTTCTCCGCGCCGACCCAGATCGGTTCGCCGCCCCACCATGCCGCGTCCGAGACCGCATCGCGGTCGCTCAGCCTGAAGCGGCCCAGTTCGGCGACGTCCATGCTGTTGTGGATGATGCCGTGATGGTCCGGGCGCAGGCCGGTCACCAGCGTGTAGTGGTTGGGGAAGGTCAGCGCGGGATACGAGGGTGTCATCCAGCGCGCGCGCACGCCGCCGTCGATGAGGCGTTGCAGGTTGGGCGTGATCCCGCGGTCCAGCGCATCGGCACGCAGGCCATCGATGGATACCAGCAGCAGCTTCGGTACCGCTGCCTCATGCGCGGGCGCATGCGTAGTGGCGGCGGAACGCGGGGCGGGTGGAATGGAGGGAGTGGGCGAAGTGGAGCAGGCGGCCAGCGGCAGCAAGGCGGCCAGCGTCCAGGCAAAGCGTGGAAGATTCATCGCGCCATTCTAGGCCGGCGCGATGACGCGCCCAAGACAACCAAAGTCACGGTGCCAGGCGTAGTTCGCCGCTGCACTGTTCCAGTCGCAGCAGCGCCTCCTTGACCTTCAGACCGCCGCCGAAGCCGGTGAGCGAACCATCGCGGCCGATCACCCGATGGCAGGGCAGCACGATAGGCAGCGGATTGCGGCCATTGGCCGCGCCCACCGCGCGCGTGGCGGTGGGCTGGCCGAGGTGGGTGGCCAGCTGCAGGTAGCTCCAGGTGCTGCCGAACGGAATCCCGGCCAGTGCATGCCACACCCGCAGCTGGAACGGCGTGCCGCGCGGCGCCAGCGGCAGGTCGAAGCCGGTGCGTTCGCCGTGCAGGAACTGCAACAGCTGTTCGCGTGCCTGGCGCAGCGGTGCGGCATCGGCGACCCAGTGTTCGCGCCCCCTGGCATCGTGGCGGTTCTCGGCGAACAGGATGTGGGCGATGGCGTGACCGTCGCCGGCCACGGTAAGCGGTCCGATCGGGGTGTCGAAGCGGTCGTAGTAGAGGGTCATGGCATGACTCCGGAAAATGGGGTGGACAGGTGCCACAGGTGCAGCACCGCATAGGCGCGCCATGGCCGCCACGCCTGCGAGCGTGCCTCGGTCTGGCGCTCGCCCAGGCGCTTGCCGTCGGTACCGAGCATCTGCTGCAGCACCAGGTCGCCGGCCGGAAACGCATCGGGCTGGCCGAGCGCGCGCAGCGCGATGTAATGCGCGGTCCATGCGCCGATGCCGGGCAGCGCGACGCAGCGTTCGATGAAATCCGGCAGGCGCTGGCCGGGACTGAAATCCAGCCTGCCCTCGGCGCAGGCACGCGCCAGCGCACGCAGCGTGGCCGCGCGCGTGCCGGGCAGGCCGATCGCTTCCAGTGGCGCGTCCGCCAACTGCGCAGGTTCGGGGAACAGCCGGTCCAGGCCGTCGGGCATGCCGGGCAAAGGTTGCCCGTGGGCCTGCACCAGTCGCCGCGCGAGCGTGGTCGCGGCGGCGACACTGACCTGCTGGCCCAGCACCGCGCGCACCGCCACTTCGAAGCCGTCCCAGCCGCCGGGGACGCGCAGGCCGGGGCGCTGTTCGATGCCGCGTGCCAGCAGCGGATCGGCGTTCAACGTGGCATGCACCTGCTGCAGGTCGGCATCGAGGTCGAACAGGTGCCGGACACGGCGTACGACATGCGCGACGTCGCGGGCGTCCACGCCCTCCAGATGCAGCCGCAGTTCGCCGCGGCGCGGATCGGCGCCGACCCGCAGCAGGCCCGGTCGCTGCGGCGTGCCGATCACGCGCTGGTAGCTGTCGGCGTCGATGCGCTCGATGCCGGGCACCATGCGCCGTTGCAGGAAACGCAGCATCAGCCCGAAATCCAGCGGTGGGCGGTAGCCCAGGCGCAGGCGCAGCCCGGCGCCGCTGGCAGGCGTCCTGCCGGGCATGCGGCGGATGGCACTGGGCGGCATGCCGCAGCCGGCGGCGAACGCATCATTGAAGCGGCGCAGGCTGTTGAAGCCGGCGGCCAGGGCGACATCGGTGACCGGCAGGTGGGTTTCGCTCAGCAGCTGGCGAGCCTGCAGCAGGCGCTGGGTGGCATGCAGCTGCAGTGGCGTGGCACCCAGCGCGGCCACGAACAGGCGCTGCAGCTGGCGTGCGCCCACGCCCACCCGCGCCGCCAGCGCCGCGACGCTGGCATCCTGCAGGAAGCCGGACTGGATCAGCTCCAGCGCGCGGGCCAGCGCTTCCTGTCCGGCCGATCGCGGTGCCGCCGGCGACAGCTCGGGACGGCAGCGCAGGCAGGGGCGGTAGCCGGCCGCGGCCGCGGCGGCGGCACTGGGGTAATAGCTGACGTTGACCGGCTTCGGCGGCGGTGCCGGGCACACCGGCCGGCAGTAGATGCCGGTGCTGCGCACCGCGGTGAAGAACAGGCCGTCGAAGCGCGCGTCGCGGGCCAGTCGGGCGCGTTCGCAGGTGGCGGTGTCGAGGGCGGCAGGAGAGGACATGGCGACAGTCTAGGCCCCGCAGCGGTGCCGGGCTCGCCATTTTCGGACATCAATGCAGGACGGCACCGGCAGTTCAGGCACGGTTGCCACGCACTCGCGGGCAGGCCCTAGACTGGATGCGTGTTTTCCAACCGGTTTCGATGCTGCATGTCGCCCAGACGATGGTTGCCCCTGTTGTGCCTGGCCCTGGCGGCGTGCAGCCAGCTTGAGAATCCGGGCAACGTCACGGCCAACGAGGCCGCCACCCGTGCGCCCAGCGCCGACGGCGACCACATGGTGTCGATCAACGTGGCCGACGCGCCGCCGCCGGCTCCGCCAGCCGAAGCCAGCCGCGCCGACCGTCCCTGGCCGGCCGCGGCGCTGGAAAACGGCACCGCGTGGATCAGCTGCGGCACCGATTACGCGAGCGAAGCCGGCGACGGCGAGGAGCTCGCCGGGCTGGAACGCGCGCAGATCGAGCAGGCCGTGCAGCCCTGTGCGGAACGCGGGCTGCTGCGCGTGCGCTACAGCGGCAAGATCAATCCCGGTTTCGCCGAGCTGGTCTGGCGGCTGGCGGTGGTCGCAGACGCTGCGGGCATCCACAAGCGCATCCTCGACCTGGATTCCAGTGGCGGCCAGGTGGAAGCGGCGATCGTCGCCGGCGACAGCATCGGCGAGGCGAACTGGACCATCTGGGTGCGCGAAGGCTCGATCTGCCACAGCGCCTGCGTGTTCGTGCTGGCGGCCGGCGACAACCGGCTGGTGTCGGGCAGGGTCGGCATCCACCGGATGATGCGCATCAGCTCGAAGGCGACCTCGCGCGCCGAGCTCAACCGTGAACTCCACGAGGTCTACGACAACGTCAAGGACTACCTGCAGCGCAACGGCGTGGCGGTGGGCGTGGCCGACCTGATGATGACCGTGCCCAACCGCAGCCTGCGCCTGCTGACCGCAGACGAGCTGCGCCAGTACGGCCTGGACGGCACCAACGCGGTGCAGGACGACCTCGAACGGATCAAGCAGATGCGCGCCTGCGGCGATGATTTCGTGCGTCGCAAGGATGCGTTCCTGGTGGCCTTCGACCAGCAGTGCAAGCGCGAGGGTGCCGAACTCGAGGCGGTCAATTCCTGCGGCCAGGCGCTGAAGGAACAGTTCGGCTTCCCTGATCCGGCCTGCCCGGAGGAAAGCCCGCTGTCGGAGATCGACGTGGCCACGCTGCCGCCGGCACCGGGCGACAGCGCCGCCGCGGGCACGGCGGCAGGGGCGGAAGCCGCGGCGATGGGCGTCGACGGCGGCGTGACGCGCGCGCTGGCGCCGGGCACCGCGTCGCGTTGACGCGTCGCCGACGGGCTGGAGTAGACTGCGGTCAATTCCGCGCTGCAGGGCTCGCCATGAAGAAGCGCTCTTCGATGTCGATGTTGCTGGTGCTGCCCCTGGCGGTATCCGCGATGCCTGCCGCTGCGCAGTCGCCCGCGCGGGCGCCGTCGAGCGTGCCGTCGCCGGGCCCGGCACCTGCGGACCCTGGAGTGTCCACCGGGATGCCGCCCAGGCCAGCACAGCAGGCGCTGACGCCGGCCCAGCAGGCTGCGCTGGAAAAACAGAATGCGGAAATGCAGCAGGCCGCGCTGCGGGTGGCGCAACTGGTGGATGGCAATCGTGCCGGCGAAGTATGGGACGGCTCGTCCGCGGTGGCGCGCAAGGCGCTGGATCGCGATGCGTTCATCCGGCTGCTGGGCCAGGACCGCGCGCGCGTCGGTGCGCTGGTGGGCCGTGGCCAGCCCAGCATCAGCCGGGTCAAGTACAACGGCGATGCGGCGGTTCCGGAAGGGCTGTACGTCAGCGTGACCTTCCCGACCCGCTTCGCCAACACGCCGCAGCCGGTGCGTGAACTGGTGAGCTTCCGGCTCGACGAGGACCAGGTCTGGCGCCTGTCCGGCTACAGCGTGAACCCACCGGGTGCCTGAGGAGGCGCGCATGGACATCGAACTGCAGATGCTGGCGTGGGCGATGCTGCTGGGCATCGTCCACATCTTCGCTACCTCCACGGCGGTGACGCGCGAGCGGGGTACGCGCTGGAATGCCTCGGCGCGCGATGCCGAAGGCAAGCCGCTGGGCGTGCTGGCCGGACGCCTGCAGCGTGCCCAGGGCAATTTCTTCGAGACCTTCCCGATCTTTGCGGCGGCGGCCATCGCGGTGGTGGTGGCGGATCGCCAGGGCAGCACGAGCGCGCTGGCGGTGCAGCTGTATTTCTGGGCACGGGTGGCCTACCTGCCGCTGTATGCGCTGGGTATTCCGTATCTTCGCAGCCTGGTCTGGCTGGTGTCGCTGGTTGGCGTGCTGATGCTGGTCTGGACGTTGCTGTGAGCGTCGGGCGCCGGGTAGTGCCGCGGCGCCCGCGGGCGCCGGCCTGATCCAGATCAACGCAGGCCGCCGCGCGTGCCGGTAGGCTGGCGACAACGATCGCAGGCGAGGACAGGGCATGCCCAGGACGGACGTGGTGGTGGCGGGGGCAGGTCCGGCCGGGCTGTGCTTCGCGCGCTCGCTGGCGGCTACCGGGCTGCGGGTGACGCTGGTCGAGCCGCAGCCGCGGCAGGCGCTGGCGCAGGCCGCGTTCGATGGGCGCGAGATCGCCCTGACCCATGCCTCGCGGCAGCTCCTGGAGCGGCTGGAGATCTGGCAGCGCCTGCCGGCGGCGGAGATTTCCGAACTGCGCGATGCGAAAGTGATGGATGGCGCGTCGCCGTTCGCGCTCAGCTTCGCCAGCGAACGCCGCGATGGGCAACCCCTCGGCTGGCTGGCGCCCAATCATCTGATCCGGCGCGCAGCGTGGGACGCGGTGCAGGGGCAGCCCGGGCTGCAGGTGCTGGATGGACGCCGGGTACAGGGCGTCAGTACGGTCGCCGATGGCCATCAGCTCACGCTGGACGACGGAAGCAGGTTGCATGCGCGCCTGCTGGTCGCCGCCGACAGCCGCTTCTCAAGCACCCGCCGCCTGCTGGGCATCGGCGCGCGGATGCGCGATTTCGGCCGCTCGATGCTGGTCTGCCGGATGCGGCTTGAACGCGGGCATCGGCATACCGCGTGGGAATGGTTTGGCCAGGGCCGGACCCTTGCGCTGCTGCCGCTCAACCAAGGCCTGGCGTCGGCCGTGATCACCCTGCCGCCGCAGCGGATCGAGGCCCTGATGGCCCTGGACGAGGTGGCGTTCGGTGAGGCGGTGACCGCCCTGTTCGAGCATCGGCTGGGGCGCATGGAGGCGGTCGCACGGCCGCAGGCGTATCCGCTGGTGGGTGTTCTCGCGCAGCAGTTCGTGGCCGCGCGTGCGGCACTGATCGGCGACGCCGCGGTCGGCATGCATCCGGTCACCGCGCATGGCTTCAACCTCGGCCTGGCCAGCCAGCATCGCCTGGCCGCGCTGGTGGCCGCACAGCAGGCACGGGGCGCGGACATCGGCGATGCGATGATGCTGGCGCGTTACCAGCGCGGGCATCGGCTGGCCTCGCGGCCGCTGTACGAGGCCACCAACGCCATCGCCAGCCTCTACACCGACGACCGCGCGCCGGCGCGCCTGCTGCGTGCGGCCGGGCTGCGGCTGGCGCAGGGCGTGCGCCCGTTCCGCCGCTTCATCGCCGACAACCTGACCCAGCCGACAGGCGCGTAGGGGCCGGCGACCGGCTGGATGATCGAAGATGTCGGCCGGCACGACCCCACGCCGGCGGTCAGGCCAGCGCGAGCACCCGGATCAGGGTATCGTTGAATTCGACCTGCTGGCCGGCGCGTATCTTGCAGGCCTTGCGCAGCTCCACCGCGCCGTCGACCTGTACCAGGCCATCGCCGATCACGGTCTTGGCTTCGCCGCCGCTGCTGACCAGGTCGGTCAGCTTGAGCAGCTGCTTGAGCTCGACGTACTCGCCGTCGAGATCGAATTCGAGGATCTGCATGCGCGCTTCCACTGGAGGAAAGCGCTGATTGTGCGGGTGGCGGGCGGGCTTGGACAGGGGGCGGCAGGCCCGGCCGACGGGCAGTACGCAGTGTTCATGCAACGTGCTGTATCCTGTGCGCTCGACGAAAAAGCGCCAGGGCACGCGACGGAAGGGCGCCCTACGCGCACAATACCCCCCTTTTTTCGCCTGCCACGTTCGTGGCAGTGCCTTCGGAGTTCCCCATGTCCCAAGATTCCCAAGCGCCGCTGCAGTTCGCGCAGCTCGGCCTGTCCGAGCCCGTCATGCAGGCGGTGAGCGCGGTCGGTTACGAAACCCCGTCGCCGATCCAGGCCGCGACCATCCCGGCGATGCTGGAAGGCCGCGACGTGCTGGGCCAGGCCCAGACCGGCACCGGCAAGACCGCCGCCTTCGCGCTGCCGGTGCTGTCCAACATCGACCTGCAGCAGGCAAAGCCGCAGGCGCTGGTGCTGGCGCCGACCCGCGAGCTGGCAATCCAGGTCGCCGAGGCGTTCCAGACCTACTCCTCGAAGATCCCCGGTTTCCGCGTGCTGCCGGTCTACGGCGGCCAGCCATACGGCCAGCAGCTGTCATCGCTGCGGCGCGGCGTGCACGTCGTGGTCGGTACGCCGGGCCGGGTGATCGATCACCTGAACCGTGGCACCCTGGACCTGTCGGAACTGAAGACACTGGTGCTGGACGAAGCCGATGAAATGCTGCGCATGGGCTTCATCGACGATGTCGAGGCGGTCCTGAAGAAGCTGCCGGAGCAGCGCCAGGTGGCATTGTTCTCCGCGACCATGCCGCCGGCCATCCGTCGCATCGCGCAGACCTACCTGCAGGATCCGGCGGAAGTCACCATCGCCAACAAGACCACCACCTCGGCCAACATCCGCCAGCGCTACTGGTGGGTGAGCGGCATGCACAAGCTGGATGCGCTGACCCGCATCCTGGAAGTGGAGCCGTTCGACGCGATGATCATCTTCGCGCGTACCAAGGCCGGCACCGAGGAGCTGGCCGGCAAGCTGCAGGCACGTGGCCTGGCCGCTGCCGCGATCAACGGCGACATGCAGCAGGCGCAGCGCGAGCGCACCATCGCCCAGCTCAAGGACGGCAAGCTGGACATCCTGGTGGCCACCGACGTGGCCGCGCGCGGCCTGGACGTGGAGCGCATCAGCCACGTGCTGAACTACGACATCCCGTACGACACCGAAAGCTACGTGCACCGCATCGGCCGTACCGGCCGTGCCGGCCGCAGCGG
>Ga0160433_100309_pt1 | contig 31428 bp, 28 predicted proteins | sample HID1972K_E0MG_FD_108235 | JGI IMG/M metagenome (GOLD analysis project Ga0160433, IMG submission 108235) | Enriched pill bug-associated microbial communities from UW Madison campus, WI, USA - HID1972K_E0 MG | ecosystem: Host-associated > Arthropoda: Insects > Digestive system > Unclassified ...
ATCTCTGGATGCACCTCATACCTTGTGGGAGCGGGCTTGCCCGCGAAGAGGCCCGCCTGGACACCATCGTTGTATGGCCCGGGCTGCGCCCGTGTTCGCGGCGGTCCGGCGTCCCGGCAAGACGCGCTCCCACAGGGTTAGCAGCGCCTGGAAAACCATAATTAAATCAGTAAGATAAATTTTGTTCTATAGAAGCGGCCTTGTGCCGCGATCGGGCCCGAAGGGGCCGTAATAGTGCAATTTTGGTATTTCTGACACACCGTATACGCAGGTTTTACGGCCCCTTCGGGCCCGATCGCAGCACAAGGCCGCTCCTACACAGGGGGCTGTCCCGGTTGTTTCAAAAGCAATAAAAAAGGGCATCTCTCGCGAGATGCCCTTTTTCATGAAGATGGTCGGGGTGAGGGGATTCGAACTCCTGACATCCTGCTCCCAAAGCAGGCGCGCTACCGGACTGCGCTACACCCCGGTAAAAAAAAAGCACCGATGAAGGCGCCTTTTTTCAGTGACTGGGCGCGAATGGCGTTCCAGTCTTTTAAGATCCGAATCCGGGGTCCGGACTCGAAAATGGTGGGTCGTGTAGGATTCGAACCTACGACCAATTGGTTAAAAGCCAACTGCTCTACCAACTGAGCTAACGACCCAAAAATGGTCGGGGTGAGGGGATTCGAACTCCTGACATCCTGCTCCCAAAGCAGGCGCGCTACCGGACTGCGCTACACCCCGAGATTGGCTCCGCGACCTGGACTCGAACCAGGGACCCAATGATTAACAGTCATTTGCTCTACCGACTGAGCTATCGCGGAACTGATACTCGTACAACGTTTACTGCTTGCTTCGAAGTCTGTATCGCTTCGAACCCTTCGACCTTGTGCATCGCTGCGTTCATGTCTCTGAGGCGCGCTATTCTACAACCTTCAAAACCCTTGTCAACCCCTAATTTGCATTCAACTTACTGATTTGCAAATTGTTTTCAGAAACCTCTGTTGCCGGCTTCTGCGTGGTGAGTGACAGCGGGGCGCATATTAAAAGCACTTGATGGAAAATGCAAAGAAAAATTTCAACCTCGCCAACAGGTTATCCAAATAGCCGCAGGCCCGCCCGCGATTGCGGCAGATCCGACACTCCTGGCGCACCGGGAGGTACTATCGCGGGCAAGCCCGCTTCTGCAGGTTTTGTGTATCGATCACCTTCCGACAGACAAAAAAAGGCCTCGATTTCCGAGGCCTTCTTGTCCCGTGCATGGATCAGGCGAACACGATGTCCTCGCCGTCGACCGTAGCAGTGATCGGCGTGCCAGGCAGGAACTTGCCAGACAGGATCAGCTGCGCCAGCGGGTTCTCGATCCAGCGCTGGATCGCGCGCTTGAGCGGACGCGCGCCATAGACGGGGTCGTAACCCACGGCGATGAGCTTGTCCAAGGCCTCGGGGCTCAGCTCGATGCTCAGCTCGCGCTCGGCCAGGCGGCTGCGCAAACGGCCCAGCTGGATCTCGGTGATCCCGGCGATCTGCTCGCGGCCCAAAGGCTCGAACACCACGACCTCGTCGATCCGGTTGATGAACTCGGGCCGGAAGTGCGCGCTCACGGCATCCATCACCGCGGCCCGCTGGGCCTCGCGGTCACCGACCAGTTCCTGGATCTGTGCCGACCCCAGGTTGGAGGTCATCACGATCACGGTATTGCGGAAGTCCACCGTACGGCCATGGCTGTCGGTCAGGCGACCATCCTCGAGCACTTGCAACAGCACGTTGAAGACATCCGGGTGCGCTTTCTCGACCTCGTCCAGCAGCACCACCGAGTAAGGCTTGCGACGTACCGCCTCGGTCAGGTAACCGCCCTCTTCATAACCGACGTAGCCAGGCGGCGCGCCGATCAGGCGAGCGACGGAATGCTTCTCCATGAACTCGGACATGTCGATGCGCACCATGGCCTCTTCGGTGTCGAACAAGAACTCCGCCAACGCCTTGCACAGCTCGGTCTTGCCCACACCCGTGGGGCCCAGGAAGAGGAACGAGCCGCTGGGCCGGTTCGGGTCGGACAGCCCGGCGCGCGAACGCCGGACAGCGTTGGCCACGGCGGTCACCGCCTCGTTCTGGCCGATCACGCGCTGGTGCAACAGGTCTTCCATCTTCAGCAGCTTCTCGCGCTCGCCTTCGAGCATCTTGGCAACCGGGATGCCGGTCCACTTGGAGACCACTTCGGCGATTTCTTCCTCGGTGACCTTGTTGCGCAGCAGCTGGTTTTCGGCCTTGCCGTGCTGGTCGACCATCTGCAGGCTGCGCTCCAGATCCGGGATGACGCCATACTGCAGCTCGGCCATGCGGCTCAGGTCGCCGCGCCGGCGGGCGGCCTCGAGCTCCTGGCGCGACTGCTCGATTTTCTGCTGGATCTGCGCCGAGCCTTGTACCTCGGCCTTCTCGGAGGCCCAGACCTCTTCCAGGTCGGAGTATTCGCGCTCCAGACGGGCAATGTCCTCGGTCAGCTTCTCGAGGCGCTTCTTCGCGGCCTCGTCCTCTTCCTTCTTCAGGGCCTGGGATTCGACCTTGAGCTGGATCAGGCGACGCTCGAGACGGTCGAGCACTTCGGGCTTGGAGTCGATCTCCATGCGGATGCGGCTGGCCGCTTCGTCGATCAGGTCGATGGCCTTGTCCGGCAGCTGGCGGTCGGTGATGTAACGGTGGCTGAGCTTGGCCGCGGCGATGATCGCGCCGTCGGTGATGGCCACCTTGTGGTGCACCTCATAGCGCTCCTTGAGGCCACGCAGGATGGCGATGGTGTCTTCCTCGCTCGGCTCCTCCACCAGCACCTTCTGGAAGCGCCGCTCCAGGGCCGCGTCTTTCTCGATGTACTGGCGGTACTCGTTCAGCGTGGTCGCGCCGACGCAGTGCAGTTCACCACGGGCCAGGGCCGGCTTGAGCATGTTGCCGGCATCCATCGAGCCCTCGCCCTTGCCGGCGCCGACCATGGTGTGCAGCTCGTCGATGAACAGGATGATCTGCCCTTCCTGCTTGGACAGCTCGTTGAGCAGGCCCTTGAGGCGCTCTTCGAACTCGCCGCGGAACTTGGCCCCAGCGATCAGCGCGCCCATGTCCAGGGAAAGCAGGCGCTTGCCCTTGAGACCGTCGGGCACTTCGCCGTTGATGATGCGCTGGGCCAAGCCTTCAGCGATGGCCGTCTTGCCCACGCCGGGCTCGCCGATCAGCACCGGGTTGTTCTTGGTACGCCGCTGCAGCACCTGCACGGTACGGCGGATCTCGTCGTCACGGCCGATGACCGGGTCGAGCTTGCCCTCCTCCGCGCGCTTGGTGAGGTCGACGGTGTACTTGTCCAGGGCCTGGCGTGATTCCTCGGCGTTGGCGTCGTTGACGGCCTCGCCGCCGCGCAGGTTGCTGATGGCATTCTCCAGGGCCTTCTTGCTCACGCCCTGGCCGAGCAGCAGCTTGCCGAGCTTGCTGTGCTCGTCCATGGCGGCGAGCAGCACCAGCTCGCTGGAGATGAACTGGTCGCCCTTCTGCTGGGCCAGGCGGTCAGCCTGGTTGAGCAGGCGCGCCAGGTCCTGCGACATGTTGACGTCGCCGGTGGGATTCTGGATTTTCGGCAACTGGTCGAGCTCTTTGGTCAACGCCTTGCGCAGGCTGTTGATGTCGAAGCCCACCTGCATCAGCAGCGGCCGGATCGAGCCACCTTGCTGGTCGACAAGGGCCTGCAGCAGGTGCAGCGGTTCGATGGCTGGATGGTCCATGCCAACGGCCAGGGATTGGGCGTCGGATAACGCCAGTTGCAGCTTGCTGGTCAAACGGTCTATTCGCATAAGTTACCTTCCTTTATGGGCAGGCCGGAGCGATGGACACACCTGATGAAGAAGAACCTGCCAGAGATACCCAGTAGATTGGGTTGTTTCTGGAAGATTCAAGCTTAGCGGGATTGACTTGGGTCAGCAGGGATCAGCGTGGCGCCAGCCAGACCAGGGAGGCGAAACGGCCACCTTGCGGGGTCTGCCGATAGGAGAAGAAGCGTGGATCGCTGACGGTGCAGTATCCGCCACCGTACACGGCGGTGACGCCTCGGGCGGCCAGGCGCATGCGCGCCAGTGCATAGATGTCGGCCATCAGCTTGCCGGGACGCTCGCCCTCGACGAAGGCATCGGCGGCCTGCGGATGAGCGGCGGTGAAGGCCTCGCGCACTTCCAGGCCGACTTCGAATGCCTGGGGACCGATGGCCGGCCCCAACCAGACCAGCACGTCCTCGACGGGCACGCCCAGGGTGTCCAAGGTCGCCTCGAGCACGCCACCGGCCAGCCCACGCCAACCAGCATGGGCGGCGGCCACGCGCGTGCCGGCACGGTCGCAGAACAGCACTGGCAGGCAATCGGCGGTCATTACCGCACAGGCAACAGCGGGCGTCTGGGTCCAGCTGGCGTCAGCTTCAACGACGCGCGAGGGGTCGGCATAGGCCACGGCCAGGCCGTGCACCTGCTTGAGCCAGGCCGGCTGGATGGCGAATGTTTCGCTCAATCGACGTCGGTTTTCAGCGACGGCGGCCGGGTCGTCACCGACATGATCACCGAGGTTGAAACTGTCATAGGGGGGCAGGCTGACGCCGCCCTCCCGGGTCGTGACACAGGCGCGTACCGAGGCCGGAGCTGGCCAGTCGGGAAACAGCAGCGACTGCGTCAGACCGTTCATCCGATAAAGCTCTCGCGGTCCTGCTTGAGCAGCGACAGCAGCCAGACGAAGTCATCAGGCAGCGAGGACTCCCAACCGATGCGCTTGCCGGTTTCGGGGTGATCCAGCTCGAGGAACCGTGCATGCAGGGCCTGGCGCGGGAACGTCTTGAGCGCGTCGACCATCGACGGGTTGGCCGCTGGCGGAATACGGAAACGCCCGCCGTAGACTGGATCGCCGACCAGCGGGAAGTTCACGTGAGCCATGTGCACGCGGATCTGGTGCGTGCGGCCGGTCTCCAGCTTGACCCGTACGTGGGTGTGCGAGCGGAAGCGCTCAAGCACGCGGTAGTGGCTGACCGCCGGCTTGCCGCCTTCGGTCACCGCCATACGCTGGCGCTGTCCGCCATGGCGGCCAATCGGCGCGTTGATCTTGCCGCCGGCAGTGACGACGCCAATCACGATGCACTCATAGATGCGGCTGACACTGCGGCTCTGCAACTGGGCAACCAGATTGGTCTGCGCCTGCAGGGTCTTGGCCACCACCATCAGGCCAGTGGTGTCCTTGTCCAGGCGATGGACGATGCCGGCGCGCGGTACATTGATGATGTCCGGCACGTGGTGCAGCAGGGCGTTGAGCAAGGTGCCGTCGGCGTGGCCTGCCGCCGGGTGGACCACCAGGCCGGCCGGCTTGTTGATGACCAGGATATGGTCGTCTTCATAGACGATGTCCAGCTCGATATCCTGGGCCACCCACTCGCCCTGGGCTTCCTGCTCGGCCTCAAGGGCCAGCACGGCACCGCCGTGGACGATGTCGCGCGGGCGCACGGCCGCGCCATCGACCGTCAAACGGCCTTCTTTGATCCAGGAGGACAGGCGCGAACGCGAGTACTCGGCGAACAATTGGGCGGCCACCTGGTCGAGGCGTTGACCGCCCAGTTCGGACGGCACTTCTGCGCTAAGTTGAATGATCTCGGACATGCTCGAATCAGCGGGCGGCACAGCCTTTGGTTTCAGCTGCGCGCTTGTGGTTAAATACGGCTTCTTTTGCCCCGGGGGTCTCCCCGGGGGCCTCATCATAACAGGACGGCACCGCCCAAGACAGCGGCCGTCAAAGGGACGCAAGCCGCCATGCAAGTGAAACACCTGCTGCTGATCGCCATCCTTGGACTGACCGCTGCGTGTTCTTCGAAGGAAGTCATCGACGAAAACCTGAGCGAAGCCGAGCTGTACCAGCAGGCGCAGGCCGATCTGGACAACCACAGCTACACCAGCGCCACCAGCAAGCTGAAGGCCCTGGAGTCGCGCTATCCCTTTGGCCGCTACGCCGACCAGGCGCAGCTCGAGCTGATCTACGCCAACTACAAGAATGCCGAGCCGGAGGCCGCCAAGTCCGCCGCCGAGCGCTTCATCCGCCTGCACCCGCAGCATCCGAACGTCGACTACGCCTACTACCTCAAGGGCCTGACCTCGTTCGACCAGGACCGTGGCCTGCTGGCGCGCTTCCTGCCGCTGGACATGACCAAGCGTGACCCGGGTGCCGCGCGCGACTCCTACAACGAGTTCGCCCAGCTCACCAGCCGCTTCCCCAACAGCCGCTACGCCCCGGACGCCAAGCAGCGCATGATCTACCTGCGCAACCTGCTGGCGTCCTACGAGATCCACGTGGCCGACTACTACCTGAGCCGCCAGGCCTACGTCGCCGCCGCCAACCGTGGCCGCTACGTGGTCGAGAACTTCCAGGAAACCCCCTCGGTCGGCGACGGCCTGGCGGTGATGGTCGAGGCCTACCAGCGCCTGCACCTGGACGAACTGGCGGCGACCAGCCTGGAAGCCCTCAAGCTCAACTACCCTGACCACCCAAGCCTGGTCGATGGCAAGTTCGAGCCTCAGCTGGACGAAGCCGACAACCGTTCCTGGCTGTCCAAGGCGACCCTGGGCCTGATCGAATCCGACACGCCGCTGCCACCGGGCGAAACCCGCGCCAACCAGGACGTGATCAAGCAATACCAGGACGCCAAGTCCGAAATCCCGCGAGAGCTGCTGCCCAAGGACGAAGACGGCAACCCGATCGAGCCAGAAGGCCCGAAAGAAGCCGAGCAGAACCGTTCCTGGTTCAGCTACATGACCTTCGGTCTGTTCGACTGACAGCACGCGCAACAGATTAAGGGAGGCCAGGCCTCCCTTTTTTCATGGCCGGGCCCTAGACTGTCAGTTCTTTATCTCGACAAGCTGGACACCATGGTTCGCCTACTCTTCTGGATCGCCCTGATCGCCGCCGCGTTCTGGCTGTGGCGCAAGTTCAAGATCAGCCAACAATCGCGCCCCAACAACGCCCTCGATGACCCGCTGAAGATGGTCCGCTGCGCGCATTGCGGCGTGCACTTGCCCAATGACCGCGCCCTGCGCCTGGGTAGCCAGTGGTACTGCAGCCAGGCACACCTGGAGCAAGGCCCCGGCAAACAGGGCTGATCCTCGGTGTCCCATCGACGGCACCCCCGCGCCTGGAGCGGCCTTGCGCCGCGATCGGCCGCGAAGCGGCCGTAGAGCTGCACTGTCCCGTCGCTCGATTTACGGCGGTGCTGCGATCCCCCGGCACTGGGGATGCTTGTTAATCACAGCACCAGTCGCTGCGAATGTTATCTCTCACCGACCCTTTCACACTGTTTACGACCCATACCCCTACTCACCTGTTGACCCGAAGCGCCAAAGGCCATTAAGTACTATTTATCCGCATAAATACGAAAAATAGCCGACATGCTCAAACCCATCACCAAGCGCAGGCGCCAGAAGCTCTCCGACGTGATCGTCGAATCGGTCAAGCGCTCGATCGTCACCGAGGCGCTGCGCCCTGGCGATCGACTGCCGACCGAACGTGAGCTGATGGGGCACTTCGAATGCTCCAAGGGCACCGCCCGCGAGGCGCTCAAGGCCTTGGAGGTCGAAGGCCTGGTCAACACCCGCACCGGTCCGAGCGGCGGCGCCTACCTCAACGAGGCAGGCACCGAGCCCGCCAGCCGCGCTTTGCGCAATTACCTGCACTTCCAGCACCTGGACGGTGAACAGGTGTACCAGCTGCGCAAGGTCATCGAGGTGGAGCTGGCGGTGTCGGTGATGGGCCAGTTGAGCGACGAGGACTATGCCGCGCTACAGGCCAACATCGATTTCTGCAGCACCCCGGAAGACAGCGAAGAAGGCCAGCGCGAACAGCGCCTGGCGGAACTGGAATTCCACACCCTGCTGGCCCGGCGCTGCCCCAATCCGCTGCTGCGCTTCATGGCGGTGTTCCTCAACGACCTGCTGCGCGACCTGGTGGTGCTGAAGAAGGCCTACTTGCCCAAGCGCCAGGAGTTCGCCGCTGCCAACATCGATTACCACAAGCACCTGCTGCTGGCCCTGCGCGCCGCCGATGAGCCGGCCGTGCGCCGGCTGATGCACGAGCACATGTGCGATGCCCAACACCACATGACCGCGCTGGAAGGCGAGGTTGCCCGCCATTTCCTGCTGGAGTTCGAACACAACCACTGATCACGCCTGGATAGAGGCCTGCGCACAGGCCCGGCCGTACCCGCTTTGTCATTGCCACTCCTGCCTAATAACCAGAACCAAGGAGTTATTCATGCAAAGACGTACCCTGCTCAAGGCAGGCCTTGCCCTGGGTGCCGTAGGTAGCCTCCCCCTTGGGATGCACCGGGCATTCGCCGAAGAACCGATCACCTTCTACGGACTCAAGTCGATGTCCGGCGCCTTCGCCAGCTACGGCAAGTACGCCGACATGGGCTCGCGCCTGGCGATCGCCGAGTACCCGCAATTGCTCGGCAGACCCCTCAAGTACAAGGTCATCGACACCGAGGGCAACGCCGGCAAGGCGGTGCGCAAGGTCCAGGAAGCCATTGGCCAGGATGGCGCGCGCTTTTTCCAGGGCTGCACCCTGTCATCCTCGGCACTGGCGGTGTCCAAGGAGATCAACAAGGTTGGCGGCGTGTTCATGACCCCGGTGGGCGCCGACGAGATCACCGGCAAGGACTGCAACGCCGCGACCTTCCGCTGGTCGGTGCCGACCTATGGCGCCATCCGCGAAACCCTGGTGCCGATGATCCGCCAGCTGCCGCAAGCCAAGCGCTGGTACACCATCACCCCGCAGTACGTGTTCGGCGACGCCCTGCTGGACAATGCGCGCAAGGTGTTCAAGGAGTTCGGCGTCGAGCACATCGGCAACAGCTATCACTCCCTGCAGGAGCAGGAATTCTCCGGTTACCTGACCAACGCCATTGCCGCCAAGCCCGACGTGCTGGTGTTGCTGAACTTTGGCAGCCAGTCATCCAATGCCTTGCGCCAGGCGGTGAACTTCGGCATCAAGGAACGCATGAAGGTGCTGCTGGTATGGTCCGCTGGCCTGGACCAGTTCCAGGAGCTGGGGAGCGACGTGCTCGAGGGTGTGTACCTGGGCGCGCAGTACTGGCACCAGGTCGATACGCCGATGAACAAGGCGCTGGTCGAGGCCACCCGCAAGGCCTATGGCATCAACCCCAACTACCCGCTAGCGGCGGATTACATCGGCACCCGGGTGATGCTCGATGCCATCGCCAAGGCCGGCACCTTCGACGGCCCGACCGTGTCCCGCACCCTGCAGGGCATGCGTTACCAAGGCCCCACCGGCGAGGAACTGATTCGCCCGGGTGATCACCAGGTTCTCAAGGACTACTACCTGCTGCGCGGCAAAGCCCAGGCGCAGATGCGCGACGAGGATGACTTGGCCGAGCTGCTCAGCGCTGGCCGCTCGTTCATCGAGGTCGATCACACCGGTTGCGCCCTGGCCTGAGCCACGGCGTTCGTCCCAAACACCACACCATGCAGCCGCCCGGCGCGCTGCAGAGGGCACGTCCATGCTCAATCTGTACCTGTTCCAGCTGCTCAACGGCCTGGGCCTGGGGATGATCTACTTCCTCATTGCCGTGGGCCTGACGATCATTTTCGGCCTGCTCAACTTCGTCAACTTTGCCCACGGGGCGTTTTTCCTGCTGGGTGCCTACCTGTGCTACACCGCGGTGGCCCTGACCGGCAATTTCTGGCTGGCCCTGGTGCTGGCGCCGCTGGCCGTCGCGGTGCTGGCCTGGGCGGTGGAGCGGCTGCTGATCAAGCGCATCTATCATCTGCCGCACACCTTCCAGATCCTCGTCACCCTGGGCATCGCGCTGATCATCCAGGAAGCCTCGGTGCTGATCTGGGGTCCGGTCGGCAAGAACATCGCCGTGCCGCAGGAGCTGCGCGGCGTGCTGATCATCGGCGAGTTCATCTACCCCTATTACCGACTGTTCCTCATCGGCTTCGCCGCGCTGGTTGGCCTGGGCCTGTGGCTGCTGCTCGAACGCACGCGCTTCGGTGCCCTGGTACGCGCCGGCAGTGAAAGCACCGAGACGGTATCGCTGCTGGGCACCAACATCTTCCGCCTGTTCTCGCTGACGTTTGCCCTCGGGGTGGGGCTGGCCGGACTTGCCGGAGTGCTGTTCGCCCCGCTGCGCGGCGCCCAGCCGTTCGTCGGTCCGGAGATCCTCGGCATCGCCTTCGTGGTGGTGGTGATCGGCGGCATGGGCTCGTTCGGCGGCGCGTTGGTCGGCGGCCTGCTGGTGGGGGTGGTGCAAAGCATGATGTCCAGCCTCTGGCCACAAGGCGCCAGCCTGATGATCTATGGCGCCATGGCGGCGGTGATTCTGGTGCGTCCTTATGGCCTGTTCGGGAGAGCATGAAGATGAGCGAGAAGAATCCACTGCCCGTGGCCAAGGGCCGCAACCCTGCCCTGCTGGTACTGTTGGTCGCCAGCCTGATCGGCCTGCCCCTGATCCTGCCGTCGGCGACCCTGGCCACCGAGATCCTGATCTTCGCCCTGGCCGCGCTGGCCTGTAACCTGCTGCTGGGCTATACCGGGCTGCTGTCGTTCGGCCAGGGTATCTTCTTCGGTGTCGGTGCCTACGGCGCCGCGCTGTTGATGATCCATCTGCACTGGGGACTGCTCAGCGCGCTGCTCGGCGCGGCGGTGTTCGGCGCGCTGCTGGCCCTGCTGGTCGGCGCCTTGGCGATTCGCCGCAAGGGCATCTATTTCGTCATGCTGACCCTGGCCTTCAGCCAGATGGCCTATTTCCTGGCCTACACCCTCAGCGACTGGACCGGTGGCGACAACGGCCTGCTCGAGGTGCCACGGCCCAACCTGGCCATTGCCGGCCACGTCCTGGTCGACCTTGGCGAGCCGCGGCACTTTTATGCCTTCGTCGCGGTGCTGTTCCTGCTGATCTTCATCGGGGCGCTGCGGGTGATCCGTTCGCCGTTCGGCAGCACCCTGCTGGCGATCCGCGAGAACGAAACCCGCGCCGCGGCCATCGGCTACGACGTGCGCCACTTCAAGATCCTGGTGTTCATGCTGTCGGGCGCCATCACCGGGATTGCCGGGGCGCTGTACGCCATGCTGCTGCACTTCGCACCACTGTCGAACATCGACCTGATGATGTCCGAGAACATCCTGATCATGACCATTGTCGGCGGCACCGGCTCGCTGTTCGGTTCGCTGCTCGGCGCGGGCGCCATCGTCTTGCTCGGCGACGTGCTCTCGGAGCTCTGGCCCCGTTGGCTGATGCTGCTGGGGATCATCCTGATTCTGGTGGTGGTGTTCATGCGCGGTGGCCTGTGGGGCGGCCTGGCCGATCTGGCCAAGCGTATCTGCCCGCCGCGTCTGTTCAACGCCAAGACCAAGGAGACCTTGTGATGAGTGAATACCTCCTGCAAACCCATGGCCTGGAGCTGGCCTATGGGCCGTTTCGCGCCGTCGATGGGGTCGACCTGAAGGTGCGCGCCGGCACCATCCACACCGTGATCGGCCCCAATGGCGCCGGCAAGACCAGCCTGTTTCACTGCCTGACCGGCGAGCGCCAGGCCACCGGTGGCAAGATCGTCTTCAATGGCCGCGACATCATCCGCAAGCCCTCTCACGGCCGTGTCGCGCTGGGCATGGCGCGCTCGTTCCAGCTCACCAGCCTGTTTCAGAACCTCAGCGTGCGCGAGAACCTGCGCCTGGCGGCCCAGGGCCGCGATGGCCTGGGCGCGCTGAACTTCTGGCGCAGCGTCGAGCACAAGCGCAGCCACTGGGAAATGGCCGATGAGGTGCTGGAGCGGCTCAAGCTCACCACCCGCGCCGACACCTTGGCCGGTGAACTGTCCCACGGCCAGCAGCGTGTGCTGGAAGTCGGCATGTCGATCTGCGCCCGCCCCACCCTGCTGATGCTCGACGAACCGACCTCGGGCATGGGCATCGACGATATCCCGGTGATGACCGACCTGATCAGCGACTTGGGCCGCGATCACACCGTGTTGCTGATCGAGCACAACATGAGCATCGTCATGTCCATCAGCCAGCGCATCACCGTCATGAGCCACGGCCGCATCCTGGTCGAGGGTACCCCGGAATTCGTGCGCAACGACGAACGCGTGCGCACCGCCTACCTTGGAGAGGCCGCCTGATGCTCAACGTCGACTCGATCCATTCCTACTATGACAAGAGCCACGTGCTCGAAGGGGTCTCGCTCACGGTCCAGGCCGGTGAGCTGGTGACCTTGCTGGGGCGCAACGGCGCCGGCAAGACCACGACCCTGCGCAGCATCCTTGGCATCGTCCGGCCGCGCCAAGGCCAGATCCACTTCAACGGCAAGCCGTTGGTCGGCCGTGAGATCTTCGACATCGCTCGCCAGGGTATCGCGCTGGTCCCTGAGCACCGCGGCATCTTTCGCCTGCTCAGCGTCGAAGAGAACCTCAAGATCGCCGCGCGCAAGGACAGCCGCTGGCAGCTGGAAGACGTCTACACCATGTTCCCGCGCCTGAAGGAGCGCCGTCGCAACAACGGTTTCGCGCTCTCCGGCGGCGAGCAGCAGATGCTCGCCATCGCCCGCGCCCTGCTCAACGATCCCAAGTTGCTGATTCTCGACGAGCCCACCGAAGGGCTGGCGCCGGTGATCGTCGACGAGCTGGTGAAGATCCTGCGGCGAATCAAGGACGAGGGCCTGTCGATCCTGCTGGTGGAACAGAACCTGATGGTCTGCGACGCCCTCGCCGACCGCCATTACGTGCTCGAGCAAGGCCGCGTGGCCTACCAGGGCAGCGCCGCGCAGTTTCGCGCCGACCCAAGCATCAAGAACCGCTACCTGGCCCTGAGCGCCTGAAAGGAGACTGCCCATGAATACTCGCATCGACCCGTCGCAGCACTTGCTTGGCCAAGGCGCGCTGATCAACCGTGAGCGCCTCTGGCAATCGCTGATGGACCTGGCGCAACTGGGCGCCACCGCCAAGGGCGGCGTGTGCCGCCTGGCCCTGACCGACCTCGATCGCCAGGCCCGCGACCTGTTCGTACGCTGGTGCAGCGAGGCCGGCTGCTCGGTCAGCGTCGACGCCATCGGCAACATCTTCGCCCGCCGCGCCGGGCGCAACCCGGAGCTGCCACCGGTGATGACCGGCAGCCACATCGATACCCAGCCGACCGGTGGCAAGTTCGATGGCTGCTACGGCGTCATGGCCGGCCTGGAAGTGATCCGCACCCTCAACGACCTCGACCTGCACACCGAGGCGCCGCTGGAAGTGGTGGTGTGGACCAACGAGGAAGGCTCGCGCTTCCCGCCGTGCATGATGGGCTCAGGGGTGTTTGCCGGAAAGTTCGAGTTGCAGCAGACCCTGGACAAGCTCGACGACCAAGGCTTGTCGGTGGGCGCCGAGTTGCAGCGCATCGGTTATGCCGGACCGCGCGTGCCGACTGGGCATGCCGTGGGCGCCTACTTCGAAGCGCACATCGAGCAGGGTCCGGTACTGGAAGACCGCCAGACCACCATTGGCGTGGTCCAGGGTTGCCTGGGGCAGAAGTGGTTCGACCTGGTGCTGACTGGCGTCGAGGCCCATGCCGGGCCGACCCCGATGCACCTGCGCAAGGATGCTCTGGTCGGCGCAGCCGAAGTGGTCAGCGCGGTCAACCGCATCGCCCACGCGCACCAGCCCCATGCCTGCGGTACCGTGGGTTGCCTGAACCTGCATCCCGGCTCGCGCAACGTGATTCCCGGCCAGGTGCAGATGACCATCGACCTGCGTCACCTGGACCCGGCCCACCTGGACGCCATGGTCGAACAGGTGCGCCAGGCCATCGACACCAGCGCCGCGACGCATGGCTTGAGCTACACCCTGGCGCCGACCGCCGACTTCCCGCCGCTGTACTTCGCCCAACAGTGCGTCGATGCCGTGCGCCAAGGCGCCCGCGACCTGGGCCTGAGCCACATGGACATCGTCAGCGGTGCCGGGCACGACGCCATCTTCCTCGCCGAACTGGGTCCGGCCGGGATGATCTTCGTGCCCTGCGAGGGCGGTATCAGCCACAACGAAATCGAGAACGCCGCGCCGCAGGACCTGGCCGATGGCTGCGATGTGCTGCTGCGGGCCATGTTCAACGCAGCCAAGGGGGTGCATTGATGAGCAGCAAGACTAGCATCGGCGAGTTCACCGCCGTCGAACTGCTGGAACTGTACCGTCGCCATGAGCTGTCACCGCTGGAGGTGATCGACGATGTGCTGGCGCGCATCGACCAGCACAACCCGGCGGTCAACGCCTATTGCCATGTGGACGGCGAAGGCGCTCGGGCCGCCGCTCGCGCCAGCGAGCAGCGCTGGCAGCGCAATGAGCCCTGCGGCCGCCTGGATGGCGTGCCCGCTTCGATCAAGGACCTCACCCTGACCCGCGGCATGCCCACCCGCAAGGGCTCGCTGACCACCTCGGTCGCTGGTCCCTGGGACACCGACGCGCCCTTCACCGCCTTCATGCGCGAAGCGGGCGCCGTACTGGTGGGCAAGACCACCACGCCCGAGTTCGGCTGGAAGGGGGTGACCGACAACCCGCTCTACGGCATCACGCGCAACCCCTGGAACACCCGGCTGACCGCTGGCGGCTCATCCGGTGGCGCCGCGGCGGCGGCGGCGCTGAACCTGGGCGTGTTGCATCAGGGCAGCGATGCCGGCGGGTCGATCCGCATCCCCTGCGCCTTCACTGGCACCTTCGGCATCAAGCCGACCTTCGGTTATGTGCCGCAATGGCCGGCCAGCGCCATGACCCTGCTGTCGCACCTGGGGCCTATGACCCGCACGGTCGAGGATGCGGCGCTGATGCTCGACTGCGTGGCGCGCCCTGACCCCCGCGACGGCCTCGTCGGCGCGCCCCGTCAGGCGCCGTGGCTGCACCCGGCGCAGGACCTGAGTGGACTGCGCATCGCCTTCAGTGCCGACTTCGGTTATGTACGGGTGGATCCGCAGATCCAGGCGCTGGTCGCCCAGGCGGTGGAGCGCCTGTCGCGCCTCGGTGCGCGGGTCGAAGAGATCGATCCGGGCTTCAGCGATCCGCTGGAATGCTTCAACACGCTGTGGTTTGCAGGCGCTGCGCGCCTGGCCAGTCAGCTCTCCAGCGAACAGCTCGCCCTGCTCGATCCGGGACTGCGCAAGATTGCTGAACAGGGGGCGCAGATCAGTCTGAGCGATTACACCCGCGCCCTGGAGGCGCGGGCCGAACTGGTCGCGCGGATGAATGCCTTCCACCAGCAATACGACGTTCTGGTGTCACCGATGCTGCCGCTGGTGGCCTTCGAAGCCGGGCACAACGTCCCGCCAGACTCGGACTACGCACAATGGATGGACTGGACACCGTTCAGCTACCCCTTCAACCTGACCCAGCAACCGGCGGCCTCGGTACCCTGCGGCTTCACGCGCGAGGGCCTGCCGGTTGGCCTGCAGGTGGTGGCCGGGCGTTTTGCCGATGAGCAGGTGATGAGGGTGTGCCAGGTATATGAACGGCATTATCCGAGCCGGCATCTGCAGGCGCCGATAGTGGGCTAAGGCTGCAAGCGCGGCGCATACTCTGTGGGAGTGGCGGTTCGGCGCTCCGACTTGCCCGCGAAGCAGGCACCGCGGTGTATGGCACCGGCTTCGCCGGTGTTCGCGGGCAAGCCCGCACACACCTACCGCGGCGGCCATAAGTATTCCATGCACAACGGCTGAGCCAAGGCTGAGCGGCTTCCAATTCCGGCCCCTACCGCCGACGCCGCGGACACCTCATACCCTGTGGGAGCGGGTTTACCCGCGAATGGCCCGTCCAGACAACGACGGTGGGACGGGCGCTTCGCCCTCGATTCGCGGGCAAGCCCGCTCCCACACCTACCGCGGCGGCCATAAGTATTCCATGCACAACGGCTGAGCCAAGGCTGAGCGGCTTCCAATTCCGGCATCGACCGCCGACGCCGCGGACCTCATACCCTAATGGGAGCGGGTTTACCCGCGAATGGCCCGTTTCAGCTCAAACGCCCGGCTGGCGCATACGGCGCCGGATCGATGATCGGCTCGTGCCCAAGCAACAGGTCACTGAACAATTGGCAGGACGCCGGCGCCAGCACCAGGCCGTTGCGGTAATGCCCGCAGTTCAGCCACAGCCCGGCATGCCCTGGTACCTCGCCGATGTACGGAATGCCTTCGGGCGACCCTGGCCGCAGACCTGCCCAGTGCGCCACGGGGATGGCATCGGCAAGGGCCGGCAACAGCTCGATCGCCGAGGCCGTCAGGCTTTGCAGGGCCTGCTCGGTCGGGGTCTTGTCATACCGGGCATGCTCCAGCGTGCTGCCCACCAGAATATGCCCATCACGTCGTGGAATGGCATAGCGCCCCTTGGCCAGTACCATGCTCGACAAGAAGTCTTCGGCACACTTGTAGAGGATCATCTGGCCCTTGACCGGCTCGACCGGCAGCTCCAGGCCCAAAGTGCGCAGCAGGTCGCCGCTCCAGGCGCCCGCGCTCAAGACCACCTCATCGGCAGCAAGCAGGCCCTGGCCAGTCTGCACGCCGGTGATCCGCCCGTCCGTCTGGCTGAAGCCGCTGACTTGGCAATGCTCGCGCAGGGTAACGTTCGGCAGCGCCAGCAACGCTGCCTTCAGTGATTTGACCAGGCGCGGGTTACGTACGTTGGCCACCCCGGCCATGTAGATCGCCCGCTTGAAACCGGCGCCAAGCACCGGCACGGCATCGTAGGCGGCCGAGATGTCCACCGCGCTGAGCGGGCGGCCTTCGCGGCTCGCCCAGGCCAGTGCCTGGGCTTCGTCGTCCAGGTCCAGCCAGTACAGACCGGTGGTGTGCACCTCGGGATCGATGCCCGTGCTGGCGAACAGGCGTTCGCCCAGCTGTGGATAGAAATCCTGCGACCAATGCGCCAGGGCTGTTACCGCCGGGCTGTAGCGCCAAGGATAGAGCGGCGAGACGATACCGCCGCCCGCCCAGGACGACTCGCGCCCTACCTCGCCCTGATCGCACACCACCACCTGCTCGACCTCTGCCGCCAGGTTGAACGCTGTCAGCAGGCCGATGACCCCGCCGCCGACAATCACTACTTGCTTGCTCATTTGTCGATCCAACACCTGAAGTAAACCGCGACGCCAGCGGCGTCATTCAACCTTCAGCTTCCCCAGCAACCCGTCGCACCCTCGGCACTGCCTGGGTTGCCTTGCACACCGGTCTGGTCGAGCGAAAAATCGCCACATCGATCATCGTCCATCAGCCCCCGAGGCAAACGCCGGGCGACCAGGCGAAAGGTCTCGCCGTCACGTTGCGCCTGTAGGCTGTAGTAACGGCTGCCCAGCGGCAACGGCGTCACCAGGGCTTCGCTGTCGGTGTACTGGCCGACACGGGCATAGTGGCGTTCGAGACGCAAGGCGCTGTCATGCAGCATGCTCACGGCTTCGCTGCGCGCGGCACGCCGGACCTGGTCACTGTAACTGGGGTAGGCAATGCCCGCCAGCATGCCGACCACAGCCACGACAAGCAACAATTCGATCAGGCTCAAGCCTCGTTGTCCGGTGTGCATGTCAGTGCTCCTGCAGGCGCTGGCGCCACATGATGCGCTGCAGTGCGCCGTTCTCGTCGAGCGCCAGCACCGTTTCCAGTACATGCCGCGCCCTTCGCTCTCGGCTGACCGAGGTCACCCGCAGCAAGGTCATCGGCTGACCCTGCGGCATGTGCGCCACCTGCTCGCTTTCGCCCAGGTTCTGCACCACATAGAACCCCTGCTCTGTTGCCTGCCAGGTCAGCCCTGATGCGCCCTGCCGACCGGCTCCCTCGACCTCGTGGGCTTCGGGCGCGGGCAGGCAGTACTGGCAAGGCGGCGGGAGTGTTTGCAACAGGCGCCGCTCGCCCTCGGCCAAGGTCGCTTCGGCCTGCTCCAAGGCCTGGACACTGGCTTGCAGGTTGCCTGCCATACGCTCCTGTAGCAGCGCCGACTGCAATGCCGACCCGCTGAGCAGGCCTAGCATCAGCGTCAGGGCCAGGCCGATCAGCAGAACTACCCCGCGCTGCCCGCTCATGCGCCAGGCAACCGGTTGCGCAGGGTGACGCTCAGGTCATAGCGCTGCTCGATGCCACGGTGTGCGTCGAACAGGGTCAGTTGCACGTCGATCCATTGACGCTCACCGTGGGCCTGCCGCGTTATCCGCAAATCGCGTACCTGATCGATCAACGCCGAGGTGTTGCCACCGCTGGAAAGCAACAGCCTGTCACCCACCAGGCGGTAGACCTGCCGACGAATCGGCAATGCGAGCTCTCCTTCGCGCGCAGTGTGATGCTTGTCATGGACGCGGGCCCAAGTGCGGCAGTCCGTGACCACGGTCCAGTCGGGCCGCCTGGCGGCAGCCGGCAATCCCGCGCTGATCAGGCTCAGGCTGAGCAGGCGGCCATCACCGGCCTTGAGCAGCTCCAGTGGCCGGGCAAACGCTTGGGCGGCGGCAGGATCGGCGAAGGCATCGGCCCCCAGATGCAGACAACCGAACATACCGGTCATGCGCAGGTCCAGCGCCAAGCGCTGCAGGGCCAGGCGCGCATCATCCTGCAAGCGCGCCGACGCCTGCTGCAACTGCCAGGACTGGTGGACCGAAATCGTCACCTGGCTCGCCGCCGCCAGCAACACAAGCCCCAGCGCCAACGCCAGGTTCCCCTCCAGCAGGCCAAACCCCCGTTGATGCCTCATGGCGCCACACCCGGTGCCGCCGCATCGCCCGCCTGCCCGCGTTCGAGCTGGCTGTGGGTCAGATAGGCCGCCTGGGTGCTATGAAGTGCTCCCTCGGTAGCCTGCAGCGCCCGTACCTGCAGCGCTGCCCCGGAGAACAGGCTCAGTGCGAGCACCACCAGGGCCACCAGCACTTCCAATAGCGTCATCCCTTGTTGCCGTACCGACATCGTTGCGCCTCCTGCGACTTTTCCACCGAACTTTACCGGCCCTGCCGACTGGACCTCCCTGCCCGTCAGCTTCGAAGCTATAGCCAAGCACTTCCTGGGAGGAATGCACGGTGCGGCAACGAGGCGTAACACTGATACAACTCTTGGCAGGCCTGGCACTGCTGGGGCTGCTTACGCAGATAGGGATTCCGTCCTACAGCCATATGAACAGTGAGCTGCAGCTGCAGACCGCGGCCGGGGACCTCGTGCAGGCGTTACGGGTCGCGCGCAACGAGGCGGTGCTGCGCCATCAGGTGGTGGTGGTCGAACCCTTGCAGGGCGACTGGGGGGCAGGCTGGCGTATCTTTCTGGCGCGGGATGGGGAGTTGCTGCGGGAGAAGCGTCTTGCACGGCGGTTGACCATCGTTGGCAACCAGCCGTTGGCGCAACAGGTCAGGTTCAGCAGCTTGGGGGTGCCGCTGCAACTGGGCGGCAGATTGCACCTGTGCCAGCGTGACGAGGGCATGAGCCGTTATCAGGTGGTGCTGTCGTCAAGCGGCAGGGTCAGCCTGCGCGAGGAGGTGCACACCTCCCCGCACTGCGCAGGCATCCTGTCAGGTCAGCGAGCGAACCCGCAGTTCCTTGGGCATCGAGAAGGTGATGTTCTCTTCACGCCCATCGAGCTCTTCAGCGCCGGTAGCGCCCCACTCGCGAAGCTGCGTGATCACCCCGCGCACCAGCACCTCGGGCGCCGAAGCACCCGCCGTGATACCGATCCGCCCGACACCGTCGAACCAGCCACGCTGCAGGTCCTCGGCACCGTCAATGAGGTAAGCCGGGGTGGCCATGCGCTCGGCCAGCTCGCGCAGGCGATTGGAGTTGGAGCTGTTGGGGCTGCCGACCACCAGTACCACGTCGCACTCGTCGGCCAATTGCTTGACGGCGTCCTGGCGGTTCTGGGTGGCGTAGCAGATGTCGTCCTTGCGCGGCCCGCCGATGTTCGGGAAGCGGGTACGCAGGGCATCGATGACCCGGCTGGTGTCATCCATCGACAAGGTGGTCTGGGTCACGAAAGCCAGCCGGTCCGGATCGCGCACTTGCAGGGTGGCGACATCCTTCTCGTCCTCGACCAGGTAGATGGAGCCGCCGTTGCTGGCGTCATATTGCCCCATGGTGCCTTCGACCTCCGGATGACCGGCGTGGCCGATGAGGATGCACTCCTTGCCATCGCGGCTGTACTTGGCGACCTCGATATGCACCTTGGTCACCAGCGGACAGGTCGCATCGAAGACCTTCAGGCCGCGGCTGGCCGCTTCCTGGCGCACGGCCTGGGAAACCCCGTGGGCACTGAAGATGACGATGACGTCGTCCGGTACCTGGTCCAGCTCCTCGACAAAGATGGCGCCACGGGCGCGCAGGTCTTCGACCACGAACTTGTTGTGCACCACTTCATGGCGCACGTAGATCGGTGGGCCGAAGACTTCCAGCGCGCGGTTGACGATTTCGATCGCCCGATCCACGCCCGCGCAGAAGCCGCGGGGATTGGCGAGTTTGATTTGCATGCTCGGCTCCAGGCTTACAACACCTTCACGTCGAGGATTTCCACCTCGAAGCTCAGGGTCTTGCCAGCCAGTGGGTGATTGAAGTCGATGGTCACCTGGGCGTCATCGAACGCCTTGACCACCCCGGGCAGCTCGGTATTGGCGGCATCGTTGAAGATCACCAGCAGGCCGTCGGAGAGCGTCATGTCGGTGAACTGCGAGCGTGGCATGATTTGCACGTTCTGCGGGTTGGGCTGACCGAAGGCGTTTTCCGGCGTGACGGTCACGGTGCGCTTGTCGCCGGCCTTGAAGCCGAACAGTGCGGCCTCGAAACCGGGCAGCAGGTTGCCGTCACCCACCTTGAACACCGCTGGCGACTTGTCGAACGTGCTGTCGACGGTGTCGCCGTTTTCCAGGTGCAAGGCGAAGTGCAGGGTCACTTCGGTGTTCTGACCAATGCGAGTCTCAGTCATTGACGGCTTCCTCGGGCTTCTTGCTCTTGAACATATCCAGCGCCAGCATCACCGCGCCGACGGTGATGGCGCTGTCGGCCAGGTTGAAGGCCGGGAAGTGGTGGCGATTCTGCCAGTGCACTAGGATGAAGTCGACCACGTGGCCGAGCACGATGCGGTCGTACAGGTTGCCCAGCGCACCGCCCAAAACCAGGGCCAGGGCGACAGCCAGCCAGGTTTCGTTGCGTCCCAGGCGCTTGAGCCAGACCACCAGCACCGCACTGACCACCACGGCGATCAGGGCGAACAGCCAGCGCTGCCAGCCAGCGCCGTCGGCCAGGAAACTGAAGGCGGCCCCGGTATTGTAGGCCAGGGTCCAGCTGAAGTAGTCAGGGATGACGACGATCTGCTGGTACAGGTTCAATGCGCCCTCGAAGTAGACCTTGCTGGCCTGGTCGAGAACCAGGACCAGCACGCTCAGCCAGAGCCAGCCAAGGCGCCCGAAGCGCCCTGCAGCAGGGTTAGGCATAGTGGCGCACCTCACCCGAGCCGCTGATGTTCTCGACGCAGCGGCTGCAAATTTCCGGATGCTCCGGGTTGGCGCCGACATCAGCGCGGAAGTGCCAGCAACGGCCACACTTGACGTGGCCGGACTTGACCACCTTGAGCTTGAGGCCTTCGACTTCGGTCACCACGGCATCGGCCGGCGCCTGGACGAACGGCACCACGCTGGCGGCCGAGGTGATCAGCACGAAGCGCAACTCGTCGCCCAGCTTGGCCAGGTCGGTGCTCAGCGACTCGTCGGCGAACAGGGTCACTTCGGCCTGCAGGTTGCCGCCGATGGCCTTGGCCGCCCGTTGGTTCTCCAGCTCCTTGTTCACTGCGACCTTGACCGCCATGACCCGGTCCCAGTAGGCGCGGTCCAGCTCGAAGCCTTGCGGCAGCTCGGACAGACCTTCGTACCAGGTGTTGAGCATGACCGACTCGTTACGCTCGCCCGGCAGGTACTGCCACAGCTCGTCCGCGGTGAAGGCCAGGATCGGCGCGATCCAGCGCACCAGCGCCTCGCTGATGTGGTACAGCGCGGTCTGACAGGAGCGGCGCGCGACGCTGTTGGCACCGGTGGTGTACTGGCGGTCCTTGATGATGTCGAGGTAGAAGCCGCCCAACTCCTGCACGCAGAAGTTGTGGATCTTGGAGTACACGTTCCAGAAACGGTACTCGCTGTAGTGCTCTTCGAGCTCGCGTTGCAGCAGCAGCGCGCGATCGACCGCCCAGCGGTCCAGGGCCAGCATGTCTTCGGCTGGCAGCAGGTCGCGGGCCGGGTCGAAACCGGTGAGGTTCGACAGCAGGAAGCGCGCAGTGTTGCGGATACGACGGTAGGCATCGGCACTGCGCTGCAGGATCTGCTCGGAGACGGCCATCTCGCCGGAGTAGTCGGTGGCCGAGACCCACAGGCGCAGGATATCGGCGCCCAGGGTGTCGTTGACCTTTTGCGGCTCGATGGTATTGCCCAGCGACTTGGACATCTTGCGGCCGTTCTCGTCCACGGTGAAGCCGTGGGTGAGCAGCTCGCGGTATGGCGCATGGTTGTCGATGGCGCAGCCGGTCAGCAGCGAGGAATGGAACCAGCCGCGGTGCTGGTCGGAGCCTTCCAGGTAGAGGTCGGCACGCGGTCCGGTGGCATGGCCGATGTCGTGCGAGCCGCGCAGGACGTGCCAATGGGTGGTGCCGGAGTCGAACCAGACGTCCAGGGTGTCGGTGATCTTGTCGTACTCGCCGGCCTCGTCTCCCAGCAGTTCAGCGGCATCGAGCTTGAACCAGGCCTCGATACCCTCCTGCTCGACGCGCTTGGCCACCTCTTCCATCAGTTCGACGGTGCGTGGGTGCAGCTCGCCGGTCTGCTTGTTCAGGAAGAACGGGATCGGCACGCCCCAGTTGCGCTGACGCGAGATGCACCAGTCGGGACGGTTGGCGATCATCGAATGCAGGCGCGCCTGGCCCCAGGCCGGGACGAACTTGGTTTCCTCGATGGCCTTGAGCGCACGCTCGCGCAGGGGCTCGCCGGTGTTCGGCTGCTTGTCCATGCCGACGAACCACTGCGCGGTGGCGCGGTAGATCAGCGGGGTCTTGTGGCGCCAGCAGTGCATGTAGCTGTGGCTGATGGTTTCGGTGTGCAGCAGCGCGCCGACTTCGGTGAGCTTGTCGACGATCGCCGGGTTGGCCTTCCAGATGAACTGGCCGCCGAAGAACTCCAGCGAGGGCACATAGACGCCGTTGCTTTGCACCGGGGTCAGGATGTCGTCATTGACCATGCCATAGCGCTTGCAGGTGACGAAGTCGTCCTCACCGTAGGCCGGGGCCGAGTGGACCACGCCAGTGCCGGCGCCGAGCTCGACGTAATCGGCCAGGTAGACGGGCGAGAAGCGGTCATAGAATGGATGGCGGAAGTTGATCAGGTCCAGTGCCGAACCCGGCGCGGTGGCCACTACCGAACCTTCCAGGCCGTAGCGCTGCAAGCACGATTCGACCAGCTCCTCGGCCAGGACCAGCAGCCTGTCGCCGGTGTCGACCAGGGCATAGGTGAACTCCGGGTGCACGTTGAGCGCCTGGTTGGCCGGGATGGTCCACGGCGTGGTGGTCCAGATCACGATGGAGGCAGGCTTGGCCAGGGTGGCCAGGCCGAAGGCGGCGGCCAGTTTGTCGGCATCGGCGATTTCGAAGGCGACGTCGATGGTCTGGGATTTCTTGTCGGCGTACTCGACCTCTGCTTCAGCCAGAGCCGAACCACAATCGAAGCACCAGTTGACCGGCTTGAGGCCCTTGAACACGAAGCCCTGCTTGACCATCTCGGCCAGGGCGCGGATTTCCCCGGCTTCGTTGGCGAAGTTCATGGTCTTGTAGGGATTGTCCCAATCGCCCAGCACGCCCAGGCGAATGAACTCGGTCTTCTGCCCTTCGATCTGCTCGGCGGCATAGGCGCGGCACAGCTCGCGGGTCTGGTCGGGGCTCAGGTGCTTGCCATGGGTCACTTCGACCTTGTGCTCGATCGGCAGGCCGTGGCAGTCCCAACCCGGTACATAAGGAGCGTCGAAGCCGGACAGGGTCTTGGAACGGACAATCATGTCCTTGAGGATCTTGTTCAGCGCATGACCGATGTGGATCTTGCCGTTGGCATAGGGCGGACCGTCGTGCAACACGAAGGTCGGACGATCCTTGCCAATCTCGCGCAGCTTCTGGTACAGGCCAATGCTGTCCCAGCGCTGCAGGATCTGCGGTTCGCGCTGAGGCAGGCCGGCCTTCATGGGGAAGGCGGTGTCCGGAAGGTTTAGCGTGGCTTTGTAGTCGGTCATTTCAGGCTCTTCGTTAGCGGTTGAGCGTGCCAATGGGCACGTGCAGCGGCGATATCCGCATCGATCGCCGACTTCAGCGCCTCCAGGGAGGCGAAACGCTGCTCTTCACGCAGCTTCTGGTGGAATTCCACCGTCAGGCGCCGGCCATAAAGATCGCCGGCGAAATCCAGGAGATGTATCTCGAGGTGGGGTCGCCCGTCACCTGCGACGGTGGGACGAACCCCGATGTTGGCAACGCCAGGCCAGACCTTGCCGTCGATCTCGGCGCTGGTCAGGTAGACCCCGCTCAGCGGCACGCGGCGACGCTTGAGCTGGATATTGGCAGTGGGCGTGCCCAGCTGGCGGGCCAGCTTCTGGCCATGCAGTACCCGACCGCTGATGCAGTAGGGGCGGCCCAGCAGGTGCGCGGCCAGGGCGAAATCGCCGGCGGCCAGCGCCTTGCGGACCTCGGTGCTGCTCACGCGCAGGCCATCCTGCTCCACGGTACCTGCGGCCTCGACGCTGAAGCCGTGTTGCCGCCCCGCTTCGACCAAGTAGGCGAAGTCGCCGGCACGGTCGCAGCCAAAGCGGAAATCATCGCCGACTTCCAGGTGGCGCACGTCGAGGCCGTCAACCAGGATGGTCTCGACGAATGCGCGGGCGCTGAGCTTGCTCAGCCGCTGGTTAAAGGCCAGGCACAGCACCCGATCGATGCCTTCGGCGGCCAGCAGGTCGATCTTGTCGCGCAGGCGCGCCAGTCGGGCCGGCGCGGTCTCCGGGGCGAAGTACTCGCGCGGCTGCGGCTCGAAGATGACCACGCAGCTCGGCAGCCCGAGCTCCCGCGCACGCTCGCGCAGACGCGCCAGGATTGCCTGGTGGCCACGGTGAACCCCGTCGAAGTTGCCAATGGTGGCGACACAGCCCCGGTGCTCGGGGCGCAGGTTGTGAAGACCTCGAACCAGCTGCATAACGCGCTTCTTGCTCATAAAGTGGCCGATTATAACCACACCCGGGCGCTGACGACAGGCAGCAGCGCCACACCAGGGCATGGAATGCGAAAAACCGACGCCTGACCCTGTCCTTGCTTCAGTGCAGGGCCTTGCGGACGAAATGCCGCGGGCGCAAGCCGCACAGCAACAGGCAGCCGAAATAGGTCACAACGCCGACCAGGATCAAGCCGCCCAGGCGCAGAAAGCGTTCGAGCATGGTGCCCTGCTCCCAGGCAGGCAGGTAATGCATGCCACCCAGCAGCACCACCGACATCAATGTCACTGCCAGTACCAGCTTGAGCAGGTACAAGGTCCACCCCGGCTGAGGCTGAAATAGCTGCTGCTGGCGCAGTTTCCAGTACAACAGGCCTGCATTGAGGCAAGCACCGATGCTGATCGCCAAGGCGAGGCCGGCGTGTTGCAGCGGGCCGACCAGCACCAGGTTGAGCAACTGCGTGGCGATGAGCGTGAAGATCGCGATCTTCACTGGCGTGCGGATATTCTGCTGCGCATAGAAGCCGGGTGCCAGCACCTTGACCAGGATGATCGCCAGCAAGCCGACCGAGTAGGCGATCAGCGCGCGCTGGGTCATGGCGGCGTCGAACGCGGTGAACTTGCCGTACTGGAACAGCGCCACGGTCAGCGGCTCGGCGAGGATCGCCAGGGCCAGGGTACACGGCAACACCAGTAAAAAGCACAGGCGCAGGCCCCAGTCGAGGATCCGCGAATACTCATGCCGGTCACGGTTGGCGTAGGTCTTGGCCAGGGTCGGCAGCAGAATGGTCCCCAATGCTACCCCCAGCACGCCCGAGGGCAGCTCCATGAGGCGGTCGGCGTAGTACATCCAGGACACCGAGCCTGCGACCAGAAACGAGGCGAAGATGGTGTTGATGATCAGGGATATCTGGCTTACCGATACCCCAAGGATTGCCGGCAGCATCTGCTTGAGCACACGCCAGACGCCGGTGTCGCGCAGGTTCAGGCGGGGCAGTACGAGCATGCCGATCTTCTTCAGGTGCGGCAGCTGATACAGCAGCTGCGCCAGGCCCCCGGCCAGCACGCCCCAGGCCAGGGCCATGATTGGCGGGTCGAAGTAAGGCGTGAGAAAGACCGCAAAGCCGATCATGGCGACGTTGAGCAACGTCGGCGTGAACGCCGGCACCGAAAAACGGTTCCAGGTATTGAGGATGGCTCCGACCAGCGACGACAGCGAAATCAGCAATATATAGGGAAAGGTCACCCGCAGCAGATCGGTGGTCAGCCGGTATTTCTCAGGACTGTCGACAAAGCCCGGCGCCGTGATCCACACCACCCAGGGCGCCGCCAGGATACCCAGCGCGGTGACCAGGGCCAGGACCAGGGTCAGCAGACCGCTGACATAGGCGATGAAGGTACGGGTCGCCTCCTCGCCCTGCTGGGTCTTGTATTCGGCCAGGATCGGCACGAAGGCCTGTGAAAAGGCACCCTCGGCAAAGATCCGGCGCAGCAGGTTAGGCAGCTTGAAGGCGATGAAAAAGGCGTCGGTGGCGATGCCAGCACCGAAAACCCGCGCCAGAATGGTGTCCCGAACAAAGCCCAACACCCTGGAAATCATGGTGATGGAACTGACGGCGGCCAGGGATTTGAGCAGGTTCATCGAAAAGTTTCAGCCTGAAGACAGAGAGCGCTGCCAGTCAGCGCCCGAGTATGCGATACTCCGCCGCTCATTGCAGGGGAGCCAAAACTCTCCGAGTGTACAGGTCACGGCGCAGAAAGGAATAACTCCCGCTTGCTCCAGGACCACTCGGCAGATCCCTGCGACTGGCCTTGACAACCGATCAACTGATCGGCATGATTCGCGGCCTATTTTGTTTGCAATTTATCCAAAAGTCTTTCGAGGAGCTCGACGGTGGCCAACTCACCTTCCGCCAAGAAACGTGCAAAACAGGCTGAGAAGCGTCGCAGCCACAACGCCAGCCTGCGTTCCATGGTCCGTACCTACATCAAAAACGTAGTCAAGGCCATCGACGCAAAAGACGCCGAAAAAGCGCAAGCTGCTTACATCCTGGCTGTGCCAGTTATCGACCGTATGGCCGATAAAGGCATCATCCACAAGAACAAGGCTGCTCGCCACAAAGGCCGTCTGAATGGCCACATCAAGGCGCTGAAAGAAACTGCAGCTGCCTAAGCGACACGCTTGTTAAAAAACCGACCTCAGGGTCGGTTTTTTATTGCCTGCCGTTTTTGTTGTGCTGGAAATACCGCGGAGCAAACCCGCGCCCTACACTGCCCTGCATGCTGTCGCGAGGGCGTGGGGAGCGGGCTTGCGCTGTGACCGAGACCTAGTGTCCTGTCTCGGAAATAAGCTGTTCACTTTTGGCGGCGTCTTGAGCGCCCGGCCGGCGTTGCCACTCCTTGCCATAGCCCTGACTCGTCGCAGCGCCTTGGCCGAACACCCAAGCCACTCGCCAAAAGAGAACGTATTTCCGAGACAGGACACTAGTTGGCGAGGGAGATTTTCGGAGCCCAGATCAGCCATTCGTCTTCGGGTTTGTCGAACAAGGCGAAGGTCTGCTGCGGCCGGGCCGGATTGCCCATCTTCTCGCCATCTGGCGTGGCGAAAGCAATGCCGCCTTCTATCAGCGTTTCCAGCGACTCGGTACGCACCGACGCCCCCTTGAATAGACCAAAATCGAAACCGAAGCCACTGCTGATCCAGAACCGGCTTCCTCCTCGGACCAACGCGGCATAGCGCGGCTCGATGAGTACATGGATCAGCACGCGGTCAGCAGTCTGGCCCAGCTCGAAGCCTGTCACCTTGCCTACTGCCACCTCCCGGTAGGTCACCGGCACACCGGGCTTGATCGAACCGCGGCGCGGCGCGCTGAGCGTCAGTGGCAGGCCGACCTGCTGCTCGGCAAACTTCGGTGCCTCGGGCAAGGCGATGAAGTCACGCTGCGCGCCCTTGCTCCTCAGTGACGGCTGTACCTCCAGGTACTGCCCGGTGACCAGGGTTTCGAGGTTCTCGGTACGCACCAGGCCCAGGGCCGGCTTGACCACCCAGAAACGCGAACCCTCGCGCGCGATGCGCTCCGGCACCTCGGTGATGCGGGCGCGCAGCAGCACGGCCTGCAGGTCCCGGGTCAGGTCCACGCTTTCGATCTGGCCGACATCCAGCCCCTTGAAGCGGATCGGCGTACCCGGCTTGAGCCCATCCGCCCGCTCGACGCGGATGGTGATGGCGGTACCGGTACGGTTCGCCGCGTCTTGACTCTCATGCAGGCGGAAACGCGGGATATGCCGCTTCAGGGGCACGTTGGGCTCGGGTGTCTCGAAGGCGATGCCACCAGCCATCAGGCTCTGCAACGATTCGCTGTGGACCTTGATACCCGACAACCCGCCTGTGAGGGTAATGCCGCTGGCATTCCAGAAGCGTGTGGAACCGTTGACCAGCTTGGCGTACTCCTTTTCGATGTGCACGCCGATGAGAATGCGCTTGCTGTCCTTGGCGAACTGGTAGCTTTGCACGCTGCCGACCCTGACTTGCCGGTACAGTACCGGGCTTCCTACATCCAGCGATCCCAGGTTCTCGCCAAACAGCACCAGGTGCAGGCCTGGTGACTTCAGGTCCAGCGGCGGTGCCTTGGCCCGCGCTTCGAACTCCCGCTGCGGGGTCGCGCCTTTGTCCCCTGGGCGGATGGCGATGTAGTTGCCTTTAACCAAGGCCTCGAGCCCGGTGATGCCGGCAAGCGAGATGGAGGGTTTGACCACCCAGAACTGGGTACCTTCGACTAGATAATCCTCGGCCAGAGGATCGAGGGTCACCTCGGCCATGGCACTGGTGAGGTCGCTGTCGATCTTCAGGGTCTTGAGCGAGCCGATCTGGATGCCTTTGTATAAAACAGGTGTGCGCCCAGCCTGCAGGCCCTCGAAATCGGAGAACTTGACCTTGATGCGGATCCCCGCCTGGGCAGCGTCGAAGTCTTCATACAAGCGGAACGGCAGGCTTGGGTCAGTGGCAGGGCTGTCCTTGCGGTGTTCGGGCGTGGCGAAGGCGATGCCGCCGGCCACCATGCTCGCGAGCGATTCGCTGCGCACCTTTACGCCCGACAGGTCGGCGTCGATGCTGATGCCACTGGCATTCCAGAAACGTGTGTGCTTGCGCACCAGGCTGGCGTAGGCCGGCTCGATGAACACCTTGATCTCGACCGTGCCCTGGTCTTCGGAGAGGCGATAACTCTTCACCCGACCGACCTGGATCTGTTTATAGAACACCGGGCTGTCGCGGTTCAGCGATCCCAGGCGGTCAGCCTTGAGGGTAAGGTGCAGCCCCGGCACACTGTCGGACAACGGCGGAGCCACCCGCAGGGCGGTAAAACGCTTGGTAGGCTCGCCCTCCCCTGGACTCACGGCGATGTAGTTACCCGACACCAAGGTCTCAAGCCCGGTAATACCCGCCAGGGTGACGCTCGGCTTGACCAGCCAGAAGCGCGTGCCGCTGTTGAGGTGCGGTTCGGCTTCCTTGTTCATCTCGATGGTGGCGATTACGCCGGTATTATTGCCTTCGGCGTCGAGCACCAGGCTCTTCACCTTACCCACCGACATGCCCTTGTAGAACACCTCGGTCTTGTTGGCGACCAGGCCTTCACCACTTTCGAAACGAACCTGGATATCCACACCAGAATCCCGATAAGCCTGCCAGCCCAGCCAGGCGCCAATGACCAAGGCGATCAGAGGCAGGATCCAGATGGCCGACCAATTCGAAGCTGGGCGGGTTTTAGCCTTAGGCAAGTCACTCATTGTCGTCATCCGACTCCGTGTTATCCCAAATCAGTCGGGGATCAAAAGTAAGTGCAGCGAACATCGTCAGGATCACCACGCTGGCGAAGGCGATGGCCCCCAGATTGGCTTCGACACTGGCGATTCGGCCGAAATTCACCACCGCCACCAGAATGGCGATGACGAAGATATCCAGCATCGACCAGCGACCGATGAACTCGATAAAACGGTACATGAATATCCGCTGGCGCGCGGACAGTGGCTGGTGGCGCTGCACCGAGTACAGCAGCAGTCCGAGCCCCACCAGCTTGAAGGTCGGCACGAGGATACTGGCAATGAACACCACGGCCGCAATTGGCACCATGCCGTGTTTCATCAAGGAAATGATACCGGACATGATGGTGTCCGGGCTGCCTTGGCCCAAGCTGCTGACTGTCATGATCGGCAGCACGTTCGCCGGTATGTAGAGAATGGATGCGGTAATGAGCAACGCCCAGGTACGCAGGATACTGTTCGGCCTACGTCCGTGGACCACGGCACCGCAGCGGGTACAGGTCTGTGATCCGTTGTCGGCCTCGCGCCGATTCAGCTCATGGCATTCGTTGCACACCAGAATGCCCGCATCAATCGCCCGCATGGACATCTTCCCCCGACAAGGCCACCCAGATCTGGTGCGGTGACATCACCACCTCCAACCAGACTTGAACCAGCAACAGACCGACAAAACAGGACAAGCCAAGACCGATGCTAAGCTCGGCCATGTCGACCAGCTTGACGATCGCTACCAGCACACCCATGAGATAGACCTCGAGCATGCCCCAATCGCGCAGGTGATGATAAACGCGATAGAAAAGCAATCCATGGCTGCGCCCAATATCCAGGCGAATGCTCAATAGCACGGCCAGCTGACACAGCAGTTTGAGCAAGGGGATGGCCATGCTGCAAAGGAAGACCACGAGTGCAACGCTCTGCATGCCGGCGTTGTACAACCCGACAACACCACTCCAGACCGTGTCATCGGAGGTCTGCCCGAGTAGGTGTAACCGCATGATCGGCAGAAAGTTCGCTGGCACATAAAGCAGCAACGCCGTGAGCACCAACGCCAGACTGCGGTTGACGACATTGTGACGATGGGCAAAGAGCTCGTAGCCACAGCGCGGACAGTGGGCCTTTTCGTTTGAATGCAGTGCCGGCTTGCTCATCAGCAGATCGCACTCGTGACAGGCCACCAGCTCGTCCAGCGGACGTTCAGCCAGCGCTTGGGAATCGACAGGGTTGGGCATAGGGGGATTCTGAATGGAAGCGAGGCTCTATTCTAGTGTCCTGTCTCGGAAATACGTTCTCTTTTGGCGAGTGGCTTGGGTGTTCGGCCAAGGCGCCGCGACGAGTCATAGCAGGGCTATGGCGAGGAGTGGCAACGCCGGCCGGGCGCCCAAG
>Ga0160433_100310_pt1 | contig 31416 bp, 21 predicted proteins | sample HID1972K_E0MG_FD_108235 | JGI IMG/M metagenome (GOLD analysis project Ga0160433, IMG submission 108235) | Enriched pill bug-associated microbial communities from UW Madison campus, WI, USA - HID1972K_E0 MG | ecosystem: Host-associated > Arthropoda: Insects > Digestive system > Unclassified ...
AAGACTGGCATCACACCCTATGGCAGGCAATGCTGCCAATGATGCTACGTCTTTGCCGGCTTACCAGGCTGTAGCAGATTATTTAATGCAGAAAAAATAAATCTCTAATTAAAAAGTACCAATATGAAATTTTCGAAATTATTTGACTTAACCGGAAAAACAGCCATTGTAACCGGTGGCGGCAATGGTATAGGAAAAGCAAGCTGTAAAATGCTGGCCGAATTCGGCGCCAGTGTAATCGTATCAGATTACAACCTGGATGCAGCGAAAGAAGTAGTAAAGGAAATCGAGAACGAAGCCGGTAATGCCATAGCAGTTGAATGCGATGTCACCAAAGACGAAGGATTGGTAAACCTAGTGGAAAAATCTCTCGAAGCATATGGGAACATTCATGTTTTGGTAAACAATGTCGGTGGTGGAGGCGCAGGCAGAGAAGACCCTTCACAAATTGGAGTATCACAATTTGCAAAAGTGTTCGAAATGAATGTTTTCAGTATGTGGCGTCTATGCCAGTTAGTAGCACCACACATGCAAAATGCGGGTTATGGCAGCATCATCAATATGTCGTCAATGGCAAGTATCAATACAAGCCCTGCGATTAGTGCCTATGCTTCCTCTAAAGCTGCAATCAACCACATGACCAGAAACCTCGCCTTTGACTTTGGGCCTATCATCCGCATTAACGCCATTGGGCCTGGCGCCATTCGGACGCACGCCCTGGAAACGGTATTGAACCCGGATATAGAAAAGAAAATGCTGGCCCATACCCCTTTGGGGCGCTTGGGAGAAGTAGAAGATATTGCAGGTGCGGTTCTTTACTTTGCTGCCCCTATATCGAACTGGGTAAGCGGACAGGTATTGTTCGTTAATGGTGGCGGAGTACAAACGCTGGATTAATCACCAAGACAAGATAAATTGGGACTAATTATAATGTACAATGTTGCATGATTAATTAGTGTATGAGCATAAGTGATAACCCATAACTTTTTACAATTGGCGTGACGTACTGAAATATTCAACCTATGCAGCTGAGGCGGGGCAAAGAAGGACTGCTGTTCACAGTATCCTCTACTTGCTGGGCGGCCTTTTACTAGGAAAGTTATTTTCAATCAAAAAGAAAACCAATGTGCTTATTTCAGTCGGCACGGCAAACTGCTAAAACTGCTTGCCATACAATGCAGGAACCAAACCTTTTGGAATTAACTATTCTGCAGTAGCCTCAACCTATCCTTAATTTAGACCGAGAGCCAATGCAATGGTAGCTATTGTAGAATGAGTAAACGGTTGTTTCCAGCGAAGTATGAATAGTAAGAAGTAATATTCAGGACCACAGAAATGAAAGCGATGGTAGCTTATATTGGATTGGATCTGAAGTTCCAAAGGCAAAAAAGCCAGAGAATTCAAGAATAAAGAAGCTTGAGCTGAGTACCTTATCTTGATACTCAATCCAACCACTGGGTTTATAGGCACAGAAACTAAATTGGAAACTTATAAAGCATTGTATATTATTAATTCATCCGACGATAAACGTGTTAAAGGTGCGTTAAGGAATATAAAGAATGCACTGGAAGACCCTCGTCTTAAAGGCAAGTTAGAAGTTGAACTCATTGTATTCAGTGATGGGGTTGAAATTTATAAAAAGGCTGTCCCTATGAAGAAACTTTAAATCTTTTAAAAGATAAAGGAGTCGTTTTGGCACAATGCGAGAACACACCACAAGAGAGGCTTTTTAGTATTTGATAGATAGTATTTAGACCTATAGTTAGTTACTATTTAATGGAATCAGTTTATTTAATAATAGTTACTTTCCTTTTTTATGGTCAAGTGAGCTCTTTGGACTGTTTTCTATTGATTCTAACTGTTCATTCAAAAAAATCCTCATTCTTAATTTTCATTGAAAAAATTTTTTTTAGAGCAGATGAAACCTCTTTGCCGGTTGTATTAGTAGAAAGAAGAGCAAACATGGAGAACAGCGATACCGATTGAGTTAGGCTTTGGTCAAGCTTGGTATATTATTCTCTCTCTCTATCAAAAGATTAAATATGGCAGAGAGGAGCTCAATGAATTTACCGTAACAACTCAATGCTATTGTATTGTGTATACAAGCAACTTTAGCTAAGTTTACGAAAAGCTAAGAATGTATAACCTAAAGATTGATCCTAAAGAGGAAGTGAAGCTTCTGGTTGCACTGCAATCTGGGAACCAGACGGCCTATGAGCAAATTTATCGCTTGTACAGTGCGCGCATTTATCTCAATATTTTTAAGATGGTGAAGAGTGAGGGAGATGCCAAGGAACTATTGCAGGATGTTTTCTTCAAGGTTTGGACAAGGCGCGAACTGATTGACCCTAAACAATCCTTTCGATCCTACCTATTTCAAATAGCCAAATACACCGTTTATAATTTTATGCGTAAAAAGAACCTAGACAAGCAGGTGCAGGACTATATGCGTCAGCATCAGAGCGAGGGCTATAGCCATATTGAGGAAGAGCTATATGAGCAGGAAAGTGAAGCATGGCTGACGCAAGCCATAGAACAGCTCCCATCCCGGCGTCAGCACATATTCAGACTCTGTAAGATAGAAGGGAAAAGCTATGCTGAGGTCAGCGAAATGCTAGGAGTCTCTACTTCTACCATCAATGATCATATAGTAAAGGCAACGAAGTTTATCAAAGAAAAATACCAAGACCAAGGAAATGTATTACTGCTGATATCCTTTTGTCTTTTATTGGACAAGCTAAAGTAATTCGAATCGACTTTTAGCAGTCAAACAATCTGTATTCATTTTAAAGATCTATATACCTCAGTTCGAATGTGAATCTCGAGAAACATCAACCTAAATAGATCATCCCCTACTCCATTATCGAAATCTGTATAGAAATAAAAAAATATTCAATTGAGCAGATGCATATCACATTTCAATTGTATTAGCTATAAAACAATAGTCATTTGAAACAGTACACAGACCTTAGGAATACTTTTAAAAGATACATTAGCGGTCAGCTAAACCCCGCTGAAACAGGGGAATTTCTTGCACATATACAATCAGGCGAGGACAAAGAGTTTCTGAAAAAGCTTATACAGGAAACCTTAGGCGATTCTGTTGAAGCAGATCAACTAAATGACCTAGGTTTAGTGTCGATATTGGATGAGTCATGGACGAATCTCCAAGGCAGAATAGGACAACCGCCCGAAAAAAAGGTAATCAATGGGAAAAGGGCGATCAGTATTGCAGCTACATTATTATGCATTTTATCGGGCAGTTTATGGTTATATCTGACAAAACAATCATCAGAGCCCTATATTGTAAGTACACAGGAGACCATCGTACCCGGGCTGCAGACGGCCACCCTGACTCTGGCCGATGGGAGAAAGATAAGGCTTGCAGAATCGGATAACGGAGAGCTGGCCAAAGATGGTGGTGTAATTATTTCAAAAAATGCGGATGGTCAATTACTTTATGAGGTACAGGAAGGTACTGATACTTCTTCTGGATATAATACCCTTTCTACTGCCAAAGGAGAGACCTATAGAGTCAGGCTGCCCGACGGCACACAGGTCTGGCTAAATGCAGCTTCATCCATCCGTTATGCCGCCAGTTTCTCTACACATGCGACCCGAGACGTAGAACTGGAAGGCGAAGCCTATTTTGAGGTGACAAGAGACGCTGAGCGTCCTTTTGTGGTCCGTACTAGGAAACAGCAGGTTAGCGTGTTGGGTACAAAATTCAACATTTATGCTTATACAGAAGAAGCTGAACAATATACAACCCTAGTGCAAGGCGCTGTTAGAGTTGAGACTGGTCAAAGCAGTAAAAGTGTTCAACTCAAGCCTGGACAGCAAGCCATTAGTAAAGGTAATAATGAACTTCTGGTGTTACAAGTAGACCCAACAGAGTATATTTCTTGGAAAGATGGTATCATTTTGCTCAACAGTTATGATCTACAAGAAATCCTGCGTCAGTTGGAGAGATGGTATGACGTGAGATTTGACGAGATACCTCAGGGAATACAGTCTGACAGGGTTTTTGGTATGATACAAAGAGACGTGCCCTTAAAAGATGTATTAAAAACGTTAGCCGATAATTACAGTGGCATTAAATTTAATATAAATGGAAGGAGGGTTATGATATCAGGAGAGTAATACTACTTAACATTTTATTGTCTTTTTTGAAAAAAGTAACCGGAGGTGCTATGAACACTTCCGGTCGCTCTCAGGTAATAACTTACTTTATTTATAAACCTAACAATACAAAAGTATGAATAATAATGTTTATGCGGCACCTATGTACCGAAGAAATATATGCGTGCGAGGCTTTGCCGGCCAATTAAATCTAACATGGCTAATGATGAAGTTAACTTTATTCTTTACCTTGTTGTTTACCTTACAGGTTAGTGCAGATACCTTTGCACAAAAAGTAAATCTTGATTTACATAATGCTTCTTTTCGTAGCGTCATGATCCGTTTACAACAGCAAACCAAATATTCTTTCGTAGTAAAAGAAGACCTATTGCGCAAAGCTAAGCCTGTTTCTATAAAAATAAAGGAAAAGGATATTTTTGAAGCTTTGCCTTTGCTCTTTGAAGGACAGCCATTCACCTATCAGGTCAATGGGAAGGTCATCACATTAAAAGAAACCACCCTTACAAACGAGGGAGAATATAAGCAGTCCTATCTATTCTCTGCTCAGCAGGTTGTCAATGGACGGGTACTTAGTGAGAACGGTGAGCCGCTTTTTGGGGTAACAGTTCTTGTAAAGGGCACTCCGATAGGCACGCGTACAAATAATGATGGTTGGTACGAAATTAGTGGTCTAAACGTAGGCAGTGTCTTGATTTTTAGTGCAGTAGGATTTGCCTCGCAGGAAGTGCCTGTTCAAGGCAAGACGGAGCTATCTGTGGTTTTAAAAGAGGAGCTATCCGACTTAGAAGAGGTTGTCGTTGTGGGCTATGGTACGCAAAAAAAAGCCAACCTAACAGGTGCCACAACTACTATTCAGATGGACAAGGTTCTTGGCAATAGACCTGTAACTTCTATGTCTGATGCTTTAGTTGGAGCTATTCCTGGTTTACAGATTACCAAGTCCGCGGGTGAGCCCGGCGCGTCCAGCGATCTGACTGTCAGAGGTGCGACAGGTACGATCAATGGAAACGGAGGAAAACCGCTGGTCCTTATCAACAACGTAGAGATGGATCTCGATCTTATAAATCCTGAGGATATAGAATCTATAACTGTATTAAAAGATGCAGCATCTGCTGCGGTATATGGTGCGAGGGCTGCCTTTGGAGTCATTTTAATCACCACAAAGAAAGGCGTAAACGATAACAGCTTTTCGTTGGATTTTTCAACAAACACTTCCTTATCAAGTCCTTATAACTTGCCACAAAAGGCGTCTCCCTATCAGACCGTAAAAATGTATAAAGATGCAGGCCTAGCCTCTTACGTTGGTGGTGAAAATGTAGCCCGCTGGTTAGAACTTCTATCAGAATATCAACAAAAACCGTCTCTTGCACCGGAGGGACATGTTATCGAAAACGGAGTCATGTATAATCTAGCCGATCGGGATATGTTTGCAGACATGATGCAGAGAAATGGAATTACACAAATCAATAATTTATCAGCATATGGAGGTAACCAAAATATCTCTTATAGATTTGGCGTTGGCTACAACTATGAAGATGGAATACTCGTTACAGACAAGGACTCTTATAAACGGTATAATGTTTCTGGCTTTATCCGTTCTCAAGCTCTGGGTTGGTTGATTCCCGAACTTGATATTAGGATGACATCCAGTACAAAAAGATTTCCAACTTCTGATGTCCCATATGGTATATGGACCGGAGCTGTTTCTTTCCCAAGTTATACCCCAATCGGCGAAAAAGAGTTAAATGGCGAGAAATATCCATATTTTTCTCCGAAAACCGTTATTGAAAATTCTTATCCTACAGGCACCAATTCTAATAATATACGTGCTTCCGGTAATCTGTATATTAAACCATTTAAAGGCTTAAATATCACTACCCAATATACCATTGACAAAAAATTTGGAGAGGTAGAGTCTTTTAATCCGATCTGGTCCTACATTCGTTATGAAACAGGTTTGCAGAATTCCACGACTGTGGAAAATCAAAAGTTCCAACACACCAGCGACAACACGGTTTATACTGCACTGAACATTTTTGGAGATTACAGTGCAAAGATCAACCATCATAACATGAAGATTATGATAGGTTTTAACCAAGAACATTATGATTGGTCTGAGCACTTAATTTACAGGACTAATATCATTAATCAAGAGCTGCCTTCCATTTCTGGAGCAGTCGGCGAAACCTTTGCGGACGATTCTTTTTCTGAATATTCGATCCGTGGCGGATTTTACAGAGTAAACTATGATTATCAAGGTAAGTATCTTTTTGAGACAAATGCAAGGTATGATGGTTCTTCCAAATTTCCTAAGAAATCAAGGTTTGGATTTTTTCCTTCATTTTCTGCGGGTTGGCGAGTCAGCGATGAGTCCTTTATGGATTTCAGCAAAAACCTTTTATCCGATATGAAGATTCGTGCTTCGTGGGGAAGCATTGGAAACCAGAACATCGAACCATATGCATATATTCCGGGAATGTCTACTTACAATCCAGAGTGGCTTGTCAACGGTAAATTGGTATATTCATTAGAAATGCCTAGCATCGTTAGCGGATCCTTCACATGGGAAAAAGTTCAGACCACAGACTTTGGTTTAGACTTAGGATTATTAAGCAATTCTGTCAACTTGGTTTTTGATTGGTACATAAGGGATACAAAGGGTATGCTAGCAGCTGGAGCGGAGCTCCCTGCAGTATTAGGAGATGAAGCTCCACTGGGAAATTCGGCTGACTTAACTACCAAAGGGTGGGAACTAGGGCTCAGCTATAAGGGACAGGTAGGCAAAGTAAATTATACTATCGGAGCCAATGTGTTTGATAGCAAAACAAAGATTACCAAATTTAACAATGCATCCGGATTGCTTTCTCAATATTACGTTGGACAAAATGTCAACGAGCAGTGGGGATATATAACCGATCGTTTTTATCAGGAATCTGACTTTGAAAACGGACAATTAAGGCTAGGCATTCCTGTGGTAGAAGGATATTCCCCCAATCCTGGCGATATACTTTATGTTGACCTCAATGGTGATGGAATTATTAATGCCGGACAGAGCACATTGGAAAGCCCCGGCGATCGCGTTATTTTAGGAAATAGATCAAGAAGATTTCAGTATGGTATTAATGGCGCGTTAGATTGGAAAAAATTTACTTTCTCTTTTATCATCAATGGAGTGGGTAAGAGGGATTTGTGGTATGACAATGAGCTTTTTTGGCCATGGCAAAATGAATACAGTACGTTAATGTCCAGTCAAACAGATTATTGGACAGCAGGCAACAACAACGCGTATTTTCCTAGAGTGTATGAAAAAGCAAAAGGTAACTCGGACGCCAATAGGCTTATACAGACAAAGTATAAGCTGAATGGAGCATTTATCAATTTGCGGAATGTAAGCTTAAGCTATAAGGTGCCTCTGAAAAAACAGGAAAGATACGCCATTAGAAATTTAACCGCATTCTGTGGCGTTGAAAATGCGTTTTCATTCAATCAGCTACCCCAAGGAATGGATCCGGAAGCAGGTAGTCGAGGCGGAGGATGGACCTATCCTTTTATGAGGCAGTATTCTATAGGAGTAAAAGCCGGCTTTTAAACGAAATAAGTAATAATATAGGGTTTACCTTACTAAAAGCATAAAATATGAAATGGTTTACAAACAGAACAGTATATATATACCTATTATTTGTTGGTGGGTTACACTCGTGTAACAACAATTTTCTGGAAATATATCCAAAAGATCAACAAACAGAAATGACCGCTTTTATCACGTCTGAAAATTTTGAGACCTATGCCTTAGGTTTATACGATATTTTTCCGGGATATAATTCTATTGATTTTGATGCGGACGTAAACGGAGGTAACTTTGTGAAGCTTGCAGCCGGCGGAGAAAGCGATTGGGCTATGTCACGTGTGATTGTTCCATCAACTGATGGAGACTGGGATTTTACGTTTATCAGAAAGGTCAATCTCATGTTAGACAAGATTGAAGACTCTGGCATGAGTGACGTAGACAAAGAACATTGGAGATCAGTAGGTTACTTTTTTCGCTCTTATAGATATTTTACGTTATTATCCAAATTTGGAGATGTACCTTGGATTGAGCACACATTAGATGAGAGTGCTCCCGAACTTTATGGAGAAAGAGATTCTCGAGATCTTGTTGCCAAAAATATATTAGAAGATCTACAGTATGCGGCTGAACACATTCAGGATAAAAAACACAATACTATTAATAAATCGATCGTATACTCTTTTATTACTAGATTTGGTCTATTTGAAGGAACTTGGCGTAAATACCATGGTTTGTCTAATCCCGATACCTACCTCAAGGCTGCCCTCGAATCTTCAAAGATTGTTTTAGAGAGAGACCCCAATATTGCTCCTAATTATGACCTGTTATTTAATTCCGAAAGTTTAGCTGATATGTTGGGTGTTCTATTATATAAGGAATATGCTTCTCCTTATACCATGCATACTCGAACAAGAAGTGTACGTACAGGCGAAGCTAGGGTTGAAGGTACTAGAGCGTTAGTTGATTCTTATCTCTGTACAGACGGCAGGCCTATCAGTACTAGCAGCGTATATGCAGGCGATCAGACAGAATACGATAATTTCCGCAATAGAGATCGGCGCTTATACACAACTATATGCCCTCCCTATCGGACAGGGAGCCCTAATTCGGGAAGCTACAACACTTGGAATAGATCGACAGATCCAGCTGATAGTGAGTATATTGATTTAATCAATAATTCAAGCTGGAAAGGAGCTAAATCTTTGCCTTATTCTAATTTTAGAAACTTTTATGCAGGTCGTAATCCTAATCTCCGTGCAGCAGCTAATGGATATCATAATTGGGGAGCTACTAATATGGGATACTTTATGTGGAAATATTATAATGAAACTACTGATGCTTCTTCCGTAGGAACTAATACCTCTGACGCTCCGATATTTAGGGTCGAAGAAGTTATGCTAAACTATGCCGAGGCTTCATACGAATTAAATCAATTTACACAGGAGGTGGCTGACGCGACCATCAATAAGTTGAGAGAAAGAGGCGGAATTGCAAAAATGAACGTGTCGCTGATTGATGGAAATTGGGACACAAATAGAGACAGTGATGTAGCGCCTGTATTGTGGGAAATAAGAAGGGAACGAAGAGTCGAATTAGTAGGCGAAGGATTCGCCTTTAATGACTTACGCCGCTGGAAAAAAGCAGAAAAAAACTTAAATATTCAGCCGAGGGGAGCATACATTGATAAAGCTGAGTATGGAAACAGCAATATGATGAAAATACAAAATCGTGCGGGAGTTAACCTCACAGAAGGCAAAGGATTTTTATGGAATTTTAGTACTCCTACTGGATTTCTAAGTCATTATTACCTATATCCGCTCCCAACCAATCAACTGGTCATTAATAAAAACCTACATCAAAATCCAAATTGGAAAAAATAATTGATCATATGATTTTAAGATATTTATACACAATTATATTATTTGTAAGCCTAAACTCCGGGACGTTATTAAGCGCCCCTTTAACAAACAATCATGATATAGGGCGTAAGATAATACCGCTTAATCATCAATGGACATTTTATCAATCTTTCGATTTCGCTAATCCACAAAAAACACACGTTTCACTCCCACATAGTTGGAACGCGTCAGCTCCCATTACAGGAGAAGCAAAATATGACCGATCTAGAGGAATTTATCAAAAGTATATTCAAGTCTCCAAAGAACTGCTATCCAAGAGACTGTTTCTTAATTTTGAAGGCGCAAATAGCGTAGCACAACTGTTTGTCAATAATCGTTTCATTGGCGAACATAAAGGGGGGTACACAGCTTTTTCTTTTGAAATTAGCTCTTTCCTTATCGAAGGGCAAAACCAAATAGAAGTCCACGTTAGTAATGAACACCGTATGGACGTAATCCCTTTAATCGGAGACTTCAATGTTTACGGAGGTATACACCGTCCAGTCTCACTTATCGTTACCGAGCCAAACTGTATTACTTTATTAGATTATGGATCGTCTGGTATTTTTATCACCCAAAAAAAAGTAAGATCTGACATTGCTGAGATTGAAGTTAAGAGCAAATTATCTTTAACTAAGCGTCAACCAATGGTTTTGCGCACAGTGATAAGAGATCAAAAAGGAAAGAAAATTAAAGAAGCTAAAGAGCGCGTTCAATTTGAGAAGAGTGAAGTTATCCAATATATCACTATTGATAATCCTACTTTATGGGATGGAAAGGAAAATCCTTACCTGTATTCAGTTGAAGTTTGTTTATTGCAGAATGACAATGTGGTAGACAATATTACACAACCTATGGGGTTGCGTTATTTTAGTGTAGATTCCGACAAAGGATTTTTCCTAAATGGTTCTTATCTAGACTTACATGGAGCAGGCATGCATTTGGATAAATATGGTAAAGGTTCAGCTTTGTCTTCTGCAGACCTGCGTGAAGATATGGATCTTATCATGGATCTGGGCGCTACTGCCATGCGGTTGACACATTATCCGTATAATAAAGAAATATATGATATGAGTGACAAGGAGGGTTTGGTATTATGGACCGAAATTCCACTTGTAGGGCCAGGAGGATTCAGTGGTTTTGGGTATTATAAAAACGCAGATCTAGAGAACCATATAACGCAAGTGTTAATAGAAATGATACGGCAGAACTATAATCATCCTTCTGTGTTCTTTTGGGGATTAGGAAATGAATTGGCGCTGAAAGGCGATTCACCCGAGCCTTTTTTGAGGGAATTAAACAAAATTGCCAAACAAGAAGATCCAAATAGACTTACAACTTTTGCTTCTAACTTAAGTGACTCAGACTTTCAAGGTATATCAGATCTTCTGGGATGGAACAAATATTACGGATGGTATAATGGAAAGTTTACAGACATTGCAATGTGGGCAGATAATGTTCACCGTAGTTTGCCGGCAGTACCCATATGTATCAGCGAGTATGGAGCTGGGGCAAGTCCTTTTGTTTATTCAGAACAACACCAAAAGCCCTCACCCACGGGGAGATTTCATCCTGAACAATGGCAAACAGATTTTCATGAAGAACATTGGCAACAATTGAAATCCAGACCTTTTATCTTCGGAAAATTCATTTGGGCTTTAGCGGACTTCGGATCTTCCATCAGAACAGAGGGTGACAAAAATGGCATTAATGATAAAGGGCTTGTCACTTATGACAGAAAAATAAAAAAAGATGCATATTACTTTTACAAAGCTAATTGGAATCCCGATCCTCTTGTTTATATCGTTAATAAGAAGTTTGTAGAACGCTCCAACCTCGCGGTTTCTGTAAAAGCATATAGCAACCTTCCAAAAGTGGAGCTTTGGATAAATGGAGAAAGATACTCTCAAAAATCCCCAAATGGGATAAGTATAGTTGTTTGGGATAATGTTTCGCTCAAGGAAGGGTCCAATCATATAATTGTTAAAGGTGAACGAGATAACATTAAATTTGAGGACGAGTGTTATTGGAATTTTAATTTAGGAACATGAGATCGTTGAATATTTTAATACTCTTTGTAATTGTATATTTAAGTCATTTAAATGACGTATTGGGTCAGCAAAAAGCTTTTCACAATAAGAAATCAAGGCCAAATGTTCTATTTTTATTTGTAGATGATTTGCGAACCGATCTTGGAGTTTATGGAAATGCCGTTATTCATACACCCAATCTTGATAGTCTGGCAGAGAATGGCTTTTTATTTATCAATCAGTATGCAAATGTGCCGACTTGTGGCCCTTCGAGGTACACTTTGTTGACAGGGCGACTTCCACAATCCGTAGGACATTTAAGTAATGATGTGGCCGGTAACGAGTTATCCCATCGCCCCAAAAATGATATTCCTGAAACTTTCGTAGACCATCTGCGTCGAAATGGATACAAAACAATCGGTATAGGTAAGATAAGCCATTCTGCCGATGGATACCTGTATCCTTATACAGCAGAAAAAAGCGATCAGCTTGAATTACCATATAGCTGGGATGAGATGTTGTTCAATGCAGGGCGCTGGAAGACGGGTTGGAATGCATTTTTTGCTCAGTCAGACGGAAACAGCCGGCTTACTCTCAAAGGCAAGATGAAGCCTTATGAAAATGCAGAAGTAGATGATACGGACTACCCTGATGGTCTGACAGCACAATTGGCGATTGATAAGATTAGAGAGCTTGCAATTCAGCCCGAACCTTTCTTTTTGGGAGTAGGCTTTTTTAAGCCTCATCTTCCTTTTAATGCTCCCCAAAAGTACTGGGATCTATACCAGGAAGACGATATTCCCTTGTCAGAGTCTTTGGAGCTACCCAAAAATGTAGATCGCTCCAGCCTAACACAGAGTGAAGAATTTAATCAATATCTACTCGGTGAAGAGCATCCAACATTAGACAATCCCGTTTCAGATGCGTATGCGAGGAAACTGAAACATGGCTATTATTCTTCGGTCAGTTATGTAGACGCCTTGATCGGAAAAGTATTACATGCTCTTCGAAAAGAAGGATTGGACCGTAATACTATAATCATCGTATGGGGGGATCATGGTTGGCAGTTGGGAGATCATCGTATCTGGGGTAAGCACACGCTATTTGAAAAATCATTAAAAAGCGCTTATATTGTTAAGTTGCCGAGAAAAAAAAAGCAAGGGCGAGTGATCGACGAGGTAGTCAGTTCAGTCGACCTGTACCCCACACTCATGGAACTTTGTGGAATAACGATGCCACCAAGTCAGTATGATGGATCTTCTTACGCCAAATTATTTGAAAAAGGAAAAGATAAGCAGTGGAAAAATAAGGCTTATAGTTACTTCAATAGGGGGATTTCACTCAAGACCCCACAATATCGAATTACGAAATATTTTAGGAACAATCAGGTCACAGTTGAACTTTATGATCATTATGAGGATCCCAATGAAAATGAGAACATTGCTGATCAAAAACCAACTTTAGTCAATAGATTACTAAAAGAATTGGAGAAAGGGAATACTGGGCTTTTTGATAAAGTGAAATAACCAAGAGAATAAATTTAATTAACTAGAAACATCTTTTTAATGGAAGTATGATTTCATTTCCCCAGTAATTAGAAAATTCCAGGCTCGATCATTTAGCTTCATTTTTTAGTTTTTACTTTGGGGTTTGGAAACGTAGATGAAAGTTAAGTTGCCATTGTTTTTGCTTTCTGTACCGTTTTGAACACAGTGTCTTTCAATTGATTCAATCATCATAAATCTTCCAGAAAGCTTAAGAATTAAAGTTAACCCATGGAAATTCCGCATATTAATAGCTGATTATCGAATCTCATTAGCTTATATCGGTTCATTTTTACGTTATGTCAAATGATACTGCAAAGCCGGCTTCGTACAAAACGGAATTGTGAATAAGTGCGGGTGCATTTAACGCTCAATATATCTAACAATATATCTTAAATTAGAGTTAAGTTAACCTTTAAGAGATGAAAGCAATTATTATAAAAGATTTCGGAGGGGTAGATAAACTGCAGCTGGCCGAAGTTGAAAGACCTGATCGCACAGAGGATCAGATCTTAATCAAAATAACGGCCGCAGGCGTAAATCCGGTAGATACAAAAATCAGGTCGGGAAACCACATATCCTGTAGCAGCCTACAGTTACCGGCTATCCTGGGAAAGGATATGAGCGGTGTTATAGAATCAGTTGGAGAAAATGTAAAAGAATTTAAGGTTGGTGACCCGGTTTTCGGATGTATTAATAGCACGTATGCAGCCTATGTAGCGGCGAGTCCTGAATTCATTGTAAAAAAACCAGAAAACATCTCTTTTGAAACCGCCGCCGCAGTTTCCTTGGCAGGACTGACAGCTTATCAGGCTATTAATGATCATTTAAATGTATCGTCAGGACAAAGAGTTCTAATCCAATCGGCTGCAGGTGGTGTGGGACATTTAGCTGTACAATTTGCTAAATTACAGGGTGCTTTTGTAAGTGGAACCGCCTCGGGAAAAAACATTGAATTTTTAAAAGACCTTGGTGTTGATCAGCCGATCAATTATAAAAAGGAAAAGTTTGAAGAGATTGCAACTAATATAGATGCTGTAATGGACACAATGGGAGGAGAAATACTGTACCGTTCCATTCGGCTTGTTAAACCGGGAGGAAAAGTTGTTTGCTTGCCATCCTCTACAAAAGATGATCCCAAGGCAATAGCGCTTGCTCAGGAAAGAGGAGTAGAATTAATCTGGTTTATGATGCAGCCGGAAAAAGAAGCCTTACAGGCAATTTCAGATTTATTAAAAAAGGAGAAGTTGAGGGTAGAAATCCAACAGGTTTTTCCTCTGCAGGAGATTGCGCAGGCTCATCAACTTGTCGAATCCCATGGGGTACGAGGAAAAATTGTTATTCAATTAGAATGATAAGGTCTTCTTATACATAAAGCAAGGAAAGAACACCTTGAACAAAAAAGAACTGGGATTAATTCACCGAACTACTAATCATACGTACTTATTTAGTCGACATGAGGCTTTATGTCCAAAACAGAAGTCTTATCCGAGGGTTATTAACCTAGGTTAACTGAAACTAGTCGCGGAACTGTTAAATTTGTAATACATATGAAGAAATTAGGATTTTTATCGTTTGGACATTGGGGCAAGCACCCCTCATATCAGACCCGATCGGCAGGTGATACCTTGCTTCAGTCAATTGATTTGGCTGTCGCTGCTGAAGCAATCGGTTTGGATGGTGCCTATTTTCGGGTACATCATTTTGCGGCTCAATTGGGATCACCGTTTCCATTGCTATCGGCGATCGGCGCCAAAACAAGCAAAATAGAGATTGGAACCGGTGTCATTGATATGCGTTATGAAAACCCATTGTATATGGTGGAGGATGCCGGAGCTGCTGATTTAATTTCAGGGGGGCGATTGCAATTGGGCATCAGCAGAGGTTCACCAGAACAGGTTATCGATGGTTGGCGTTACTTCGGTTATGAACCGGCAGAAGGAGAAAACGATGCAGCCATGGGACGCCGCAAAGGCCTGGAATTTCTGGATAAGCTGAAAGGCGTCGGATTTGCACAGCCTAACCCGTATCCCATGTTTCCGAATCCACCGGGCCTGTTGCGTCTGGAACCATATTCCGAAGGTTTGCGTGAACGTATTTGGTGGGGAGCCGGTTCCAATGCCACGGCCATTTGGGCTGCTGAAAACGGAATGTACCTGCAAAGTTCTACTCTGAAAGAGGACGAGAGCGGTAAGCCGTTTCACGTACAGCAAGCCGAGCAAATCAGATTATACAAAGATGCCTGGAAAAAGGCCGGGCACCAACGCGAACCGCGGGTATCGGTGAGCCGATCCATTTTCGCATTGGTAAATGAACAAGACCATTATTACTTTGGCCAGGAATCTGATCGTCGCGATAAAATCGGTTTCATCGAAAATAACAAACGAGCTATCTTTGGAAGAAGCTACGCTGCGGAACCTGATCAACTAATCGAGGAACTAGCAAAAGACGAAGCTATCCAGGAGGCTGATACACTGCTTTTAACCGTACCCAATACGTTGGGCGTTGATTATAATGTCCATGTGTTATCTGCCATTCTGGAGCATGTTGCCCCTGGATTGGGTTGGCGTTGAGAATCGGGGAGAGCCTTAAAAAGCCATCTTTTTAAGGCAAACTTCTCTGAATAGGTATGATTTAAGGTAAAACCGGGTAATTTATATCGCCCAGAAAGAAAAGCAGCAACTTGCCGAGATAGTCGCTTTCATTTAAGTGTGTCGTAACCTATAAAAACATATTAAACGCTCTTTTGTTTATTTGGGATACAAATAAATTCTCCTTTTTTTAAACGTTGGGGACGCTATTGATTCACAACATTCATGTTTTTTTTAAAGGAGAATGTAAATAATCAAATATGCAAAACTGGACAGGCGCAACAATTATAAAAGTTTTTCCAGACAGGAAAAATCGATGCCATGGACTTCTAACAAGTTCGTTATGTGGTTCTTCATAATCTGGTCAAGCTTGATCATTAGCGGGATTAGCGCTTCTCAACTGTTCGCCCAGATCTCTGGAAATAAAATAGATTTTAAGGCCATAGATACGTATATTGTTGAGAAGATGGGAGTGCCGCGCATTCCCGGCCTGGCCGTGGCAATTGTAAAAGATGACCAAATTGTTTATCTAAAAGGTTATGGAGAAGCAAATTCCGCAGGACGGCCCGTAACGCCTCAAACTTCTTTTATTATAGGCTCTGTTACCAAAGCTTTCACTGCACTGGCAGTGATGCAACTGGTTGAAGCCGGCAAGGTCAAACTAGACGCGCCGGTTCAGCGATACATTCCCTGGTTTGGGGTGGCTGATAGTGTAGTATCGGCGAAAATCACAGTGCGTCAACTGCTTAATCAAACCAGTGGACTCCCAATGCTGCGCGAACCTCAATTTTGGACAAAGCTGGACGACCAGGCTCTTGAACGGACTGTACGGTTTTTAAAAACAACAAAAGTGGATTTTCCACCCGGACAATCCTTTGGATATTCCAATGCCAATTATGAAACGCTTGGTTTGATTGTCCAGAAAGTGTCGGGGCAATTATATGAGGAATATATAAAGCAATCTATCTTCGGCCCGCTCGACATGCGCAATAGCTTTGTTTCGCAGGAAGAGGCTTCGCAACATGAAATGGCCTCAGGTTATCGGTGGTGGTACGGGATCCCGTTCCCGGACAACTTTCCTTATAACCGGTCTGAGCTTCCTGCAGGTTACATATTTTCTTCTGCGGAGGATATGGCTCACTTTCTCATCGCTCAAATGAATAGTGGAAAATACCGGAATGCTCGTGTTCTTTCGCCGGAGGGAATTACTTTAACACATACAGAACCAGTTCCTAATACCTACGGCATGGGCTGGGAACTATTTGAAATTGATGGGCATAACCTTATAAACCATGATGGTGGGACGGCCAACTTTCAGAGTTCGGTATTTTTCGATCCCGACGAACGGATAGGGGTATTCATTGCTGCAAATGTAATGTGTGCACTAGATGCTTTTTCGTCACCTCATGGTTCAACTGCTCTTGACGGTTCTACTGTTCGGGGTATGGCACAACATATATTGAGCATAGCTGCAAACCGGACTCCTCCAAAACAAGGCATTGGCATCAGAAATTTGTACATCATATTTGATATCATGATATTGGCATTAACGATGCTGCTGATCATTTCGCTGAGAAGAGTTTCCAGACGATATCAAAAACTAAAACAACATGGAATTCCTACACGGTCTGATTTAATACGACGCATAACCCTGATTTCGGTCCTGCACTTTGTATGGCCATTGCTTATATTGTACTTGTTGATAAATGCGTTATTATGGAAAGTACTCACGATGTTTCAGCCCGATCTGATTTATTGGCTGGAGATAGTTGCTGTCATTGTTTTTGCTAAGGGCTTACTTGAACTGTTTCTTACCTGGCAGGTGTTCAGACAATGGCGCAGTTGAAAGAACTAAAATCACATCGCCTTTAAATATGTTAAGATTTAATAATTAGGTCATAACCTAAATACTCGTGGATAATTAAATTATAAATACTTTTAGATTAATTCTATAATCAGTCTAAAATACTTCTACTTTATTGTTTTAATAGTTTGTTGTTCCTGTGTACTTAGTGTGTATTATTGTTGAAAAGTACACACTGAGTGCACACTCAGTACACACTAACAGCACACTAATGTAGATTCGTTGTAGGATTATTATAAACGATATATCGGGGTATTTATATCCAACTATGCTTCTTTATTTACACTATGTACCAAATGATAAACTGATAAAACGGATTATGGAAATTAGACTCCTTTTAATAACATCCAAAATGATATTGATTTGATAGATTATAATTGTATCAATTCGTTTGGCTTACATTCCATTTTCCACTTGTTTAAGTTCTTCGCTGCGGTCTTTGTTGAGGTCGAAATTTTCAAAGTCCTTTGTTTGGGGAAGGTTTACGGTAAAGCTGTTCAGGTAATCTACTTCAATCGTGATATCATCAGTTAGTAAGTTGATGATATGGCCGCCGCCTGTTTTGTCTTCCGATAAAAAGTGAAAATGATACCCAACTATATTTGGTCCTTCCATATAATTCGGTATACGATAACCAACAAGGTCGCCTTTTACTTCGGTAAAGGCGAAGAATTGTTGAAGTGGTATCATTTCGGCTAAGGGTACATAAGGTTTTTTGGAAACTGGTGGAAAAGCACGTGTTTCTATCTTATTAAAGGCGCCCTTAATGCGGATTGCATAGATGCCATTTTGATTTGGAAGGATGCTATCCAGATAAGCATACAGCTGATCTTTATCCATTTGGCGTGGAACCTTAAACGTACTGTCTGTGTTAAAAAAATTAACTACTGAAAATGGTGTAAGGCCGGTACCCTGTATTTCAGAAGTTTTACCGCTTGATTGTGTTTGGTAAATTTTTCCATCCAGTATCAGTAGCTCTCCATCCAATTTATCAGGAGCGCCTAAACCAAAATCTCCATGCAATAATAAATCACTGTAAGGTAAGTAACCATCGTACAATCCGCCTATAAATGCGCTGGCATGTCCGGCAGTAAACAAATTATCATGCTTCTCTTGCTCCTGAGCTTTTAATTGAAAGCTGTATAGGCACAGGAGGATTATGATATAAAGTTGAATTTCGTGCCGGTTCATAAGGTGTTTTGGATATCAGTGAATTGAGCGTTGAGCTATTAATTCATCAAATATACATTTTTATATTGTATACCTAACGGGCTGATTAAGTGGGATTTTAAAAGCATTCCTTGGTTCTCGTATGATAAACCCAGCAACCATGTAATTTCGCTTCTTTAGTTATTTATTCTTGAATTACTCCTCCTTTATAATACTGATGCCACGTATCTTTCGCGTAACCATTTTTTAAATATTCAAAGGATGAAGCGGATGCATCTTTGATAAGTGTCTCTCTGTAGAACACATGCCAGCTATCTTTCGCATAACTGCTGCCCATGTACTTGAACGATGAAGCAGATGCATTCTTGACAAGTATTCCTCTGTAGAATACATGCCAGTTATCTTTCGCATACCCACCGCCCAGGTGCTTAAATGAAGAACTCGAAGCATCCTGAATGGCTTTGCCTCGATAATATACCTTGAAACTGTCTTTTGAATATTCTCCTCCCAAATCTGAAACAGAGCTAGAAGCAATACCTTTGACTGGTTTCCCTCTGTAAAATGTTTTCCATGTATCTTTTGCATGTCCATTTTTTAAATATTCAAAAGATGAAGCAGATGCATCCTTGACAAGTGTTCCTCTGTAGAATACATGCCAGTTATCTTTCGCATAGCCACCGCCCAGGTATTTAAATGAAGAACTGGAAGCATCCTGAATGGCCTTGCCTCGATAGTATACCTTGAAATTGTCCTTTGAATATCCCCCACCAATTTCATTGAAGTCTTCTTTGCCTATGTCAATTCCATAGTAAGATCTTTCATAATTATCCGTATGCGCTAATACGGTATTGGAACTGTATAGAAAATAAAGGCAGCAGAATAGTATCAATTGTTTCATCTAATAAAATTTGTCTTTAAATATAGACTTTAAACCAATAGATTGGTTTAAAACTTTGTTTTATTGACGCTCAGATATTGGTAATATGGAAACGAACAGTATGGTTTTGTTGGTTTAAAGAAATTATGAATTTAAAAAAATATCGATAAATTAGCAAATTCATACTAGGAATAAATCTAAAAGATAATCAAGAAAAAATTAGAATATTATATGAAGAAACGGTCATACCAGGATCTTTGTGACCAAAATTTGCTTATTCTCTTTCAAGCTGGTGAGGATGGTGCGTTTACGGAAATATTTGAACGTTATGGGAACCGCTTGTATTTGCACGCTTTAAAAATGCTAAGGGATAGAGATGCAGCACAAGATGTAGTTCAAGAGATATTTACAAAACTGTGGCTCAAAAGAGATCAGTTTGTATTGACAAGCTCATTGTCATCTTATCTATATGCCGCTATCCGAAATAAAATTTTAGACATTCTTTCCCATGAGAAAGTAGTAATGAGATATCAGCAATCTCTGCAAAGGACAATCACTCAGGGAGAATTTATTACTGATGATTGGATTAGAGAAAAGGAGCTAGCGGAAATTATCGAAAAAGAAATCGGACTATTGCCGCCGAAAATGAAGGAGGTATTTGAACTCAGTAGGAAAGATCACTTATCATATAATGAAATAGCGGTTAAATTAAATATTTCTGAAAATACTGTAAGGAAGCACATTTCAAAAGCTATTAAAAAATTAAAACTTAAATTAGATTTCGCACTGATTGTAACACTAATTCTTCTTAACGTTTAATTTTAGTCAAGTTAATTATTTCTTTTTTTAATTCGAGTACTACTTTACGTTAGGCTAGCCGTCCTTGCTATATAAGACGACGACTAAGCCTATACAAATTGAACGAGAAAGACGCAAAAGTTCTGCTAAAGAAGTACCGTGCAGGAACACTAACGGAAGAGGAACGAATTATCCTTGAAAGTTGGTATCTTGAGTTAGCAGCATCAAAAGAGAGCCCAAAAATTACGCAAGAAGATCTGCAAAGAGATTTAAAAAATATTTCCAAAGGTCTGCCAGGCTTTAAAAAGGCCGAACCTTCATTATCTCCTTATGTACGATCTTTGTTGATAGCAGCGTCAGTGCTGCTTTTTATAAGTATTAGCATAGTATTTTATTTAAATAGAGAAGGGCCACCACTGATTACTCAAAAAGTAACCAATGGTTATTTGAATGAAATTGCCCCTGGTGGAAATAAAGCAGTGTTAACGCTGGCAGATAACTCGCAGGTTTTGCTCGATAGTAACTCCTCAACATTAAGCTACAAATTAAATGGGGAGAAAAATTCAAGTAATGTTACTGTTCAATACAATACTATCTCAACTCCCAAAGGAGGTGAGTTTAAGTTAGAGCTGTCCGACGGTACAATGGTATGGTTGAATGCAATGTCGTCTATTCGTTTCCCTACTTCTTTTATCGGAGACAGTAGAAAAGTAGAAGTTGTTGGAGAAGCTTACTTTGAGGTAGCAAAAAATGCCGAGATGCCTTTCTTTGTTAAGAGTGATAAGCAAATTATTGAGGTTTTAGGAACTCATTTCAATATAAACGCTTATCATGATGAACAATCGGTAAAGACAACATTACTGGAGGGATCTGTTAAAGTATACACACATGATAAATCCGCTTCGAAATTTTTGAAACCCGGCCAACAATCCGAAATTTTTGAAAATGAAAATTTGTTTAATGTAAGCAATATCGATACCGAGACAGCTGTCGCCTGGAAGAATGGCTATTTCCGCTTTGTTGATGAAGACCTAAAAAGTATTATGGGAAAGCTTTCCCGATGGTATAATGTTGATATTGAATATCAAAATGTCGATCCGAAATTGAAATTTGGAGGCGTTATTTCGCGTTCACGTAATCTGTCTCAGGTTTTAAAACTTTTGGAGCTGACTGGAAATGTAAAATTTAAAGTTGATGAAAGGAGGATTATTGTTATGCCTTAATATTTCCTTTTTATATAACATGTCCGGGGTTTATGAAAATTGGTTAACAGACATCAAGATAATCGGTTACCTCTTAATAAATCCGCTTTATTACAAATCAATATATGACCTCTCAAAATAAAATATGAAATTTTGTTATTTAGATCTGAACAAGACTCTTTATTCAAGCCAAAAAATCTTAATGATTATGAAATTAACGTTCATCTTAACTTTGCTAGTTATTTTGCAAGCACGTGCAGAAAGCTATGCACAAAAAATTACTCTTTCAGAGCAGAACGTTTCTTTAGAAAAAGTGCTCTTGAAAATAAGAGCTCAAAGTGGGTATGACTTTTTATATAGTTCTTCTTTAATAAAACAAGCTAAAGCTGTAAGCATAAATGTGAAAGATGCAAGTTTGAACGAAGTGTTGGAGCTGTCATTTAATAATCAGCCTTTTACATACACTATTGAAGAGAAGGCTGTTGTTGTTAAGAAACGCAATAGCCAGCTGCTTCATCCTCCTCCTCCCATTGTAGTAAAAGGTAAAGTAATAGATGATACTGGTACCCCATTACCGCAAGTAACAGTGAAGATTAAAGGTTCATCACTGATGACTTCAACAAATATGCAAGGTGAGTTTACTTTAGAAAACGTTGCGGATGATGCTATATTGCAAATTTCATTCGTTGGTTTTATAACCAAAGAGCTTCCGGTTAAACCGAATTTAGGTACAATAAAATTAGACGTGAGTAACTCTACCCTTAATGATGTTGTTGTGGTTGGTTACGGGACTGTAAAAAGGGGCGATGTAACAGGGGCAATAGCGTCGCTTACGCCAGATGCGAACGATGCCGCTAAGTCACTTTCTGTCGATAATCTGCTTCAGGGTAAAATTGCTGGTGTTTCTGTAAGCAGTTCTTCACCCATGCCTGGCGCAGCAGCATCGATTACTATTCGTGGTGCGAATTCTTTGCGTGGAGATAATCAGCCATTATATGTAATCGATAATATTCCCCAGGCATCCACCGGAGAATTTGCATCAAGTGCATTCGGTGGAGGTGAATATCAAGTCGCTAGCAACCCTTTAACCAATTTAAATCCTGCGGATATAGAAGATATCCAAATTTTAAAAGATGCTTCTGCAACTGCTATTTATGGTTCTCGTGGAGCAAATGGCGTGATAATTATTACTACCAAAAAAGGCAAATTAGGAAAAGCAAAGGTAAATGCACAGGCAAATTATACAGTGGTAGAAGCAACTAATCTTCGTAAAATGCTGAACTTGTCTGAATATGCAGCCTATCGAAATGAAAAGGAAGGTACCGCAGCTCAACAATTTTTTCCAGCAGATAATGAAATGCGGTATATCTTTTCTGGTGCAGAGTATGATGCGAATGATCCAGCTTCTTATCGGATTATTACCGAGCGTAACTGGCAGGATGAAATTTACCGGAGTGCACTTTCTCAAAATTATAATCTAACCGTTAATGGAGGCACAAACGATATTAAATATTATTTGTCGGGTGATTATAAAAACATAGATGGTATGGTTAAGCAAACTGGCCTGCAACAGGGTGGATTGCGGTTAAACTTAAGTGGTGATATAAGCAGTCGTTTGAAGTTTAATGTTTCAATGAGCGGAACTGTAAAAGAAAACAACATGATGACCGGAGGAAATTCAAAAGGCGGTGCGACGGGTTCTATTACCCGGACTGCTATTGATTCTGCTCCTTTTGAACTTCCAGCAGATGATCCTTCTCTATTGAATAATCAGGAATTAAGAACAACAACCTTGGGCTGGCTAAGCGATTTTGATGATATTACCTCAGAGAAAAGTGCAAGGGCTTCTGCTGATTTAACATGGAAGATTTCAAATAAATTCTCTTATAATATCCGGACTGGCGCAAATCTTATGCTTCAGGACCGGGCTAGCTGGTACGGGTTACAAGTGTTTCGTGGACTAAATGATAATGGATCATTGGGCTTATCCAAGCTAAACAGCAATAATTATACGGTGGAAAACCTGCTTAATTTTAATCACTCTATCGGCAAAATTGTTGATATCAGCGCAACAGCAGGTGTGACGTATGATGATTACAATTGGTTAAATAAAAGAACATCTGCTACTGATTTTGAATTTAAAGATCTTCGGACAAATGGATTGCATATGGCATCAATTATTAATGAGATGCAACCGTCGCAAAGAGATTACCAGTTATTGTCTTATCTGAGCCGCGTAAACCTTTCTTTTTTAGGTGGGCGCTATCTTGCTACTGTAACCGCGAGAGCTGATGGAAGCAGTAAGTTCAAAGAAGGGAATCGTTGGGCATTGTTCCCTTCCTTCTCGTTGGCATGGCGTTTAGAACAAGAAGATTTTTTAAAGGATCTTACCTGGATTGGCCAGCTTAAACTTCGTGCCGGATATGGGAAGACGGGAAGTCAATCTATTTCTCCCTATAATAGTTTTTATGACTATGTACAGGCTATAGATTATGCATTGGCAACAGGGGATAAGCAGTTGGCGATTGCTGTTAGCAACCTGCAAAATAGTGGATTGAAATGGGAAACAACTTCGGCGTTTAATACAGGTATCGATTTTTCTTTATGGAATAACAGGTTAAGCGGAACAGTCGATGTATACTATAAAGAAACCAATGATCTATTGATTGAGCAATCTTTGCCAAAGTCAACATCCTTTAGTTCCATCACGATGAATCAAGGTTCGTTAAGCAATAAGGGCGTAGAGTTCTCTCTAAGTGGTGATGTTTATAAAACTGACAATTTTACCTGGTCTCTTTCCGGTAATATTGGATTTAACAAATCTAAGATTATTGACTTAGGTTATCCTGAAACCAAATTTGGAAATGAAACCTATCGTGCTTATCTGGGTAATTCAATAGGAGATCATTTTGGTGCTTCAAATATCTTTATTGTCGGTAAGGCACCTGGTTTATTTTGGGGTTATAAAACTGATGGGATTATTCAAACAGAAGATACAGATCTTCCAACGTCTTCTGTATTTACTCAAACTCCTGGTAATATTCGTGTAGTTGATGTAACAGGAGACGGCATTATCGATGCAAATGATAAAACGATTATTGGTAATCCTAACCCTGACTTTAATTACGGATTCCAAACGTCATTCAGTTACAAAAAGCTGACCCTTTCAGCCACATTTTATGGCGTATATGGGAATCAAATACTAAATGGGAATGCTCGCTACGAACAAACTCCATCAAAGCAAACCTCTAATGCCACCAGTTATGCTTATAATAACGCCTGGCGAGCAGATGCTCAATCGAATCTTTTTCCATCTGTAAATAGTAATTTACAGAATGTGGTTTACGATCGTTATATAGAGGATGGAAGCTTTCTCCGAAATAGTGACATCACACTTGGCTATATTTTGCCTAAGAAACTGATCAAAGGTAGTTTTGAAAATGTAAGTGTATTTGCGTCGGTGAAAAATTTATTTGTGATAACAGACTACTCTGGTTATGATCCGGAGATGAGAACTTTTGCCTTTGATGGATTGAGACCTGGGATTGATTTAAGCTCATACTCTAATCCACGTCAGTTTATTTTCGGTCTTAATGTTACATTCTAAAAAGAAAGAAATGAAAAAGTTTAAATATATTAAATACACATGTTTGTTAATCATGGCAATGGTATCCTTTTCCTGCAAAAAATTGCTGGATGAAGACCCTTTGTATTCAATAAACAGTAAAACTGCATTTGAGAGCGAAGCGACTGCTAACATGGCTTTATTAGGCGTTTATGGGTATATGACCAGCTATAGTGCGTATGGACAAAGTATAGCGGAGATAATGGTAGGTGCTTCAGGATTAAGCTGGGCACAAACGAATGGTGGTGATCAGGATCAATTCGTTTCATTTGCAACACCCGCAACAAATTCAACAGTTGCCACGGCCTGGAATGGCTGGTATAAAGTTATAGGTGAAGCAAACTTCTTTATTTCCTCTGTCGGAGAAAGCTCTTTAAGTGACGTATATAAAAAGCAAGCGATTGCCGAAGCTAAATTTTTAAGGGGGTTATGTTATTATAATCTGGCTAATGTGTTTGGAGGCGTTCCTCTGAGAATTGAGCCAACTTCGTCAGCAACCATAACCCTGGGAAGAAGTACCCGCCAGCAAGTTTATGATCAAGTAGAGAAAGATTGGATGGATGCTGCGGAAAACTTATTAACCAGGGAAGAGATGGGTAGCAGTGCAGAGGGAAGAGCAACTAAGTATGCGGCATACGCATATTTGGCCAAACTGTATTTTACGTTGGCGAGTCACGAAAATACCTCATCTTCTTCATTTTGGGCTAAAGCCAAAGAAATGGGTGATAAGGTAATATTAAATGGCAAATACGGGTTAGAACCTAAGTTCAAGGATTTATTTGCCTCTCATGTGAATTCTTCTCCCGAGTCTGTTTTTCAACTTAACTTTTCAACTACTTCTTCATCGGTTGGAAACCGTGCAAATTGGCTTTTTGCACCACAAAACTCTACAAGCGGTATAAGCTGGGGCAGAATAAAATCATCTAAAGCGTTTTATGATCAGTTTAAGGGCACTTATCCTGACGATCCCCGTTTAAAAGTGACTTTTGGAACAGAATGGAAACAACTTACTAACAATCAAATTCAGTTTTCGTATCCGTATGTAAGATCTGCCAATCAAGGGACACCTGCTGTTCCGATCTTTGTGGCTATTGATTCTATTGACTACGCAGAATTAAGCGATCCTGCTAATCCTAAACTATCCGAGATGTCGGACAGGCTAATAACGAATTTTGCTACCAAGGTTGGTGATCATCAAGGTTGGCCATATTTTGTTAAGCAAATGGATATTGCCTCAACAGCTCAAAATAGTAATAAGAACCTGATCCTTTATCGGTACGCAGATTTCTTATTATTAATGGCAGATGTAGAAAACGAGTTGGGTAATACTCCAAAAGGTGTTGAGTATATAAACCAAGTGCTTTATCGTGCACGAAATTCTGGTACCATTTCTTCTGTTTATCCGAAAGATATAAGTACTTCAATAACGCAGAGCCAACTTCGCCTTAGAATCTTTGATGAAAGACTATTTGAATTAGCTGGTGAATATGAGATGTTTAATGATACACGTCGTCGAGGAACAGATTACCTGAAGATTATTGTTGATCGGCATAATAATCATCATATTACTAAAGCTTTTATTGAGAATGCGGAGCAAGTGGGGAATACAACCAATTTTAGGGATCGCTTTTTACCAAATACGCCGGACCTATTAAAAAAGAATTTGCTATTGCCTATTCCTCAGGACGAGATAAACACGAATGAAAGCATTACAATTAGTGATCAAAACTTTGGATATTAAGTAGGTAATATATTTCTAATAAGGCCCGTATTACTGGTCTTATTAGAAATTAAAAAAGTTAATTATGAAACAAAAAAATAAAGCTAAAAAGGCCATATGGATATTGTATTTTATTTTAGGGATGTCTTTTCATGCCAAATCTCAAACGAATATAATTCCTCAACCTGTAAGTATTACATTAAATGATGACTTTTTCGTTATCGATAACAATACAACCATAAAGTATCCAGCAAGTAACGAAGAATTGAAGGCTTTAGGTGATTATCTTTCCAATCATATTCAACACGTTTCCGGATACAAATTATCTTCGAATAAAAAGGCAAATAAAATAATAAGCTTTAGTCTTGTTAAAGCAAATGATCTGGGAGACGAGGGGTATAGACTTAATGTCACTCCTTTGGAAATAAGCCTTAAAGCAAATACAAAAGCTGGTTTATTCTATGGATTACAATCACTCATACAATGTCTGCCAGCTATCAGGACGAATGAGCCATTGCAAGTTTCAAGCATGGACATAGTTGATTATCCACGTTTTTCATGGAGGGGAATGATGTTGGATGTAAGCCGGCACTTTTATTCCGTTGATGCTATTAAGGAATTTATCGACTTGTTAGCCTTGTATAAAATGAATGTGTTTCATTGGCATTTGACTGATAATGAAGGATGGAGGCTTGAAATTAAAAAATATCCTAAGCTTACGTCGATTGGTGCCTGGCGAAATGAGATTCCAGGTAGTATTATATATAAGCTGGATTCAACCTATAAAGTCCCATTAACCGGCAAGCCTTATAGATACGGAGGTTTTTATACACAGGAGCAAGCTAAGGAAGTGGTCGCCTATGCCAAATCGAAAAATATAACTGTAATTCCCGAAATAGAAATGCCTGGACATTCAGGCGCAGCTTTAACCGCATATCCGCAATTTTCTTGTTTCCAGCATCAACAGGAAACGCCGAATTCAACTTTGTGGAATGGTGTAGTTGATCCAATGAAAATAAACTTGAATTATTGTGCAGGTAATGACAGTGCATTTCTTTTTTTAGAGGATGTCCTTATGGAAGTGATGAAGATATTTCCTTCAGAATATATTCACATAGGTGGAGATGAGGTTGAAAAGACTTATTGGGAAAACTGCCCTAAATGTCAGCAAAGAATAAAAGATGAAGGGTTAAACGATGAGAAGGAGCTCCAAAGTTATTTTATTCACCGAATGGAGAAGTTTTTACTTGCACATAACAAGAAGCTACTTGGTTGGGATGAAATTTTAGAAGGAGGATTGGCTCCTTCAGCAACGGTAATGAGCTGGCGAGGAGAAAAAGGTGGTATTGCAGCTGCCAAAGCTGGACAACAAGTAATAATGTCGCCTAGCAATCCTCTTTATTTTAATCGTTTACAAGGAGAACAAGCAAGCGAACCATTCGGACCAAATTTTACAATTAATTCTTTAGACAAGGTTTATAATTACAATCCGTATGCTGAAGGTTTAAGTATGCAAGAAAGAACCTTTGTTTTAGGCGGGCAGTTTGCTATTTGGACTGAATTTATTTCTTCAATTTCTCATTTGGAATATATGCTTCTCCCAAGAATGCCAGCAATTGCCGAGGCCTTATGGACACCTTTGGAAAATAAAGATTTTCATGACTTCGTTGAAAGGTTAAACAATTGGCATTTTATAAGCTGGGAACAAAAGGGAATAAATTTTCATAAAGAGAACTATACTAGCAGAGCGCATGAAGGTAGTAGGTAAATTGTAAAGCAGCAGCTTAATCAGTTCCAAAAACAATGCTTTGACTTTAAAAATCAAAGTATTGTTTACAAAGTATTTCTTATTATTGTAAAGTTTGTAATATTTTTTATACATGAACAAAGAAGATACTTCGGAACTATTGTTTCGTTTGAAGGAAGGCGATGAAAAAGGCTTTACTGATATTTATAATAAATATTGGGATAGGCTTTATTATATGGCTTTTCAAAAACTCAGAAATCAAGATGCGGCTGAGGAAGTCGTCCAAGAGGTATTTTTAAAATTATGGAAGAAGAGGAACGAACTAACTATTTCGTGTTTATCTAGTTATTTAGCAGCAATGGTTCGCTATGCAGTTTATCGCTACCTGGCGAGTGAAAGTGCAAAAAAAAATAGAGAATTTACTTATGACGCAGGTCAAGTTAAAATTGTAAACATGGGAGATCAAATAGAGAACAAGTTAATTCTTGACAAAATAATCGAGCTTTCAAATCAACTACCAGAAAAATGCCGCCTTGTGTTTCAATCTATAAAATTACAGGATCAATCTCTTAAGACGGTTGCTGAAGAATTGAATATTTCACCAAAAACTGCTGAAGCACATCTCACTAAATCCCTAAAACTTATTAAGTTAAATATGCGTGGTTTTCTGCATTTGTTTTTATAAATAATAATTTCCTTCGAACTAAGGGTAAATTAATCTCGGTTGTCTCTCTAATAATAACAAGAGATGAAAAGAAGATGACCGAAAAAGAGATACAGGACTTAGCACTACGATATTTTCAAGGAGAGACCACATTAGAAGAAGAGACTAAGCTACATCAGTGGTATGAAAGGCAGATTATTAACGAAGAGACAATTATCATTAAGACTGATGGTGAGAATATAGATGATGTTAAGAAACGCTTATTTTCAAAACTTCAAGCCAAAATAACCAAGGATAAAGTTAATCGAGAGAATCATATATGGAATAAAAAATGGATGTACTATGCAGCTTCAGTTATTTTTATCCTTTCTTTCAGCATTGCCTATTTTTATTTAAAGCACTCGGATTCAGCACCTCACTACACACAGCTTCTCAAAAATGATGTTGGGCCTGGTGGCAACAATGCAATTTTGGAATTAGCAAATGGTTCAATCATTAATCTAGACCAGGCAAAAAAAGGAAACTTAGTAAAAATAGACGGAATTACAGTGACTAAGTTAGCAGATGGAAAGCTTTCATTTATAGCTTCAGATGATATAAACGCGAAATTAAATCAAAGTAACACCGTACGAACTCCTAAAGGCGGTCAATATCAAATAGAGTTACCTGATGGTACCAATGTATGGCTCAATGCTTCTTCAAAAATCAAATTCCCAAGTGCATTTGCGAGTAATCTTCGAGAAGTAGAATTGGAGGGGGAAGCTTATTTTGAAGTTGCAAAACTACCAAATGAAAAAAATACTTCAGTCCCATTCATAGTAAAGAATAAAAATCAGCAAATTGAAGTATTGGGGACTCATTTTAACGTCAATAGTTATGTAAATGAGGAGACAGTAAAAACAACTTTACTCGAAGGATCCGTTCGCATCCAGCCTATAGGTTCGATAGCTTCTAAGTTCTTAAAGCCCGGACAAGAATCCAATGTTTATAATGGAAAAATTGAGATTCAGCCTGCTGATATAGAATCTGTTATTGCCTGGAAAAACGGGGATTTTATTTTTAATAATGAAAGTCTCCAAAGTGTAATGCGAAAAATAGAAAGGTGGTATGACGTAGAAATAATATACCAATCTGGTCTACTTGACTTGAAATTTAGCGGAGCGGTCTCCAGATCAAGGAATTTGTCTGAAGTGCTTAAAATAATGGAATTAACCGGAAAGGTGGAGTTTAAAATAGAAGGAAGGAGGGTAATAGTTATGGTATAAGTTTACATTCGAAAAAATGGTTCATAAAAATGCCAGAAGTACTGGACATACTTCTGGCTAATGTTAGGTTCCGTTGACATCTCAAAATTAACTAATTCAATCATTTAAGAAACCAAACAATCAAAGGTATGAAATTACTTTATCAGAATGCTGGGCTTCAGCCACGTTCTTTTTTAAAATTTTTGATCATTATGAAACTGACTTTTGTTTTTTTGATCACAGTATTGCTTCAGCAGGGATACTCAAAAGCTCAAAACATAAATATTTATAAGGAAAATGCTTCTTTACGTAGTATTTTGAAAGAACTACGTGCACAAAGTGGATATGATTTTTTATTTGAAGAATCTTCATTAAAAAATGCAAGACCAGTAAGTGTTAATATTAAGAATGGAACATTAGAGGATGTTTTAAAAGTTTCTTTCAAAAATCAACCTTTTACATATACTATTTCAGAAAACGCTGTAATAGTAAAAGGTAAGCCAATAATGATTCCTTCGTTAACAGCTCAAAATATTACAGTTAATGGGCTCGTAACCGACTCATTAGAGCAACCGTTGCCTGGGGTAAGCGTTAAGCTGAAAGGATCTAATGTGGAAGTGGTAACCAACAGTCAAGGAAGATACAGTATTACAGTGCCAGATCCAGAAGGGATCTTGGTGTTTAGCTTTATAGGATTTTCAACCTCTGAAGTCCTTATAAAAAACAACAAA
>Ga0160433_100311_pt1 | contig 31359 bp, 27 predicted proteins | sample HID1972K_E0MG_FD_108235 | JGI IMG/M metagenome (GOLD analysis project Ga0160433, IMG submission 108235) | Enriched pill bug-associated microbial communities from UW Madison campus, WI, USA - HID1972K_E0 MG | ecosystem: Host-associated > Arthropoda: Insects > Digestive system > Unclassified ...
AGTCCACCCGCCGCCCTGGCGCCGCGCTGTCGCGCAGAGAACATATCTCTGGATGCACCTCATGTCCTGTGGGAGCGGGCTTGCCCGCGAAGAGGCCCGCCTGGACACCATCGTTGTATGGCCTGGGCTGCGCCCGTGTTCGCGGCGGTCCGGCGTCCCGGCAAGACCGCTCCCACAGGGTTAGCAGCGCCTGGAAAACCATAATTAAATCAAGATGTTCTCGCGACCAAATCTGAAGCTTAGTTCCCATCCCCCACACCATTGTTGAACTGCAACGCCGCCAGGCGCGCATACAAAGGGCTTTGCTCGATCAATTGGCGATGCGTGCCGATCGCCACCAGGCGTCCCTGGTCGATCACGGCGATGCGCTCGGCATGCTGTACCGTGGCCAGGCGGTGGGCGATGACCAGGGTGGTGCGTCCGGCCATGAGGGTCGGCAGTGCTTGCTGGATCAGGTGCTCGCTCTGCGCATCCAGCGCGCTGGTGGCTTCGTCGAGCAGCAGGATCGGGGCATCCACCAACAGCGCCCGGGCGATGGCCAGGCGTTGCCGCTGGCCGCCGGACAAGCCGATGCCGCCTTCGCCCAACGGGGTCTGGTAACCCTGGGGAAGTTGTTGAATGAACTCATGGGCATGGGCACCGCGCGCCGCCGCCTCGACCTCCCCCCAGCGTGCGTCCGGACGACCGTAGCGGATATTGGCCTCCACCGTGCCGCGAAACAGCGCCGGGTTCTGCGCCACCAAGGCGAACTGGCGGCGCAGGACCGCGGGGTCAAGGTCGGTCAGCGCTTGGCCGTCGAGCAGGATGCGCCCTTGCTGCGGGTCGTGAAAACGCAGCAACAGGTCGAACAGGGTCGACTTGCCGGCCCCGGACGGCCCCACCAGCGCCAGGGTCTGTCCCGGCTCGACGATCAGGCTCAGCCCGTCGATGGCGGCGTTGGAGGGGCGCGACGGGTAGGCGAAGCGCAGGTCCTGCAGTTCGATGCGGCCGCTCACCCGTGGCATGTTCAACGCGCCTCCCTGGGGCGGGGCAAGGATGTCGCTGCGCGCCGCCAGCAGCTCGGCGATACGTTCAGCCGCGCCCGCAGCCCGCTGCAACTCGCCGATCACTTCACTGAGCGTGCCGAAAGCGCTGCCGACGATCAGGCTATAGAACACGAAGGCGGCCAGTTCTCCGCCAGAGATACGTCCGGCGATAACATCCATGCCGCCGACCCAGAGCATCACCCCGACCGCGCCGAGTACCAGCACGATCACCAGGGTGATCAACCACGCCCGCTGGGCGATCCGCTGCCGGGCCACGCCGAACGCGGCCTCCACGGTGGCGGCGAACAACTGCCGGTCATGTCCTTGGTGGTTGTACGCCTGGACGGTCTTGATCTGCCCCAGGGTTTCGGCCACGTAGCTGCCGACATCGGCAACCCGATCCTGACTCTGTCGCGACAGGCTGCGCACCCGCCGGCCAAACAGCAGGATCGGCGCCAGCACCAGCGGCAAGGCCAGCACCACGATACTGGTAAGCTTGGGGTTGGTGATGAACAGCAAGATGATCCCGCCAATCACCATCAACACGTTGCGCAGGAACAACGACAGCGAGGAGCCAATGACAGACTGCAGCAAGGTCGTGTCGGCGGTCAGCCGCGACTGGATCTCGGAGCTGCGGTTGTCTTCGAAGAATCCCGGGTGCAGGTCGATCAGGTGGTCGAACACCTGACGCCGGATGTCAGCCACGCAGCGCTCGCCGATCCAGGACACCAGGTAGAAGCGGCTGAAGGTGCCCACCGCCAGGGCCAGCACCAGTAGCATGAACAGGCCGATGGACTGGTTGAGCAGGTGCGGGGAACGGGTCATGAAACCCTGATCGACCAGAAGCCGTATGCCCTGCCCCATGGACAGCGTGATCGCGGCGGTAACGACCAGCGCGAGCAAGGCCAGCAGAGCCCGCTTGCGGTACGGGCGCAGAAAACGCCAGCTCAATTTCAACGCCTGGCGCTGGCGGGGGGATACTTGATCAAGCATGGGAAACATCATTCATCAGCGATTTTAACCAGCCTACCATTTGACCGTTCGTCGTGTAGAAAGGAACTCGTGGCACAGGGCCACGTCGGAACCCAGGCATTGAGCAGAACGCATGGCCTGCATGGCATTTGCTAGATCGTTTCGATCTAAAGTGCCACTAGAGCTTTGTGACGCTTTCTGTTGGACTGTGTCTGCCGCGCCGTTATGCCCAAGGAGCTGTCACAGGCCCGTCACGGCTCGGAGATACCCTGAGCTTGCACCCTGATGAGGAGACAGGACATGAGCTTGCAACATAGCAGCGAAACCCAACACACCGCGCCTCAGTCGCAACCCCAGGTCTGCGGCTCGATCATAGACGGTCAGGGCCGGGAAATACCGATTACCGAAGAGATGATCCAGGAGGCCTGCAAGGATCTTGAGAACAACCGGGTCGATCTGTCTAAACAGGCCTGAACCCCGAATCCCTTCAACCCGGCGCTTGCCGGGTTTTTATTGGCCAACGAAAAGCCTCAGACCAGTACGCCGCCCAGTGCACTGACCAGCTGCGCCAATTGCGGCGCCTCGCCACGCACCCGCACGGGCAAGCCCTCGATCTCACGCCGCTCGGGATACCCCTTGCGCAGCACGTCGAACGCCAGGCGCTGCTCGGCCGGATCACTGCTCAGGCTGCGGCGAAAATCCGCGTCGTCACGGCGCGGGTCGTACACCGCCCGGCACAAGGTCGCCAGCGCCCAGGTGGGATCGGTACGCGGATCCAGATCGACCTGCGCCAGGCTCGGCGGCGGCAGCAATGCGGCCAGGCGCACCCGCTCTGGCTCGCCACGCCAGCGGCAGTAGGCCTGGTAGATCTGCGCCGTGCCGCGTTGCTTGCCATCGAGGCTGTAGCCGGCGATGTGCGGCGTGGCGAGGGTGCACAGGTCGGCCAACGCCAGGTCGACCTGTGGCTCCCCTTCCCAGACATCCAGCACCGCTTGTACGTCCTCGCGCGCCAGCAGCAGTTCGCGCAGGGCCTGGTTGTCCACCACCGGCCCCCGGCTGGCATTGATCAACCAGGCGCCGGGGCGCAGACGCTGTAACTGCTCGCACCCCAGCAAGTGCCAGGTCGACCCGGGCCCGTCACGCAGCAGCGGCGTGTGCAGGCTGATCACATCGCACTGTTCAAGGATCGTTTCCAGGCTGACGAAGTCACCGCCCTCGAGCGCCTGGCGCGGTGGGTCGCAGACCAGCACCTTCCAGCCCAGGCCGTGCAGCACGCGCACCAGTCGCTCGCCGACCTGGCCAGCGCCGACCACGCCATAGACCCGGTCGGCCAGCGCCACGCCATCCAGTTCGGCCAGCGTCAGCAGGCTACCGAGCACGTAGTCGACCACGCCGCGGGCGTTGCAGCCGGGCGCGCTGCTCCAGTGGATACCGGCTTGAGCGAAGTAGTCCAGGTCCAGATGGTCGGTGCCGATGGTACAGGTGCCGACAAAACCTACTCGGCTGCCTTCGAGCAGATGCCGGTCGACCTGGGTCACCGAGCGCACCAGCAGCATGTCGGCGTCCTTGACGCAGGCGGCATCGATGGCGCGCCCTGGATAGCGGCGTATCTCGCCGAACCCGGCAAAGAAGGCATCGAGCAACGGGATATTCTCGTCGGCAACAATCAGCATGGCGCTCTCCTGTGGGGGAAGGCAGTGTAGGCGCTCTGCGCAGGCTGATCCAGCGGCCATGTATATCCTGACCGAAGCGTCAGGGTTAGACTAGCCGGCTTGCCTTCATCAAGGATCACGGCCGCATGAGCACCGCTTCCATCCACCCTAGCCGCCCAGCGCGCATCCGCACTGAGCTGCGCGGGCTGCTGCACCTGGCCTTGCCGATCATCATCGCGCAACTGGCGACCACGTCCATGGGCTTCGTCGATGCGGTGATGGCCGGTCGCGTCAGCCCTCGGGACCTGGCGGCGGTGGCCTTGGGCAACTCGATCTGGATCCCGGTATTCCTGCTCATGACCGGCACGCTGCTGGCCACTACCGCAAAGGTGGCCCAGCGTTTCGGCGCCGGTCAGCCGGAGCAGATCGCCCCGCTGGTGCGCCAGGCCCTGTGGCTGGCGCTGATGGTCGGCCTGATCGCCAGCGCGCTGCTGCTCAGCGCCGAGCCGTTACTGGGATGGATGAAGGTCGAACCCAGCCTGATCAGCCCAAGCCTGGGCTACCTGCAGGGCATCGCCTTCGGCTTTCCCGGCGCGGCCTTATACTACGTGCTGCGCTGCTACAGTGACGGTCTTGGGCGCACCCGCCCGAGCATGGCCATTGGCCTGGCCGGCCTGCTGTTGAACATCCCGCTGAACTACGTGCTGATCTACGGCCACTTCGGCCTGCCGGCCATGGGTGGCGTAGGCTGTGGATGGGCCAGCGGTATCGTCATGTGGTTCATGGCCCTGGCCATGGCTGCCTGGACCCGCTGGGCCCCGGCCTATGCCGGCAGCCGGGTGCTGGTGCGTTGGGAGCAGCCGCAGTGGGCGACGATCGGCCGGCTGGTCAGCGTCGGCCTGCCGATTGGTATCGCCGTGTTCGCCGAATCGAGCATCTTCGCCGTGATCGCCCTGTTGATCGGCAGCCTGGGCGCGACCATCGTCGCCGGCCACCAGATCGCCCTGAACATCAGCTCGCTGCTGTTCATGATCCCCTACTCGCTGGGCATGGCGGTGACGGTCAGGGTCGGTCAGGCGATCGGTGCCGGAGAGGCACGCCAGGCACGGTTCGTCGCCTTGGTCGGCTTGGGCACGGCGCTGTGCTGCGCCTGCTTCTCGGCCAGCCTGATCCTGCTGCTGCGCGAATCCATCGCGGCGATCTACACGCCCGACCGGGCGGTGATCCAGATTGCCGCGATGCTGATCGTCTATGCCGCGCTGTACCAGTTCTCGGACGCCATCCAGGTAATCGCCGCCGGCGCGCTGCGCGGTTACCAGGACACCCGCGCGACCATGATCCTGACCCTGTTCGCCTACTGGGGCATCGGCCTGCCGGTGGGCTACGTGCTTGGGCTGACTGATCTGCTCGGCCCGGCCAGCGGCCCCAGCGGGCTGTGGCAGGGCTTGATCGCCGGCCTCACCTGCGCGGCGCTGATGCTCTCGCTGCGCCTGGCGCGCAGCTCGGGCAGGCAGATCCGCCGCGGCGAGCGCGGCAGGGCCTAGTCGGTCTTCTTGCGGATCCAGTACAGGTAGGTTCCGGCCTGCTCCTGCTGTTCGACCAGTTCATGGCCGAGAAACACGCAGAACTTGGGGATATCACGGCGGGTCGAGGGGTCGGTGGCGATGACTTTGAGCAGGCCGCCAGCGGCCATGTCGCGGACCTGCTGGTGCAGCATCATCACCGGCTCCGGACAATTCAGGCCGGTGGCGTCAAGGATGGCGTCAGGGGTGAAATCGGTCATGGGGTACTCCGTGGATGAGGCGCCATTGTCGCTCATGCGCGCCATGGCGGCTATCCTGATTGGCCTGCAGGCCTTGCGCCCAGGCCTGGCGGAGCACCGGCGTCTAATTCGTCGGCGCGGGCACTCGTTTCTTCAGTACCTTACTGTCAGAGGTACTGCCCATGACCTCCCTGCTTTCACGCCTCGTACGCCCGGCCAAGGCCACCGCCTACCGGATCTTCGATGTCCAGCTCAAGGCCATCGAGCGCCTGAGCCCGTCCTTGTGCCGCTTCGTCTTCACCGGTGACGATGTGCAGCAGATGAACACGCTGGCGCCAGACCAGCGCGTCAAGCTGCTCTTCCCCACCCCTGCCGGCGAACCGCCGCGGCTGCCCAAGGACGGCCAGTGGCAACAGGCCCGGCGCGACCTGCCCAGCGACCAGCTGCCTGCGATGCGCACCTATACGATCCGCGCCCTGCGCCGCGAGGTGCTGGAAGTGGACGTTGATTTCGTGCTGCATGGCATCAATGGACCGGCCTCGGCCTGGGCTACACAGGCCCGGGTGGGCGAGCGCTTGCAGATGGTGGCGCCCAACCTGGCCTATGCCAGCGATCCAGGCGGCTACGAATGGAACCCCCCGCAAGCGCTGCGCAAAGCGTTGCTGATCGGTGACGAAACGGCCTTGCCGGCCATTGCCGGGATCCTCGAACAATTGGCACAGGCGCAACCGCAGCTGCCTGTACAGGCATTCATCGAGGTCCCCCATGAAAGCGACTGCATCGACCTGCGCCACAGCGCGGCAACGCACCTGCACTGGCTGCCCCGTGACCTGCTGCGCTGCGATCACGGCCAGGGCATGCGCCATGCCGTACGCGAGCTGGCCGACCTGCCGAGGGTGCGCAGCGCCGGTCCCGTCATCCTGGAAGAGGTCGATATCGACCAGCAGATCCTCTGGGAGCAAGCAAGCCGGCACAACGCCGACTTCTACGCCTGGATCGCCGGCGAATCGGCAACGGTGATGGATATCCGCCGCTACCTGATCAAGGAACGCGGGCTCGATCGCCAGACCCTGACGCTCATGGGGTATTGGCGCGCCGGGTGCACTTTCGACTGACCCCTGAAGAGGCCCGGCGCCGCGCGCCGGGCCTTGGCCTCATTCGCCGGCAACCGCTGCCGCCAGGGCGCGTCCGAAGCGGGCCGCGACGTCGTCGATCTGGTCGGCGGTGATGATCAGCGGCGGGAGGAACCGCACCACCGCGCCATGGCGCCCGCCCAGCTCGAGGATCAGCCCGCGCTTGAGGCACTCACGCTGCAGGCGCGGCGCCAGGCCGGGTAACGCCGGTGGATGGCCCAATGCATCGGGTGTACCCTGCGGGTCGATCAGCTCGACGCCAAGCATCAGGCCACGTCCCCGGACATCACCCAGCTGCGGGTAGTCACGCTGCAGCGCCTGCAAGTGCCCGCGCAACCGCTGGCCCAGGGCCTGGACCTGCTCGCAGACCTGATGCTCGACCAGGTATTTCATCACGGCCGAGCCTGCAGCCATGGCCATCTGATTACCCCGGAACGTGCCGGCGTGCGCGCCCGGCGCCCAGGTATCCAGCCAGTCGCGATAGACCATCACCGCCAGCGGCAGGCTGCCGCCAATGGCCTTGGACAGCACCACTACATCGGGCACGATGCCGGCGTGCTCGAAGGCGAACATCCGCCCGGTGCGGGCAAAACCGCTTTGCACTTCATCGACGATCAAGGCCACCCCGGCTCGCTCGGTGATGCGGCGTACACCACGCAGCCAGTGCAGGTCGGCGGGGATCACACCGCCCTCGCCCTGCACCACTTCCAGGATCACCGCGGCCGGCCGTTGCACACCGGCTTCAGGATCGCTGAGCAGGTTCTCCAGGTAGTGCAGGTTGGCCTGCACCCCGGCCTCGCCGCCCAGGCCGAACGGGCATCGGTAGTCATAGGGATAGGGCATGAACTGCACGCCGTTGTTGAGCAATGCGCCCAACGGCTGCTTGGGCCCCAGGCTGCCCATCAGGCTCAGTGCGCCTTGGGACATGCCGTGGTAGCCCCCCTGGAACGCCAGCACCGTGCTGCGTCCGGTGGCGGTGCGTGCCAGCTTCAGCGCGGCCTCGACCGCATCCGTGCCAGTGGGCCCGCAGAACTGGATCTTGGCCTCGCGTCGCAGCGCTTCGGGCAGCAGGCCGAACAGGTCCTGGACAAACTGGTCCTTGACCGGTGTGGTCAGGTCCAGGGTATGCAGCGGCAGCTCATCGGCCAGCACCCGCTGGATCGCCTCGATCACCACGGGATGGTTGTGCCCCAGTGCCAAGGTGCCGGCGCCGGCCAGGCAGTCGATGAACTGACGTCCTTCGACGTCCTCCACGTAGATCCCGCGCGCACGCTTGAGCGCCAGCGGCAGACGCCGAGGATAGCTGCGGGCGTTGGACTCCTGCTGCTGTTGGCGCACTAGCAATGGGGAATCGGTGAATTCGTACAAGGTCTGCGGTTGGCAAACCGGCAAGACCTGGGCAAGGCTGGAAGCGGTCGACATCTGGAGTAACCCTCGCAAGCAAGCGAATAGGCCCGGCACGACCTTGTAACCGGATATGTGTCGGGTTGTTATCGCTTGAAAAACGCTTCAGCCCGGTCGGGATTTAGCCACCGCTCCAAGATTTGTGCCTTACGGCTGCTGCACCGAAGCCCTCGAAGGCACCTGCAACCACACCCGCAACCCGTCGCTGCTGCTTTCGAACCGCAAGTTCCCCGCACACCGCTGCACGATGGCCTGTACGATCGCCAACCCCAGACCGCACCCGCCGCTCTGGCGGCTGCGCCAGAACCGTTCGGTCAGGTGCTGCAGGTCTTCTTCAGGTATCCCTGGCCCATGGTCGCGCACCAGAAAACCCACCTGCCCCTGCGTCATGTGCACTTCCAGCTCCACCGGATCGTCCCCGGCGGTGTGGCGCAACGCGTTGTCGAGCAGGTTGCGCAAGGCCGCCACCGCCAGCGGCGCCGGCATGCCCAGGTAGACCTTGGCTGCCTCGGTCGGCAGACGCAGGGCGATACGCCGGTTGTCGCCGCCACCGGCATCCTGGATCGCCTGCAACGCTACCTGCTCGGCACTGCACCGCACGCCATCGTCGAACGACAGGCTGCCTTCAACTCGCGCCAGCATCAGCAGTTGCTCAAGGGTCCGGTGCAAGCGGTCGGCCCCCTGCTCGGCGTGCTCCAGGGCCTGCTCGCGCACGTTGCCATCGGTCATTCGTGCCACCTGCAGGTGAGTCTTGATGGCGGTCAGCGGGCTGCGCAGCTCATGGGCGGCATCATCGGTAAGACGCCGTTCACGCTCGAGGGTCTGGGCGATGCGCAGGAACAGCTGGTTCTGGGTCTCGAGCAGGGGCTGCAACTCGCTCGGCATGCCCGCTACCTGCATCGGCTCGACGCTGTCGGCGCGTCGTCGACGCAGGGCATCGCACATGCGTTTGAGCGGTTCAAGGCCCTTGCCCAGCCCCACCCAAAGCAGGCCCAGGCTGCCGAGCAGGGCCATCAACACGGGTGCCGATGCCGCCAGCAGGATCGAGCGGTTCAACGCCTCGCGCTCCATGTGCCGGTCAGCGGTGGTGATGCGCACATCGCCACGGGTGTAGGTAAAGGTGCGCCACGAGGCGCCATCGATGGTCTGGTCCTGGAAGCCGCTACGCTGGTCGTCCATGGAGCCGTCATGCTTGTGGTTGCTGGCCAGGATCTCGCCGCGCAGCGAACTGACCTGGCAGGCCATGCCGTCCGGGACGCTGAGCTGATCGGCGGAGAAATGCGCCTCCTGTCCCTTGGCCGTTAGCGGTTGCGGCAGCTGGTCGATCAAGCCAGCGACCATCCGCGCCGACGCCACCAGGCGCTGGTCCAGGGAGAACATCATCTGCTGGCGCAAGTCACGCAGCATCCAGGCAGCCGCCAGCGCCCAGATGATCACGAAGGCGCTGCCCAGAATCAGGCTCAGGCGCACCCGCAGGCTCATGATGCCGTCTCCTGCGGCGCCTGCGCCGGACCCAGGCGATAGCCCAGACCGCGCACCGTCTCCACGATGCTGTTGCCCAGCTTGCGGCGCAGGTGATGGATGTGCACGTTGAGGGCATTGCTCTCGACCTCGTCATTGAAGCCATAGACGCAATCCTTGAGCTGCTCGCTGGTCAGTACCCGGCCGGGATTGTTGAGCAGGGCCTGAAGCAGCGCCTGCTCGCGGCGTGACAGGTCTACCGGCTGCCCGCCCAGGCTCGCCTCGCAACTGCTTGGGTCGTAGCGCAGCGGGCCATGCTCGATCACATTGACCACCCGCCCCGCCGCACGGCGCAGCAGGGTATGCAGCCGCGCGGCCAGTTCGCGCAGGTCGAAGGGCTTGAGCAGGTAGTCGTCGGCACCGGCCTGCAGGCCGTCGACGCGGTCGGTGATCGCGTCACGCGCGGTCAGGATCAGTACCGGCAGCGTCTCGCCCTGCTGGCGCAGACGGCGCAGCAGCTTGAGGCCGTCTTCATCGGGCAGGCCAAGGTCGAGCACCATCACATCGAACTGCGCCGCCTGCAGCAACGCCCGCGCCGCCGAAGCGCTGGCCACCCGGTCGACGGTCAGCCCCTGCGCGGTCAAGCCGGCGCTGATGCCGCTGGCGATCAGGTCGTCATCCTCGCAGAGCAGTACGTGCATGGGGCTGTCTCCATAAGAAAAGGGGGGGTATTGCACAGGCTATCGATTAAGGCAGGATTATGCCGCGCCAGGCCGGCGCCGTCGCGGCCTGGCGACCACCGTGTAGCACCGGGTTAACTCTCGGTTAATCGGCGCGGACCAGCATGGCCGCTCAAACGTATTGCCAAGGCGTCGACATGCGCGTTCTCTTCCTCTCACTGATGCTCCTGCTCGCCGGCCCGCTCCAGGCCAACCCCTTCTTCACCCAGCCTGACTTCCTCCCGGTGGAGAAAGCCTTTGTCCTGTCCCAGGATCGCCTGCCGTCAGGGGAAACGCGCCTGCATTTCAAGATCGAAGATGGCTACTACCTGTATCAGAAGCGCCTGAAGTTCGATGGCCTGGCCGCCGACCAGCAGCCGACGCTGCCTGTGGCGATGAACCACCGTGACGAGTTCTTCGGCGACAGCCCTGTCTACCGCGGCGAGCTGGAGCTGCTGCTGCCGGCCACGGCCAGCGGTGAGCTGCGCTTGGGCTGGCAGGGCTGTGCCGATGCCGGCCTGTGCTACCCGCCACAGACCCGCCTGATCGACCTGGGCGGCAAACCAGCCGTCGGGGCTGCCACTGATCAGGCCAGCGACCAGGTCCTGGCCAGTGGCCTACAACAGAGCAGTCTGGCCTGGAGCCTGCTGGCATTCTTCGGCCTCGGCCTGCTGCTGGCCTTTACTCCCTGCTCGTTGCCGATGCTGCCGATCCTCGCCGGGCTGGTTCTGGGCAATGGCGCCAATGCACGCCGCGGGTGGCTATTGGCCGGGGTCTATGTGCTGAGCATGGCCTTGGTGTATGCCGCGCTGGGCGTCGTTGCCGCGCTACTGGGCGCCAGCCTGCAAGCCTGGCTGCAGCAGCCGTGGTTGCTGGGCAGTCTGGCGATGTTGTTCGTACTCCTTGCGCTGCCGATGTTCGGTGCCTTCGAGCTACAACTGCCGGTGGGGCTGCGTGACCGGCTCAACCGCGCCGGCCAGGACACCCGTGGCGGCAACCTGTATGGCGCGGCGCTGCTCGGCGCGCTTTCCGGCCTGCTCATGGGCCCGTGCATGACAGCGCCACTGGCCGGTGCCCTGCTCTACATCGCCCAAAGCGGCGATATGCTGCAGGGAGGGCTGGTGCTCCTGAGCCTCGGGCTGGGTATGGGGGTGCCGCTGCTGTTGCTGGTGACCCTAGGCAACCGCTACCTGCCACGTCCCGGCGCCTGGATGAACCTGGTCAAGGGTTTCTTCGGCTTCGTTTTTCTTGGCATGGCGCTGTACACCCTGCGCAGCCTGCTCGCGCCGGCGCTGTTCCTAGCTTTGGCAGGTGGCTGGCTGATCGCTTTCGCCTGGGCCGCCTGGCCACCGTTGCAGCGCCTGCCCGCGTTGCGCGCCCTGCCGCTGCTGAGCGCCCTTTGGGGGGCCTTGTTGCTGGTCGGGGCCGCCGCCGGGGGCAGCGATCCCTGGCAGCCCCTACAGCCCTTTGCCGCCGGCCCCGGGGCTGGGCGGCAGGCCGCTGTACAGGACGCCTTCGTCACCGTCAGCCAGCCCGAGGAGCTGCAGCGTGAGCTGGACAGCGCCAAGGCCCGCGGCCAATGGGTGATGCTCGACTACTCTGCCGACTGGTGCGTCTCGTGCAAGGTCATGGAAAAACAGGTGTTCGCCCGCGACGACGTACAGGCAGGCTTGGCCGGGGTGCATCTGCTGCGCCTGGATGTCACTGCTGATACGCCGGCCAGCCGTGCGTTGCTGCAACGCTACCAGGTGCCTGGACCGCCCAGCCTGATCTGGATCGGCCCGGAAGGCGAAGAGCGCCGCGCCCGGCGCATCACCGGCGAAATCGATGCCCCCGGTTTCCTCGAGCAATGGGCCCAGACACGGAGCCAAGGTTGATGCTGACGCTGACCCTGGGGCCATTGACCATGGCCCTGAACCACGTGCTGCTGCTCTGCGCCCTGGCCATCGCCAGCCTGGTCGGCTGGCGAGTTGCCCGTCGCGGCGGCCAGAGCCCGGAATCGACGTTGTTCAACCTGTTCCTGCTGGGCCTGCTCTGCGCCCGCTTGGGCTTCGTGCTCAGCTACTGGCCAATGTTCCGCGATGACCCCTTGCAGATCATCGACCTGCGCGACGGCGGTTTTCTGCTCTGGCCTGGGCTGCTGGCCGTGGCGGCCGGCGCGCTCTGGCAAGGCTGGCGACGGCCCGGGTTGCGCCGGCCGCTGGCCTGGGGCCTATTCAGCGGGGCCTTATTCTGGGTTCTTGGCAGCCTTGGCAGCCACCTGTACAGCGAGGGCACGCGGTTGCCGGAATTGACCCTGCGCAATGCCAGCGACCAGCCCGTGGCCCTGACCGCGTACCGTGGCCGACCGCTGGTGGTGAACATCTGGGCCACCTGGTGTCCGCCCTGCCGCCGGGAAATGCCGGTGCTGCAACAGGCCCAGCACGAACACCCCGACGTCACCTTCCTGTTCGTCAACCAGGGTGAAACCCCGCAGACGGTGACCACCTTCCTCGCCACCACCGGCCTCAACCTGTCCCACGTCCTGTTCGACGGCAGTGGCCAGCTCGCCCAGCGGGTCGGCTCCATGGCCCTGCCCACTACGCTGTTCTACAACGCCGAAGGACGCCTGGTCGGCAGTCACCTGGGGGAACTGTCCCGGGCCAGCCTGCAACACGCCCTGCATCCCCTGCAACGCGCCGACGCGCCCGCCTCAACCGTACAAGGAAAGTAGCATGCGCCTGATACCCCTCCTGCCCCTCACCCTCAGCCTGCTGGCCGCCCCCGCCCTGCGGGCTGAGGACCTGCCCAAGCCGATCCAGCAATTGCAAGCCAAGGGCGCGGTGATCAAAGGCAGCTTCGACGCCCCCAACGGCCTGCGCGGCTATGCCGCGCAATACCAGAACAATGGCCTGGCCCTGTACCTGACCCCTGACGGCAAGCATGTACTGGTCGGCAACCTGTTCGACGAACAGGGCCAGGACCTCAGTGCCGAGCCTCTGGAGAAACTGGTCTACGGTCCGATGAGCAAGGCCGTGTGGGCGAAGATGGAGTCGTCCGCCTGGATCGCCGACGGCAAGGCGGATGCGCCGCGCACGGTGTACCTGTTCAGTGATCCCAACTGCCCGTACTGCACTATGTTCTGGCAGCAGGCCAGGCCTTGGGTGGAGTCGGGCAAGGTGCAATTGCGGCATATCATGGTGGGCATCATCCGTGAGGACAGCCCTGGCAAGTCGGCTGCGTTGTTAGCCAGCAAGGACCCGGCAGAGGCTTTGCGCGAACATGAGCAAGCGGGCAAAGCCAGCATGCTCAAGGCGCTGGACACGATTCCCGAAGCCGTGCAGGCCAAGCTGGACGCCAATCTGGCGTTGATGGAGGAACTCGGGCTGGCCGCGACGCCGGCAATCTTCTACCGCGATGAGCAAGGGCGGCTGCAGAGTCAGCAGGGGGCTCCTCGGGCTGAGACGCTTGGCAGGATTCTAGGGGCTCGTTAAGGCTTTAATGCGAATTGCGCGTTCGGAAAATCAAGGTGGGTTCAGCGCCTAATCAGGCGCCGCCCCTAACTTGCGCCCCCTTGGACGGCCGAATGGAGGTATCTCTCAAGAAACCCGAGCCTTGATATCCAGCCGCCGCAAATGACAGGTCACCTCTTCCCGATCGTGGTAGAGCTGCTTGCACGCAATCGAAACCTTGACCTTGCGGGCCTTGAACCCCGCCTCGATGCGGTCGAGCAACCGCCGCACTTCCGCATAGCGTTGCTTCATCGGCAATTTGAGGTTGACCACCGCCTCGCGACACAACCCCTCGCCCAACCAGGTCTCCAGCAAGGCCGCGCTGCGCGCGGGCTTCTCGACGATGTCGCAGACCATCCAATCGACCATCTGCTTGGGCCGCCAGGTGAATCCATCCGCCATCAGGTGCTGAACCAGGCCAGTGTCCATCAGGCTCTCGGCCATGGGGCCGTTGTCGATGGCGGTCACGAGCATGCCGCGCTTGACCAGCTGGTAGGTCCAGCCCCCAGGGGCCGCACCCAGGTCGACGCCGGTCATGTCGTCGGACAGGCGCTGCGCCCACTGCTCGCGGGGAATGAACTGGTGCCAGGCTTCCTCGAGCTTGAGGGTCGAGCGGCTGGGTGCTTCGCGGGGGAACTTCAGGCGCGGAATGCCCATGGGCCAGAGCGCCGAATTGCCGGCCTCGGCCAGGCCGACGAAGACCCGTCGACCGCTGATGAAGGTCAAGAGCAGACGGGCATCGATGCCACCTTCGACCAGCCGGCCGGCTTTGCCGAGTGCCTTGCGCAGGGGCACTTCGAACTTGCGGCAGAAGGTCGAGAGCTCCTTGCCATCGTTGCTGTCCAACACCTCCAGCCACAGGCTGCCACACACCGGATGATCGGCCAGGTGCTCGAGCAATACGCTGATGCGGTCGGTCTCGGGCAGCTCGATGAAACTGCCGCGGGCCCACTGGCGCGGGAAGATCAGCTGGGAGAAGCGCAATTCACGCATCAGCCGTTCGGCGCCTTCGGTGTCGTTGCAGACGAATTCGGCACACGCGCTGTGCGGCTTGCCTTTGGCGTACCCGGCAATGCCCAGACGGGCAGCGTGTTCGCTGATCTCGGCGCAGACCTCGCCCTCGAAACCGGGCCGGCAATGCATGAACAGGGTATTCATTTCTCACTCCACGACGGTTGGCGCCAACACCGCCAACCCTGATCCGGCGCAAGACCTGCACCGGTAAAGCGGCGCATGATAAAGGAAGATCGGAACCTGCGACATGCCCCGCCGGTCCAGTATTGGGTCAGGTCGGGAAAACCCGGTCTAACCTGACCATTCAGCAAGGTCCGTGCCGTGCGGACCGTCACAGAGGCGGTGATCCCGGCAACAGTCAGGAATTGTCGGTCACCGGCGCAGAAGGAGTTGGGAATGCCCTCGCTCGATAGCCTGAAAACCCTCAAGACGCTGACGGTGGCCAACCGTCCCTATCACTATTTCAGCCTGCCCGAAGCGGCCCGCCAACTCGGCGACCTGCAGACGCTGCCCATGTCGCTCAAGGTGTTGTTGGAAAACCTGCTGCGCTGGGAAGATGGCAAGACGGTCACCGTCGACGACCTGCGCGCGCTGGCTGACTGGCTCAAGGAGCGGCGCTCGGATCGGGAAATCCAGTACCGTCCGGCGAGGGTGCTGATGCAAGACTTTACCGGCGTGCCGGCGGTGGTCGATCTGGCCGCCATGCGCGCGGCGATGGCCAAGGCCGGTGGCGATCCGCAGCGGATCAACCCGCTCTCGCCGGTCGATCTGGTCATCGACCATTCGGTCATGGTCGACCGCTACGCCAGCCAGCAGGCCTTCGCCGAAAACGTCGACATCGAGATGCAGCGCAATGGCGAGCGCTATGCCTTCCTGCGCTGGGGCCAGAGCGCCTTCGACAACTTCCGCGTGGTGCCGCCAGGCACCGGCATTTGCCATCAGGTCAACCTCGAATACCTCGGCCGTACCGTCTGGACTCGCGACGAAGACGGCCGTACCTACGCCTTCCCCGACACGCTGGTCGGCACTGACTCGCACACCACCATGATCAATGGCCTGGGCGTGCTCGGCTGGGGCGTGGGCGGTATCGAGGCGGAAGCGGCGATGCTCGGCCAGCCGGTGTCGATGCTGATCCCCGAGGTGATCGGCTTCAAGCTGACCGGCAAGCTGCGCGAAGGCATCACCGCCACTGACCTGGTGCTGACGGTCACGCAGATGCTGCGCAAGAAGGGTGTGGTGGGCAAGTTCGTCGAGTTCTACGGTGACGGCCTGGCCGAGCTGCCGTTGGCCGACCGCGCGACGATCGCCAACATGGCGCCGGAATACGGCGCGACCTGCGGGTTCTTCCCGGTCGATGAGGTCACGCTCGACTACCTGCGTCTGTCCGGGCGCCCGCCGGAAACCGTGCAACTGGTCGAAGCCTACTGCAAGGAACAGGGCCTGTGGCGCCTGCCTGGCCAGGAGCCGGTGTTCACCGACAGCCTGGCCCTGGACATGCACGAGGTCGAAGCCAGCCTGGCCGGGCCCAAGCGGCCCCAGGACCGGGTCGCGCTGGCCGATGTCAGCAAGGCCTTCGATGGCTTCATGGGCCTGCAACCCAAGCCGCTGAACAAGGAAGTCGGACGCCTGGAAAGCGAGGGCGGTGGCGGGGTTGCAGTGGGCAATGCCGACCAGACCGCTGAAGTGAGCCACGAGCAGGCGGAGCCGCCGTACGCCCTGCGCGACGGCGCCGTGGTCATTGCCGCCATCACCTCCTGCACCAACACCTCCAACCCAAGCGTGATGATGGCCGCCGGGCTGGTGGCGAAGAAGGCGGTGGAAAAGGGCCTGCAACGCAAACCCTGGGTCAAGAGCTCGCTGGCCCCGGGTTCCAAGGTGGTCACCGATTACTACAAGGCCGCCGGCCTGACGCCTTACCTCGATGAGCTGGGCTTCGACCTGGTCGGCTATGGCTGCACCACCTGCATCGGCAACTCCGGCCCGCTGGACGAGGCCATCGAAACGGCCATCAGCAGCGCCGACCTGACCGTGGCCTCAGTACTTTCGGGCAACCGCAACTTCGAAGGCCGGGTGCACCCGCTGGTGAAAACCAACTGGCTGGCCTCCCCTCCCCTGGTGGTCGCCTATGCCTTGGCGGGCACCGTGCGTCTGGACCTGAGCCGCGAGCCACTGGGCACCGGGCATGATGGCCAGGCGGTGTACCTGCGCGATATCTGGCCGAGCCAGCAGGAAATTGCCGACGCGGTGGCGCGCGTCGACACGGCGATGTTCCACAAGGAATATGCCGAGGTGTTCGCCGGTGACGCCCAGTGGCAGGCCATCGAGGTACCGCAGGCCGCCACCTACGTATGGCAGAACGATTCCACCTACATCCAGCACCCACCGTTCTTCGACGACATCGGCGGCCCGCCGCCGCGCATCGAGGATGTCCAGGGCGCGCGGATCCTGGCCTTGCTGGGCGATTCGGTAACCACCGACCACATCTCTCCGGCCGGCAACATCAAGGCCGACAGCCCGGCAGGCCACTACCTGCGCGACAAGGGTGTGCAGCCGCGGGACTTCAACTCCTACGGATCGCGCCGCGGCAACCACGAGGTGATGATGCGCGGCACCTTCGCCAACATCCGCATTCGCAACGAGATGCTCGGTGGCGAGGAAGGTGGCAATACCCTGCACGTACCCAGCGGCGAGAAGCTGGCGATCTATGATGCGGCCATGCGCTACCAGGCCGAGGGCACGCCGCTGGTGGTGATCGCCGGCCAGGAATACGGCACCGGCTCCAGCCGCGACTGGGCGGCCAAGGGCACCAACCTGCTAGGGGTCAAGGCGGTAGTGGCAGAGAGTTTCGAGCGCATCCACCGTTCCAACCTGATCGGCATGGGCGTGCTGCCCCTGCAGTTCAGCGCAGGGCAGAATCGCAAGAGCCTTTCGCTGACCGGCAAGGAGCGCGTAGACGTGCTGGGGCTCAGCAACGCCAGGCTCCACCCGGGCATGACCTTGAAGCTGTGTATCACCCGCGAGGACGGACGGCAAGAGACAATCGGCGTGCTGTGCCGCATCGATACCCTCAATGAAGTGGAATACTTCAAGGCCGGAGGCATTCTGCACTACGTGCTGCGTCAGCTGATCGCTGGCTGAATCCAGCAAGCCCGGCTCATTTTGGGTCGGGCTTGCCGGGCGCCTGCCCGCAGTGGTGCCGTGTCACTTAGGCTTGGTCCTTATGCACGCGTGGCTTTCAGCTACCCTGTGCAGGCTCTTGGCTGACCTGCGAAATTTTCATTCAATATAAGTGGGGTCATGCCGATACCTTTCGAAAGCCTTGCGGATTGAACAGCAGATGCGTAACAACCAGCCGATTACCCAGCGCGAACGGACTTTCCCTGCCCAACAGCGGTTGATCTCCACCACCAACAGCAAGGGGGTGATCACCTACTGCAACGATGACTTCATCGAGATCAGCGGCTTCACCCGTGAAGAGTTGATGCATGCTCCGCACAACCTGGTGCGCCACCCGGACGTTCCTTCGGCGGTGTTCGACCACATGTGGAAAACCCTGAAGCAGGGCCTGCCGTGGATGGGTATCGTCAAGAACCGGTGCAAGTCAGGCGATCACTATTGGGTCAATGCCTACGTTACGCCAATCTTCGAGAACAACCAGGTGACTGGCTTCGAGTCGGTGCGGGTCAAGCCCACCGCCGAGCAGATCCGCCGTGCCGAAACACTGTATCAGCGCCTGAACCAGAACAAGCCGGCGGTCCCGCGGCGCGACAAATGGCTGCCGGTGCTGCAGGACTGGCTGCCGTTCATCCTGGTCAGCCAAATTGGCTTCCTGATCGGCAGCTGGCTGGGTCACTCCTGGGGCTTTGCCCTGGCCGCCGCCTTATCGGTACCGCTGGGCCTGATCGGCCTGAGCTGGCAGCAACGTGGCCTCAAGCGCCTGCTGCGTCTGGCCGAACAGGCCACCTCCGACCCGTTGATTGCGCAGATGTTCACCGACAGCCGCGGCGTCCAGGCGCGCCTGGAAATGGCCATGCTCAGCCAGGACGCACGCTTGAAGACCTGCCTGACGCGCCTGCAGGACAGCGCCGAGCACCTCAATGAACAGGCTCGCCAATCGGACATCCTGGCCCATAACAGCTCCACCGGGCTTGAGCGTCAACGCGTGGAAACCGAACAGGTCGCCGCGGCAGTCAACCAGATGGCTGCCACCACCCAGGAAGTCGCCAGCCACGTGCAGCGCACTGCGGACGCGACCCAGCAGGCCAATCGCCTGACCAGTCAAGGCCGCGAGATTGCCGGCGAAACCCGCGAGGCGATCGAGCGTCTGTCGGCCGCCGTGGGCGAAACCGGCCAGACCGTGACCCAATTGGCCCGTGACAGCGACGAGATCGGCGGCGTGGTCGATGTGATCAAGGGCATCGCCGACCAGACCAACCTGCTGGCATTGAACGCCGCCATCGAAGCGGCGCGTGCTGGCGAGATGGGCCGCGGCTTCGCCGTGGTCGCCGATGAGGTTCGTCAGTTGGCCCAGCGCACTGCCGAATCCACCGGGCAGATCCACGGCCTGATCGCCAAGTTGCAGCAGACCGCCAGCAATGCGGTACAAACCATGGAGGCCGGTCACCGTCAGGCCGAAGAAGGTGTGGCGCGGGTCATGCAAGCGGACCAGGCACTGGTTGGCATCAGCGATGCGGTAGCCAACATCACCGACATGACCACGCAGATCGCTGCCGCTACCGAGGAGCAGACCGCGGTGGCCGACGAGATCAGCCGCAACATCAGCACCATCGCCGAACTGGCCGACCAGACCTCCGAACAGGCCCAGCACTCGGCTCACCTCAGCGAAGAGCTGACGCGCACCGCCACTGGCCAGTACTCGCTGGTCGAACGGTTCAATCGCTAGAAGGACCACGGCGCCCCCTGCTCCCCTGCAAGGCGGCGCCGTACTTACCAGTCCAGGCGCAACCGGGTCTGGAAATAGCGTTCTTCTCCACTCAACGGATCCTTGAAACGCAGGCTATGGGCCAGCAGCTTCAAGGGTTTGGCATAGTCGTCCTCGACGTGCTGCAGCTGGGGATAGAAAGGGTCGTTACAGATACTCGCGCCCAGTGCGCTCATGTGCACACGCAGCTGATGAGTCTTGCCGGTCACCGGCGACAACCCGTAACGCCACAGCTTCCCTTGGCGCTCGAGCACCTCGGCCAGGGTTTCGCTGTTGGCCGTGCCGGGCACCTCCTGCATGCGGAAGAACGGCTCGCCATGGACCAGGCGGCTCTTGTGCACCAAGGGGAATTCACGCTCTGGCAACGCCCCCGCGATGGCCTGATAGCGTTTGTCGATCTGCCGATTGGGAAACAGCGACTGATAGGCCGAACGGCTCTGCGGATTGGCGGAAAACAGCACCAGCCCGGCGGTGTGCCGGTCGATGCGATGCAGGGGTACCAGGTGCGGGTTGTCCAGGCGACGGATCAGGCGCCGCAGCAAGGTCTGCTCGACATACTCGCCGGTTGGCGTCACGGGCAGGAAATGAGGCTTGTCAGCCACCACCAGATGCTCGTCCACGTGCAGGATGGTTTCCTGCACCGGTATCGGCTTCTCGTTCGGCACCTCGCGGAAATAATGGATGCGCAGTCCCTGGCGATATGGCCGGTCGACGCCGATGGCCTGGCCTTGGGCGTCGAGAACACGGCCGCGGGCAATGCGGTCGAGCCATTGCTCGCGACTGATCGCCTTGAAGTGATCGCACAAACAGTCAAGCACGGTCGGCCAGTGACCGGGCGGCAGGCACAGGGTACTGGCCTGGTGAAGTGCTGGATCGAAAGGGGGGGTCATGGCAAGGCTCGTGGCATCGGGCCAGGCATTATCCTCCAAGGCCGGTGTCTCAACCAGTCTGGGCGGCCATTTCGCTGTACTCCTTGAGCCAGCGCAGCACCTGCACCGCTTCCCAGCGACTCGGGTCGTACAAGGCGTAGACCAGCCCGTCGTAGCCCACCACATCCAGCGGCCGATGATAGCCGGCGCGCTGGAACAGCGCTTCGATCTCGGCGAAGCAGGTGTTGAAGTGCACCTTGCCGAACGGGGTCTTGCCCTCGGTCACCAGCCCGTCGAGGCGCAGTTCCAGCACGGCGTCACGCAGCAGATCGGGAGACATGCGATTGACGCTGTACTTCAGTTGTTCGACATTGACCATTGCTTGCACTCCACCCGCTGACCCCAGGGACGAACAACCGCTCGACCCGATACTGTATCGATATACAGTCTAGGGCGAGCAGCCATCCGCGTCAAACCAGGAAACGTCCTACTGGATGCCTGGCAGGTAGCCGGTGCCTCGCCGCAGGGTCAGTACTTCACGGCGCGCGTCGCCCTGGGTGACAGCCAGGTGAACCCAGCTGTCGAACTCGAGAATCAACTGGTCGAACGCCAGCTCGCACGCCTCTATTTGCTCGGCCAGCTCGCGCGGTGACAGGCCCACTACCGTGAAGTCGGCAGCCAGACCGTGGGTATGAGCGCTGTTCGGCGCACCTCCGACCCGCTGATTGAGGGCCTGGCTGCGGTATCCGCTGCTGATCAGGACCGGCCGATCGACCAGGCTACGCACGTGCTCCAGCGCCTGGCAGAGATGCTGGAGGTTATCGAGTACCTGTGGGTCGGGGGTGTTATCCAGGCCCTCGCGGCAGGCGATCTGGGAAACCGTCATTTCCTCGAGGGTGAAATGGGGGGTGATGAACATGCTGGCAGCCTCTCCTGGCATTCGCGGTGCGCGTCCGGCCTCCTGGCCAATGCCTGGCAATTGTCGGCGTTCGGTCGCCCTGATGCACTCCCGGAAACGCAACCGGTTGTTAACAGGCTTCAGCGCAGGAAGGCCACCACCTGCTCGGCATCGAACGGCCAGCCAAGCTCGGCCCCCGTATCGCTGCGCCGCAGCACCGGAATGAGCAGGCCATAGCGTTCGAACAGGATTTCGTCCTCGGCGATATCGACCAGTTCGACCAACAGGCCGTGCTCGACGAAGGGCATGAGCAACGCTTCTGCGACTTCGCACAAATGGCACCCCAGGGTGCCGTAGAGTTGGCATTCAGGAAGCATGGGCAAGGTACCGGCAACAGCCTGTAGAGAGGCTTATTCTAGCGGCTTGCACCTAGCTGGCCAATGATCAGGCGCCAGGAGCCTGGATTAGAAAGGCAGTGCTCGACGGCACGCCCATGGATGGAGCAAGGTTGTACCCTCGGCGCGTACTGAACCTTCCGTAACCCCCACGACTCGAAATAGCCACATACACCCACAGGGAGAGACCCATGGCCAGCCAAACAGCAAAGAATGCTCAAGAGATATTGATGACCGACTTTCAGGCCCTGGTCCGCGACACCGAGAAGCTGCTCGCCGACACGGCGAACCTTGCGGGCGACCAGGCCGACGAATTGCGCGGACAGATCCATGACAGCCTGCTGCGTGCGCGCGAGACCTTGCAGCTGACCCAGGAAACGGTCCGCGAGCGTAGTCAGGCCGCGCTGGGCAACGCCGAACAGTACGTACAGGAAAACCCTTGGCAGGCCGTGGGCATTGCCGCTGGCGTAGGTCTGCTGATCGGTCTGCTGGCCAACCGGCGCTGAGGAACAGACATGAACAACGACGCCCTTGGCGTTGGCAGCTCGAGCACCGGCAAGCGTCTTGGCGCTGCCATCCTCGGCCTGCTGCACAGCCATATCGAATTGCTCGGCATCGAGCTACAGGAGCAGAAGGCCCGGACCTTGAGCCTGCTGCTGTTTGCAGGCCTAGCGCTGGTGTTCGCCCTGCTGCTGCTTACAGCGCTTTCAGGATTGCTGCTGGTGCTACTCTGGGACAGTTACCGCCTGGCTGGGATCATCGGTCTGTGCGTGTTTTATGGGCTGGCCGCGGTGTATTGCGGGCTGCGCCTCAAAGCGGCGGTATTCGACGAGTCCTCGCCGTTCAACGCCACCCTCGAAGAACTCGCCAAGGATCGGGAGCGCCTGTTGCCATGAGCCTGCCTGAGCTACCTAAGACCACTAATCGCCGCGAGATGCGCAAGACCCTCATCCGCCTGCGCCTGGAGATGCACCGCCAGGAGATTCGCCACGAATCGTCGCAGATGCTCGGTCCGATCAACCGATTGCGCGGCATGGGCAATTCGCTGCACGAGGGCATGGGCGTCAAGCATGCGCCGCTCTGGGGCATCGGCGCGGTGGTCGCCCTGGGCTTTCTGACCGGCAAAGGCGTACGCAGCGGCAACCTTCCCCGCCTGCTGCGCCTGGGCAGTAGCCTGGTACCGCTGCTGCGCCTGTTCACGCAAGGTGGCAATCGCCCGCACTGAAATGTCCGGCAGCACCCGCCGCTTGCGCGGGCGCTGCCGAAACGGGAAGCTATGGCGACTCACCTGATGGGAGATCGAGCCTTTGGATTGGCACACCCTGCTTACCCGCGAACGTTTGGGCAAAGCCCTCTACAGTCCTGAAGAACTGGGGCGCAGCCCCTTTCACAAGGACCATGATCGCATCATCTTCTCTGGCGCTTTCCGCCGCCTTGGGCGCAAGACCCAGGTCCATCCGGTATCGAGCAACGATCACATCCACACCCGCCTGACCCATTCGCTGGAGGTCAGCTGCGTTGGCCGCTCGCTGGGCATGCGCGTAGGCGAGACGCTGCGTGACAGCCTGCCACAATGGTGCGAACCCAGTGACCTGGGCATGGTGGTGCAATCCGCCTGCCTGGCCCACGATATCGGCAATCCGCCGTTCGGCCATTCCGGCGAGGATGCGATCCGCCATTGGTTCCAGCAGGCCGCGGGCCGCGGTTGGCTGGATGGCATGAACGAGGACGAGCGCGCCGATTTTCTCAACTTCGAAGGTAATGCCCAGGGCTTTCGCGTCCTGACCCAGCTGGAGTACCACCAGTTCGACGGCGGCACCCGCCTGACCTATGCCACCCTGGGCACCTACCTCAAGTATCCGTGGAGCGCCCGGCATGCCGACGCCCTGGGGTACAAGAAGCACAAGTTCGGTTGCTACCAGAGCGAACTGCCACTGCTCGAGCAGATCGCCGGCAAGCTTGGCCTGCCACAACTGGAAGACCAACGCTGGGCGCGCCATCCGCTGGTGTACCTGATGGAGGCGGCGGACGACATCTGCTACGCCCTGATCGATCTGGAAGACGGCCTGGAGATGGAGCTGCTGCACTACGCCGAGGTCGAATCGCTGCTGCTCAGCCTGGTAGGCGATGACCTGCCGGACACTTACCGCCAGCTCGGGCCGGACGATTCGCGCCGGCGCAAGCTGGCGATCCTGCGCGGCAAGGCCATCGAGCACCTGACCAACGCCGCCGCCCGCGCCTTCGTCGAACAGCAGGACGCGCTGCTCTCGGGGCAGTTGGCCGGTGACCTGGTCGAGCACATGCACGGCCCGGCCAAGCGCTGCGTGCTGCAAGCCAAGGATATGGCGCGCAAGAAGATCTTCCAGGACAAGCGCAAGACGCTGCATGAAATCGGTGCCTACACCACCCTGGAAATCCTCCTCAACGCCTTCTGCGGCGCAGCCCTGGAGCAGCATGGCGGGCGCACGCCGTCGTTCAAGAGCCGGCGCATCCTCGACCTGCTGGGCAACAACGCTCCCGACCCGAACAGTTCGCTGCACAGCGCGTTCCTGCGAATGATCGACTTCATCGCCGGCATGACCGACAGCTATGCCACCGAAATGGCCCGGGAAATGACCGGCCGCTCCAGCCCAGTGTAAGACCAAAGCCTTCCACGGCGTCGCAAGGTACATGCCGTGGCGGCCCCTGGGTGCCAAATGATGTCGAGAATTCCTACAACGCCTGCACTTGGACAAACAATACTGTAAACATTGCAAACAACAGGTTACCTAACGGCGGTTGACAAAGTTCCACTATAGGAATTTTCGTAATACTAAGGCTTTTATCGTGTAAGCCTTTTCTTATATACAACTTACCACCCCCCTCGCTCGTGTCCGCCGACTTTCAACTGAGCTAAGGTGCGGCTCTGTTTCTGACATCTGCCGCATGGAAAGTTGATTATGCATTCCGTATTTATTGTCGACGACCACCCGGTCATTCGCCTGGCTGTTCGCATGTTGCTGGAAAACCAGAGCTACAAGGTCATTGGAGAGTCGGATAACGGCGTCGATGCCATGCAGATGATTCGCGAGGCCAAACCGGACCTGGTGATCCTGGACATCAGTATCCCCAAGCTAGACGGACTGGAAGTGCTCTCGCGCTTCCAGGCCATGGCGATGCCGATGAAAGTGCTGGTGCTCACCGCCCAGTCGCCAGCCCTGTTCGCCATTCGCTGCATGCACTCCGGGGCTGCTGGCTACGTGTGTAAACAAGAAGACCTGAGTGAACTGCTCAGCGCGATAAAGGCTGTGCTTTCCGGTTACAACTATTTCCCAAGCCAGGCCATCAATCCCGCGCAGGATGAACACCACAGCCATGACCTGGAATTATTTCGAAAAGTCAACGACCGTGAACTCATGGTATTGCAACTTTTTGCCCAGGGACGTAGCAACAAGGAGATTGCCAAGGGCATGTTTCTCAGTAACAAGACAGTGAGCACCTACAAAAAACGCCTGATGCAAAAGTTGCAGGCCGAGTCGCTGGTCGAGCTGATCGACATGGCCAAACGTAACGCACTGGTGTGAGTGCGGCCATGCCCCGGTGCATCATTGGCTGGTGTCTGCTCTGCCTGTGGCTGATCGCACTGGGTCTGCCAACTGCGCGCGCCAGCGAAACGGCCCCGTATACCTTGCTCGGCCGCTCGACAGTCGAGCCGGCCCGGCTGTCCCTGACGCCCTTGCAGCGCCGCTGGCTCAGAGACCGGCAGGCGCTGGTATTGGGCACTTCGGCACCGGATTACCCACCCTTCGATATCACTGCGGGCGGCCGCGATTATCAAGGCCTGACCGCAGACTACGCGAGCCTGATTGGTGCAGCACTGAACCTGCCGATCAAGGTGCAGCGCTTCGCCTCGCGCCAGGAAGCGGTGGATGCCCTGGTGCAGGGGCAAATCGACCTGCTCGGCAGCGCCAACGGCTTCGAAGCCGCGAATCAGCAAGTCATCCTGTCGCGACCTTACGCCGTCGACCAACCGGTGCTGGTGACCCGCGAGGACGAGAAACGTCCGCTGGACACGGGACTGGAGGGCATGCGCTTGAGTATGTTGTACCACTACCTGCCAATGGACGAGGTGCGCGCCGCTTACCCGAAGGCTACGCTATTGTCCTACCCGTCCTACCAGAATGCCCTTAACGCCGTGGCGTTCGATCAGGCCGACGTGTTTATCGGCGATACCATCTCCACCCATTACCTGATCAACCAGGGGCATCTCCCCAACATCAAGATGGCCAACTTCGGCAAGCACGAGCCGGTGGGGTTCAGCTTCGCGCTGCACCGTGACAATCAGATCCTGCTGGAGATGGTCAATACGGCCCTGGCCAGCCTGTCCAGCGCTACGCGCGAGGATATTTTCAATCGCTGGAGCGCCGGTGGCAGCCTGCTCACCGACCGCAAGCTGCAACTCTCGCCACGCGAGGAGCGCTGGCTGCAGGAACACCCGGTGATGCGGGTGGTGGTCAACGAGACCGCGGCACCCCTGACATTTTTCGACAACCACGGCAACTTTCGCGGCATCAGCGCCGACTTGCTGGAGCTGATTCGCCTGCGCACCGGGCTGCGCTTCGAAGTCCAGTCCGCCACGGGCATCAGCGACATGATCAGCCAGGTGCAGCAGGGGCGCGCCGACGTCATCGCGGCCATTTCGTCCGGCGAAGAGCGCAGCGCCCTGCTCAACATCAGTCGCCCCTACCTGGAAAACTCCTACGTCCTGGTGACGCGCAGCGGTGCTGACCAGCCGGCCTCGCTGGAGCACCTGAACGGCCGGCGCGTGGCGGTGACCCGCGACAGCGCCATGACCGAGCTGCTGTCCTCGCGCTTCCCGCACCTGCAGCAGTCGGTGACCGAAAGCGCCTTTCACTCCACCACCTTGCTCAACACCGGCCAGGTCGATGCCGCGGTCATGGCTTTGATCAATGCCAACTTCGTCGTGGCCTCCAACCCCAGCTTGGTGATCCGCAGCAGTGTCGGCGCCGAGCCCGCGACCTTCTCCATGGCCACTTCGCATCAAGCGCTGGAACTGGCATCGATCCTCGACAAGGCTTTGCTCAGCATCTCCCCTGAAGAACTCGGCGTGATCAACAGCCGCTGGCGCGGCTACAGCGCCCACGACGATGCGTACTGGCAGACCTACCAGCAACTGATCCTGCAGGTGGTGATCGGTACCAGCCTGATGCTCCTGCTCTCGCTAGGCTGGAACGCGCGGCTGAGGCGCCAGATCAAGCAGCGCCAGGCCGCCGAACGGGCATTGAACGACCAGCTGGAGTTCATGGGTGCATTGCTCAATGGCACCCCACACCCGATGTATGTGCGCGATCGCGAGGGTTGCCTGCAGAGTTGCAACGACAGCTACCTCGAAGCCGTGGACGCCCGGCGCGACGAGATCATCGGCAAGCGTCTGCAGGAAAGCCTGTTCAGCCACAGCGAACACACCCGGCAGATTCAGGCCGATTACCAGACGGTCATGGCCCAGGGCAAACCTTTGATCCTCGATCGCCCGTTGCGCCTCAAGGACCGCGAGCTGACCATCTATCACTGGATCCTGCCCTATCGCAACTCGCTGGGGGAAATGCAAGGCATCATCGGCGGCTGGATCGACATTAGCGAGCGGCGCAAGCTGGTGCAGGACCTGAGTTTGGCCAAGCAACAGGCCGACGATGCCAACCGGGCCAAAAGCACCTTCCTGGCGACCATCAGCCACGAGATCCGCACCCCCATGAATGCCATCATCGGCATGCTCGAATTGGCCCTCAAGCGCGCCGAGCAGGGCTTGGCGGACCGCGCGGCAATCGAGGTCGCCTACCTCTCGGCACGGGACCTGCTGGGCCTGATCGGCGACATCCTGGACATCGCGCGCATCGAGTCGGGCCACCTGACCCTGTGTCCCGAACCGGTCGCCCTGGCCGAACTGATCGAATCGGTCGGCCGGGTCTTCGATGGCCTGGCCCGGCAGAAGGGTTTGGTGCTGGAGATAATCATCGAACCTGCGTCGCATTGCCTGGTCATGCTCGACCCGCTGCGCTTCAAGCAGGTGCTGTCCAACCTGGTCAGCAATGCCATCAAGTTCACCGAGCAAGGTTACGTGCGCATTCATCTGGACGTGCGCCAGCAGGACGGCACGGATGGTCCCCTCCTGGACCTTGAGGTCTGCGACAGCGGTATTGGCATCGATCCACAGGACCAGCAATACCTGTTCAGCCCCTTCGCCCAAGTCAATCCCAACAGCGAAGCCGCCCGCAGCGGGACCGGCCTGGGACTGGTCATCAGCCGTAACCTGTGCGAGATGATGGGGGGCCAACTGACCCTGGACAGCCTGCAGAGTGTCGGTACCCGGGTCCGCCTGCTGATGCCCTTGCACTGCCTTGACCCCTCCGAGTCCTGCTCGGCGCCCACACCGACATTCCAGACACCGGACCTCCGGCTCAGGGTACTGGTGATCGACGACCACCCGGCCAATCTGCTGCTGATGGCCCAGCAGCTGAAATACCTAGGCCTGCACCACGAGAGCGCCAGCAATGGTCGCGAGGGCTTGCTGGCCTGGCAGCGGGGCCGTTTCGACGTGTTGATCATCGATTGCAACATGCCGCAGATGAACGGCTATCAGCTGGCTGCCGCCGTGCGCGCCGAGGAGCGCCAGCTGGGGCGGCGACGCTGCACTTTGCTGGGCTACACCGCCAATGCGCAGCCGGAGGTGCGCGAACGCTGCCTGGCTGCCGGCATGGATGACTGCCTGCTCAAGCCGATCAGCCTACACGCGCTCGGCGAACGTCTGGCTGCGGTATCTCCTGCTGGGTTCGCCGCGCCCGCCCCGGCGCCCTGCTTTGACCTGCGGGGGCTGGCGGCCATCGTCGGAGACAGTCGCACGGAGCGCGACCGATTGCTCGAGGCAGTGCGCCAGAGTTTGCGGGAAGATTTGCAAGCCTTGCTGAACATCGACCCGGAAACCGCCAGGCAGGCGCTGGAAGATCACGCGCACAAGATTCTCAGCGCCGCACGGATGCTCGAAGCCCGGACATTGCAACAGGCCTGCAATGGGCTTGAAACGGCATGTGCGCAAGGTTTGCCGACGGCACTGCTCAGACAGCGGCGGCAACGGCTGGCACGGCAGGTACGCCGTGTGGAGAACGCGCTGACCCGGGAGCTGGCGAGTGAACCAACGTCAGGCCAGTGCGAGGGGTGAAGCGGCGCGCCGGGCGCGGCCGCTTCTACCGGATCAGGAAGCCGAGTTGATCGGCTTTTCCGGATACCAGGCATCCAGCAGCGGGCTGACTTCGACCTTGGTCAGTTCGCTGCGGCCCTTGAGCCAGGCTTCGACGGTCGCGCGCTGTTCTTCGCTGACCGAGCCACGGTTGGCCAGGCAGACCAGACCGAAGTCGTCGCCACCTACATAGTCCAGGCCGTTGGCGTCCATGGCTTCTTCGAGGAAAGCATCGAGGAAAGCGTCAATGGCTTCGTCGGACAGATCTTCCTTGAAACCCAGGTTCAGTTCGAAACCCAGCTCCTGGAATTCATCCACGCACAGCTTCTTGCGCAGACGACGGGAACGGTTGGTAGCCATGAAACAATCCTCTTGAGTATTAACGCGCGGCACTTTACCAGTTTCGTCGAACGACTGCCGGATTAATGCAACGGACCCTGCCGGCTTTTCCGTCGAACGTGACGCATCGTTGGCACGCTTGGAGCATAATGCGCGCTATATTTTTCTTCAGGGGGCCACCATCTTGTACAGCCCCGTTTTTTCACCCCTCGTGCGAAGGGTTCCAGTACTCATGATCAAATCGCTCCGCCCTCTCCTGCTCGCCGGCCTGCTCCTGCCACTGGCCTTGTCCAGCCAGGCGGCCCCTGTCAACACCACTCTCTCGCCCAAGGTGCAACAAGCGCTCAAGACCAACAAGCTGCAGGATTCGGCCCTTTCGCTGGTGATGCTGCCGCTCAATGGTCCGGGCACCCCCACCGTGTACAACGCCGATGTGTCGGTCAACCCGGCCTCGACCATGAAATTGGTTACCACCTACGCAGCGCTGGAGCTGCTTGGTCCGACCCATCAGTGGAAGACCGAGTTCTACAGCGACGGTCCGCTGAGCAATGGCGTGCTCAACGGCAACCTGTACCTCAAGGGCGGTGGCGACCCCAAGCTGAACATGGAAAAACTCTGGCTGCTGATGCGTGACCTGCGCGCCAACGGCGTGCGCACCATCACCGGCGACCTGGTACTGGACCGCAGTCACTTCGTCCAGCCCAACCTGCCGCATTTCAATGATGACGGTGGCGATGTGAACAAGCCTTTCCTGGTCAAGCCCGACTCGTTACTGGTCAACCTCAAGGCCCTGCGCTTCGTGGCCCGCAACGATGGCGGCAAGGTCCTGGTATCGGTCGAGCCGCCGATCGCCAGCATCCGCATCGACAACCAGGTCAAGGCCGTAGCGTCCAAGCAGTGTACAGGCGATGTGCGCTACAACCCGGTGACCGGCCCTGACGGCGTCAGCGTGGTCGTCAGCGGCCAGCTGGGCGATGGCTGCAACTCGCAGACCTACCTGGCGCTGCTCGACCATCCAACCTATGCCGCGGGTGCGGTGCGGGCGATCTGGAACGAGCTTGGCGGCACCATCCAAGGCCGCGACCGCATCGAGAACGTACCCAAGGGCGCGCGCCTGCTGGCCCGAGCCTTCTCGCCGGACCTGGTGGAAATCATCCGCGACATCAACAAGTACAGCAACAACACCATGGCCCAGCAGCTGTTCCTGAGCCTTGGCGCGCAGTTCCGGACCGATGCCGATGGCGATGATGCCCGTGCCGCGCAGCGCGTGGTGCGTCAATGGCTGGCCAAGAAAGGCATCACCGCACCGCACCTGGTGATGGAGAACGGTTCCGGTCTCTCGCGCGCCGAGCGCGTCAGCACCCGGGAGATGGCCGCCTTGCTGCAAGCGGCCTGGCAGAGCCCCTATTCCGCGGAATTCATCAGTTCCATGCCCCTGGCTGGCATGGACGGCACCATGCGCAAGCGCCTCAAGCGCACGGCCATGACCGGTGAAGCGCACATCAAGACCGGCACCCTCAACACCGTACGCGCCATCGCTGGCTTCAGCCGTGACAGCAACGGCACCACCTGGGCGGTCGCCGCGATTCTCAACGATCCCAAGCCCTGGGGCGCCTCAGCCGTGCTCGACCAAGTGCTGCTGGACCTCTATCGCCAGCCCAAGCTGGTCAACAGCACAGCGGCCTCCGCCCCCTGATCGAGCCTGCCGCCTTTGGGGCCGCATAGCGGCCCCAAATCAGACGGCTGGATGTGGCTGGATATCCACGGTGATACAGGCAGAGTGAGACCCCCGGCCAATCTCCAGGCCGGGCGCCCATAGCGGATTCTGGGATAACGGTATGGTCTGGTCTGCAGGAGCCCGCCTTGGCCAATTCCTCCAGTCCTCCAGTCAGACCGTGGTGCCTGGTTTCAGGGCCGCTGCGCGACCCATCGCGGCGCAAGGCACGCTCCCACAGGCGGGTACCGCCGCGCTTGCAGGCCTTGTTCTCTGCGCGACAGCGCAGCCCAGCGAGCTGGGCGATCTCCCACATCTCTATGGTCAGTGGTGTCTAT
>Ga0160433_100313_pt1 | contig 31174 bp, 22 predicted proteins | sample HID1972K_E0MG_FD_108235 | JGI IMG/M metagenome (GOLD analysis project Ga0160433, IMG submission 108235) | Enriched pill bug-associated microbial communities from UW Madison campus, WI, USA - HID1972K_E0 MG | ecosystem: Host-associated > Arthropoda: Insects > Digestive system > Unclassified ...
AGGTTTTGAAAAACCTACTCCCATTCAGGAACAGTCCGTTCCCGTTTTACTTGCAGGCAGCAACGACTTTGTCGGATTAGCCCAAACCGGAACCGGTAAAACAGCAGCCTTTGGCTTGCCTTTATTAGAATTACTCGACTTTTCAGAAAAACACCCACAGGCAGTAATACTATGCCCAACACGTGAATTGTGTCTTCAGATCTCTAATGATTTGAAAAAATACGCAAAGAATCTGAACAATGTTAATGTTGTAGCCGTTTATGGCGGTGCAAGCATTAGCGATCAACTACGTCAAATTCGTCGTGGTGTGCAAATTGTTGTTGCAACACCTGGAAGAATGCTAGATATCCTTGGCCGTAATGCCATTGATTTTTCGCATATCAAATACGTTGTGCTAGATGAGGCCGATGAAATGCTAAACATGGGCTTTCAAGAGGATATTAATAATATTCTGTCTACCACACCCGAACACAAAAAGACCTGGTTATTTTCTGCAACCATGCCACGCGAAGTGCGCAAAATAGCGAAACAGTATATGACTGATCCAGTGGAATTAACCATGGGTACTGAAAATACTGGAAATGCAAACATCGATCACGAATACTACGTTGTTCGCGCATCTGACAAATTTGCAACCTTTAAACGTATTATTGATTTCACTCCTGGAATATTTGGGATTGTTTTCTGTCGTACAAAAATTGAAACACAAGATATTGCTGAAGCCTTAATTAAAGATGGTTATAATGCCAATGCTTTACACGGTGATTTATCGCAACAACAACGCGATAAAGTTATGAAGCAGTATCGTGATAAAAGCATTCAGTTGTTAATAGCAACAGATGTAGCCTCACGTGGGATAGATGTTAAGGATGTAACGCACGTAATTAACTACTCTCTACCTGATGAACTTGAAAGTTATACTCACCGTAGCGGACGTACTGCCCGTGCAGGAAAGTCTGGTGTTTCTATTTCTATCATTAACGTGAAAGAATTAGGTAAGATTCGTCAGATAGAACGCACATTAGGCAAGAAGTTTGTAAAGGCAGAAGTTCCTAGTGGTTTCGACGTTGTTGAAAAACAATTATTCGGAATGATTAACAAACTTCATAGCGTTACTGTAAACGAGGAACAAATTGCTCCTTATATGCCACGCATTATGCAAGAGTTTGGTGAGTTGAGCAAAGAAGAACTAATCAAGAAATTTGCTTCTGTTGAGTTTAATCGCTTTTTAGAGTATTACAAAAACTCGAAAGACTTAAATGTAGACACAAATAACATCAATGTTAACGAACGTAATGGAAGACCGGAACGTTCTAGACGTGATGAAACCGAAGCTGGATTTACAAGATTATTTATAAATGTTGGTTCAGTTGATGAATTCAACAGAGGTGATCTGCTAGGCTTTATATGCAACAATACACAGATCAGCGGAAAATCAATTGGTAAGATTGACTTAAAAGGTGTTTTCTCTTTCTTTGAAGTTGAAAATGACTTAGTTGAAAAAGTATATGCTGGATTTAAAACTGTAGAATTCAATGGACGCGAAGTTCGAATTGAAAATGCAGGAGCTAGACAAAGAGAATCTGGCAGCAGAAGCGGTGGTAGCAGCAGTGGTAGCCGTAACCGTAGTAGCAGTCCACACCATGCAAGACCTCGTACCGGAGGCAACAATGGTAGTAGTAATGGCTACAGAGGCGCTGGTTCAAGTGATAGCAGCAGCCGTCGTCCTCGTGAAAAACAAGATTCAGGGTTTCGTGACTTCTCCGGAAGAAGCAAAAGCGAATCTAAGAAACGTTGGTAGAATAAAATACTGATACAATAACAAAAAAGGGATCTCAAATTGAGATCCCTTTTTTGTTATTGTATCAAATCAATTAATAGCCTGAGGCCGCATCATCACCCCGGGGATCTGCTCCGGCTGTTAGTTCTCCATTTGGGGAAACAAGAATTGCATCTACTCTTCCAATAGCATTGCGATCTATGATTGAATAACCCTTATCTTTTAATTCTTTACGTAATTCTGGTGTAAACGACTCTTTCTCGGCAGCAACCTCATCGGGCAACCACTGATGGTGAAAACGTGGGCTGTTAACGGCTTCCTGTATATTCATATCCCAATCAATTACATTTAGAATCGCTTGAAAAACTGTAGTGATAATAGTTGATCCTCCAGGTGAACCCAGAACCATGAAAAGCTTACCATCTTTCTCTAAAATAGTAGGAGTCATTGAACTTAACATACGTTTACCAGGTTCTATGCTATTGGCAATTCCTCCAATTAGTCCGTACATATTTGGAGTACCTGGCTTTACAGAGAAATCATCCATCTCATTGTTCAATAAAAATCCCGCGCCATTAACAACTACCAAAGAACCGTAAGACCCATTTAATGTTGTTGTTAGTGAAACTGCATTTCCTTCTTTATCAACTATTGAAAAATGGGTTGTTTCTTCACTCTCCCTATTGCTACCAGCATCTCCTGCTTTTATGGAACTACTAGGTGTTGCTCTTTCGAAATTCATATCGCTCATACGAATCGCATTATACTTGGGATTTAATAGTTCATTCTGCGGAACTTGATAGAAATCAGGATCTCCTAAATGAGTAGAACGGTCGGCATAAACCCTTCGTTCAGCCTCAATCATTATCTGAACAGAAGAATCACGCTGAAAACCCCATTTCTCTAATGGAAATTCTTCTACACTTTTCAATAATTGTATTAATGCAATACCTCCGCTAGATGGAGGAGGCATAGAAATAACATTATAATCACGATAAGAACCTGATACAGGCGTTCTCCACTTTGACTCATAATTTTTAAGATCCTCTAAACTGATTATTCCATTACCACGCTTCATTTCAGCAACTATCTTTTCAGCGACTTCTCCATCGTAGAAACCTGCCCGACCTTTATCCCGAATCAATTCAAGTGTTTTGGCAAGATCATGCTGAATCAAGATATCTCCTGCCTTCCAGGAAGCTTTACTGGTGAAAGAAGCCCCTTCAGGATTGTACTCTAAAAAAGCAGCAGCCTTTGAATTGAGTTCACTTGCTTGGGTAGGACTAATTGAAAACCCATCCCTCGCCAAATCAATCGCGGGTTGCAGCAATTCTTTCCAACCCAATTTACCATATCTTTGATGGGCCTTTACCATTCCATCAACAGAACCGGGTACACCTGATGCTAATCGTCCCTGTAATGAAAGATCAGCTATTGGTTGCCCATACATATCAAGGTACATATCTTTAGTTGCATCTAAGGGAGCAGCCTCCCTGAAATCCAAGGCAGCAGTTTCGCCCTTTGCCGAACGATATACCATAAAACCGCCTCCACCTATATTTCCCGCACCTGGATATACAACAGCTAAAGCAAACTGTACAGCTACAGCAGCATCAATAGCATTCCCTCCCTTTTTTAAAATCTGAAGCCCCACTTCAGAAGCGATTGGATGAGCCGATACAACTAAGCCATTCTGATAATTTAAGTATGGTTTCTCAGATAATGGTTTAACGGAAACAGTTTCTGATTTCTTAAAAAGAGCACAGGAGGTAGTCGTTAATATCAACGAAATAAAGACTATTATTTTAACAGTGGATAGTATAGGCAGGATACGCTTCATATTATGTTAATAGATCTGATAATAGTTTAATTTCTAAAAGGGCTGAATGTTTTTCATATAGGATAGAATACACAGCCCTGCATATAGGAAGATCTACCTTATGATTTTTATTAATTTGATGAATGCATTTGCTGGCATAGTAGCCTTCCGCTATCATGTTCATTTCTAATTGCGCAGACTTGACCGTATATCCTTTGGCAATCATATTTCCGAAAGTACGATTTCTGCTAAATTGAGAATAGGCAGTAACCAAAAGATCTCCTAGATAGGCCGATTCTTTAATATCTCGCTCAATTGGATGAACTACTGATAGAAAACGAGCCATTTCGCGGATAGCATTCGATATTAAAACAGCTTGAAAATTATCTCCAAATCCTATTCCATGACAAATTCCACTAGCTATTGCATAAATATTCTTTAAAACCGCTCCATACTCAGTTCCGTAGATATCGTCAGAGATATTCGTTTTAATATAATTGGTATTTAAATAGGAAGCCACAAACTCAGCTACTTCAAGCGACTGAGAAGCAATTGTTAAATAAGATAACTTTTCCTGGGAAACCTCTTCTGCATGGCACGGTCCGCTTATCACTGCAATATCATTCACAGATACCTTATAATTAACCTGCAAAAATTCTCCTATTATCTGATTGTTGTCTGGAACAATTCCCTTGATAGCCGAAATAATAATTTTATCGGCTAATTGTTCCTTTGTTATTCCAAAAAGTGCATCCCTTAAAAAAGCTGCTGGGACACACAATATAATGACATCCGAATTTTTAAGAATATAATGAATATCCGTACTGATATTCTCTGCTTCCAGATTAAGCTTTATAGCACTTAAGTAGTTTGGGTTACGCTGGTCTTTTTGGATAATCTGGACAGCCTGCTCATTCCTCATCCACCAGAATATTTCCTTGTGTAATATATTATCATTGAGCATTTTAATGATTGCAGTAGCCCAGCTCCCTCCTCCAATAACTGCAATCCGTCGCTTTTCCGTTTCCATACAAATTAATTAAAAAAACTAAGTTAACATTACAACCTCAACTTTGACGAGTAAACAATCTAAAATAGTGTCCCATTAAGGATATATGTTGCTACGGAGAAATAAATAACTAGCCCAGTAACGTCTACTAAAGTTGCAACAAAAGGAGTAGAAGATGTTGCAGGATCTGCACCAAACCTTCTAAGGATAAAAGGCAGCATTGACCCCATTAATGAACCCCATGTTACAATTCCCAATAGTGATAAACCAACTACAAGAGCGATTAAATTCCAATGTTCTCCTAAATCTCCAAAAGCTATATGTTGGACATAAAGCCTTAAATAACCTAATATACCTAAAATTATTCCTAATAATAATCCTGATAATATTTCTCGTTTCATTACGCGCCACCAATCTCCCAATGTAACTTCTCCTAATGCCATAGCCTGTATAATCAGCGTTGAAGCTTGAGAACCACTATTTCCTCCACTTGACATAATTAAGGGAATAAAAATCGCTAATATTAATGCACCTGCTAACTGGGCTTCAAAATGCCCCATAACAGAAGCAGTAAATAATTGGCCCAGAAACAAAAGAACTAACCAGCCGGCCCGTTTCCTAACCAGGTTAATAATTGACATATCCATATAGGGTTCATCTAACGCTTCAGTACCCCCAATACGTTGCATATCTTCAGTATACTCTTCATTTGCGACCCATAAAATATCATCAACTGTTACAATACCTAACATAATTTGTTGATCATCTGTTACCGGCAATGCAACCCGGTTATTCATTCGAAAAACATTAATCGCATCCTCCTGCGGATCATTGGCTTTAAGAGAAATTAATCGATTATCCATCAAGTCTCTAATAAGAATGTCAGGCTTAACTAATAAAATTTCACGGATTCTAATATCATCTAACAGAATCCCATTCGCATCAATTACATAAAGTACATCAATTGTTTCTGAATTTTTACCATATTTCCTAATATGCTCCAAAACTCTTCCAACGCTCCAATGTTCTTTTACAGTAATATAATCAGGTGTCATGAGTCTTCCAACACTCTCTTCGGGATATCCTAATAGGGAAAGAGCCTCTTTTCGATCGGCTGGCGGGAGCAAAATAATCATCTTCTTTACTGCATCTCCATGCAATTCACTAAAGAAGGATGTTCTATCATCCGGAGGCAATTCATTTATTAATTCCGCAAGCTTGGGACCTGACAACTTCTTAACTATTCTTTCCTGAGTAGGAAAGTCTAATATTCTAAAAACATTGACAGCACGATTAATGCTTAAAGTTGAAATAAATGTGTCTGCATATTCAGGGAGTTCATCAATTAAACTCTCAACTTCAGAAATGTTTAGATTATCTAAATATTCATTAAGTTTAACAGGGTCTCCTTCGGCAATCAACAATTCGATTTGATCTGTCAACACTTTCATTTCATCCATACGAAGTAATTTTGAGCTTTACATAAAATATGATGGGACAATTACAAAAGTCGGTTTTTTATAACAGAAGAACGAAAAATGAGTAGAGTTTTTTCGTAATAATACCCAACAAAAAAGGCCAATATGCTTCACATAATTGGCCTTTTTAATTTAATAAATTTTGTAGTTAAACTTTAATCTCCACTTCTACACCGCTAGGTAATTCAAGTTTCATTAAAGCATCAACAGTTTTAGAATTTGAACTATAAATATCCAATAAACGTTTGTAAGCACATAATTGAAATTGCTCACGCGCTTTCTTGTTTACGTGTGGAGAACGCAAAACTGTATAGATCTTTTTCTCTGTTGGCAATGGAATAGGTCCACTAACAACTGCTCCTGTAGGCTTTACAGTTTTTACAATTTTTTCAGCCGATTTATCAACTAAGTTGTAATCGTACGATTTTAATTTAATTCTAATTCTTTGGCTCATTATATTATTTATTTATTCGGCTATTAGAGCTATTTTTAATAGTCGATGGGTTAATTTATTATTCGGAAGCGCTAACTTTTCCCTTTGCTTTAGCAACTATATCCTCCTGAACGTTTCTTGGAGCTGGTTCATAATGATCAAATTCCATCGTTGAAGTTGCTCTACCAGAAGTAATGGTACGTAATTGTGTTACATAACCAAACATTTCTGAAAGAGGTACCAAAGCTTTAATTACCTGAACTCCATTACGAGTATCCATACCTTGTAATTGTCCGCGTCTACGGTTTAAATCTCCCATTACATCCCCCATATTTTCTTCTGGAGTAAGAACTTCAATCTTCATAATCGGCTCCATTAATACAGGTGAACATTTTGGCAATGCCGCACGGAAAGCTGACCGACCTGCAATTTCAAATGATAATGCATCTGAATCGACAGCATGGAAAGATCCGTCAATCAAACGAACTTTCATATCACTTATAGGATAACCAGCCAAAACACCATTACTCATGGAAGCTTCAAAACCTTTTTGTACTGAAGGAATAAATTCACGGGGAATGGACCCACCAGTAATTTCATTCACAAATTGAAGCCCGCCTTTTTCAAAGTCAGCATCAACCGGAGAAATTATAACCTGGATATCAGCAAATTTACCGCGACCACCAGTTTGTTTCTTATAAGTTTCACGATGTTGAGTTGTGCCAGTTATAGCTTCTTTAAAAGCAACTTGTGGAGCTCCTTGGTTAATTTCAACCTTAAACTCACGTTTTAAACGATCTATTAAGACATCAAGATGTAACTCACCCATTCCTGAGATTACTGTTTGTCCAGTCTCCTCATCACTCTTCACTTGGAAAGTTGGATCCTCTTCAGCTAATTTCGATAAAGCCATACCTAACTTATCAACATCGGCCTGTGTTTTTGGTTCAATTGCTAAACCAATTACCGGCTCAGGGAAATCCATTGACTCTAAGATAATAGGATTCTTTTCATCACAAAGGGTATCACCGGTTTTAATATCTTTAAAACCTACTACCGCAGCAATATCTCCAGCTCCAACATTTGGAATAGGATTTTGCTTATTAGCATGCATTTGGAAAATACGTGAAATACGTTCTTTATTTTCAGAACGAGCATTATAAACGTATGATCCAGCTTCTAGATTACCAGAATAAACACGGATAAAGCATAGACGTCCAACAAATGGATCGGTTGCAATTTTAAAAGCTAATGCAGCGAACGGCTCTTTAATATCTGGTTGACGAGTTACTTCTTGTTCTGTTTTAGGATTAACTCCAGTAATACCTTCAACATCCAAAGGTGAAGGAAGTAATTCCATCACGTAGTCTAACATGGTTTGAACACCTTTATTTTTAAAAGATGAACCACAAACCATAGGTACTATTTTAGCGTCTAAAGTTGCTTTACGAAGAGCATCTAGAATTTCGCGCTCAGTTATTGATTCCGGATCATCGAAAAATTTCTCCATCAATGTATCATCGTAATCAGCTACTGCTTCTAATAATTTTTCTCTCCAAAGTGCAGCTTCTTCTAACATATCGTCAGGAATAGGTACTTCAGTAAAGGTCATTCCTTTATCTTCTTCATTCCATACGATACCTCGGTGATTTATTAAATCAACTACTCCTTTAAAAGTTTCTTCAGAACCAATAGGTAATTGAAGAGGAACAGCATGACTTCCAAGCATTTCTCTTACTTGTCCTACAACTTTAAGAAAGTCAGCTCCGGAACGGTCCATTTTGTTAACGAAACCAATACGTGGAACTTTATAGTTATTTGCAAGTCTCCAGTTAGTTTCAGATTGTGGCTCAACACCATCTACAGCTGAAAATAAGAATACTAATCCATCTAATACCCGAAGAGAACGATTCACTTCTACAGTAAAGTCAACGTGTCCAGGAGTATCAATAATGTTAATATGATATAAGTTATTCCTGTATTTCCAATCAACGGTTACTGCTGCAGAAGTAATAGTAATACCTCGCTCTTGCTCTTGCGCCATCCAATCGGTTGTCGCTGATCCTTCGTGGGTTTCACCCAATTTATGGTTCGTTCCTGAATAATACAGAATACGTTCCGTAGTTGTGGTTTTACCGGCATCGATGTGGGCAGCGATACCAATATTTCTAGTATATTTTAAGTCTCTTGACATTATTTATATATTATATCGTTTTTCGTCAAAAATATTACACCGATAGCCATTCTCATAAGAAAAACTATCGGTGTAATTATATCAGACATGGTATTAATCTTAGAATCTGAAGTGAGAGAATGCTTTATTAGCTTCTGCCATCTTATGAACATCTTCTTTCTTTTTCACAGCTGCACCTTCACCTTTTGAAGCTGAAATAATTTCACCTGCTAGTTTTTCATGCATAGTTTTTTCACCGCGTTTACGTGCATAAGTGATTAACCATTTCATACCTAAAGCAATTTTACGTTCTGGACGTACTTCAGTAGGGACTTGAAAATTAGCTCCCCCAACACGACGAGATTTAACTTCAACTGCAGGCATTACATTGTTTAAAGCTTTTTTCCAAGCTTCTAAGCCATTCTCACTAGTTTTCTCTTCAACTAATTGTACAGCATCATAGAATATTGAGTATGCGATTGATTTCTTACCGTCATACATCATATTATTTACAAAACGGGTTACCTGAGCATCATTAAACTTCGGATCAGGCAAAATGATTCGTTTTTTTGGTTTTGACTTTCTCATTTTTTAATATCTCCTAATTTAATTATTTCTTTCCTTTACCCTTAGCTGGTGCTGCTGCTGCTTGTCCTGGTTTTGGACGTTTCGTTCCATATTTTGAACGACGTTGATTACGACCTGCTACTCCGGAAGTATCTAATGCACCGCGAATAATATGATATCTTACTCCTGGTAAATCTTTTACACGACCACCACGTATTAATACAATGGAGTGTTCTTGCAAGTTGTGTCCTTCTCCTGGAATGTAAGCATTCACTTCTTTTCCATTTGTTAAACGTACACGTGCAACTTTACGCATCGCTGAGTTAGGCTTTTTTGGGGTAGTGGTGTACACACGTGTACATACACCTCTTCGCTGCGGACAACTGTCCAAGGCTGGCGACTTACTCTTGTCAACCAAAGCTACTCTACCTTTTCTTACTAATTGTTGAATAGTAGGCATTTAGTGTTTTTTAGTTTTGTTAATTCTATACTTTTTTAGGACTGCAAAGATATATCAAATCCCTTTATATATCAAGCATTAAATAAAATATAATCAAAGTACTTTCACCATAAGAAACAAAAACCGAAATCCCTTAAATAATCTATTGAAGTTTATTAGCTTTCAAAGGTCAATCTCATAACAAAAATGATTTAATAATATTTAGTTTAAAATAAATTTGATAATTAGAATAACCGTGCTACTTTTGACTAATTCCTTATGGAATTCATAAACAATAATTTATCCTACAATAATTTACTAAACAATAATCGATTGATGGAACTTTTACAGAACAACCTTATTTATCTTATTCCGGTTATCGGCCTTATAGGCATAGCGATAATGATTTCCAAAAGTGCTTGGGTAATAAAACAGGATGCTGGAGATGAAAACATGAAAACTCTCGCCGGGTATATTGCAGATGGTGCTATGGCTTTCTTAAAAGCAGAATGGAAAGTACTCTCATACTTTGTAGTTATAGCCGCTGTATTACTTGCTTACTCTGGCACCTTAATAGAAACCTCTAGTTGGGTAATAGCAGTGTCCTTCATTATTGGGGCCTTTACTTCAGCTTTAGCTGGTTACATCGGTATGAATATCGCAACTAAAGCTAATGTGCGTACAACACAAGCTGCACGTACCAGTTTAGCAAAAGCACTAAAAGTATCATTTACTGCTGGAAGTGTAATGGGTATTGGCGTAGTTGGATTAGCAATCTTAGGTCTTGGAGGATTATTTATTGTTTTCTATCAGGTATATGTTATCAATACAGGAGGCGAAGTAAACGGCCTTGCTATGCAGAAAGCCTTGGAGGTTTTAGCAGGATTTTCATTAGGAGCTGAATCAATAGCACTCTTTGCACGCGTTGGTGGCGGGATATATACTAAGGCAGCAGATGTTGGTGCAGATTTAGTAGGTAAGGTTGAAGCAGGGATTCCTGAAGATGATGTTAGAAATCCGGCAACTATTGCAGATAACGTTGGCGACAACGTAGGGGATGTTGCGGGGATGGGAGCGGATTTATTCGGATCGTTCGTTGCTACCTTACTAGCCACAATGGTGTTGGGTCGTGAAATTCATTCAATTGACAACTTTGGTGGGATTGCCCCTATTTTACTCCCTATGGTTATTGCAGGCTTAGGCCTTATCTTTTCTATTATCTCAACATCTTTTGTTCGTATAAAAGAAGAAACAGACAGCGTTCAGAATGCTCTGAATTTAGGCAACTGGTCATCTATCATATTAACAGCAATAGCTTCTTTCTTTGCTGTTAAATGGATAATGCCAGAAAATATGATATTAAGAGGATATGAATTTACAAGCACTGATGTTTTCTCAGCTATTATAGTAGGCCTGATTGTAGGTGCATTAATGAGCATCATTACAGAGTATTATACTTCCATGGGAAAGAGACCTGTATTATCCATCATTAAACAATCTTCTACTGGTCATGCAACTAATATTATTGGTGGGCTTTCAGTAGGAATGGAATCAACTGTACTACCAATTTTGGTTTTAGCAGGTGGTATTTATGGTTCATATCATTTTGCAGGCTTTTATGGTGTTGCTATAGCAGCCGCAGGAATGATGGCAACTACCGCTATGCAATTAGCTATTGATGCTTTCGGACCAGTTGCTGATAATGCCGGTGGCATTGCTGAAATGAGTCAATTACCTGAAGAAGTAAGAAATCGTACTGATAATTTAGATGCCGTAGGAAATACTACAGCGGCAACAGGAAAAGGTTTTGCTATTGCTTCTGCAGCTTTAACTTCACTTGCTCTATTCGCTGCCTTTGTAGGATTAGCAGGAATAGATAAAATTGATATCTATAATGCAGATGTATTAGCAGGATTATTTGTTGGTGCAATGATCCCTTTCATATTTTCTTCTCTTTGTATTTCTGCTGTTGGCCGAGCTGCAATGGATATGGTAAAAGAAGTTCGACGTCAATTCCGGGAAATTCCTGGTATTATGGAATATAAAGCAAAGCCAGAATATGAAAAATGCGTAGCTATTTCAACTAAAGCATCTATTCGTGAAATGATGATGCCTGGCGCAATAGCATTACTGGTTCCATTGATTGTAGGATTTACTTTTGGTCCAGAAGTTCTTGGAGGCTTACTAGCCGGCGTAACTGTTTCTGGTGTATTAATGGGTATGTTTCAAAGTAATGCTGGAGGAGCTTGGGATAATGCTAAAAAGTCATTTGAAAAGGGTGTCGAAATAGATGGTGTTATGCATTATAAAAATTCAGAACCGCATAAAGCATCTGTTACAGGTGATACAGTGGGTGACCCCTTCAAAGATACTTCAGGACCTTCAATGAATATTTTGATTAAGCTTATGTCAATCGTATCTTTAATCATAGCTCCTCATATTAATGTAGGATCCGATCTCGAGGCAAAGAATGTTAAGCAGGATACTCAGAAAGTGATTATTGCAGACGATCACGAGACTAAAATAGTCAGATATTAAATTATTCTACCAATTATAAACCTATATAAGAGCGATCTAATAAATAATTAGATCGCTCTTATTATTTCAACGAGAAATTTGTACGTTTGATATATTACTGAATTAGAGGTCCTCTATTGTTATTATAAAAAACAACGAAATGCTATTCAAAAAATCAATATCAAAATTAATTGCTGAATCGAATGAAGTTGGGAATGGAACGCTGAAAAGAACCTTAACCAGCTACCATTTAGTTGCATTAGGTGTAGGGGTAATAATTGGAGCTGGGTTATTTTCACTTACAGGGATTGTAGCTGCTGAAAATACAGGGCCTGCAGTGACGCTATCTTTTGTAATCGCTGCTATTGTTTGTGCACTTGCTGGTCTCTGCTACGCGGAATTTGCTTCTATGATTCCCGTTGCAGGAAGCGCTTATACATATTCCTACGCTACCATGGGTGAATGGATGGCTTGGATAATTGGTTGGGATCTTGTATTAGAATATGCATTAGGAGCAGCGACAGTAGCAGTTAGCTGGTCTCAGTATTTAAACCAATTCCTTTCCGGATATGGCCTTCAGATACCTCAACAATTCCTCCATGGGCCATGGGAGTCTTACCAAACCGCTAGTGGCAGTATAGAAGGAGGTTTTGTTAATTTACCAGCAATTCTTATTGTGTGCCTGCTATCTCTACTATTAATACGTGGAACTGCAGAATCTTCCTTTGTAAATAATGTTCTTGTAGTAGTTAAAGTGGCTGTTGTTTTAATCTTTATCAGTTTGGGTTGGTCATTTATGAATCCTGCCAATCACACTCCATTTATTCCAATCAATGAAGGAGAAGAATTATTAAAATCTGGCAAAATAGGCTTATTTGATTTCTTTAAAGAAGGATACTTTGGACAGTACGGTATAACAGGTATACTAAGAGGGGCCGGCGTAGTTTTCTTTGCATTTATCGGTTTCGATGCGGTAAGTACAGCTGCACAGGAAGCCAAAAATCCGCAGAAAGATATGCCTATTGGAATTATAGGTTCACTATTAATATGCACCATATTGTATTTTTTGTTTTCCTACGTTATGACAGGATTGGCGAACTATACCGAATTTGAAAATAACGCTAAGCCTGTTACAACAGCATTTGCTGTAACAGGTTATACTTTCTTAAATCAATTTTTGATGATAGCAATCTTAGCTGGTTACACCTCAGTAATCCTAGTAATGCTATTGGGGCAAAGCAGAGTATTTTATAGCATGAGTAAGGACGGACTATTACCGAAAATATTCTCTGATTTATCTAAAAAACAAACGCCATGGAAGACCAACTTAATATTTATGGTATTCGTAAGCCTTTTTGCAGGATTCGTTCCAATTCTGGATCTAGGCCATATGGTGAGTATTGGCGCATTATTTGCATTCACATTAGTATGTATTGGTATTATAGTTTTACGGAAAACGGAACCAAATATCCATCGGCCATTTAGAACTCCATGGGTTCCTTTCATACCTATATTAGGTGTAATTGTTTGTATTATTTTAATGGGATCATTACCGGTTGAAAGCTGGGAAAGATTAGCTATCTGGATGATAATAGGTATTGCTATCTATCTATTATATGGCAGAAAACATAGTATCATACGAGCAGAAGCTAAGGTCAAGAAAGAATAAAAGAATCTAATTAAAGACATGACATATTTCAATTTTAAAGAAATTCTTTCGGTATCAATGATATTATTTGCCATCATTGATATATTAGGATCCATTCCAATTATCATTGACCTTAGACAGAAGGTTGGTAAGATCCAATCAGAGAAAACGTGTCTTGTAGCATTGGGTATAATGCTTGCTTTCTTATTTGTTGGAGAACAGCTTTTAAATATTATTGGAGTAGATGTAGCATCATTCGCAATTGCTGGTTCTTTGGTAATCTTCTTTATTGCAATGGAAATGATTCTGGGAATTACTGTCTTTAAGGATGACAGCTATGAAACCGCATCTATAATACCTCTTGCATTTCCCCTAATAGCAGGAGCCGGTTCACTTACTACGCTTCTTTCGCTTAAAACTGAATTTGAAACCCAAAATATTATCGTAGGAATATTTCTAAACTTTATGGTGGTCTATTTGGTATTAAAAAATACATACCGACTAGAAAAGATACTCGGTAAAACAGGTTTAAGTGTATTAAGAAAGGCTTTCGGTATTATTCTCCTAGCAATAGCTATTAAACTATTTCGATCAAATACGGGGCTTTAAATAGCTATTAATCTTGCAGCAAAAAGTGTGTCCGCATGATCTGTCGTGCCTTCAAAATAGGTCATCTTCTCTAATTCAAAACCCTTCGTTTTAATGAAGTCAACCTGATCCTCGTTTTCTTGGCTATATACCGAACAAGTAATATAAACCAAAGGCTTACCTGGCCGTACATGTTTAATCACATTTTCTATTATTTGCTTTTGCAAATCAGTATAATACTTTAACTTTTCTTCGAAAAAAGAAGTCATTCCTTCTGGTGAGCGACTCCACGTTCCAGATCCCGAACATGGAATGTCTAATATAACCCCATCAAACAATTCCTGACCTAACACAGGGACTGCGTCTTTGGTTAAATCGATAATTTTTCTTCGATACTCCGTTATATTCGCATTAGCCAAACGAATATCCAGATTTCTTAATATCGTATTCCGGGAATCAGAAACAAGTAATTTAATATCAGGATATAACTGTTTTAATAAAATTGACTTACCTCCTGACCCAGCACAAGCGTCCCACCAGCTCTCATCAGTCCCCGCTTTAAAAAGGTTTCCGGTTTTTTGAGAACTCAGATCCTGAACCTCATATTTTCCTTGAATTGACTTTATCCTATCCAATTGGCTTCCATTAACAAAACTTAAAGAACTAGCTGTTATCTCTTTATAATCAATTTCATTTTCTTCAAGTGCTTTCTTAACTGCCTCTTCCTGACCAGAATGAATACGAATAAACAAATCAGGTTGCTTAAAATGACCCGATATGAATTTGCCTTTCTCAATCATATCAGAAATCTTACCTGGGAGAGGAAACACCTCATTGAGAGAAAACCCATATTCTTTTTCCAGATAATTAAGTTTTATTTCCAAACTTTCTTCAATGTAAGAAACTAGTTTAGGCTCTATTATAGCGATAAAATCAACCGAATTCGTACATAGAAACTCTGAAATTGCTAATCGTGTAAGTAAAGGTAGAGCTTGAAGACCCTTTCCTAATCGAAAATAATTATAAAGCAACCTGCTTGCTACTCTTCTATCATTTGAACCCATTTGTCGGTTTTGTTTATAATAACCACTCAAAAATCTCGACAATGGTTCTTCAAATTTATAGCTTTCAAGAATCCTCTCAAAGGTGCGGAGCTGTTGCTCTAACCGTTTCGTATTAATCATCTATATAAAAATTCAGGAGAATTAAAAACTAATCAACAGGAACATACTGATATCCATCAAACTGGAGAATACGTATGTAGGCATTCACATATCCCCATTTCGCATTCTTTTCAAATCTGTAATTAGTTTGCAGACCGCTATATTCTTCAGATGTCAAATACTGTGGGTAATTAACACCATATTTTCCTAAAAGAGTACCGAAGAAATAGCCAGTATCAAATCCTTTATAAGCATATTCAGAAGGTTTTACTTTAAACTCCTCCAGATACTTCCTCTCAAAATCACGCACATCTGAGTTATTTGAGTTTACATAAAACGAAGTAGTAATCTTAGTTTTAAGATTGCTCAAATTAAAATTGTCAAAAGATGCTTTACTCCAATTGGGGTGACCAAATAGCTCAACGGAAACACCTAGTTGGGCTTGAATTTCAACCAACTTGGAAAGTATTGAATTCACTACATATTTATCTAGTGTTCCTAATACTACAAAATTCTTTCCATCTGTACCAACTTTGTCCATAATCTGATCAAGATCAGTAATTTCTGAAAAACTGATTCCCCTTTCTGTTAAACCCTGCTTTAATGGATTTAAAAACCCTTTACTATCATCATCTAACTTATTTATAATAATTATATGATCACTAGATTTTTTTATATCCTCAAAATAGCCTGCAAGACCCTGGCCGTGTAAATCTATTGGGGCAGCTAAGCTTACCAAATTAGGAATATTAAATTGAGAAGGTTTTGAAGCAGCAAGAGGAGAAACTTGAAGACTGTATGTCAACTTACCAGCATTGGAAAATACCGGAATCTCTTTGGGAAAGATAGGCCCAACTATTAAATCAGCAGATTGAACTTCGGGAGTAACTGCTAACCGAGTATTTTGAGCAACGTTATCCCGGGTATCTAATACGGTTAATTTAAAATTATATCCCTTTTGAACCAGATTGTCCAAAGCTATTTTGAAACCTTGATAAAAATCAAGTGGTATCTCTACATGTTTAATATCTGCTCTGGTAGGTTCAGACTTGATCTTTTCTAATTCAAATGGCAGCAATAATACAATAGAGTTTACACTCTCATTTATTGGCTTTGTTACCTCTTCTTTAGGAAGCTCTAACTCTACAGGCTTCTCTTCTGGTTTGGCAACTGGAACAGAAGGCTTAGGCTTTAATACGGAACAGCTACTTACAAATACTAGCAGCATCAATAACCCAATTAACTTACTCCCACTCAATCGTTGCTGGCGGTTTTGAACTAATATCGTATACAACCCTATTGATTCCTTTAACATGATTAATAATTTCGTTAGATATCTTTGACAATAAATCATAAGGTAAATGAATCCAATCGGCAGTCATTCCATCCATCGACCCTACAGCACGTAAACAAATAACATGTTCATAAGTTCTCTCATCTCCCATTACTCCTACAGATTGAACTGGTAAAAATATCGCTCCTGCCTGCCAAACCTGATCGTACCAGCCTGCATCCCGTAAATTACGAATAAAAATGGCATCCGCCTCTTGCAGAATTCTTACTTTCTCTGCAGTTACATCACCTAATATACGAATTCCTAAGCCCGGACCAGGAAAAGGATGTCTGCCTAAGATAACTGGGTCCATTTTTAAAGCCTTTCCTACCCTACGAACTTCATCTTTAAACAAAGATCTTAACGGTTCTACAACCTTTAATTTCATAAAGTCAGGTAAACCGCCAACATTATGATGGGATTTGATAGTGGCTGATGGGCCATTTACTGAAATAGATTCGATAACATCCGGATAAATTGTTCCCTGTCCTAACCACTTAACTTCCACCCCTTCTGGCAACTCTTTACCTATCTCATGTGCAGCATCATCAAATACTTCTATAAATCCACCACCAATGATTTTACGTTTCCTTTCAGGATCTTTTACACCTTCCAATTGCTTATAAAACTTATCCTTTGCATTTATTCCTTTTATATTCAAACCCATGTGCTTATATGAATCAAGCACTTGCTCAAACTCACCCTTTCGTAACAATCCATTATCAACGAATATGCAATGAAGGTTCTTACCAATTGCATGGTGCAATAAAATTGCAGCTACAGAAGAATCAACTCCTCCTGAAAGTGCTAATATAACATGATCGTCTCCTAATTGTTCGCGAAGAGTTTTTACACTGGTTTCAACAAAGATATCTGCAGTCCAGTCTTGCTGACATCCACAAATACCGATCAGGAAATTTTCTATAACAATTTTTCCTTCAATGCTATGAGTTACTTCTGGATGAAATTGAATACCATAGGTTTGAGTATCATTTATCTGATAAGCAGCTACTTTTACATGATCCGTGCTGGCAATTATCTTAAAGTTATCAGGCACTACCGAAATAGTATCGCCATGCGACATCCAAACCTGAGAATTAGGTGATATATTCTTCAATAAAAGATTGTTATCATCTACAAACTGAAGATTGGCTCTTCCGTACTCTCTCACATTTGATGCTTTAACCTCACCACCTAGATGCTGTGCTAAATATTGTGCGCCATAGCAAACGCCTAATAAAGGCAACTGTTTGTATATATTCGAATAATCAAAAGTAGGCGCATCTTCTTGATGAACAGAAAACGGACTTCCAGACAAAATAACGCCTTTAACCGCTGAATCAATTTCTGGTGGATTATTGTAAGGATGAATTTCACAATAAACGCTCAATTCTCTAACTCTCCGTGCAATTAATTGTGTGTATTGGGAGCCAAAATCAAGGATAATAATCTTTTCTTGCATGGCTCCAAAGTTAGGAAATCATATTGAATTTTACGGCAACTTGCTTTGTGGAATTCAAAGGCAATCTCACCAAACTAAAACGATTTTTCCAAAATGAGGACCACCCTCCATTAATTGATGTGCCATAACTACATCTTCATAAGGAAAAGATTTATAAATAACTGGTTTGTATAAACCTGTTATGATCTTTGGCCAGACATGAATCTCAATTTCGTGAGCAAGATCAACTTTAAATTGCGCATCCCTATTCCTTAATGTACTTCCAGAAATTGTTAATCGCTCCCTCATCATCTTTCCAATATTGAGCTGAACGTTTGAACCTTTAATTGCATTAATATAAATCAATCTTCCGTCAGGCTTCAAAAGGTTTATGTTCTTCTCAAAATAAGGCCCACCTATGCTATCTAAAATAACATCAACTTTATTAGATTTCAATACGGTTTCAAAGTCTTCTGTATTATAATTAATGGCAATTGATGCCCCTAAGTCAATACATTTCTGACATTTGTCATCATCACCAGCAGTCACATACACCTGATGATCAAAAATACTGGCAAGCTGAATAGCCGCAACTCCGATCCCACCGCTTCCGCCATGAATGAGAATACTATCATGCGGTAATAACCCTCCACGTTGAAATACATTATGCCATACAGTAAAGATCACTTCCGGCAATGAAGCAGCCTCCACAAAAGTTAAATTCGACGGTTTAGGCAAACAATGCCCCTCATTTACAACAACATAATTGGAATAACCACCACCTGCCAATAATGCACATACCTGATCTCCTATTTTCCATCGGGTTACCTGCTTACCACACTCTTCGATAATACCTGACACTTCTAATCCAAGAATATTTTGAACTACTCCATTTGGTGCATTATAATTTCCTTTACGTTGAAAAATATCTGGCTTATTAACACCCGAAGCTATCACTTTTATCAGAACCTCATTATTATCACATTTCGGCTTTTCTCGTTCTACAACTTTCAATACTTCGGCGTTACCCGGTTCGTTGTATATAATCGCTTTTATCATTTCATATTTGGAAATTTCTGTATTCTAAAATTAAATGAGGCTAGAAAATAGCGGCCTAAACGATTATTACGAGTTTGATAAATATCGTTTCCCAAAACTTCATGAGTAACTCCGGTATTTTCATTAAAAAGGTCATAACCTTGAATACGAAAGGTTCCCCTCTTGTTTTTCAAAAATGAATGCTCTATATAAACATTTAATAAAGTTGGATTGACACTAATAAAATCACTGAATCCATTGTTTATACGTTGAGATATATCAAAACTAAGAGACCATTCTTTAAAATAAGTTTTCCCTCCTAAACCAAAAATCCAGGTATAAGCATCATTATCTATCATTGAAGATAATGTATTCCTGGTTTGGTTTAATGTAAATGAACTTCTTAATCCTAAATCTAACCAATCTTCCAGATTGTATGAAATATCAGCCGATTGAGTATATACTAAATATCGACCACTATTCTTTCTAAAGTTAATGAAGGATATATTATTACTATAATTTGCAGAGCCGCTTATATTAATATTAAATACTTGCTCTATCATAGATAATGAATAAAGATAATATGCATTTGCATCAAAATAGCCTGAAGTATTTAAAAAGCTGGTTTCTTGGCGGGTGCTATTGCTAACAGATACTCGATTAGTTACAATCTTATTTTTAATATTTTGAAATGATAAATTACTAAAGAAGGTATTACCTGATCTAAGATTAAAATTTCTAAATTGAAAACTTACGTTGTTTACAAATTCACTTTCAAGATCAGGATTACCAATAATTAAGTTTTGGACATTTGACAAATCCCGAATAGGTTGAATTTGAGAAAAATCGGGTTGATTGTTTCTTCCCATATAAGTAACTGAGAAATTACTGAATTTATTAACCTTATAAGAGAAGCGAGCACTTGGAACGAAATTTATAAATTTTTTATTTGTAGAGATATCTCGATTCAATGTATACCCAACAATATTAGTGGGTTGTAAAGCAAATCCTACTGTATAACTAGTTTGTTCATCATTATACTGATAATTAAAGCCAATTTGATCACTTTGAAACTGGTAAGCATACTTCATATAAGTGGAATCAACTTCTAATGAATTAGACTGTAAATTCCCAGTGCTAAATGTTTCATGTTTATTCTTATTTGAAACATAATTATGTTCATAATTCAATTCGATAAAACTATTCTTATTAATGGGTTCTACATAAGAACCAAGGACATGAACATTACCTGAATTTTGATCGTTTAATAAAAGCTGCTGAAGCTGTTCTATTCTTTCCATAGGCTCAAGGAGGCTAGAATCTATATTGGTACGATACTCATTGATTCTATCCTTCTTTTCATTTCCTGAAATACTGCTCTGAATATTTACACTGAATTTTCGACCTGCTTTTTTAAATCTGTGATTTAATATCAGACTAATCTCCCCATCAGGGGAGAAAACGTCATTCTCTGAATTCAAAGAACGATGTGTACTTAAATGCCTATTATTTATTACACTCGCACTTGATGATAATCCGTTAGTGGAGTAATATGATAAAGTAGGACTTATTTTAAAATAAGTCCTACTATTAGGATTGGATTCGAAATTCCATATCAGGCTATGTCGACCGTTCTCTGTATCAGAATTTCTATTCTCCTCACTATTAATTGTATTATTTTGAAAAATACTGGTAAGATTGGTGGAGCCTTCTGTATTATTTTTTCGATTAGTATAAATATACCCACCATAGGTACTAACCATCTGATTTAAATCATTTCGGAAATTAAATCCAAAGGAATTTGTTCTGTTAATTCCATCATCTAATTCTATTATACTACTAAGATCAGAAGAATTACTTTCTTGGCCGCCACCAGTAACATCACCAAAGCTAAACAAACTGGAATTCGTGTTATTTATAGAACCAAGCACGGATAATTGACGATCATCACTGAAACTATTTGCAGAAGCACTTGCCAAATAACGATAATCGGTTCCAACTCCAGTAGTTAACTGGCCGAACATTCCTTGATTCCGATCTTCCTTTATTGAAATATTAATAATCTTCTCAGAAGAAGATTTCTTCATTCCGGTAAAATTGGACTGTTCTCCATAATCATCAATAACCTGAATATTTTCTACAATTTCAGCAGGTAAATTCCTGGTTGCTGTCAAAACATCTCCTCCAAAAAAATCTTTTCCATTTACCTTCACTCGTGTAACCAGGCTTCCCTGAGCCTTCACAGCGCCAGATCTATCCACTTCTATTCCAGGAAGTCGCTTTAATAACTCTTCCAGAAGTGCTCCTTTAGCGACTTTAAAAGCAGCTGCATTATATTGAATAGTATCCTCTTTTATAACAACTGGAACTGCGAAAACGACTACCTCATCAAGAACGTTTTTTTGAGGTTCCATAACAACAATAAGCGGATCGCTTGGATCTGAGGGATCTAATTCAATATAACGATCGTGCGGCTGATAACCTAGCAAGCTGGCATTAAGACGAAATTCAAGGGATTTGACATTTCGAAAAGTAAATCGACCGGTATTATTTGTGAAAGTTAATAAGCTATCCGTTTTCGAGATTAATCTAACATTAACTCCAGCTAAACCTACACCAGTAGAATCCTGAACTATTCCACGAACATCCATCGCTTGCTGGCCTTTAGCCAGAAACGCAATAGAAATCAGTGCAAAAACCAGAATTACCCGCATAAAAGATGAATATATAAGGTGACTTTCCTTTCAGCTCTTAATCAAACTCCCAAGAAGAATATAAATTAATTTATCGAAATATAGAACTTTCTCCGAGTTAATACAATAAAATAGGGTTACCATTTTATAATGATAACCCTATTTTTATTTAGTTGGTAATTAAAAACTATTCGCCGGAATACGACACCTTTTGAACGTGTTTATCAATCTCCCAACGACCAGTCCCTTCTTCACCAACAACATCGAATATTTCTAAAATTCTTCTAGCAACATATTCTTCTTCAATTTGCTCTTCTAAGAACCATTGTAAAAATTGGAAAGTAACAAAATCTTTACTTTTCACGCACCTGTCAGCGATGTTATTAATCTGCTGCGTCACATGCATTTCCTGCTCCAAAGCAAGTTCAAATACAGAACGAAATGATTCAAAATCTTTGGGGATATTTGTTATCTCAGGTGAAACTGCACGACCGCCACGATCATTTACATATTTAAAAAATTTCATCATATGTACGCGTTCTTCTGCTGCCTGCTTTTCAAAAAATTGAGCACTATAATCTAACCCTTGATCGTCGCACCAAGATGACATAGCTAAGTATATTGAAGAAGAATGAGCTTCTACCTTGATCTGTTCATTTAAAATATTCTCGATTTCTTCTTTCAAAGACGTTTTTAAGCGAAGTAAGTCTTTCATAATCCTATATTTATCTAACACAATATTGTGATACTGTTCAAAAATAACAATTATAGGATTAGTTTGTTTAACAATCTATAATACAAATTCAATCTAAATTAACAGAAGAGTCAATTTTGAGGATCGTTAATAAACTATCTTAATGATGGAGATGTGGAGCAATTTAAGCACTCTTGAATTACACTATTCAATTCAATCATGAAGCGGGCAGCACTAAGTAAATCTTTAAGTTGTAATATTTCAAGCGCATTTAAAATGAAACAACGTCTTGCTCTATAAGATTGCAAAATAACTACATCAGAATGTCTGGATGAATCTATTAGCATAGACACAACATCTATAGAATCAATTTCTTTTTTAAAAAATAAAAAATCAGAAACATTTAAAGGATACCACTCACCAGCAAATTCTAACCAATAACAGTTTTTTAAATTACATTGATAAACAGCACCGAATTCTGTTTTATATAACTCATCTAAACAATTAAAATTTCTACACATATTTTGCTTCCACTCTTAGGACGTGCGAATATATGTATTATCTATAATGAGTCCAAATAATAATAAGAAATATTTTATATTATACCGTACAACGATTTCCCTTTGACTCCCAAACGATTAATTCTGTTTTCGACAGCGACATCCTTTACTAATTCAGGAGCATGATGGGGCTTTTTGCGAGCATCAATAATAATTGGTCCCTTACATCCCCAATGCTTGTGCGATATGAAACTGCCTGCCCCATATATATCGTGCGAAGGATTACTCCGGGTAAAAGTTATCCATACAAAATTATTTACACTCTCTGAGGTAAAGGAAGCATTATCACACAGTACAATTAGAACAATACCAGTTAAATCATAATTTGATAACTCAGAAGCATATTCATTAATTATTCTATCATCTTCTTCATAGCTTTCAAACGCTTCAGCTTCAACTGCGATAATCCCTGGCATTACGAACTTGGAATTCGCAAACCCTCTTAACTCTGGAAAGTCAAAAGGTTTATTGGTAATAAGATCTCGCAATTTATCACCAGCTGCCGCAAAAACGACCTTTGATCCTGAGTTTATGTCCTCGCCTGAATAATCAAGTGTATCAATAGATGTCTGAGTGTGAAAATGCAGATCACGACTTGGATCTAAACGTTCCAGTATATGTTGAAAGAATTTTGGAACATCGTAAATATCAAGATCCGGCTGATCTTCATATACCGAAATAAAAAGATACTTAGCCAAGCTTAATTGATTCGTACCTAATATTTGATTTGCTATCGTTAGAATTTCTTGAGGCCGTTTCAGTTTCAGATAAGGAGTATAGCGTTCACTCCCAATAGCCAACAATAAAGGATGAACACCTGCTGCATCTACAGCATTTACAGCATGTAAACCGTTAATTTCGTTTGACATTGCCGAACCCGTAATATCATGTATTAAAGCTCCAAAACTTGTATCTTCTTGGGGTGGTCGACCAACAACCGTAAATGACCAAATCGGGTCTTTACGATGGTAAACGTTATGAACATGCATTAATGGAAAAGGGTGGACTAAACTATAATAGCCAAGATGATCTCCGAATGGCCCCTCTGGTTTATTCTCATTAGGATAAACAGTCCCCGTTATTACAAAATCTGCATCTGCAGAAATACAAAATCCTTCCTTATCATAGAAATAACGAAAATGACGATTTCCTAAAACTCCCGCAAAAGTAAGTTCAGATAACCCTTCAGGTAAAGGCATTACAGCAGCCAATGCATGCGAAGGAGGCCCTCCAACAAAAATACTCACTTTTAAAGGTTTACCTAACTCATTGGCCTTAGTTTGATGGACACCGATTCCCCGATGCAGCTGATAATGTAAACCTATTTCCTGATTTTGTACATAATCATTTCCACTAAGCTGAATTCTATACATCCCCAAATTAGCCTTCATAGGGCCCGGAGTATCGATATCTTCTGTATATACCTGGGGCATAGTCACAAAAGGTCCTCCATCCATTGGCCAATTTACTATTAGAGGCAGATCACTAATTTGAGTCTTTGCATAGCTTATAGGAGCGCTCAACCTCGATCTGACAGGTATAGCTGCAAGTGCGGCAAAAGCAGCCCTAAGAGACTGGACAGGTTTTTTAAACGCACTAGAAGGATCTGAACGAAGACTTACTAATTTCTTTACATTATCTAATGTATCGCGAAACATAAAATGCGACCGTTCTAAGGTGCCGAATAAATTAGAAACCGCAGGAAACTGACTACCCTTAACATTTTCAAAAAGCAATGCAGGACCTTGCTGGTCATAAACACGCATATGAATGGCGGCCATTTCCAAGTAAGGATCTACCTCCTCTTTCACTCGGATCAGATGCCCATTTCTCTCTAAATCTGCTATACAATGCGCTAAATTTTTATATCCCATAGATTATTACCTTTTCACCAATAATACCTATTTAAAACGTATTGTCTCTACTCCAAAGCGATTTAAAAAAGCAATCCCTTCATCTTCTGGTAAACCCTTATATTCTGCATAAGAGTTTCTATAGAAAACCTGCACAATTCCTGCAGAGAAAATCAGCCGTGCACAAGGCAAACATGGAGAAAGTGTTGTATATAGAGTGGCTTGCTGCAAGTCTGCACCATTTTTTACAGCATATAAAATTGCATTCTGTTCTGCATGTAATGCAAGAGAACAGCTTCCTTTACTATCTCTATCACACCCCACACCAGGCCACTCTTCATCGCAATTATGAGTTCCTGCAGGCGGACCATTATAGCCAATCGAAATAATTCGAGTATCCTTAGATAGAACTGCACCCACTTGTGCTCTTACACAATGTGATTTTAATGCAAGTTCTTCTGCAAGATTCATAAATATTTCATCAAAAGTCGGCTTTTTCAAACTCAAAATCCTCAATTTTTAAGCCGAAAAGTATGCTCTCGCATTTTTACCCTCCATCCAGTTCATAAATGCTTTATTAACTACTTTATTTCCACCAGGTGTTGGATAATCGCCAGAGAAGTACCAATCGCCCAGATGATCAGGACAAGCTGTATGTAGATTTTCCAGCGTTTGATAAACTACGCCTACTTCAGCATTAATATCTGAAGGCGTGATTATTCTGGCAATCTCCTTAGAAATTTCATCATAAGTAAAAGGTTCATAAATCTCCTTCACATAATTTATGACTTTTTCTTTATCCAATTCTTGAGATAATAAACATTTTTGATATACATCATCTATGATAGAATGCATATTCCTTTTACGCAATAATGAAATTGCTGCTTCAAAAGCAACAAATTCTCCCATGCGGGACATATCAATCCCATAACAATCAGGATATCTAATTTGAGGAGCAGAAGAAACTATAATGATCTTTTTAGGTTTAAGGCGATCTAAAATTTTAAGAACACTCTGCTTTAAGGTAGTTCCTCTTACAATGGAATCATCAACTGCAACAATAGTGTCAACACCAGGCTTAACAACACCATAAGTAGTATCGTAAACATGTGCAACCATATCTTGTCTATCTGCATCTTGAGTAATGAAAGTTCTTAGCTTAGCATCCTTTATAATCAATTTCTCAAAACGAGGAACAATATTAAGCGTTTTACTCATTTCCTCATCCGAAATTTTATCAGCACGATGCAAAAGATTGTTTCCTTGCAACTCTCTCACATAACTATTAATTCCATCGTGCAAACCCTGAAAAGCGATCTCTGCAGTATTTGGAATGAAGGCAAAAACAGTATTTTTAACATCATAATCTACTTTTTCCAAAACAGATTTACATAGTAATTGCCCAAGCATCTTCCTTTCTTTATAAATAGATGCATCACTTCCACGAGAAAAATATATTCGTTCAAAAGAACAGGCTTTTTTTGCTGTTGGAGTAATAAATTGTTCAATAGACACGGCTCCGTCTTTCTTAATAATCAAAGCATGACCGGGATCGATTTCTTTAACATCATCAATCGAAACATTAAACGCTGTTTGAATTGCCGGCCGTTCAGATGTTACGACAACTACTTCATCATCCTGGTAATAAAATGCCGGGCGAATCCCAGCAGGATCACGCATAACAAATGCATCCCCATGACCAAAAATTCCATTTATTGCATATCCACCATCCCAGGTTTTCGCTGAACGTCGTAAAATCGTAGCTACATCCATGTTCTTAGCAATCAGCTCACTTATCTCAACATTGGTATAACCTTCTCTTTTAAATTTATCAAACAGAACATCATTTTCTGTATCCAAAAAATGCCCTATCTTCTCCAGTACTGTTACAGTATCAACTTGTTCTTTTGGATGCTGACCCAGCTCGAATAACTGTTCCAATAGCTCATCAACATTGGTCATGTTAAAGTTTCCCGATATAACAAGATTCCTGGTCTTCCAATTATTCTGACGAAGAAAAGGATGACAATTTTCGAGACTATTATTACTCTGCGTAGAATAACGTAAGTGACCCATCAGCACTTCCCCCGTAAAACTCATATTCTCCTTTAACCATATACTATCGGAAAGTTTCTCGGGATTGGTCTTCTGTAGATTAGTGAATTTTTCTTGAACATGTGCAAAAATCTCAGAAATAGCACTTTTACCCAATGCACGATATCTACTAATGTAACGGTATCCAGGCTTTATATCAAGCTTTATTGTAGCAATACCAGCACCATCCTGACCTCTATTGTGTTGTTTTTCCATTAGTAAATACAGCTTGTCCAAACCATATAAGGATGTGCCGTATTTCTCTTGATAAAATGATAAGGGTTTTAATAAACGGATTAGTGCTATACCGCACTCGTGTTTGATTGAATCACTCATAGCTGAAAATGAATTGCAAAATTACGGAATTCTTAACGCCATTGAAAGTATTATTTCATTTGATATCAATAATATTAAAGCATAATAAAAAAAGCGAATCTCAAAAGATTCGCTTTTTTTATTACTTAATGTTTTACTATAACCCGTCTTTAACCAACCAAGGTTATCCGGCAGATACTAAGGACATTATACAGACTTATTAGGATTTGCTCTCTGATGGGCCCTTAAATCTAAACTCTATTGAATACCCAATTTAGTCTTAACTAAGGCTGTTATATCTTGTCCGCCTTCGAAATAAACTACTGCTTGATTTTGCGTATCGAAAACATAAGCAAAACCTTGTTCTTTGGCAACAGCCTTGATTGCATTTTCAGCTTTATCCAAAATAGGTTTGTAGAGTTCTTCACGTTTTTGTGTAAGGTCAGTTTGAGCTTTCTGATCTAATTCATTAATTCTTTGCTCAATACCTTGTATTTCCTGGTTTAGTGCTTCAAGTTCTGGACCAAGTGCAGCTTGATTCGCTTCAGTAAGAGTCTTATACTTTTCTTGAAACGTCGTAATTTTTGCTTGGCGCTCTTTATCCATCGCCTCTAATTCACTTAATTTTGTTTGACGGAATGCCTCAAAAGATGCATCAGCCGTTTTAACTTCTGGCATAGCCTGTAAAATTTCACCGGAATTAATATGTCCCAATTTCTGTTGAGCATTAGCAACTCCAGCAGAGAAGAAAATCACGGCAACTATAGCGATTGCTTTTATTAAATTTTTCATTTTAAATTGTTCTTTTTTTATTATTATTTATTCTAGTTTATATCCCCGTTTGTAACAATTGTTTTCTAATTAAGAAATACTTCCATGCATCACCCAGATGCAAAAATAACCTAAATAATCATATGGTCATTTAAAATCCTCCAATATTTTGTTGAATACTAAAAGTAACATTTTGTCTCCATTGACTCTCTGCTACACCCGGAATCGGATCAAATCCATATCCATAATCTATACCTAACATACCAAAAATAGGTAGATAGACGCGTGCCCCAACACCTAATGTACGTCGAACTTGAAAAGGATTAAAATCTTTGAAATTATTCCAAGTATTTCCTGCTTCGCCAAATACCATACCAAAGGCAGTAGCCTGATCTGTTACCAAAATTGGATAACGAAGTTCTAATTGATATTTAGTATAAATCGGGCTTCCCGAATTTCGTGCAACGTCAGGATTCGACCCTTCAGGTATGATGTATCCATTAGCATAACCTCTCATGGCGATAATTTCTGAACCTTGTATAAAATCAAATCCTTGCATTCCATCCCCTCCTAATTTAAAACGCTCAAATGCAGGTTGGCCAGTTGCACTACTATAAGTCCCTAAGAACCCAAATTGCGCTTGAGCCTTCAATACCAATTTACCGGAGATTCGTTGAAACCACTGGGAATCAAACTTCCACTTATGATATTCTGTGAATTTATAACGTTCCTTATCAGATGCAGTTAAATAATTTGTATTATTCAATAAAGAATAAGGAGGAGTAGCTTGAATAGTGAATTTAATATTAGTTCCTGAAGTTGGGTAAATCAAGGCATCTAATGAATTCCGGCTTATTTCCTGTGTTAAATTAAAGTTATAAGAAGTTCCTGTTTCAAATAGATAACCTCTCCAATTTTGGAGTTTATATTGTTGAATATTAGCAGCATAGTTTAATCTAAAATAATTATCCGGCCAATTCAATCGCTTTCCTAAGCTTATTGTGAATCCGTTCATTCTAATACGTTGCATTTCCTCATCGGGAACTGTTTGCTTCCCTGTCCAAGGATTATATCCATAGGATGATGACGAAGTAAAGGCACTTATACCAAAATAAATCGGCTTTTTACCACCCAGCCATGGCTCTGAGAATGAGAAGCTATATGATTGATATTGTTTACCATTTGTTTGACCACGAAGGCTTAATTTCTGTCCATCTCCTCTTGGTAATGGTTTCCAGGCGCCTTTATCAAACAGTTTCCTGGTAGAAAAATTATTAAATGTTAATCCTAAAGTACCTATAATTCGGTTTCCACCAAAACCTCCAGAGAGTTCAATTTGATCAGATGGTTTTTCAACCACATTATACTCCATATCCACAGTTCCTTCAAGCTGGTTTGGAATCGGAACAGGATTAGTTTTAGTCTCATCAAAATTACCTAATTGAGCGATAGTTTGTACCGAACGCATAACTAAATCCTTAGAGAATTTCTGCCCTGGTTTATTGGCAATCTCTCTTAAAATTACACGATCATTCGTTACATCATTTCCTTTAACGCTTATCTTACTAACCGTATACTGTGGACCTTCATACATACGAAGCTCCATATCAATGGTGTCTCCATATATTTTAGTCTGAACCGGATCAACACTAAATGTTAAATATCCATCATTTAAATAAAGAGATGAAATGTCTGCCCCAGACCGGGATGGTCCATAAAGTTTAACCATTAACTTATCTTCACTAAAAACATCTCCTTTCTTAATTCCAAGAACTGAATTCAGAACAGTATCACCATATTTAGCATTTCCTGACCAGCTAATATTTCCATAATAATATCTTGGGCCTTCATACAATTTAATATCAATATCTACTCGTTTATTGCTTATTTTACGTACTGTATCCGATAAGATCTCTGCATCACGATATCCTTCCTCATGAATCTTGGTAATTAAATTTAACTTAGCTTCATCGTATTTTTTATTATTAAACTTACCAGATCCCCACAATCTCCACCATGCTCGTTGCTTCGTTTTCTTCATAAACTTCCGCAGTTTGCTATCAGAAAAAACACTATTCCCTTCAATATTGATCCGGTTAACTTTCACTTTACTGTTTCGATCGACATCAACTACTAGAATCTGATTGTTTACTTCAGTAGTATCCTTCACCTGCGACATTTTAATATCAGGATAAAGGTATCCCTTCTCAGCAAGATATCTCTCAATGGTACCTTCGGTTGTACTCAGCAAGTTTTCATTTACTATTTTACCAGTATTTCCATTAACACGTTCTTGAATATCCTTAATCTGTGATTTATTTAAACCTGTTATATCAATTCGCGTTAATCTTGGTCGCTCAACTACCGCAATATCGAAGAAAATCGAATCTCCTTGAATCGATTTTACATTGATAGCTACATCGTCAAATAACCCCTGAAGCCAAAGATTTTTTATTGCATTGGAGATCGCTTCGCCCGGCACTTCAATACGGTTACCAACATTCAATTTCGATATTGTAATTAGAACATCATTATCCAAGTATTGAGTTCCACTGACTTCAACCCCACCGATGATATATTCTTGTGGTCTTATATAACTGAATTCATCATCCTGAGTTAAAGAGTTTCTATTATTAGTATTTCCCGATTGGATTTGACCTAAAGAAACACCGCTTCCCAGTAACATCAAACAAAATATAAAAAGTAGTTGCTTCATTGATATAATTTAACGCTGCTAAAGTAGCGCAAACAGTTGTTAATTTTTGTTA
>Ga0160433_100315_pt1 | contig 30809 bp, 20 predicted proteins | sample HID1972K_E0MG_FD_108235 | JGI IMG/M metagenome (GOLD analysis project Ga0160433, IMG submission 108235) | Enriched pill bug-associated microbial communities from UW Madison campus, WI, USA - HID1972K_E0 MG | ecosystem: Host-associated > Arthropoda: Insects > Digestive system > Unclassified ...
CTTGGGCGCCCGGCCGGCGTTGCCACTCCTCGCCATAGCCCTGCTATGACTCGTCGCGGCGCCTTGGCCGAACACCCAAGCCACTCGCCAAAAGAGAACGTATTTCCGAGACAGGACACTAGATTCAGTGCACGCTCGCCAGGGTCTGGGCTTGCCAGCCGCCGCCCAGGGCTTTGTAAATAGCGACAATCCCGTGGTACAGCTCGACCTCACCCTGGGCCTGGGCATCTTCGGCGCTCAGGCGTTCGCGCTCGGCATCGAGCAATATCAGGTAATCCACCGTGCCTTCGCGGTAGCGCACCGAGGCAAGGTCGGCGGCCTTGCGGCTGGCATCGCTCTGGCGCATCAGAGCCAGCATCCGTTGCTGGCGCTTGCCATAATCGCTGAAGGCATTGGCCGACTCTTCAAGGGCCAGCAGCACCTGCTGTTCATAGTTGGCCAGGGCGCCCTCGGCATCGGCCTTGGCGCCACGCAAACGGGCGCGCACGCTACCCAGGTCGAAGGCGGCCCAGGTGATGCTCGGTCCCAGCGACCAGGCATTGGCCGCAGACGAACCCAGCTGGGAGCCGCGCGCGGCGGTGAAGCCCAGGAAGCCACTGAGGCTAACCCGCGGGAACAGGTCAGCGGTGGCCACGCCGATGTTGGCGGTGGCGGCCGCCAGCTGGCGCTCGGCGCTGCGGATGTCCGGGCGACGGCGCAGCAGTTCGCCGGGATCGCCGATCGGCAGGGCCTTGGCGATGGCCGGCAGCTGCGCCGGCGTCAGGTCGACGCCAAGGGCGTCCGGGCGTTGCCCAAGCAGGGTCGCAATGCGATGACGGGCACGTGCCTGTTCTGCTTGCAGCTGCGGCACCGTGGCCTCGACCGCCGCCAGCCGAGCATCGGCGCGGACCACGTCGAGCTCGTTGCCGACCCCGGCATCACGCAGGGTTTCGGTGATGCTGCGCGAGTCCTGCTGGGTCTTGAGGTTGGCCAGGGCGATCTTCTCGCGCAGTTGCGTCCCGCGCAGCTGGCCATAGGCATCGACCAGCTCGGCGATCAGGCTGACCTGCAGCGCCTGCAGGTCGGCCTCGGCCGCGGCTTCCTGGGCCTCGCTGGCTTCCAGCTGGCGCTGGATGCGGCCGAACAGGTCCAGTTCCCAGGCCATGTCCAGGCCCAGGTCGTAGCGTTCGCTGTTGACACGGCGCTCGGTCAGGCCTGGCACCTGGCCCTTGCCGATGTCGCTGCTGGCACGGCTGGTGACGGTGGGCAGGGCATCGTTGTCAACATCCTCGCGGATCGCTCGTGCGGCCTTGAGCCGGGCAAAGGCCACGCGCAGGTCGCGGTTGCCCTGCAGCGACGCCTGCACCAACTGGTTCAGCACCGGGTCGTCGAACTGCCGCCACCAGCTGCTCTCGAAACGACTGCGGTCGAAGGACTGGGTGGCCTGGGTGGCCTGTGCATCCGCAAGCTGGGCAGGCGGGGTATCTGGCGCCCGGTAGTCAGGGCCCACGGCGCAAGCCGCCAGGGCCAGGGCGAGCAGGCTCGGGGTCAGGGGTTTGAGCAGCTTCATGCATGGTTCTCCAGCGGCAGGGCAGCGGCGGCCTTGCGGGCCTGGCGGCGCTCCACGTAACGGCGGATCAGGAAGAAGAATACCGGGGTCAGGAACAGCCCGAACACCGTCACACCGATCATCCCCGAGAACACCGCGACACCCATGGCATGGCGCATTTCCGCGCCGGCACCGGAGGAGAACACCAGCGGTACCACGCCCATGATGAAAGCGATCGAGGTCATCAGGATCGGGCGCAGGCGCAGGCGGCAGGCTTCCAGGACCGCGGCCAACGGGTCGAGGCCTTCGGCCTGCTTGTCCTTGGCGAACTCGACGATGAGGATCGCGTTCTTGCACGCCAGGCCCACCAGCACGATCAGTCCGATCTGGGTGAAGATGTTGTTGTCGCTGCCCGACAGGATCACCCCGGTGATGGCCGACAGCAGGGTCATCGGCACGATCAGGATCACCGCCAGCGGCAGGCTCCAGCTCTCGTACTGCGCCGCCAGCACCAGGAAGGCCAGGAGCACGCACAGCGGGAAGACGAACAGCGCGGTGTTGCCGGACAGGATCTGCTGATAGGTCAGGTCGGTCCACTCGAAGGTCATGCCATTGGGCAGCTCCTCGCGCAGCAGCTTCTCGATCGCCTGTTCGGCCTGGCCGGAACTGTAGCCCGGTGCCGCGGCACCGTTGATCTCGGCGGTGATGAAGCCGTTGTAGTGCATGACGCGGTCGGGGCCCGAGGTATCGCTGACCTTGAGGAAGGTCGCCAGCGGGATCATCTCGCCCAGGTTGTTGCGTACCTTCAATTGCCCGATCTGCTCGGCGTCGAGGCGGAACTGCTGCTCAGCCTGGACGTTGACCTGGTAGGTCCGGCCGAAGCGGTTGAAGTCGTTGGTGTACAACGAGCCCAGGTAGATCTGCAGCGTGTCGAAGATGTCGTCGATGGCCACGCCGTGGGTCTTGGCCTTCTCCCGGTCGATGGCGGCATCGACCTGCGGCACGTTGACCTGGTAGCTGGTAAACAGCCCCGCCAGCGCTGGCACGTTCTGGCTCTTGGCGATGATGTTCTGGGTTTCCTTGTACAGCGCCTCATAGCCCAGGTTGCCACGGTCCTCGATCTGCAGGCGGAAACCGCCGATAGTGCCCAGGCCCTGTACCGGCGGCGGCGGGAAGATCGCGATGTAGGCGTCCTGGATGTCGGCGAACTGCGCGTTCAGCGAGGCCGCAATGGCCTGCGCCGACTGGCTCGGGTCCTTGCGCTCGTCGAACGGCTTGAGCGGGGTGAAGACGATGCCGCTGTTCGGGCTGTTGGTGAAACCGTTGATCGACAGGCCCGGGAAGGCCACCGAATCGGCAACGCCTGGCTGCTTGAGGGCGATCTCGCTCATTCGCTTGATCACCGCTTCGGTACGGTCGAGGCTGGCCGCATCCGGCAATTGGGCGAACGCCACCAGGTACTGTTTATCCTGCGCCGGCACGAAACCGGTCGGCGTCGAGGAGAAGCCCAGGTAAGTCAGGCCAATCAACCCGGCATAGACGAACAGGGCGATGCCGCTGCTGCGGATGACCCGGCGCACGCCGCCGACATAGCGATGGCTGGCGCGGTCGAAGAAGCGGTTGAAGGGCGCGAATAGCCAGCTGCCGAGCAAACGTTCGAGCATGCGCGAGAAGCGGTCCTTGGGCGCATGGTGCTCCTTGAGCAGCACGGCGGCCAGGGCCGGCGACAGGGTCAGCGAGTTGAAGGCCGAGATCACCGTGGAAATGGCGATGGTCAGGGCGAACTGCTTGTAGAACTGCCCGGTCAGGCCAGCAATGAACGCCGCCGGCACGAATACCGCGCACAGTACCAGGGCGGTAGCAATGATCGGCCCGGTCACTTCGCTCATGGCTTTTTGCGTCGCTTCCATGGGCTTCAAGCCCAGGCCGATGTTGCGTTCGACGTTCTCCACCACGACGATGGCGTCGTCCACCACGATGCCGATGGCCAGCACCAGGCCGAACAGCGACAAGGCGTTGAGCGAGAAACCGAACAGGTGCATCACTGCAAAGGTACCGATCAGCGAGACCGGCACGGCCAACAGCGGGATGATCGAGGCGCGCCAGGTCTGCAGGAACAGGATCACCACCAGCACCACCAGGATCAGTGCTTCGAACAGCGTGTGCACCACCGCTTCGATGGAGCCACGGACGAACACCGTCGGGTCATAGACAATGCTGTAGTCCATGCCTTCGGGGAAGTCCTTCTTCAGCTCGGCCATCTTTGCCCGCACTTCGTCGGAGATGTCGATGGCGTTGGAACCGGGGCGCTGGAAGATCGGGATGGCCACCGCCGGCTGGTTGTTCAGCAGCGAGCGCAGGGCGTATTGGCTGGAGCCGAGCTCGATCCGGGCGATGTCCTTCAGGCGCGTGATCTCGCCATCGGCGCCGGCACGGATGATGATGTTCTCGAACTCCTCCTCGTTGACCAGGCGGCCCTGGGTATTGATCGACAGCTGGAAGCTGGTCGAGCCCGGCGCGGGCGGCGCGCCCAATTGGCCGGCAGCCACCTGGCGGTTCTGCTCACGGATCGCCGTGACCACGTCGCTGGCGGTGAGGTTGCGCGAGGCCGTCTTGTTCGGGTCGAGCCAGACCCGCAGCGAATAATCGCCCATGCCGAACATCTGCACGTCACCAACCCCGCCCAGGCGCGCCAGCTCGTCCTTGATGTTGAGGATGGCGTAGTTGGACAGGTAGAGCATGTCGTAGCGGTTGTCCGGCGAGGTCAGGTGCACGACCATGGTCAGGTCGGGCGAGGCCTTGTCGACCGTGATGCCGATGCGCGTTACCTCTTCCGGCAGCTTGGGTTGGCTGCGGGTCACGCGGTTCTGCACCTGCACCTGGGCGTTGTCCAGGTCAGTGCCCAGGGCGAAGGTGATGGTCAGGGTCAGCTTGCCGTCGGCGGTGGACTGGGAGGACATGTAGAGCATGTTCTCCACGCCGGTGATCGCCTGTTCCAGGGGCGCGGCGACGGTTTCACCAATGACCTTGGGGTTGGCGCCGGGGAAGTTGGCGCGTACCACTACGGTTGGCGGCACCACTTCGGGGTATTCGCTGATCGGCAGTTGGAACAGTGCAATGCTGCCGGCGATCAATGTCAGCAACGAGAGCACGGCCGCGAAGATCGGCCGGGTAATAAAGAATCTGGAGAAATTCATCGGTTCTATCCCTTAACCGCGCGGCGCCGAGGCGCTGGCGAGTTTGACGCTGGAACTGGCGGTGACTGGCGCCGGGTTGCTGGCTTCCAGGGCCTGACGCTGGCGGGCGAGGGTGGCAAGCGTGGCCTCGCTGGCCATGGCGGTTTCTTCCGGAGTAACCGACGAGCCTGGGCGCACGCGCTGCAGGCCCTTGACCACGATGCGGTCTTCCTTGTGCAGACCATTGCGCACGATGCGCAGACCCTCAAGCTTGGGCCCCAGTTCGACGGCGCGGTAGGCGGCCTTGTTGTCCTTGTCCATGACCAGCACGAACTTCTTGCCAAGGTCTGTGCCCACGGCCTCGTCATTGATCAGCATCGCCGAGTAGGTGGCGCTGCCCACCAGCTTGAGGCGGGCATAGAGGCCGGGGGTGAACTGGCCGTCGCGATTGTCGAACACGGCGCGGCCACGGATGGTGCCAGTGCGCGGGTTGACCTGGTTGTCGACGAAGTTCATCTGGCCCAGGTGCGGGTTGCCGCTTTCGTTGGACAACCCCAGGTACACCGGGGTGCTCTGCCCGCGCTGGCCGTCCCGGGCGAGCTGGGTGTACTTGAGGTAGACGCGCTCGTCGGCATCGAAGTAGGCGTAGACCTTGTCGGTGGAAACCACGCTGGTCAATGGCGTGACATCGGCGGTGACGATGTTGCCCGCGGTGAACTGGGCCCGGCTGACACGGCCGCTGATCGGCGCGGTGACCCGGGTGAAGCTCAGGTTCAGGCGCGCCAGGTCCAGCTGCGCCTGGATGGCCGCGACACCGGCACGGGCTTCGGTGGCGGCACTGCTGCGCGACTCGGCCAGCTCCGCCGAAATCGCGTTGCTGTCGCGCAGACGCTGGCCGCGGCGGGCTTCGTTCTCGCTGCGCAGGGCAGTGGCGCGGGCCTGTTGCAGCTGGGCTTCGAGTCGGCGGACTTCAGCCTGGAACGGGCGCGGGTCGATCTGGAACAGCAGGTCGCCTTTCTTGACCTGGGCGCCCTCGGCGAAGGCTACCTGGTCGATCTGCCCGGACACCCGCGGGCGTACCTCGACGGTTTCAGGCGCTTCGAGGCGGCCGGTGAATTCGTCCCATTCATTGATCGGTTGTTCGATGACCTTGGCCACGGTGACTTTGGGTGCGGCGGGAGCCTGCACGGCGTCCGGGCCCCGGCCGCAGGCGCTGATCACCAGCACTGCCAGGGCAGCCAGGGGATAGCGCAAGGGTTTGAGTGATTGTTCCATGGAGAACTCCGCCAATATAGAGATAGTGGGCGGATTCTGCGCGGCACGCGCGATGGCGACGAATCGAACGAGGCGAAGGTTACTATCATTGGGAATGATAGAAATCGATAAGCGCCTTCTCCTGGCATCTTTCAGGTTGACGATGGCCTAGGCGCCGCTGCTGGTCGTAGAACCGGCATCTGTGGTGTGCCAGGCGGATCGGGAGCGCAGGATTTACGACCGCTCCGCGCTCGATCGCAGGACAAGCCAGCTCCCACGGCCGGTGTTGATCCAGGTATTACGGCCGGTGTTGATCCAGGTATTAAGGCTTGCCTGGCCGTCGATCCCGTGATTTGAGGCACACAGGGACGGCATTGATGCCACTTGGCAATCCTCCCAAAAGCCGGCGTTGATGCCACCGGCTAATCATTAAGAGGACCGGCCTTCATCCCAACAATTATTCTAAGTAGGCACGCTCACAACAACCTCTCCCGCCGCTCGATACAGGGGAAACAGGATGGCCGCAAAAGCCGCCCGTCAATGCTCGTCATGGCTGCTGCTCGCCCTGGTCGCGATCATCCTGACACTGACCGCAGGCTGCACAAGCAGAGCCGGCGCGGCCCGCTATGCGGCTGCGAACACGGGATCGAACTGCTACGCCAAAGCGGTTCCCACACTCGGCGAAGGGGGACTGGCTTGGGGCTCCACCCTGGGCATCGCTCGGCAGAAATCCCTGAACAATTGCACCCGATACGCCGGCCGGTCCGGGGGTACGCCCAAGACCTGCCAGGTGGTGCTGGCCAAGTGCAAGCGGTAGTCGGCGCTGCCAAGCCCAGCGGGCCATGTCCATTCGTCTCCCTCCCTCGATACAGCCGGCACCAACCCCTAGGCCGCGCATCTGATTCTGTGAGCATCCCATGCCTCATCATGCAACGATTTCCTCAGGAGATATCATCATGGCTGCCCGCAAGACTATTGAAGATTTGTTCATCCACGAACTCTCCGACGTCTACAGTGCCGAGAAGCAAATCACCAAGGCATTGCCGCGCTTGGCACGCGCCTCTACCAACCCGCTCTTGGCAGAGGCCTTCACGTCTCACCTGGAAGAGACCAACGGGCAGATAGAGCGAATCGACCAGCTGGTTGAAACAGCAGGCTTGAAGCTCAAACGCATCAAATGCGTCGCCATGGAAGGATTGGTGGAAGAGAGCAAGGAACTGCTCGAGGAGATCGAAAAAGGCGCTGTCCTGGATGCTGGCCTGATCGGCGCCTGCCAGAAAGTCGAACATTATGAGATCGCAGCCTATGGCACGCTGATCGCCATGGCCAAGCATCTTGGAATGCAGGAAGCTGCCGACCTGCTGGCCGCTACCCTTGCTGAAGAAAAGGCGGCGGACGAGAAGCTGTCTGCCATCGCTGAAGAGGGCGGCAATCAGGCAGCGACCCTGGAGAAGTAAGCGATGAAACGGCCCGGCGCAGTGTTGCGTCGGGCTTTTTTTATCGAGCGAAGCTGGCGCCCTTCATGCAGGGTCAGGCTGCAGGTCTGATTTGAGCTGGCGGAAGGTGTCGATCAGCTGTTGTATGGATCGGTCATCGATGGCCCAGCTAGGTTCGAACCCCGGGAGATGGGCGCGGATGTGTGCGGTCGCAGCGGGCATGAACTCGATGGCGTTGCGAATCGTCACCCCGTCTCCGCTTTCCTGCCGGATGTTCCAGTCTTCGAGCTCTACAAGATCCAGCCCGCGCATGTCCAGTTCAAGCCGTTTCGACAGGATGCAGGCAGGGTAGCCGCCAACGCGGCCCAGTGGCCCGGACACAGCGCCTTCCCAGCGCTCATCCAGGCCACTGAGCGCGCGTATCATCGGCACGGCGGTGGCGGCGGTCAGGCTGCTGATGTCGCCAGGTTTGGGGATCGAACGCAGCAGGCCCAGCAGTTCTTCGGCGGGCATTTCCCGACGGTCGATGAAACACCGTGGGAGCCAGTCCACATCGAGCTTACCGTCAAGAAATCGCGCAAGATGGTGATGACAACCCACGAAGCGCGCGGTCTTCAGGTGTTTTGCCCGGGTTTGGGCCAGTAGCGCGACAGAGCCCAGGTTGCCGAATCCGCCGACTACCGGCCATCCCAGGCGCGTCGCAACGACATTCACCAGGTCAGGGAAACAGGCATTGAGCACCGGCACCCGTCGGCCCACCGCATCCATCGCTTCGCACACGGCGCGCAAGGGTGGCAGGTGCAAGGGCAGGGTGATACCGAAACCCGCGGCGGACACCAGCTTGGACCACTCGTCATCGCCCTTCAAGCCGGATGGCGGCTGTTCACTGGCCAGCTGGACAATCAGGTCCGGCGAGGACTTGTGCAGCACCGGTGAAATGCTCTTTGGGTCGCTCCAGTCAACGACATGAGTGACGCCCGTCATGGGTTTGTCGAAACTGTCGGCAATGGCCTGGGCCTCGGTCAGGACCTGTTCGGCATGTCCAGGCGTGCGGCCCACTATCATCAGCGTCAGCGAGTCCTCGGGAAGAGCAGTCGATGCCAGCAACTGGGCGATCGCGGTGGCGATCTTTCCAGTACCGGCGAGCATGACCACAGGCATTGCATGTCTCCTCTGAAACAGATCTAACAGTCCCGCGCACCTGGGAGGCCGGGATCGGCGCCTCGAATGCGGCTCGGTGACAGCGCGCTGGCGAAGCAGCGAGAGGCTTCTGTTAAACCTGACACCCATAGTTCCTGGGCAGTTCGTTCGCGGATGCCAGAGGGTGCCGACGAGGCGATGATCGGGAGTTTTTGGGGGTGTCGTTCCAGGTCAGGCATCCCTGCCGCCTGTCACCCCGCAGACCTCCAGGCAGCTTTGCGCCATGTGGCTCAACCTATCTTTCTGGGCACATACCTCAACACGATGAACACGCACACCAGGCAGATGGGCGCGATGCTCAACATGCCCAGGTGCTTGCTGCCGGTGAGATCGTTGATGAAGCCGATCATCGACGGTGCCACCACGCCGCTCAGTTGGCCAAGGGAGTTGATGGCGGCAACGGCGCTGGCGATGGCCAGGCCACTGAAGACCGTCTGGGGAACCGCCCAGAACAGCGGGATGGCGATGAAAGAGCCGCAGGTCGCCAGGATCAGTGCGGCCATCATGAGGACGGTGTTATCGGCAAACAGCGTGGCAAGCAGATAGCCGACGCTGGCCAGCAGCATGCACGCCGCCAGCGGTGCGCGACGATCGCCGGTCCTGTCCGAGTACCGCGTGACGATGATCATGCCGACGAAGGCAAAGGCATACGGCAGGGCAGTGAGCAGGCCGACGATCTTCAGGTCGGTGAAGCCGGACTTGCCGATCAGGTCGGGCATCCAGAAATTCAAGCCGTAGGCCGCGAGCTTGACGATGAAGTAGATCAGGGCAAAAACCGCAACCTCGACGGTGAACAGCACTTTCCACATGGACTGCTGGGCGCCCGACGGCTTGTGTTCGACGATCCGCGACTGGAGAAAGCTTTTTTCATCGTCCGACAGCCAGCGTGCAGACTGGATGTCCTTGTCGAGCTTCCACAGGGTGACAAAGCCCAGCGCAACGCAGGGCAGGCCCGACATCAGGAACAGCCAGTGCCAACCCGCCAGGTCCCAGACGCCGTTCATGCCTTCAAGGATAAGGCCGGCCAGGGGCGCGCCGAAGGCGCCGGAAAAGGGGATGGAGAGAAAGAACAGGCCATTGATGGAGGCCATCTTCTTCTTGGGGAACCAGCAGGCGAGGTAGAACAGGATCGCAGGCCCGAAGCCGGCTTCCATGACGCCGACCAGAAACCGCAGAAAGTAGAGCGTGTAGTGGTCATACGCGAACATCAGGGCTGCGGTGGCCAGGCCCCAGGACACCATGATCCTGCAGATCCAGCCCGGGGCGCCGTACTTTTTCAGACCGACACTGCTGGGCACCTCGAACAGTACATAGCCGACGAAGAACATGCTGGCGGCAAGGCCATAGGCCGCATCGCTAAGCCCCAGGTCAGCTTGCATCTGCGACTTGGCGAAACTGATGTTGATCCGATCAAAATATGAAAAGAAGTAACAGATCACGGCCAGCGGTAATATCCGCCAGGTGATTCGACGGTATAGCTGCAGTTCTTCAAGCGTCTCGTTGTGCCCCGCAGTGAGGGTGCCGGCCTGGCTCATGGTGGTTTCCTTTTTCTTGTGTCTTCACGCACGCGTCGCGGTGCCCAGGCGACTCTACGGAGGCGCCGGCCGCGTGTAAATCCGCTTTTCATGGAATGTGGTATCAGGATTTAAGCTGTCACCGTCGGCTTAGAAGGTGCCAGGCACGGGCGCGCCATAGCACGAGCACGACGCCGCCTCCAGCCCTTTGCGGTCGACGATGGTGATGTCACCGCGGGTGTATTGGATCAGGCCCTGGTGCTGCAGCCAGCCGGCGGCAAGGGTCACGCCACTGCGGCGTACGCCGAGCATGTTCGCCAGGCGCTCGTGGGTGAGGTGAAAGTGGTCGGCATGGGCCCGGTCATGGGTCAGCAGCAGCCAGCGGGCGAGGCGTTGCTCGATACCGTGAAAATGGCTGCAGGCGGCGGACTGGCTGATCTGCATCACCTGCTCATGCAGGTACAAGCCGAGGCGGCGGAGCAACAGCGGACTGGCAGCGAGGGCCGCCTGCAGGTCGGCGCTGTTCAGGCGCAGGCAACTGCCGGCAGCATGGACCGTGGCCAGCATCGGCGCGCTGCCAATGCCCAAGGCCAGGCTGGCGCCGAGCATGCCTTCGCTGCCGATCAGGCCCATTTGCAGTGGGTGATGATCCGGCAGGGTGGCCATTACCGAGATCACCGCGGTGCAGGGGAAATAGGCATGCTGGATCGGCTCGCCGGGGGTGTACAACACGGTGGCGCAATCAAGCTCCAGGCACTCGAGCCCAGCTGCCAGCGTGGCGCGGTCGGTCGGCGGCAACTGCTTAAGCCATTGATTGTCTGTCGGTGCAAGCGGGGAGTCTGACACGTGCGAATCCTACGGCACCAAGGAGCCTGGAGCAGGAGGCGACAGGTGCCTTGCCGCCCTGTACCGGCAGTGTGCGTACTGCCCAAGGGCGGGTCTGTTCGCTACAGCACCTAGACGTGCTAGCTGAGCGCCGCTGGCCACGTTTCATGAACGGCCTAATCAGGCAGGGCGAGCGCTGGCCGCCGCGGCGGCACATACGGCAGCAGGCGTTCGGTCTCCTTGCGCACCACCGCATAGCACTCGCAACTGAGCTGTTCCAGACGCGGTCTGTCGAGCACCTTGATGTGCCCGCGGCTGTACTCGATCACGCCCAGACGCTGCAATTTGCCGGCGGCGTCGGTCACCCCTTCGCGGCGAACGCCGAGCATGTTGGCGATCAGCTCCTGGGTCATGCACAGCTCGTTACGTTGCAGACGGTCCAGCGACAACAGCAACCAGCGACATAGCTGCTGATCAATGGAGTGGTGCCGATTGCACACCGCCGTCTGGGCCATCTGGGTGATCAGCGCCTGGGTATAGCGCAGCATCAACAGCAGCAGCTCGCCGTGCCGGTTGAACTCATCCTTGAGCCGCTGCCCCGGCAAGCGGTAGGCGTGCCCGGCACTCTGCACGACGGCCCGGCTGGGCGTGCTTTCGCCGCCCATGAATACCGCGATGCCGATCAGGCCTTCGTTGCCGACCACCGAAATCTCCGCCGAGGCGCCGTTTTCCATGACATACAACAGCGACACGATGGCGTCGGTGGGAAAGAACACATGGCGCAAGGCATCGCCCGACTCATAGAGCGCCTTGCCCAAGGGCAGGGAAACCAGTTCGAGAAAGGGCTGCAGGCGCTCCAGCGCTGGCGCGGGCAACGCCGCTAGCAGGTGATTCTGGCGTGGCGTGGGTGTAGCAGGCATTTTCGCCACCGTATGTGAGGTCCAAGGCAATGTGTTGCCCAAGACTAGACCAATGTGGCTGTCCTGGCCGTGTAAGTGGGGCAGCGCACCGATCTGGCGGCGTCGACCTGCCATGCTCCAGGGGTTAAGCAGCACCTGCTGCGTTCCATCTCGGAGAACATCATGAACACACCCAAGGAACCCGCCTTCGTCCAAGGCCCCGGAAGGCCGCAGGCCCGGCATACCGCGGTCGGCCCGCGCGCGCGTGGCCAAACTGGTAACACACCGGCACAGCCGCAGCAGAGCCTGAACGAATCGCCATCGCGCGAACGGCCGCGGCCATGAACAGCCTGGGCGACGACAGCCCCTTCAACCCGTTCTTCTTCGTCATCGCGCGAGACACCGGCAATGTGCTGCGGGTCATCCACCGCGACAGTCGGCCGCCCAACACCCCCACCCTGATCCATCGCAGCGCCTCCACGGCGCAGCGCACGCTGTACATCGACGCCTACCAGACCGGACGTGACATCATCCACGCCTCGCAGGTGCTGGAGGGTTTCAGCAACAGCGACCTGCATGCCTAGCGCACCGGCAGCGCTGAGGGCTGGCATTGGGCGATGACCTGGTGCAGGCCGCCATCATCCTTGAGCTTGAGCATGGCGTCGGCCAGTGGCCGGCCGTCTAGGCTCAGCATGAGTTCGCCGTCATCACTGTGGCGAACCTCGATGCGGTAGCGCGTGCTGCCAAAGCGGTAGTGCAAGGTATAGCCGGGCCAGTCGGCCGGCAGCACCGGGCGTATGCGCAGGGTATCGCCCCGGCGCTCCAGACCTAGCAGGCTCTCGATGATCAGCCGGTACATCCAGCCGGCCGAGCCCGTGTACCAGGTCCAGCCGCCCCGTCCCGCATGGGGCGCGACCGCATAGACGTCAGCCGCCATCACGTACGGCTCGACCTTGTAGGTATCGATCAGCCCCGCGCTGCCTTGGCGTACCGGGTTGATCATGCGCAGCAGCTCCCAGGCTTTCTCGCCGTCGCCCAACTGGGCGAATGCCATGCTGGCCCAGATGGCGGCGTGGGTGTACTGCCCACCGTTCTCCCGTACACCCGGTACGTACCCTTTGATGTAGCCGGGGTCCAGGGTGCCTTTGTCGAAGGCTGGCTCCAGCAGTTGCACGATGCCGATATCGCGGCGCACCAGGTGCAGGTCGAGGGCGTTCATGGCCTGGTGCGCCCGCTCCGGCGACGCGACTCTGGAGAGAACCGCCCAGCTTTGGGCCAGCGAATCGATGCGGCATTCCTCGTTGTTTGCCGAACCCAGCACCTGGCTGTCATCGAACCAGGCGCGGCGGTACCAGCTGCCGTCCCAAGCGTGTTTCTCGAGGTTGTCGCGCAAGGCGGCGGCGCGCTGGCTGCACTGCAGCGCATAGCCGCTGTCGCCCTGGCGCTGGGCGAGACGGCCGAACCCTTGCAACACCTCGTGGCCGAAAAAGCCCAGCCAGACGCTTTCGCCCAGGCCCTGTTCGCCTACCCGATTCATACCGTCATTCCAGTCACCACTGCCCATCAGGGGTAGGCCATGCACGCCGCAGGCCAGCGCGCGGTCCAGGGCGCGCTTGCAGTGCTGGTACAGGTTCTCGACCCTGTCAGAGCGGGCGGGCAGGTCATAGTAGGACTCCTCACCGGTGTTCAGCGCGCGACCTTCGATGTATTCCACCGGCTCATCCAGGACACTGCGGTCTGCGGTGATGTCGACGTAGCGGCTAGTGGCCAGCGGCAACCAGAGCAGGTCATCCGAGCAGCGGGTGCGCACGCCGCGTTGCAGGGGCGGATGCCACCAGTGCTGGACGTCGCCTTCGACGTACTGGTGGGCCGCGCAGGTCAGCAGGTGCTGACGCGTCGCCGCCGGATCGGCATGCACCATGGCCATGCTGTCCTGCAGCTGGTCGCGAAAACCGATGGCGCCACCCGATTGGTAGAAACCGCTGCGCGCCCAAAACCGGCAGGCGATTACCTGGTACATCAACCAGCCGTTGGCCAACACATCGAGAGCGGGCTCCGGGGTTTCGATGCGCACGGTGTCCAGGGTCTGGCGCCAATAGGCCTGCACCTTCTCGAACTCTGCGGTCGCCGTGCCGAGTCCACGGTACTGCTGAACGCGTCGGGTCGCGGCCGCGGCGTCCTGCTCGGCACCAAGACGAAATACCAGCTCACGGCTTGCGCCATCTTCCAGCTCAAAGCTGACCTGCAGCGCGGCGCAGGGGTCCAGGCCACTGCCCGTACGTCCCGACAGCCTGGCCTGGCCCAGGCCCGCCGGTGCCCGGACATGGCCGTTGCGACCGAGGAACTCGCCGCGGTCACAGGTGAAGCTGTGATAGGGCGGATCGCAGTCGAGGAACGCCACGTGCCGTGAGAACTCGATGGAGTAGGCATTGCGCGCGAACAAGGCACCACTGACCGGGTCGGCCTCGCTCACCACATGCATGGCCGACTTGCTGCGCAGGTCGCCCAGCACCCACTCGACGAAGCAGGTGGCCGAGAAGCGGCGCGTGCGGCCGCAGGTATTGAAGAGCTTGAGTCGCGAGAACTTGACTGGGCCATCCAGGGCGACATAGACCCAGAGTTCGCTGCGCAGGCCGTCCTCGACGTACTCGAACACGCTGTAGCCAAAGCCGTGGCGGGCACGGTACTGGCCAGGCCCTGGGCAAGGTTGGGCCGTAGGCGACCAGACCTCGCCGCTGTCCTCGTCACGCAGGTAAATGGCTTCGCCGCTGGGGTCGCTGACCGGATCATTGTGCCACGGGCTCAGGCGAAACTCATGGGCGTTCTCGCTCCAGGTGTAGGCACTGCCTACCTCCGAGACCACGCAGCCGAACTGGGCGTTGGCCAGGATGTTGACCCATGGCGCCGGTGGCGGCCGGCCGGATACCAAGGGCATGACGTACTCGCGACCATCGGCGCTGAAGCCGCCATACGGGTTCTCCAGCATCAGCGGGGCTTCGCGCGTCGCAGGGCTTACGGCGCTGCGCCGGACTGGCGTCAGGCTCGGCTCGAAGAGGGGCGGGGCGGGCACCGCACGGCGGCGATGCAGTTGCTCGGCCAGCGTGCCATGGTTGTCGCTGAGCACCAGCCGCGCCACCGACAGCATCAGCGTGCGGTCCTCGTCCGACAGCTGTTGTGCCGGACGCACGAAGATTCCCGCGGGCCGATCGAGCAGGGCGGCTTCGCTGCCGGAGGTCACCACGCCCATGATCAGGTCCTGCAGGTGCTGACGGTAGCCGACCTGGTCTTCGTTCCAGATTACCAGGTCCAGGAGCAGGCCCTTTTGCCGCCAGTAGGCATGGGCATGGACCATCTGCTTGACCAACTGGATGTTGGCGGGGTCGGCGATCTGCACCAGGACGATCGGCAGGTCCCCGGAAATTCCCTGTCCCCACAGACCCGACTGGTTACGCCGGTTGCGGGTCAGCAGCACACGATTGCCGCGCAGCGCCGCGTTGGCATAGATCACCGAGGCGGCCATCTGCTCGAACAGGCGGGCATCGGCAAGGGATCCATTGAGCTGGCGCAACAGCACCTGGCTATGCGGCCAGGCCAGGTCGAAGGCCCGGTCCGCCAGGTGGCGGTCGCGGTATTTGGTGATGTGGTGGACACAGGCCTCGCGGCTGTAGGCAACGCCGGTGACCAGGTCGATGGTCGCGGTTTGGCCGGGGTCCAGGGTGATGCGGCAGCGGATCGCGACGATCGGGTCGAGCACCGCACCGGCGCTGTCGCCGAGCGCCTCCACCTCGGCGTCCAGCGCCGCCGGCGCCATCAGGGTACGGCCACGGCCGATGAAGCGGGCGCGGTCGGTCTCGTAGGAAAGGGCATCAACGTCCGCGCCGTGCACCGCCATCAGGTGGCACATCCACGGCACGGTCTCGTGCTGCGAGCGCGGCCGCCGGGTGCAGACGATGGCCTGCAGCGGACGCAGCAGCTCGGTCTGGACAAACAGCTTGCTGAACGCCGGGTGCAATGCGTCGCTGATCGCCGGTGCCAGGACCACTTCTGCATAACTGGTCAATTCCAGGGTACGGCGATCTGCGCCGTTGTTGGTCAGGTGCAGGCGCCGCAGCTCGATGTCGTCTTCCGGGGAGACGACGATTTCGGTATGGCAGTCGAACTGCAGCTCGCGAACCCGAAATTCCGCCCGCCCATCACTGAAGATGGCCTCCTGACTCGTGGTTTTGCGCAGGGTCGGTTGATGGCTGTTGGACCAGAAGTGACCGCTCTCGACGTCACGCAGATAGCAGAAGGTGCCCAGGTTGTCGTGGGTTATGTCCTCCTGCCAGCGGGTCACGGCAAAGTCGTTGCAGCGGCTGTAGCCACTGCCGACGTGGTTGATCATTACATGGTACTGGCCGTTGGAGAGCAGCTGCACAGCGGGGTGGCGGCGGTTTGGGTCGCTGAACACCCGCAGGCGTGTTTCGCTGGCGCGCAGGGTGTGGTCCAGCGCCGTGGCCTGAGCCGTGTGCAGGTACTGGGCGGCCGTTTTCGGCACGCGTTCCTGCAACAGCAGCACGCTGGCCTGGAACTGCGGGTCCGAGGCGAAGCGCCGTTGCATGGGCGCCCCGAGCAGCAGCGAGGTCAGTGCGAGAAAGCTCATGCCTTGGTGGTGGGCCATGAACGAACCGATCACCGCCGCGCTCTGCCCAGGCGGCAGTCGCGCCTCGGTGAAGTCCACGGCTTCATAGAGCCCGAAGCGACCGGCAAGCCCCATGTGCGCCAGGCGCTGCAGGTTGCGGCAGGCCGCTGCCGGCGCCACCATCAAGGCCAGGGCGCTGGCGTAAGGGGCGACTACGCGCTCCTCGCCCAGCCCCCGCTTGAGGCCCAGGCCCGGCACGCCAAAGGCGCGGTACTGGTAATTGAAGTGGCTATCGAGGGCGTTGTAGGCCGACTCCGAGACGCCCCAGGGAATGCCAGACTGGTTGCCGTGGTCGATCTGCCGCGTGACGGCGGCGCGGCAGGTCTGCTCGAGCAAGGTGCCCTCATAGCTGGGCATTACCAGCATCGGCATCAGGTATTCGAACATCGAGCCGGACCAGGACAGCAATACCGGCACCCCGGCATTGCTGGTCAGCAGTCGCCCAAGGGCGAACCAACTGGCTTGCGGCACCTGGCCCTGGGCGATGACCACGAAATTGGTCAGGCGCATCTCCGAGGCGAGCAGGTCGTAGAACGCGGCATCGAGACGATGGTCTTCGGCGTTGTAGCCGATGGCGAAGAGGTCGCGTTGGGCGTCATAGAGGAAGCTGAAGTCCATTTGCGCGAGGTCGGCGATACGGCTGGCCAGGCGCGCCACCTCGGTGATGCGCTCACGGGCGAGGGCTTGCAGGCTGGCCAGGGCCGGTTGCTGCGCTGCGGGCCAGTCTGCCGGTTCCAGTTGCGCCAGCTGTCGCCAGCTTTGCGGCATCTGCGCAACAGTGCCAGTGTCTGAGAGCAGTTGGAAGCGCAGCAGTTCGCCCCGCAGATCCAGGCACTGCGCTTGCAGCGCCTGCTGCCAGAATGCGCAGTCCTCGGCATCGTCGGGCAGCGCCGACGACGGGCCGGTCTGGGCGATAAGGCGCTGCAGCAGCGCCGTCAGTTGCGGCGCCAGGGCGCTTGGGGTGGCCGCGAACTGCGTGTGGAACCGCGCGGTTTCATCGCGCAAGGCTTGCCACTCGCGCGTGTCGTGCGCGGCGACCTTGTAAGCTTCGAGCAAGGTGTCAAGGGTATCGAGCAGGCCCGCGGTCAGGCGCTGGTCCAGCAACGGTGCATCGGCCAGGTCCAGCAGCCCGGGTCGCAGGGTCAGCAGCAGGCCGGCCAGGTTGCCGCTGTCGACCGTCGAAACGTACAGCGGCGACAAGGGGGTAAGGCTCTGGGTGTCGTACCAGTTGTAGAAATGCCCTTTGTAGCGTTCCAGGCGATTGAGGCTGTCGAGCATCAGCGTCAGGCGCTCCAGCAGGCGGCCGGCACTCAGGTAGCCGAAGTCATGGGCCGCCAGGTGTGCAAGCAGCGCCATGCCGATATTGGTCGGCGAGGTGCGGTGGGCGACGTTGCGGTAGGGCGGCTCCTGAATATTGTCTGGCGGTAGCCAGTGGTCGTCGGGGCCCACGTAGCGGTCGAAGAACGCCCAGTTGCTGCGCGCCAGGCGGCGCAAGAACTGCTGGTCTTCGGTCGAAGGGCTGAAAGCGGCACCGCCACTGGGGCGGCTGAGCCACCAGGCCAGGGCTGGGCCGGCCAGCCACAGGGCAAGTATGGGCGAGGTCAGGGCAAGCAGCGCCGGTTGCAGGCTGAACGCCGCTGCCAGCACCAGCGCCAGGGCCGGGCCCATCCACAGGTCCCGGTACAGCGAGGCAAGGCGGTTGTCACTGCTGCGTGCATCCTCTCGGGAAGGGTTCCACTGCAGCAGGCGCCGTTTGCTGACGCCCATGCGCCACAGCGTGCGGGTGATGGCATCGAGGCTGTACCCAACCTCGAAGGGCAGCCAGGCCAGCGCCAGGCCGGTGCGCACGAAGTACAACCCCGAGGTGCGCAGGGCGGCGCGCAGGTGCTCGCCGAGCGGCACCGCGGTGGTCTTGCGCAGCAGCTCGTGCAGCGTATCGAGCAGCGGTTGGGTCAGCAGCAGGACCAGGATCGCCAGGGTCCACAGCGCCGGGGCCGAGGAGGCCAGCCAGCCCCACAGCAGCACGCTGAGGAAGGCGGCCGGCTCCAGGCTGCGTCGCAGGTTGTCCATCAGCTTCCAGCGCGACAGCGCGCTGAGACGGCAGCGCGCCCCGCCCTTGGCCAAGCCCAGTGCCGTCGGCAGCAACTGCCAATCGCCGCGAATCCAGCGATGGCGCCGCTTGACGTCGGCGCTGTAGCGCGCCGGGTACTCTTCGAACAGCTGTACGTCACTGAGCAGCCCGGAGCGCGCATAGCAGCCTTCGATCAGGTCGTGGCTGAGAATGCGGTTATCGGCAAAGCAGCCTTGCAGCGCCTGCTCGAAAGCGTCCACCGCATAGATTCCCTTGCCGATGAAGGAGCCCTGTAGGAACAGATCTTGATAAACATCCGACACGGCCTGGGTATAAGGGTCGACCCCAGCATCGTTGCCGAACAGCCGGGCATAGGTGGAGCGCGCAGCGCTGGGGAGACTGATGCCGACCCGCGGCTGCAGGATGGCGTAACCGGATTCGATCCGGCCGCTCTGTGCCGAGAAACGCGGGTGATTCAGCAGGTGTTGCATGGCACCCACGAACTGGCGGGCGGTATCGCGCGGCAGCTGGGTGTCAGTGTCCAAGGTGATGACGTAGCGCACGCGCTGCAGGATCGTCACATCCCCGACGACCTGCATGAAACGCTGCGCACCGGCACCGCGCAGCAGCGCATTGAGTTCGGCGAGCTTGCCGCGCTTGCGCTCGTAGCCCATCCACACTTGCTCGGCCGGGTTCCAGCAGCGCGGCCGGTGCAACAGAAAGAAGCGTTCGCCCTCGGGGCTGGGGTATTTGCGGTTCAATGCCTCGATACCCTGGACCGCCAGGTGCAGCAAGCCGGCATCCTCAGGCAGTCGTTCCTGGGGCGCATCGAGGAAGTCGGTGAGCAGCGCGAAGTGCAGGTGATCATCGCGGTTGGCCAGAAAACGCACTTCCAGGCCTTCGACCAGCTCCTCGACATCGCCCGCGTTGGCCATCATCGTCGGTACCACCACCAGGGTCCGGGCAGCGGCCGGGATACCGTCCTCGTAGTCCAGGCGCGGCAGGAACGCCGGCGTCACGCTCAGGGTCACCAACCAGTTAACCAGGCCGATGGCGAGCCGGCTGGTCATCAGCAGCACCGGCACAGCCAGCACGGCCAGCATCGGCCCCGTCCAGCCATCGCGGTGCATGGCCTGCAAGAATACCCAGGCAAAGCCCGAGGTGAGCAGCACCACCGGGACGAGGTAGAAAGTCAGCGGCGCCCGGTGCAACAGGCGCTGCCAGCGCTGGGATACGGGCAGGCGTACGCCTAGCCGCTGCTCCAACAGCGCCAGGCCACTGCCGACCAGGTAGAAGCCCACATGCGCCGCCTGCTCGCCGGCTGTCGGCGCCGGGGCGTGCGCGAGAGCGATGGCCATCCGCGCCACGGCGTCTTCGCTGTGCGGGCAGTGCCGCGCCAAGCGCTCGATGACATGCCGGTAATGGTCGCGGCTGGCAAAGTCCATGGCGGGATAGACGCCGGCAGGGTCGCTGCGCAGGACGGTCTCCACGTGACTCATGTGCTCGACGAAGTCGCGCCAGTCGGTGGTCGACAGCAACCGCAGGCTGGCGATGCTGTTACTGATGGAGACTTGGTCGACCGCCTGCTGCTGGGCATCGAGCTGCGAATGACGCTCGATGCTCAGCCCGGACTCGCTAAGTATCTGCTCCACCCACGCCAGCGGCTGGCTCAGGGTCGCGCGCTGGCCTTGCAGGCGCCGGGCCAGCTCGGCGACAAAGGCGCAGGTCATGGGCGGAGCGGAACGGGCCATGTCCGCCACCACCAGCACCACGCTCTTGGCATCACGCTCGGCGACTTCGCTGAGCCGGTCGGCCCACTCGTTGGCCAGGTCGCGGTCAGCCCAGTTGGCCATCACCCGCGCGGCGACGCGCCGCAGGTTCTCGATCAGCGCCAGGCGCAACATGATGGGGATTGCCCACAGCTCGCCGAGGGTCAGGGTGGTAGCGCACTGATAGGCGTCGACAAAGCGGCTCAGGCTCACGGCGTCGACCCGGCCGTCGCCGTGGGAGATGGTTTCCAGGGCGATATCATAGACCCGTGGCAGGCCGCTCGAGGGCCCGCTCGCCAGGCGCGGCAGCTGGCGGCTGTAGCCTGGCGGCAGGTGCGTCCTGGCGATGCGGATATGCGCCTCGACCAGGTAGAAGTTGTCGAGCAGCCATTCGGCTGCCGGCGTCACACGGCCTGAACTGGGCAGGGCCGCGGCCAGCGCGGCGCAACTGGTGGCGAGGGTGTGCTCGTTGTCGGTCAGACGATCGAGCAGCGAGTCCTCGGCCGACAGACGGCCCAGCCGATGCTGTTGGGCCAGGACGGTACCATGGCGGGCCATCTGCTCGGCATTGAACAGCTCCGAGCGCAGCAGGCTTTCGTAGGTGAACGAACGCGGCGGCGAGCGCCAGCGGCGCAATGCGCTTCGCAGAGGTTCGAGGAAGGCGAGGGGGCGCAGCCAGGGGTTGTCCATGGTGTCCTTGCAGTAATGAGGGTCGACCGGTCGGGCCTCAGTCTGCGCCCGCGCTGGCATGCACGTCTGTTCGGTACCGAACAGAGCCGATGCGTCGAGACCCTTGCCTTGAGCTCGCGTCCGGCGGCTCGCACGGCTAGGCTTTGGAGGCACTAGGCTTTGTCGGATCAATGCCGCGTAGCGTGGAGAGCCCAATGATCGCCAAGAACACCCTTTGTCTCTGGTATGACGGCACCGCCCTGGAGGCTGCGACCTTTTATGCCCAGACCTTCCCGGACAGCACGGTCCATGCCGTGCACCATGCCCCTGGTGACTATCCCGCGGGCAAGGAGGGCGATGTGCTGACCGTGCAGTTCACGGTCATGGGCATCCCTTGCCTGGGCCTGAACGGGGGGGGCAGTTCAAGCCTGACGAGGCTTTTTCCTTCCAGGTGGCCACCGATGACCAGGCCGAAACCGACCGGTTGTGGGACGCGATCGTCGCCAATGGCGGCGAGCAAAGCGTCTGTGGCTGGTGCAAGGACAAATGGGGGGTGTCGTGGCAGATCACGCCGCGCGCCCTGACAGCCGCGATCACCCACCCGGATCGAGCGGCGGCCAAGCGCGCCTTCGACGCCATGATGGGCATGGTCAAGATCGATATCGCGGCAATCGAAGCGGCGCTGCGGGGTTGATTCGAACAGCCCGGGCCGAGCCGGACAGCTGGTGATGCTGGTCGTCGAGCAACTGCGCAAGTCGTTCACCACGGCCCAGGGCACGCTGCCGGTATTGCAGGGCGTCGACTTGCGCCTGGCGCGCGGCAGCAGCCTGGCGCTGATGGGCGAGTCGGGCAGCGGCAAGAGCACCCTGCTGCACCTGATCGCTGGGTTGGACAGGGCCGACAGCGGGCGCATCCTGATCGACGACCAACCTCTGGATGGGCGCTCGGAATCGGCCTTGGCGCGTTGGCGTCGGGAAGGCATCGGCCTGGTGTTCCAGCAGTACAACCTGATCAGCAGCCTGGATGTGGCGAGCAACCTGGCGTTCCAGGCACGCCTGGCTGGCCGGCATGACCGGCAATGGCTGGACTACCTGGCGCAACGCCTCGGGCTCGTGGCCTTGTTGCAGCGCTACCCCGAGCAGCTTTCCGGTGGTCAGCAACAGCGTGTCGCCATCGGCCGGGCACTGGCTGGCAGACCGGCGCTGGTGCTGGCCGATGAGCCCACCGGTAGCCTCGACGAGGCCAGCAGCGACGAAGTGCTGGGCCTGATGCTGCAGCTGGTGGGCGAGGCGGGCAGCAGCGTGCTGATGGTCACCCACAGCCACCGCCTGGCTGCGCGCCTGGAGCATCGGTGTGTGCTCAAGGCCGGGCGCGTGCAGCGCGAGTGGCCCGGATGAACCCCTTGGCGATCACCCTGCAAGCGCTGCTGAGTCACTGGCGGCGCCATCGCTTGCAGTTCTTCAGTATCTTCACCGGTTTGTGGCTGGCCACGGCGCTGTGGACCGGTGTCCAGGCGCTCAACAGCCAGGCGCGCGCCGACTATGCGCGCGCCAGCGCCGTGCTCGCCGGGCCCGCTCAGGCGCGGCTGGTGGCCCGTGGCGCGGAGCGCTTCGAGCAGTCGCTGTACCTGCAGCTGCGCCAGCTGGGCTGGCCGGTCACCCCTGTGCTGGAAGGGCGCTTGCGCCTTGCCGGCGAGCCGCCGCCGTCGGTGCGGCTGATCGGCATCGAACCGCTGAGCTTGCCGTCGGGGATGGCCGTCGCCGGCACCCAGGTGCAGGCCTTCGACCTGGAGGCTTTCATCGGCAGGCCGGGGCAAGCCTGGGTCGGCCCCGACACACTGCAGCAACTTGGCCTGAACGCCACTGAGCAAGCGCTCAGCAGCGACGGCCAGCGATTGCCGCCTTTTGTGCTCAAGCCTCAGTTGGCGCCAGGAGTGATCGTGGTCGACATCGGCCACGCGCAGGCGCTGCTGCGCGCCCCCGGCCAACTGTCGCAGCTGCTGCTGGCGGGCCCTGTCGGAGCACTGCCCGCCGCGATTGCCGAGCGCCTGAGGCTGCAGCCGCCCAGCGACGAGGGTGACTTGCAGCGCCTTACCGACAGCTTTCACCTCAACCTCACCGCGCTCGGCCTGCTGGCCTTCGTGGTCGGGCTGTTCATCGCCCACGCCGCCATCGGCCTGGCGCTGGAGCAGCGCCGCGGCCTGATCCGCACCCTGCGGGCTTGTGGCATCAGTCTGAAGATCGTGTTGCTGGGCCTGGCCTTGGAACTGGGGGTGTTCGCGGTGCTGGGCGGCCTGGCTGGAGTCGCCAGCGGCTATCTCCTGGCCGGGCTGCTGTTGCCTGACATCGCCGCCAGCTTGCGCGGTCTGTATGGCGCGCAAGTGGCCGGGCAACTGAGCCTGCCGGCCCAGTGGTGGCTGGCGGGGGTCGTGGTGAGCGTGCTCGGCGCCTTGCTGGCCGGGGTCGGCAGTGTCCTGCGCGCTGCCCGTCTGCCGCTGCTGGCACTGGCGCAACCCCAGGCCTGGCGGATGGCACAAGGGCCCTGGTTGCGACGCCAGGCCGGGGTGGCTGGCGGCTTGACGCTGGTAGCCCTGGCGTGTTGGCGATTCGGCGACAGCCTGCCCACTGCGTTCATCCTGCTCGCGGCCCTGCTGTTGGCGGCTGCGCTGCTGTTGCCGGCCTTGCTCGATGGCGCCCTGGCGTGGCTGGCGCGCCTGGGTCGCCGGCCATTGGCCCAGTGGTTCATCGCCGACAGCCGCCAGCAACTGCCCGCGTTGAGCCTGGCGCTGATGGCCTTGCTGCTGGCCTTGGCCGCCAGTGTCGGGGTCGGCAGCATGACCGAAGGCTTTCGCAAGACCTTCATTGGCTGGCTCGACCAGCGCCTCTCTGCTGACCTCTATGTCTCCCCGCGGGACAACGCCCAGGCAGTGCAGATCAGCGATTGGCTCGCCGGCCAGGCCGCGATCACCGCCGTGCTGCCCAGCTGGCGCGTGGAACTGCGCCTGCAGGCCTGGCCGGTGCAGGTACAGGGCATCATCGATCATGCCGACTACCGCCAGCACTGGCCCTTGCTCGAGCAGAGCCCCAAGGCCTGGGAGCGACTGGCGAGCGAAAACGCGGTCATGCTCAGTGAACAGTTGGCCCGGCGGCTGCACGTCGTGTTGGGCGACACCCTGCAGTTGCCCGGCGAATCCGTCCCCGGCATGACCGTGGTGGGGGTGTACGCCGACTATGGAAATCCCAAAGGGCATCTGCTGGTCAATGCCAACCGGCTGCGCAGGCACTGGCCCCAGGCGAGCCTGGCTGGCCTGAGCCTGAGCGCGGTGCCCGAGCGTGTAGCCCAGCTCAAGGCCGAACTGCAACAGCGCTTCGCCCTGGACGATAGCCGTGTGGTCGAGCAGGCCAACCTCAAGCGCTGGTCGAACGATGTCTTCAGCCGCACCTTCGCCGCCACGGCCGCGCTCAATAGCCTGACGCTCGGGGTGGCGGGCGTGGCGTTGTTCATCAGCCTGCTGACCCTCAGTCAGAGCCGCCTCGGACAGCTCGCGCCGCTGTGGGCCTTGGGCGTGCAGCGCCGCCAGCTGGTGTGGCTGTCGCTCGGCCAGACGCTGATGCTGACCAGCCTGACCGTGCTGCTGGCGATACCCCTGGGCGTGCTGCTGGCGTGGTGCCTGGTGGCCGTGGTGAACGTGCAAGCGTTTGGCTGGCGTCTGCCGTTGTACGTGTTCCCTGGCCAGCTGGTGCAGTTGGCCTTGCTCGGTTTGCTCACCAGCCTGCTGGCCAGTGCCTGGCCGCTGTGGCAGCTGGCGCGCCGCCAGCCAAGCGAGCTGTTGAGGCAGTTTGCCGATGAAGCCTGAAGTGGGGGTGTTGCTTTGCCTGCTGTTGCTGGGCGGCTGTGACGCGCCTGCGCCGCCGCCCAAGAGTTTTGCTGGCCTGGGCCAGGACGCCGGCGCGTTCAAGCCGGTGACCCGCGAGCATGCCTTGGTGTTCCCCCAGGATCACGCCGCCCATGATGGTTTTCGCATCGAGTGGTGGTACGTGACCGCCAATCTGCAGGACGCCCAAGGCCAGCAATGGGGTGTGCAATGGACTTTGTTCCGCTCCGCCTTGCGCCCGGGCCCCGAAACCACGGGGTGGGACAGCCCGAACCTGTGGATGGGCCATGCGGCGTTGACCGGCCCAGGCTCGCACCAGGCCAGCGAGACCCTGGCTCGCGGCGGCATTGGCCAGGCAGGCGTCCAGGCGCGGCCGTTTCGAGCCTGGATCAACGACTGGTCTTTGCAAGGCCGCGAAGACCTGGGGCGATTGCAGATGTCCGCCAGTGGCAAGGGCTTTGGCTATCAGTTGCAGCTGCGCAGTGATCGGCCGCTGGTGCTTCATGGCGACCAAGGCTACAGCGAAAAATCCGGCAAGGGTCAAGCGTCCTACTATTACAGCCAACCCTTCTACCGGGTCAGCGGCGTGGTCGAACGCGCTGGCCAGCGCATACCGGTGACCGGCAGCGCCTGGCTCGATCGGGAGTGGAGCAGCCAGCCGCTGGCAGCCGGGCAAACGGGGTGGGACTGGTTTTCCCTGCACCTGGACACCGGTGCCAAGCTGATGCTGTTTCGCGTGCGCGAGGCCGAAGGCGCGCCTTACCGCGCCGGTACCTGGGTCAGTGCCGATGGCCAGGCCCATGCGCTGCAAGGTGAGCAGATCCAGCTCGAGGCGCTGGACTGGACCACCCAGGACAACGGCCACCGCGTGCCAACCCGCTGGCGGGTGCAAGTGGCGAGCCGCGATGTGGATGTGCAGGTCGATGCGCTGGAGCCCAAGGCGTGGATGCAGACCCGCTATCCATATTGGGAAGGGCCTGTACGGGTGAGCGGCAGTGTGGCTGGGCGGGGGTATCTGGAGATGACCGGTTATTGAGCGATGCATGCCTTGGGTTCTCTAGCGCCCTTCAGATCGAGCGCCGTAAAACCCAGGACAAGCACTGCGATGCGCCGCGCGGGCGGCGCTCAATCTCAAGCGTGCTTGAGAACGGGGGTGAGGGCGGCGGGCACACCGCAATTACCGCGTATCAACCGCCTCAAGCCGTCCGTCCTTCCCCAGGTGATAACGCTGCAGATCGCGTCCCAGGATCAGCTGCCCACTGAACGCTGCCCGCGCCTCTTCGCGAATGTCTTCGATGGACGGGCTGCGGCGCGGATCGGCCTGGTAGCGTGCGCTGAAATGCATGAGCACCAGGTTGGCAACGCCCGCGGCCTCGGCAAAACGCGCCACGGCGGCCGCCGAGCTGTGCCCGTAGCTGACCTGGGTGCGGTCGATGTGCGCCTGGGTGTAGGTCGCCTCATGCACCAGGACATCCGCGCCGGTCGCAACGTCGGCCAACAGCTCGGGCGTGTCGTTGTCGCCGCAGACGATGATGCGCTGTGCCGGTCGCGAGGGACGCAGGTAGTCCTGGGCCTGAAGCAGGCGGCCGTCATACTCGACCGAGCGCCCGCGTGCCAGTTCGCCCCAAAGTGGCCCTCGCGCAACGCCATCGGCCTCCAGGCGCTGAACGTCCAGGCGCGGATCGGGGTTGATCTCGGTGAATACATAGCCGTGACAAGGCACGCGATGGGATAACCGCACCGTCTCGACCTGCACATGGCCATTGCGCCAGCCCTCGAGGCGTTCCACTGCATGCAGGCGCAGTTCGAACGGCAGGTACGATGCGCTGACGGCCAGGCTCAGGCGCAACCAATCATGCAGCGCAGCCGGAAGGACCAGCTCCAGCGGCTCAGTCCGCCCACTGATGCCGGCGCTGGCCAGTAAACCGGGCAGGCCGAAGCAGTGGTCGCCATGCACGTGGGTAATGAAGACCCCGCGCAGCTCGCGCATCGACAACGAGCTGCGCAGGAGTTGATGCTGGGTAGCCTCGCCGCAATCGACCAGGTACCAGCGCTTGCCGGACGACTCGATGACGGCGGTGCCGCTGACGTTGCGGGCCCTGGTGGGCATCCCGGCCGAGGTGCCGAGAAACTGCAGGTCCATGGTAGGTCCTCTGCCTGGTGACATTCAAAAGCATGGGCGTATCGCATGGACCGCCCTCGGGAACGAAGCCGTCCATGCCTACGCCATGCGTCTGCAGGCTTTGACAACCAGAGCCGGGCATTGGCTCTATGCGTAACGCCAACGCTTAACGATGACCTCCGCGCCGACCATGTGGGTCGCCTCGGTCATGGCGTGAATCGTGGCCCCGGTCATGTCCACGGGCGTAATGGCCATGGGGCGCGGGTGGGCGTACCGGAACGTAGGCCACCGGTTGATACCGCGGCTGAAAGCGCGGCGGCGCATAGCCACGGTCACGGGAGTGGTGGGGTTGGTCGTTTCCCGAGTTACTGATCAGCGTGACCAGCACGGCGCCCACGGCGGCACCGGCAAGGGCGGGTACGATCACATCGCCCTCGCTGGCCGATGCGGCGCCCGCGGTCAGCAGGGCACCGGTCAGGATCAGGGCTTGGGTCATCTTCGAAATCATCGGAATCTCCTCTGGCGCTGTATGCAGGTTCGCCATGAAGCTATGAAACACCGGATTGGTGTCAGCGCAGGTCCAGATTCGGTAAAGGTTGGGTAAAGCGCGCAGGGTACGGAAGGTGCCCTGTGCTCGGCAGGCGATGAGGTGCACTTGCAGTAAGATGATTCTCGAAATACTGTATGTATATTCAGTATCGAGGCCGCGCCATGCAACTCATCGCCAAGCTCGGCATCCTCGCCGATGCCGCCAAATACGACGCGTCGTGCGCCAGCAGCGGCGCACCCAAGCGCAGCTCGCGCGGCCGTGACGGGCTTGGTGCCACCAATGGCATGGGCATCTGCCACAGCTACACCCCCGACGGGCGCTGCGTGTCCTTGCTCAAGGTGCTGCTGACCAACTTCTGCCTGTACGACTGCCAGTATTGCGTCAATCGCCGCTCCAGCAATGTGCCGCGGGCGCGGTTCACGCCTGAGGAGGTAGTGCGTCTGACGCTGGACTTCTACCGGCGCAACTGCATCAGCGGGCTGTTCCTGAGTTCGGGCATCATCCGCTCGGCCGACTACACCATGGAGCAACTGGTGCAGGTCGCACGCTTGCTGCGCGAGGAACACAACTTTCGCGGCTACATCCACCTCAAGACCATTCCCGATGCCGACCCGCTGCTGATCGAGGAGGCCGGGCGCCTGGCCGATCGACTGAGCGTGAACATCGAACTGCCCACCGAGGAGGGGCTCCAGCGCCTGGCGCCGGAGAAGCAGGTGCGCACCATCCGCCTGGCCATGGGTACCATCCATCGCGGCCAGCAGGCGGTGGCCGGTGAAGCGCGCGCGCCGCGCTTCACCCCGGCGGGGCAGAGCACGCAGATGATCGTCGGCGCCGACGCCACGGACGATCGCACCATCCTGCGCAACGCCGAATCGCTGTATCAAGGCTTTGCCCTCAAACGCGTCTACTACTCCGCGTTCAGCCCGATCCCCGATAGCCCCAGCAGCGTGCCACTGGCAGCGCCACCGCTGTTGCGCGAGCACCGGTTATACCAAGCCGACTTTCTCATGCGCGGTTACGGCTACACCGCCGGCGAGTTGTTGACCGAGTCGAGCAACCTGGCTTTGGATATCGACCCCAAGCTGGCCTGGGCGCTGGCGAACCGCGAGGTCTTCCCGCTGGACCTGAACCGCGCCGAGCCGGCCTTGCTGGCACGCATTCCGGGGATCGGCCTGCGCAGCGTGCAACGCCTGGTGGCCCTGCGTCGCGAGCGGCGGATCCGCTACGACGACCTGGTGCAGCTGCGCTGCGTACTGGACAAGGCGCGGCCCTTCATCGTCACCAGCGACTACCGTCCGCCCCAGGGGGAAGTGCGCAGCAGCCTGCTACGGGCGCGTCTGCGCGAGCCGCAGGCCCCGGTGCAGATGGGGCTCTGGGGATGATCGCGCTGGACTGCGACGACCAGTTCGCCACCTGGCGCGAACAGGCTAGGGTACTGCTCGGCCACGGTATCGATCCTGCCGAGGTGACGTGGACGCAAGGCCCGATGGACGATCTGCTGGCCGTGCCGGCGCCGCTACCGGCAGGCCCCGGGCCGTTTCGCGCGCGCGTACCGGCGGTCTTGCTGGCCCAGCTCGAACAGGCCGCGCGCTATTGCGGCGAGCAGCGCTGGAGCCTGTTGTACGAAGTGCTCTGGCGGGTAGCCCACGGCGACCGTACCGCCATGCTGGCCGGTGATCGTCTGGGCAGCGAACTGCAGCGGCGGATCAAGCAGGTCAGCCGCGAAGCGCATCACCTGCATGCTTTCCTGCGTTTCGTGCCTTTGCCTGCGCCGCTCGCTGAGCAACTCCAGCTCGACCTGGTGGCCTTCCACGAACCCGCTCACGACATCCTCGAAAGCGCCAGCGGCCACTTCGCCGAACGGCTGGGCCGGCAACGCTGGTTGATCGCCACCTCGCGCGACGGCATTCGCTACGATGGCCAGACGCTGGACTACCGACACACCTGTCCGGAGCAGTGGCGGCAATGGGCCCAGCATGCTGATGACCCTGGCGCCGAACTGTGGCGCACCTACTACCGGCACACCTTCAACCCGGCTCGGCTCAACCCTGACGCCCTGCGCCAGCATATGCCTGGGCGCTTCTGGCGGCACTTGCCAGAGGGCGAGCTGATCCCCCGGCTGGTCGGGCTGGCGCGCCAGGGCAAGCAGCGCGATGGGCAAGCGCAGGAGGTGCGCGCGCAGGGGGGCAAACGAATCAACAAAGGCCCGCAGCAAGGCCGAGGCCATTGAACCTCCTGTCGTGTTTTCGGCACTCTGCGACTGAATGGCTGGTCACTTTCATGGCAAACCAAAAGAGGTGGTGCACCATGAACCGATTCACAGGTGGTTGCTTTTGCGGGAATCTGCGCATCGTAGCGTCTGGGCGCCCTTACCGGGTGGGCGTCTGTCACTGTCTGGACTGCCGCAAGCACCAGGGCGCGCTGTTCAATGCGTGCGCGATATTCCCCGAGGGCGCCGTCAGCATCGAGGGTGAAACGCGAGAGTACGCAGGACGCTACTTCTGTCCTCGTTGCGGCTCGCCGGTATTCGCACGGTCCGCAGACGAGGTCGAGGTGAACCTTGGCTCGCTCGACGCGCCGGACCAGCTGACGCCGACCTACGAGTGCTGGAATGTCCGGCGCGAGGCCTGGCTGCCGGCCTTTGAGCTGGCAGGTCATTACGCGCACGATCGCGAGGGCAAGGGGCGCGCCGAGGAGTAGGACGGCTCACGTTAGCCGCGCAGTCTGAACCAAGCCAGTGTGCGCAAAAAGTTGCGCTGCTCGCGCTAGAAAATCCCGTCAATAAATCACTGCAGCCTTTGCGCTGCGCCGCCTGCAGCCGAGTGCGCAACAACCTGCGCAGCACTGCGCAACGTGTTGCGCACTTTATCAGCATCGTTGCTGGCAAAGCCTGTTCAGAGCGACCAGCCACCACCTTAACGCCTTGAAATCATGTGCCTTTTAAGCCTCTGGTATGGCTCTTGTATAGAGCTCAGCAGCGGAGCTTGAACCTCGGCCTTCCGCCAGGCCGTCCACCCCTGGAAGCGACATGGCAAACGACACTGCCCCCGACACCCCGCCCAAGGCCGCTGCGGCGGCCTCCTGCATCCTGGAACTCCCCTCGATCCCACTGGCGCCGGACGTCCCGCGCGAGTGGCTGGGCGACCGCCCCATGAGCTGCTCGACCGTCTTCGCCAACATTCTTTATTCCACCGAGCAGCAGGAATTCTGGCTGCTGCACAAGCGCACCGCGGCGCGGGTC
>Ga0160433_100316_pt1 | contig 30725 bp, 29 predicted proteins | sample HID1972K_E0MG_FD_108235 | JGI IMG/M metagenome (GOLD analysis project Ga0160433, IMG submission 108235) | Enriched pill bug-associated microbial communities from UW Madison campus, WI, USA - HID1972K_E0 MG | ecosystem: Host-associated > Arthropoda: Insects > Digestive system > Unclassified ...
GACAGGATCAGATCGTCGATCTGCAGGCCGCAGCGCTGCACGCACTTGCTGATGTTGGCGGCGGCCGACTGCGCGCACACCACCAGGTGCGCGTGCACCTCCAGGCGCACGCCGGTCATGCCGACCGGGTTGCGGATGCCTTCCTGCGAGTCGTCCAGCACGTATTCGCGCGGGATCGCGTGGAGGATCTTCTGGTCGGCCGGGATCGCCACCGCCTTGGCGGCGTCCAGCACGCGGTCCAGGTCGCCCCAGGTCACTTCGCCATCGCGGATCGGCACGATGCCCGGCGAGTTCTTGCACTGCACGTGGTTGCCGGAAATCGAGGCGTACACCGAGCGGATCTCGCAGCCGGCCATCAGCTCGGCTTCCTCCACCGCACGCTGGATCGACTGCACGGTGGATTCGATGTCCACCACCACGCCGCGCTTTAGGCCGCGCGATTCGTGCGAGCCGATGCCGATCACCTCGATCGGGTTGCCCGGCGAGTACTCGCCCACCAGCGCGACCACCTTGGAGGTGCCGATGTCCAGGCCGACGATCAGTGATTTGTCACCCTTGCGATTCATGTCCTTTCCTGCGTCCTTCTTGCCGGATTGCCCGGCGCATCGGCCGGCTGTTCACCCCAGCTGAGGGTGAAGCCATTGGTGTATCGGAGGTCGGCGCGTTCGATCGGCGCGGCCTGGCTGGCGAGCTGTGGCAGTACCCGCACGTAGCGCTGCAGGCGCGAGCGCGCATCGTCGCGGCCGACCACTACTTCGGTACCGTTGCTGAGCTGCAGCGACCAGCTGCCGCGCGCATCCATCGTCAGCCGCGAAACGTCCAGGCCCGAGGGCGCGAACAGCGCGCGTGCATCGTTGTACAGCGACACCACTTCGGCGGTCTGGCTGTCCGGGCCATCCAGCTCCGGAAGCTGCAGTTCGGCCAGCTTCTTCGGCATCGGAAACAGCTTGCCCTGCTCGGAAAGCAGGCGATCTTCGCCCCAGCGGGCGAACGGCTTGTGTTCCACCAGGGTCACTTCCAGCACGTCCGGCCACTGCTTGCGCACACGCGCACTTTCCACCCACGGCAGCCGTTCGATGCTGTCCTGCGCATCCTGCAGCTTCACCGCGAAGAAGCCGGCGTGCGCATACGGCAGCAGCACCTGCTGCAGCTGCTCGGCCGGAACCCGCTTGAACTCTCCATGCACGCGCAGCTTCGCCAGGGGCCAGCGCTCGGCGCCGACCCAGCCGTTGAGCACGGCGACCACCGGCAGTGCCACCACCGACAGCGCCAACAGCCAGACGAAGATGCGCAGCACCGCGTTCATGCGTGATCGGGCTCCCGTGAAGCCTGGCCAAGGGTCTGTTCCAGCACGCGCCACACCAGTTCCTCGAAACCGATGCCCGCCTGCGCCGCCGCCTTGGGCACCAGCGAATGGCTGGTCATGCCCGGCGCGGTGTTCACTTCCAGCAGGAAGAAACCGCCGCTGGCGCGGTCGCGCATCACATCCACGCGGCCCCAGCCACGGCAGCCGGCGGCGCGGAACGCAGCCAGCGCGATGCGGCGGATCTCGACCTCGTCCTCGCCGTCCAGGCCCGGGCACAGGTACTGGGTGTCATCGGCCAGGTACTTGGCGTCGTAGTCGTACCATTCGCCCCTGGGCACGATGCGGATCGACGGCAGCGCGATGTCGCCGAGGATGGCGACGGTGAGTTCGTCGCCGACCACCATCTGCTCCATCAGCAGCTGGCCGTCGTAACGCTGGGCCAGCGCCACCGCGGCGTCGAGGCCGGCTTCGTCGAACACGCGGCTGATGCCGACGCTGGAGCCTTCATTGGCCGGCTTGACCACCACCGGCAGACCGATTCCGGTTGCCAGCGCATGGATGTCTGCCGCGGTCACCTTGCGGTACTGCGGCGTCGGCAGGCCCAGCGACAGCCACACCTGCTTGGTGCGGATCTTGTCCATGCTCAGTGCCGAGCCGAGCACGTCCGAGCCGGTGTACGGCACGCCGAACGCCTCCATCAGGCCCTGCACGATGCCGTCCTCGCCACCACCGTTGTGGCCGTGCAGGATGTTGAAGACACGGTCGACGCGCTTGTCGACCAGCGCCCGTGCCAGTGCCGGGATGCCGTCGATGGCGATCGCATCAACGCCGCGCGCACGCAAGGCCTCGATCACGTTGCGACCCGAATCCAGCGATACCTCGCGCTCGCTGGACGTGCCACCGAGCAGCACGCCGACACGGCCGAATGCCGCCGGGTCGGTGCAGCGCAGCGCGGGGAAGGTGAAGCCACTCATGCCGCGTCCCCCGCCTGGAAACCTTCGGTGGCGATCTGCTGGGCCACCGCGCCGATGTCGCCCGCGCCCATCATCAGCAGCAGGTCGCCGTCCTGCAGCACGTCGGGCAGCATCCCGGCCAGCTGATTGGCCTTGCCCACCACCACCGGCTCGCTGCGGCCGCGCGCGCGGATGGCGCGCGCCAATGCATGCGAATCGGCGCCGGCGATCGGTTCCTCGCCGGCCGGATAGACTTCGCTCAGCACCAGTGCATCGACGCTGGACAGCACCGCGGCGAAGCGATCGAACTGATCACGGGTACGGCTGTAGCGATGCGGCTGGAAGGCGACCACCAGGCGCTTGTCGGCCCAGCCACCGCGGGCCGCGGCGAACACCGCCTCCAGCTCGCTGGGGTGGTGGCCGTAGTCGTCGATGAGGCGCACCCTGGCGCCACTGGCGGTGGTGACCTCGCCCAGATCGTTGAAGCGACGGCCGACACCGGCGAAGCCTTCCAGCGCGCGTGCGATCGCATCGGGGGCGACGCCCAGCTGCCAGCCCACCGCGGCGGCGGCAAGCGCATTGAGTACGTTGTGCGTGCCGGGCAGCGCCAGCACCACGTCCTGGCTGGTGCCCTGCGGCAGGCGCAGCGTGAAGCGCATCCGCGACCCTTCCTGGACCACGTTCTCCGCGCGCACGTCGGCATGGTCGCTGAGCCCATAGCTCATCACGTGGCGCGGGGTCTTCGCCGCCAGCGCGGCCACTTCCGGATCGTCGATGCACAGCACCGCCAGTCCGTAGAACGGCAGGCGCTGCAGGAACTCGGCGAACGCCGCCTGCACCCGGGCGAAATCGTTGCCGTAGTTCTCCAGGTGGTCGGCGTCGATGTTGGTGATGACCGACATCAGCGGGTTCAGGCGCAGGAAGCTGCCATCGCTCTCGTCGGCCTCGGCCACCAGCCACTGCCCGCCGCCAAGCTTGGCGTTGGCGCCGGCGGCCAGCAGCTGCCCGCCGATCACGAACGTCGGATCCAGGCCACCCTCGCTGAGCACCGCGGCGGTCAGGCTGGTGGTGGTGGTCTTGCCATGCGTGCCAGCCACCGCGATACCGCGGCGGAAGCGCATCAGCTCGGCCAGCATCGCCGCGCGCGGCATGACCGGGATGCGCTGGCTGCGTGCCTCCATCAGTTCCGGGTTGTCGTCGCGGATCGCGCTGGACACCACCACGCAGTCGGTACCGAGCACGTTGGCGGCGGAGTGGCCGCGCATGATGCGCGCACCCAGCCCCGCCAGGCGACGGGTGGCCGTGTTGTCGGCGTTGTCCGAACCGGACACTTCATAGCCCAGGGTCAGCATCACTTCGGCGATGCCACTCATGCCGGTGCCGCCGATGCCGACGAAATGCACGCGCGGGAACGCGCGCACCAGGTCGTTGGTGTCGTGCAGGCGGCGGATCATGCGCGACCCCGCGTGGTGCTGGCGCGGCGGCACGGGACATTCTTCATACAGCTTCCTCGAGGATGATGTCGGCGATGCGCTCGGCGGCATCGGCCCTGGCCAGCGCACGCGCGGCCTGTGCCATCTGCATGCGGCGGGCGGGATCGGCGGTCAGTTCGCGCAGCAGCTGTTCGATGCCGGCGGCGAGCGCGTCATCCTGGCGCAGCAGCACCGCGGCGCCACGTTCGACCAGGTATTCGGCATTACGGGTCTGGTGGTCGTCCACCGCGGCCGGGAACGGCACCAGCACGCTGCCGACACCTGCCGCACATACCTCGGCGAGGGTGGATGCGCCGGCACGGCACACCACCACGTCAGCCCATGCGAAGGCCTCGGCCATGTCGGCGATGAACGGGGTGACCTCGGCCTGCACGCCAGCATCGACATAGGCCTGCAGCGCTTCGGCGTGCATCTTCTCGCCGCTCTGGTGGCGGACCTGTACGGGCAGCCCGCCGCCGAGCGAGGCGATTGCCCTGGGTACCGCGGCATTCAGCGCGCGCGCGCCCTGGCTGCCGCCGACCACCAGCACGCGCAATGCACCGCTGCGCGCGGCGAAGCGCTGTTCGGGCGGTGCGATGGCCGCGATCCCGGCACGCACCGGATTGCCGACCGCCTCTTCGCGGCGGGCGAAACTGCCGGGGAAGCCGGTCAGCACGCGCTGCGCGAAACGCGAGAGCAGGCGATTGGTCAGGCCCGGGGCGCGGTTCTGTTCGTGCACCAGCAACGGCAGGCCATGCAGGCGCGCAGCCAGCCCTCCCGGCCCGGAGGCATAGCCACCGAAAGCGATCACCGCGCGCGGATTGCGGTCGCGCAGCAGGAAGCCGGCCTGGCGAATCGCGCGCAGCACCCGCCATGGTGCGCCCAGCAGCGCCAGCTTGCCCTTGCCGCGCAGGCCAGCGATGTCGAGGGTGTCGATCGGCAGGTCATGCTGCGGCACCAGCCGCGTTTCCATCTGTCCGGCCGCGCCCAGCCATGTCACCGGCACGCCGCGCTCGCGCAGCACCCTGGCCACGGCCAGCCCCGGGAAGATGTGGCCGCCGGTGCCGCCGGCGAGGATCATCACCGGACGGGCTGCATCATCCTGTGCGCGCACGTTCATGAGAGCCTCCCGAAGGTCGGCTCGACACGCGTCTGCAGGCGGCTGGTACCCCGCGTGGTGGTGGCAGCCGGGCGGGTCGGCGATGCGGCGGTCGCACTGCCGGCGTTGGCTACGCGCGAAGGCACCGCACTGGCGGCCGCGCGCGGTTCCGGCGCGCCATCGGCCGCCTCGGCTTCTTCGTCGAAGCCGCTGATGCGCACGGCCTGGCGCCGTTCGGCGCGATCCAGTTCATACGACACGCGCAGCAGCAGGCCCATCGCCACGCAGGTCATCAGCACGCTGGAGCCACCGGAGGAGATCAGCGGCAGGGTCAGGCCCTTGGTCGGCAGGATGCCCAGGTTGACCCCGATCGACACGAAGCTCTGCATGCTGATCCACAGCCCGATGCCGAAGGCGATGTAACCGGAGAAATGGCGCTTCATCTCCACGCAGCGCATGCCAAGCCAGAAGGTCCGGCCGACCAGCAGTGCGTAAAGCGCGACGACCAGGCAGGTGCCGAGGAAACCAAGCTCTTCGGCGGTGACCGAGAAGATGAAATCGGTATGCGCTTCGGGCAGGTAATACAGTTTCTGTACCGAATTGCCCAGGCCGACGCCGGTCCATTCGCCGCGGCCCACCGCCATCAGCGCGTTGGACAGCTGGTAACCGTCGCCCTGCTGGTCGGCCCACGGATCCAGGAAAGAGGTGATTCGGCGCATGCGGTACGGTTCGATGATCGCCAGCGCGCTCATGCCGACCATGCCCAGGATCACCGGCATCGACATGCGCGGCATGTTCACCCCGCCCAGCACCAGCATGCCGGCGGTGATCGCCAGCAGCAGCGTGGACGAACCGAAGTCCGGCTGCAGCAGCAGCAGGATCACCAGCGCGCCGGCCACGCCGAGCGGCTTGAGCATCGCCGGCCAGGTGGCATTGACCTCGTCGCGGAAGCGCACCAGGTAGCTGGACAGCCACACGATGTAGAGCACCTTCACCGCTTCCACGGTCTGGAACTTGGAGATGCCCAGGTTGATCCAGCGCCGCGCGCCGTTGACCGTGCTGCCCAGGCCCGGGATGAACACCGCCACCAGCAGCAGGAAGCAGCCCAGCAGCAGCAGCTGGTTGTACTGCTCGATGGTCTTCAGCTCGGTGCGCATGGCGATCACCGCCAGCACCACGCCCACCGCCAGGAACACCAGGTGGCGGTTGAGGTAGTAGAACGGGCTGCTCATCAATGCGATCGAGCTCGACGCCACCATCACCACGCCCAGTCCGGTCAGCGCGATGATCGCGCCGAGCAGCCACTTGTCGAAGCGGCCTCCGATGGCTTCAAGGCGTGTTGCCTGGCGGGACAGGTCGTTCATCAGCGCACCTTCAACGTGGCCAGGCCGACCAGCACGAGCACCACCGAGATGATCCAGAAGCGCACGATCACGCGCGGCTCCGGCCAGCCCTTCAGCTCGAAGTGGTGGTGGATGGGGGCCATCCGGAACACGCGCTTGCCGGTCAGCTTGAACGAGGCGACCTGGATCATCACCGACAGCGTCTCGACCACGAACACGCCGCCCATGACCACCAGCACCAGTTCCTGGCGGACGATCACCGCGATGGTGCCCAGAACCGCGCCCAGCGCCAGCGCGCCGATGTCGCCCATGAACACCATCGCCGGATAGGTGTTGAACCACAGGAAGCCGAGCCCGGCGCCGGCGATCGCCGCGCAGATGATCACCAGCTCGCCGGCGCCCGGGATCTGCGGGATCTGCAGGTAGTTGGAAAACACCACGTTGCCCGATGCGTAGGCGAACACGCCCAGCGCGCATGCCACCAGCACGGTCGGCATGATCGCCAGGCCATCCAGGCCGTCGGTCAGGTTCACCGCATTGGAGAAGCCGACGATCCAGAAGTAGGCGATGGCCACGAAGCTGATGCCGGCCAACGGCAGCGCGATCGACTTGAACATCGGGATGTAGAACGTCAGCGCCGAGGGCACGTCGGCGGTGAAGTACAGGAACAGGCCGGCGGCGAGGCCGAAGATCGACTGCAGCAGGTACTTCCAGCGCGACTTCAGCCCGTTCGGATCGCGACGCACGATCTTGATCCAGTCGTCATACCAGCCGATGGCGCCGAAGCACAGCATCACCGCCAGCACCAGCCACACATAACGGTTGCCGAGGTCGGCCCACATCAGCACCGCAAGGGTGACGGTGAGCAGGATCAGCGAGCCGCCCATGGTCGGCGTACCGGCCTTGGAGAAATGGGTCTGCGGACCATCCTTGCGGATCGGCTGGCCGCCCTTGAACTGCGCCAGCCGGCGGATCACCGCCGGGCCCATCCACAACGACAGGAACAGCGACGTCAACGCAGCCAGAATGGCGCGGAACGTCTGGTAGTTGAACAGCCCGAACGAGCTCTCCAGCTGCTGCAACCATCGAGCCAGTTCATACAACATGGGGGGCTTCCTCTCCTTGCGCCAGCAGCGCCTTGACGATCGTGTCCATGGCGCTGCCACGGGAACCCTTGACCAGGCAGCGCACGCCGGCATGCAGGTGCTCCTGCAGGGCCTGCGCCAGCGCGTCATGGGTCGTGAAGTGATGGCCGCCTTCGCCGAAGGCAGCCGATGCGGCTGCGCTCAGCGGGCCCAGCGAATACAGCCGCCTGACACCGGCCTGGCGTGCGCGCAGGCCAGCCTGCGCGTGCAGCGTCGCGGCATCCGGACCCAGCTCGCGCATGTCGCCCAGCACCAGCCAGCCTTCCTGCCCGCTGCCGGCCAGCGCACCGATGGCCGCATCCAGCGAGCCCGGATTGGCGTTGTAACTGTCGTCCACCAGCACCGCCCCGTTATGCAGGCGATGGGCGATCTGCCGTCCCGGCACCGGTTCGGCCACCGCCAGCGCCGCGACGATGTGCGCCAGCGGAATACCCGCGGCCAGTGCGAGCGCGGTCGCTGCCAGCGCATTGCCGACGTTGTGCCGGCCCGGCAACGGCAGCGTCACCGCCGCATCGCCCACCGGCGTATGCAGGGTGAAATGACTGCCCGAGGCATCGAAACCGAGCCCGGATGCGGATACCGCCGCGCTGTGCTCCAGGCCGAAACGCAGCACGCCGCAGCGTGCGGGGGTGCCGATGAAATGCTGTTCGAACCACGGCGCGAAGGCGTCGTCGGCGTTGATCACCGCCACGCCATCGGCGGGCAGCGCGGCATAGATCGCGCCCTTGGTGGTGGCCACGCCCTGCAGGCTGCCCATGCGCTCCAGATGCGCGGCGGCGACGTTGTTCACCAGCGACCAGCGCGGACGCACGATGTCGGTCAGGTAGGCGATGTCGCCCGGCTTGCCGGCACCCATTTCATAGATCGCGAAATCAGCGTCGTCCGGCGCTTCGATGACCGCCAGCGGCAGGCCGATCTCATTGTTGCGGTTGCCCGGGTTGGCATGCACCAGCTTGTGCGCCGCACGCGCATGCTGCTGCAGGATGCCCAGCAGCAGCGCCTTGACGCTGGTCTTGCCGTTGCTGCCGGTGATCGCGAACACACCCGTGGCGCGGTCGCGCTGCATGCCGGCGGCGATGCGCGCCAGCGCCAGCGCGCTGTCGGCGACCAGCACCTGCGGCAGGTCCAGCGGCAGAAGGCGCTCGACCAGCAGTGCACTGGCGCCGCGCGCCTGCGCATCGGCGCCGAAATCATGGCCGTCGAAACGCTCGCCACGCAGCGCGATATACAGGCTGCCGGCCGCCATCTGCCGGGTATCGTTGCTGATCGCATCGATGGCTACGTCGTCGCCATGGATCTCGCCACCGGCCCAGTGCGCGATCAGTGAGAGCAGCGTGCGCCTCATGTACGCACCTCCGCGCCCATCCGTGCCAGCGCCGCGGCGGCCACCTGGCTGTCATCGAACGGATGGCGCACGCCCTGGATTTCCTGGTAGGGCTCATGACCCTTGCCGGCTACCAGCACGATATCGCCTTCGCCCGCCGCACCGATCGCGGCAGCGATGGCCTGCGCGCGGTCGCGCTGCACCACCACCGCCGAAGGATCGGCAAAGCCCTCCATGATGCCGGCGACGATGCGGTCGCCGTCCTCGCCACGCGGGTTGTCGTCGGTGACGATCACGCGGTCGGCCAGGCGCTCGGCGATGGCGGCCATCTGCGGCCGCTTGCCGGCATCGCGTTCGCCGCCGCAGCCGAACACGCAGGCCAGCGTCCCGGCAACATGCCCGCGCAGGCTCGACAGCGCCTGCTCGAGCGCATCCGGGGTATGCGCGTAATCGACCACGACGGTCGGCTGGCCATGCTCGCCACCGAGGCGGTTCATGCGCCCGTGGATCGGCTGCAGCCGGCCCAGCACATCGGCGATGGTCGCCAGCGGATGGCCCAGGGCATGCAGGGTACCGGCGACCACCAGCAGGTTGTCGACGTTGAAGCGGCCCAGCAGCGGCGAACGCACCATGGCGCTGGCGCCGCCGAGCTGCAGGGTGAAGGCGATGCCGCGGCCATCCAGCTGCACATCGCTGGCGCGCACCGTTGCCTGTGCCGCGCCACGCGAACTGATGCCGATCGCCCGCTGCCCGGCCGGCAGGCGCGCATGCAGCTCGCGGCCGAATGCATCATCGAGGTTCACCACCGAAGCGCGCAGCCCCTGGCCGTGGAACAGGCGTTCCTTGGCCGCGCCGTAGCCGGCCATGTCACCGTGGTAATCCAGATGGTCGCGGGTGAGGTTGGTGAACACCGCCACGTCGAAGTGCACTGCATCCACGCGGCCCTGGTCGAGCGCGTGCGAACTCACTTCCATCGCCACCGCCTGTGCGCCCTGGTCGCGCAGGTCGGCCAGCAGCGCATGCATCTGCAGCACCAGCGGCGTGGTGAAGCCGGTTGGCCGCACGTCGCCATGCAGGCCCGCACCCAGCGTGCCGATGCTTCCGCTGCGGATGCCAAGCAGGTGCCAGGCCTGGGCCAGCAGCTGCACGGTCGAGGTCTTGCCGTTGGTGCCGGTGACACCCACCATCGTCATCGCGCGCGAGGGTGCGCCGTGGAACTGGTCGGCCATCGCGCCCATGCGCGAACGCAGGCCCGGCACCGCGATGGCATCGGACGGCGCCGGCAGCGCCTCGGGTGCCGGCGGCTCGAACAGGATCGCCGCCGCACCGGCCGCACGCGCCTGCGCGGTGAAGCCCAGCCCGTGCGCGCCGAAGCCGGCGATCGCCACGAAAGCATCGCCCGGACGCACCGTGCGGCTGTCCATCACCAGGCCGGTCAACTGGACGTCGCGCCCGCCCAGGTCGATATCCGGCAGCAGCTGCGACAGCGCCATCGAACGGCTCATTGCCGGCCTCCCGTCGGCGCAGGTTGCGGCGGCATCGGCACCTGCGCGCTCGGCAGCGCGGCATCGAATTCGGCCGCGGCATCGGGGGGCAGCACCGCATCGGCCGGCGGCATCGGCAGCACCGACGCGGCGTGGCCGGTCTTGCCGGACTGCTGCGCGACCAGCCACGACTGGATGTCGTCCGGCGGCACGTCCATCAGCCGCAGCGCCCCATCCATCACGTTGTGGAATACCGGCGCCGACACCAGGCCGCCGTAATACTTGCCGCCCTGTGGGTCGTTGATGACGATCACCGTGGCGAAGCGCGGGTTGCTGGCCGGCACCACGCCGGCGAACAGCGCGTTGTAATGCCCGCGCTCGTAGCCACCGGGACCCGCCTTGCGCGCGGTGCCGGTCTTGCCGGCCACGTGATAGCCCAGCACCGCCGCCTGCTTGGCACCGCCCTGGGTGACCACGGTTTCCATCATCGCCACCACGTCCCTGGCGATCTGCGGATCGATCACCTGGCGGGCTTCATTGTGCTGGCCCTTGACGAAGGTCGGCGGGATCAGCTTGCCGCCGTTGCCGAGCGCCGCATACGCGGTGGCGATCTGCAGCGGCGTCACCGACAGGCCGTAGCCGTAGGACATGGTGGTCTTGGAGGGGCCGCTCCAGCGCGCCGGGCTCGGCAGCACACCGCCGGACTCGCCGGGGAAACCACTGCCCGGGCGGCTGCCGTAGCCGAACTTGTGTATCGAATCGTAGAACACCTGGTCCGGCAGCCTGGCCGCGATCTTCGCCGCGCCGATGTTGGAACTGCGGGTGATCACCCCGGTCACGTTGAGTACGCCGTTGTTCCGCGGCACGTCCTTGATGGTGTAGCGTCCCAGCGCCATGTACCCCGGGTTGGTGTCGACGATGGTGTCCTTGGTGACCACCCCGGCCTGCAGCGCCGAGGCGATGGTCAGCGGCTTCATGGTCGAGCCCGGCTCCACCAGGTCGGTAACCGCGCGGTTGCGGCGGGTATCGGGAATCGCGCCCTGCAGCGAGTTCGGGTTGTAGGTCGGCAGGTTGACCATGGCCAGGATCTCGCCGGTGGCCACGTCCATGATCACCATCGAGCCGCCGGCGGCCTTGTTCTCCACCAGCGCGTTGCGCAGTTCCTTGTAGGCCAGGAACTGGATGCGGCGGTCGATGCTCAGGGTCAGGTCCTTGCCCGGCGTGGCGGCGCGCAGCAGATCGCTTTCCACCGTTTCGCCCTTGCGGTTGCGGATCACCCGCTTGGCGCCGGCTTCGCCGCGCAGCCATTCGTCGAAGGCCAGCTCCAGCCCCTCCTGGCCGCGGTCGTCGATGTTGGTGAAGCCCAGCACGTGCGCCATCGCTTCGCCCTGCGGATAGAAGCGGCGGAACTCACGCTGTGCGGCCACGCCGGGAATCTTCAGCGCGACGATCTTCTCCGCGTCGTCCGGGTTGATGCGGCGGCGCAGGTACATGAACTCCTTGTCCGCCTTCTGCGTCAGGCGGCTGCCGAGGTCGTCCACCGACAACCCGAGCGCATTGGCCAGCTCCGGGATGCGGTCCGGCGTGCGCAGCAGTTCCTGCGGATTGACCCAGATCGAGGCGACCGGCGTCGACACCGCCACCGGCTCGCCGTTGCGGTCGGTGATCATGCCACGCGAGGTCTTGATCGGCAGCTCGCGCAGGTAACGCGCCTCGCCCTGGCGCTGGTAGAAATCGCTGTTGACCAGCTGCACGTACGCCGCTCGGCCGACCAGCGACACCGAGCACAGGCCGAGCGCAAGCGCCACCCAGCGCAGCCGCTGGCGCAGGTTGAAGGCGTTGCGGGGGCGGTTGCGGCCGGTCCTGCTCATGGGCGCACCACCACCACGTCGGCGGCTTCGGGGAACTTCATGCCCAGCTTCTCGCGCGCCACGCGATCCACGCGGTTGGCTTCGGCCAGCGTGGCCTGCTCCAGCTGCAGCCGGCCGAATTCGATGTTGAGCTCATCGCGCACCCGCTCGGCGCGGGCCAGCTCGATGAAGGTCTGGCGATGGCGGTGGCGCACGAACACCACGCCGATCGCCGAGGCGACGGTGCAGGCCAGCAGCACGACCAGGATCAACCGGCTCATCCGGCGACCTCGCGCTTCTGCGCCACGCGCAGCACCGCGCTGCGGGCGCGCGGGTTGGTGGCCAGTTCGTCTTCGCTCGCCTTGGTCGCACCGCCCACCAGATCCAGGGTCGGCACGAATGCCTGCTGCTCGGGCAGGCGGCGATTGCTCGGCGGCGCCTTGGCCAGCCGGTTCATGAACTGCTTGACGATACGGTCTTCCAGCGAATGGAAGCTGATCACCGCCAGCCGGCCGCCCGGCTTGAGGCGCTGCACCGCTGCATCGAGCCCGGCCTCCAGGTCGGCCAGCTCGCGGTTGATGTGGATGCGGATCGCCTGGAAGCTGCGCGTGGCCGGGTGGATCTTGTCCTTGCCGCGCGGCATCACCGAAGCGATCACCTCGGCCAGCTCGGCGGTGCGGGTGAACGGCTGCTTCTGCCGGCGCGCCACGATGGCCCGGGCGATGCGGCGGCTCTGGCGCTCTTCGCCATAGGTCCACAGCACGTCGGCGATCTCGGTATCGTCGGCGCGCGCCAGCCACTGCGCCGCGCTCTCGCCGCTGTCCGGGTCCATGCGCATGTCCAGCGGACCGTCCTTGCCGAAGCTGAAACCACGCTCGGCCACGTCCAGCTGCGGCGAGGAAACGCCAAGATCGAACAGGATGCCATCCAGCCCGCCCGCGGTTTCAGGCCACTGCAGCAGCTGGGCGAAGCTGCCACGGAAGATCGACACGCGCGGGTCCGGCGCGAAATCGCGCTCGGCGACGGCGATGGCTTCCGGATCCTTGTCCATGACCAGCAGGCGCCCCTCGTCGCCGAGCTGCTCCAGCACGCCGCGGGCATGCCCGCCCCGGCCGAACGTGCCATCCAGGTAACGTCCGTTTTCGATCACCCTCAGGCCTTCCAGGACCTGGGTGTACAGGACCGGCAGATGCACCGCCGGCGACTGCGACACCGGGAGGTGACCGGCCTGCGCTTCACCGCGCACCCGGGCACCCCGGCTCACAATTTCAGGTCGAGCAACCCATCGCCCAGATCCTCGTCAGACAATGTCTGCTGGATCAGCGCGCGATGTGCCTGCTCGCTCCAAAGTTCGAATTTGTCACCCATGCCCAGCAGTACCGCCTTCTTCTCGATGCCCACCGCGCCGCGATGGCTGGCGGGGATGCTGATGCGGCCGTTGCCGTCCAGCTCCAGGTGGGCGGCCGAGCCGACCAGCTTCTGCTGCAGCAGGCGGACCACCCGCTGGGTGTTGGGCTTGGCCATCACGTCGTCGCGGACCCGCTCCCACTCCGACTCGGCGTACAGCCACAGGCAGCCGGATTCGAACGGGTTGTAGGTGAGGACCAGCCGGTTGTTGCTCACGCGCGCGACCAGGTCGCGATGCGCGGTGGGAACCGCCATGCGCCCTTTATCGTCAACCGTGATGGCCGTCTCGCCTTGAAACACGACGCGTGCACCCTTCCTTCTGCCCGGTGAAACATTGAACCACGAAAAACCACAAAACACCCGGTTTTCCCTCTAATGCCCACCTTAGCAGCGGCGGAAGGGTTGTCAACATCTTTTGGAGGGGAAAATCACCTGCGTCATCAATAGGTTGCGGCGATCTTTAGAGACTTGTTCAAGGCTTATCCACAAGTTGCTGTTTCATCTCATCTTTTGAGATTCGGGCGAAGTTCAGGCCCGTGGAGGCCGCGTGAAACCTATGGCCCACATTCATGGAACCGGCACGCACCGCGACGACGGACTGCGCAAACCGGCACACTACGCCGCATGTGCCTTCTCGCTCTGGCCTGGTTGCGTCACCCGCGTTGGCGGCTGGTGATGGCCGGCAACCGTGACGAATTCCATTCCCGACCGACCGCGGCGCTCGCGCGCTGGGACGATGCACCCGGCATCCTGGCCGGCCGTGACCTGCGTTCGGGCGGCACTTGGGCCGGTGTCGCCAGCGGGGGCCGGTTCGCGGTGCTGACCAATGTCCGCGACCCGCTGGCCAGCCAGGCCGGCCCATCGCGCGGGGCCCTGGTCGCCGATTACCTGCGCGGCGATGCGCCCGCCGGGCGGGAGGCCGACCGGCTGGCGGCGGCGGCACATGCGTATGCTCCGTTCAACCTGCTGCTGGCCGACCCTGCCGGCGTGGCTTACCTCGGCAACCATCCGCTGGTCCGGCAGCCACTGGAACCGGGCATCCACGGCGTGTCCAACGGTGCGCTGGATGCGCCCTGGCCGAAAACCCGGCGCCTGATGGATGCGCTGGCGCGCTGGATCGACGCCGGCGACACCTCGCTGGCTCCGTTGTGGGAGGCCTTGGCCGACGAATACCGACCCGCGGACACGGACCTGCCCGATACCGGAATCGGCCTGGAACGCGAGCGCTGGTTGAGCGCGGCCTTCATCCGTGGCGACGACTATGGCACCCGGGCCAGTACCGTGGTGTTGATCGATGCCCAGGGCCACGGCCAGATCCACGAGCGCCGTTTCGGCCCGCAGGGCATGCCGGCTGGCAGCGACCGCCTCGCATTCTGACCTGACGACGTCGTCATCGACAGTATTGCGCGTTTGCCTCTGATGCCCTGCGCCGGCTTCGGCCAGCATGATCGCGCCGTCCGCGAGGGGCGGTCGATGATATCCACCATGGAGCCATGCATGAGCCGACGTATTCTTCTCCTGATCGCCAGTCATCTGCTGGTCGCAGCGCTGGGCTTCGGCCTTGGCATCTACCTGCTTCCGATCCTGGTGGCCCCCGACGCCCCACAGGCCGAGGTGGTCAGCCAGGCACTGGACCAGGCCACCTACCGCACCACGTTCCGCCGCGATCTGGAAGGCAGCGATGCGCTGCATTGGGCCGAGGGCCGCGTCGGCGTGGGCCCGCGCCAGATCGCCTTCGACGGAAAAATCGCACCCGGCCCCGACTACAAGGTCTACCTCACCCGCCGGTACGTGGACACACCGGCGGCATTCCTGGCGGTCAAGGAGGACGCCCGGCGCATCGGCGAGGTCAAGACCTTCAACCGGTTCCTGGTCGACGTGCCGACGGACGTGGATATCGACGACTACACCACGGTCGTGGTGTGGTGCGAGCGGTTCTCGAAGTTCATCTCGGCCGGCGAATACCGCCATGGGACCACGACCGCGATGGAAGAAAGTGGCGGAGCCGGCCGATAAGCCGGGTTCTGTCGTGGACAGTCATTCCTCTAGGCGCCGCGTCACCGCGGCGCTCAAGCAACCTACCCGGACCCGACGCGGGCCACGTCATGAGGTCCCTATTTGGTCTTGCTCCAGGTGGGGTTTGCCGTGCCGGTCTGTTGCCAGACTCGCGGTGCGCTCTTACCGCACCATTTCACCCTTGCCGGCTCTCCGGAGAGAACGTAGGCGGTATCTTTCTGTTGCACTTTCCGTCGGCTCGCGCCGCCCAGGCGTTACCTGGCACCTTGCCCTGTGGAGCCCGGACTTTCCTCGGCATCCCACGAGGGGATGACGCGACTGCCTGGCCGACTCCGCCGCGCGTATTGTCCCACATCCGCCCCGGCCCGGGGGCCATATCAGCTTCCGTACAAGGCCTTGCGCGGCGCCCCGGTCAGCTCCGCGGCCAGTTTCGCCGCGGTGGATGGCGGCAGGTGCTCGGCAAGCTTTGCGTATACGCGCAGGCCATGCGCCAGCTGCGCCTGCGCGTCATCGGCGGCCCCCTGCACCATCACCACGAACTCGCCCCTGCGCTGGTTGTCATCGCCATCCACCTGTTGCCGCAGGCTGGCCAGGTCGCCATCCAGCACGGTCTCGAACAACTTGGTCAGCTCACGTGCAAGCACCGCCGGCCGTGCCTCACCGAACGCGGCAACCATGTCGGCCAGCGATTCACTGATCCGGTGCGAGGATTCGTAGAACACCAGGGTGCGGGTTTCGGCCGCCAGTGACTGCAGGCGCTCACGGCGCGCGGCGGCCTTGGCTGGCAGGAAGCCTTCGAAGCTGAAGCGGTCGCTGGGCAGGCCGGCCACGCTCAACGCAGCGATTGCCGCGCACGCACCGGGCACCGGGCTGACCCGGATGCCGGCTTCGCGCGCGGCGCGCACCAGGCGGTACCCGGGGTCGCTGACCAGCGGCGTACCGGCGTCGCTGACCAGCGCCAGCGACTCACCACCCAGCAGCCGGCCGACGATACGCTGCGCCAGCGCCTCCTCGTTGTGTTCGTGCAGTGCCACCAGCGGTTGCTGGATGCCGAAATGGGACAGCAGCTGGCCGGTCCGGCGCGTGTCCTCGGCGCACACTGCCGCCACCGAGCGCAGCACTTCCAGCGCGCGCGGGCTCATGTCGGCCAGGTTGCCGATCGGGGTGGCAACGACATGCAGCGTGGCAACGGTCATCTCAACGGCACTCCAAGGTCAAGGGTAGAATCCTAGCGTGTCCCCGGCCACGGCCGCTGCCCTTTCCGCATGGATCCGATCATGAACAAGCCTGCCGTACGGTTCTCCGCCCTCTCGTTGTCGCTGTTGATGCTGGCCGGCTGTGCCACCACCAGCCTGACCGGTGCGCCGGATTCGCCGGCGCAGAGCCAGGCGTTGCTGCTGATCGAACAGGGCCAGCCGCGCGATGCCGCGCTGCAGCTGGAAAGCCTGGCCGACGGCCTGCGTGGCGGGGCGCGCAGCAATGCATTGGCCGACGCTGCCTTCGCCTGGCACGAAGCCGGCGATGCCACCCGCGCACGCGGCCTGCTCGCGCAACTGCAGGCGCGCCAGCTCAGCGGTGCCAGTCGCCAGCGTTACCTGCTCACCAGCGCCGAACTGGCGCTGGCCGAGAGGCAACCGGCGCAGGCACTGGCCGCGCTGTCCGGATCGGCCAGCGAGCTGCTGCCGGCGCTGGCACCGCGCTGGCATCTGGCACGCGCGGCCGCGCTGCAGGCGACCGGCGATGCCTTCGGTGCCGCGCAGGAACGCGCGCTCGCCAGCGCCACGCTGAGTGGCCAGCCGCGCACCGAGAACCAGGCGGCGATCACCGCGTTGCTGGGTACGCTGGACGATGCCACCCTGCAGGCACGGGCGACCGCGCTGCCGGCCAACGATCCGCTGTACAACTTCGCCGGCCGGGCCCTGCTCGCGCGCGGCCTGCCGCTGCCGCGCCCGTTCGACCGTGAAGCCTCGGCGCAGTTCGACACCAGCAAGCGTCCGCCGGCGATGAGCGATGGCTATCGCCCGCCGGTGAAAATGGCGGTGCTGCTGCCCCTGAGTGGCCGTCTTGCCACGGCTGCGCAGCCGGTCCGCGAAGGCCTGCTCAGCGGCTACTACGGCGAGACCCGGCGCAAGCCGGAAATCGACTTCATCGATACCGTTGGCACGCCGGCCGGCGCCCTGGCCGCTTACGACAAGGCGGTGGCTGCCGGTGCCGATTTCATTGTTGGCCCGCTGGGTCGTGATGAAGTGGATGCGGTCTATCGGCGCGGCGAGCTGCCGGTGCCGGTGCTGGCCCTGAACCGTGGCCAGGACGCGCCGCCCGCTGGCAGTGTCGGTTTTTCGCTGGCACCGGAAGACGACGGCGTGCTCGCCGCCGAATACCTGCGCGGCCGCGAACGCGGCAAGGTGCTGGTCCTGCACAGCAACGACGACACCGGCCGGCGCACCGCCGCGGCGTTCTCCGAGCGCTTCACCCAGCGTGGCGGCCAGGTGCTGGCCTCGGTCGCCGTCGGCGACGCGGTGAGCGACATCACCGCGCAGCTGCGTGCGGCCGGACCGGCCGACGGCGTGCTGCTGGCAGTGCGCGCACCGCAGGCGCGCCAGCTCGCACCGCAGCTGGCGCTGGCCGGCGTCGCTGGCGGTACCCGCGTGGGGACTTCGCAGCTGACCATAGGCAGTGGCAAGGCGGAAGAAGACGTCGCGCTGGACGGCATCATCTACCCGAACGAGGCGTGGAACGTGCGCGGCGTCGCCGGACTGCCCAGCGCGGCCACCGTGGGACAGATGCTGCCCAGCGCGCGTGGGCCGGCCGCCCGGCTGTTCGCATTCGGCTTCGATGCCTGGAAGATCACCGCCTACCTGGAGTCGCTGGCGCAGCAGGGTGGCCTTGCCGGCGCTACCGGCACGCTGTACCTGGACGGCGCGGGCACCATCCTGCGCGTCCCGGCGTGGTCGACGTTCAATGGCGGCCGGCCGATGCCGATCGCCAATGCCAACTGACAGGGCCCATCGTGGCGCGGCGGTCGAAGCGGCCGCCGAGCGGATGCTGTGCGATGCCGGGATGCAGGTGCTGGCGCGCAACGCACGCTACCGCGGTGGCGAGCTGGACCGGATCATGCTCCACGACGGCACCGTGGTGTTCGTGGAGGTCCGTTATCGCGCCCGCGCTGATTTCGGCGGGGGCGCGGCCTCGGTCGATCCGCGCAAGCAGCGTCGCCTGGTCCTCGCCGCGCAGCTTTACCTGCAATCGCATCCACGCCTGGCCGACCACCCATGCCGCTTCGACGTGGTCGAAGCAAGCGGCGATCCACCGCGCCTGCACTGGCTGCGCGACGCTTTCCGCCTCGATGGCTGACGGCCGCTTGAGATCCCATGATGCTGCCGGCTGGCGGTCGGCACTACCGGACGATATCCGATGACCCACGCACTACCCGGCGCACTGGCCGCCGAACTTGCTTCACTGCTCGGCCCCGAAGGCTGGCTGGTGCAGGACACCGCACTGGAAGCACATGCGCAGGACAGTTCCTGGCGCCGCCAGCGGCCGTCGGCGGTCGCCCTGCCCTGCACCCGCGAGCAGGTGCAGGCGCTGGTCCGCGCGTGCCGTCGCCACGGCGTGGCGCTGGTGGCGCGTGGCGCGGGCACCGGCACCACCGGCGCGGCGGTTCCGCTGCCGGGCAGCATCGTGCTGTCGTTCGCGCGCATGAACCGCATCGTGGCGCTGCGTCCCGGCGACCGTTGCGCCGTGGTCGAGCCCGGCGTACTCAATGGCGACCTGCAGCAGGCGCTGCAACCGCATGGCCTGTTCTGGGCCCCGGACCCCTCCAGCGCGGAGATCTGCAGCATCGGCGGCAACCTGGCCTGCAATGCCGGTGGGCCACGCGCGGTCAAGTACGGCACCAGCCGCGACAACGTGCTCGGGCTGGTGGCCGTGACCGGAACCGGTGAAATCATCAGATGCGGTGGCCCCTATACCAAGGACGCCACCGGCTACGACCTGACCCACCTGCTGGTGGGCAGCGAGGGCACCCTGGCGCTGATCGTCGAGGCCACGCTCAGGCTGACGCCGGTACCGGTCGCGCAGGCCGGCCTGCGCGTGCTGTATCGCGATGCCGACGCGGCGGCGCAGGCGGTATCGCGGGTCATGGCACAGCCCACCGTGCCGACACGGCTGGAATTCATGGACGCGCGCAGCCTGCAGCTTCTGCGCCTCAACGGTGCCGACGTGCCGGAGGCTGGCGCGATGCTGCTGATCGAAGCCGATGGCGACCATGACACCCTGCCCTACCTGCTGCAGGCGTTGGCGGCGGCGGCCGAAGGCGACGGCATGCTGGCGCTGGATGTCGCCATGGAAGGCGCCGCGCGCGAAAAGCTCTGGGCGGCACGGAAGGCGCTGTCGCCCGCGCTGCGCAGCGTGGCCCCGGGCAAGATCAACGAAGACGTGGTGGTCCCGGTCTCGCGCATTCCCGAACTGGTGGCTGGCGTGCAGGCACTGGCCCGCGAATACGACCTGACCATCGTGACCTTCGGTCACGCCGGCAACGGCAACCTGCACGTCAACATCCTGTACCACCCGGACGATGCGGATGAGAATGCGCGCGCGCACGCCGCGTTGCCCGGCATATTCGCGCTGACCCTGGCGCTGGAAGGCACGTTGTCGGGTGAACATGGAATCGGCCTCGCCAAGCGGGACTTCATGGCCAGCGCGTTTACCGCCGAGACGCTGGCCGCCATGCGTGCGATCAAGAGCGTGCTGGATCCGGATGGAATACTGAACCCCGGCAAGGTGCTGCCGCCGCCACAGGAAGCGCGCTGGCGGCAACCCGTGACTCCACGGCCCTCGGTGTCCGGATCCAGCTTCTACGCGAAGGGGTTCCCGTGACATCTGGCAGCACATGGACGCGTCCCCCACGTGCCGGTGCCGGCAACCAGCGCATATCTTTCGCCGCACGTTACATCCGCACGGATACTGTGATGACGCCCGGCGGGATCAAGGGTCAGGCGATTCTCACAGCAACTTGCAGGTGAGGCTCATCCGGCATCATCGTCGCCAAAATGTTGATATCCACGAAGGCCGTCGTACCCATCACAGTACACGCCGCTGCCCTCGACGACGCGGCCGATGCACTTGATCGACACGCCCAGCGCCAATGCATGCAGTGTGTCGCGGTGGTGCGCGGGTGCAGTAAAGCAGAGTTCGTAATCATCCCCGCCCTGAACGGAGCAATCGCGCGCTACGTCGTTGCCCAGCAGATGAGCCAACGCCGGAGATATTGGCAGCGCATCGCTCCATACCTGCGCGCGCACGCCGCTTCGTGCAGCAACGTGGCCGAGGTCTGCAAGTAATCCATCGGAGATGTCCACGGCCGCATTGGCGACACCACGCAGGGCATGTCCCAGCGTTACGCGCGGGGTCGGGCGGAGAAGCCGCTGACGCAGGTACTCCATGCCATCGTCCTGTGCAGCGCGGGTTACATCGAGCCCCCCCTCCCGCCACAACCAGAGCGCGCCCGCAGCATCGCCCAGCGTACCGCTGACCCAGATGTCGTCGCCCACCTGCGCGCCATCGCGGCGCAGCGCCTGCCCATACGGCACCTGCCCGAAGGCGGTCACCGACAGCGAAAGCGGTCCCCTCGTGGTATCGCCACCGATCAGTTGCCAGCCGTGCGCATCAGCCAGTTCGAAGAAGCCATCGGCAAAGGCGTCGATCCATGGCGCCTCGGCCTCGGGCAGCGACAATGCCAGCGTGCCCCATACCGGCGTAGCGCCCATCGCGGCGAGGTCGGACAGATTGACCGCCAGCGCCTTCCAGCCGATGTCCTCCGGCAGGGTTTCGGGCGGAAAATGCACACCGCTGTTGAGCGTATCGGCGGTGACCGCGAGCCAGTGACCGATAGCCGGCTGCAGCAGCGCCGCATCGTCGCCGATGCCAAGCACGACGTCATCGCGCGCACGGCTGCGGGCACGGATGCGATCGATCAATGCAAATTCGGCCAGCGACATGGGGGCTCCAGACGATTCTCCGTAGGCCGAGCCTGGCTCGTCGGCTCTACCGTTCAGTGGCCGGATTCGACCTTGCGCCATTCCACCGCGGCACGATCCAGCACGCCGTTGACATAGGTGTGTCCATGCTCGGAACCAAAGCGCTTGGCCGATTCGATGGCTTCGTTGATGACCACGCGATACGGCACATCCGCGCGAAAGCGCAGTTCATAGGCGGACAGGCGCAATACCGCCCGTTCGATCGCATCGACATCCTCGATACCACGGTCCAGGTAGGGCACCAGCGCTTCATCGAGATCGCGTCGGTTGTCCAGCACGCCCTGCACCAGCGCCTCGAAATAAGCCAGGTCGGCGATCTCGCGTGCCTGCTCATGGGCGAACTGCGCGATCAGCGATTGCGCATTGCCGCCGGAGATCTGCCAGGCGTAGATCGCCTGGACCGCGCGACGGCGCGCGCGGGAGCGCAGCACCGGATCGACGCCATCACGGCGCACGGGCTTCCCGGACGGCCTGCCCTGGGTGTTCTTGTTCATGGCAGCTGCTCCAGAAGATTGATCATTTCCAACGCCGCCAATGCGGCTTCCTCGCCCTTGTTGCCATGGCTGCCGCCTGCGCGTGCCTCGGCATCCTCGGCACGCTCCACGGCCAGCACGCCATTGAGAACCGGCACGCCGAAATCCAGCTGCACGCGCATCAGGCCTTCCGCGCAGCGATCGGCCACATGTTCGTAATGGCGCGTGTCGCCACGGATGACGCAACCCAGCGTGATGATCGCCGCATGCCCATGGGCCGCGGCCAGCCGCGCGGCAACCAGCGGGATTTCCCATGCGCCGGGCACGCGGATCACGTCGATGGAGGACTCGTCGATGCCATTGCCAGCCAGGCTCTGACGGGCTCCGGTAACCAGCGCATCGGTGATACGGGCATTCCAGCGGCTGGCCACGATGGCGAAGCGCGCCGATCCGGGAGTGCGAAGATCGCCTTCGAAATGGCTCATGTGCGGGCTAAGGGATATATATAAGAGAGACAAGTTTACCGCGGGCGGGCCCGCAGCGTGGATCCGGACCCTGTCCGGCTGCCTTTCGTGGGCCGGCCGGGCAGAACCCGCCGCTACGGAGGTGCGCCCGGCCGGAAAGGGTCGCGGCGCTAGGGCACGGTCTCCACCACTTCCAGGCCGTAGCCGGCCAGGCCGACCTGGCGTCGTGGCGTGCCGAGCACGCGCAGCTTGCCCAGACCGAGGTCGGCCAGGATCTGCGCCCCGGCACCGTTGCGGCGCCATTGCCCGACATCCTTGTCCTCGCCCGGTGCGACGGGCCGCGGTTGCTGGCGCAACCGTGCCAGCAGCGCCTCGCCGTCACGTGGCGCGGAAAGCACCACCATCACGCCGCTGCCGGCTTCATCGATGGCGCGCATCGCATCGGTGGCGGCCACGCCGAAATCATCGCGGCGCCAGTGCAGCAGATCGGCGAGCGGGTTCTCGACCTGCACGCGGACCAGTGTCGGCACGTTCGCATCCGGGGTGCCCCGCACCAATGCAAAGTGCAGGTCGTGGGCGATGCGGTCACGATAGGTCACCAGCCGGAACGGACCGAACTCGGTGTCGATGTCGCGCTCGTCGACGCGCTCCACCGTGGTTTCGGTCGCCAGCCGATAGGCGATCAGGTCCGCGATCGAGCCGATCTTCAGCCCATGCTCGCGCGCGAACGCTTCCAGTTCCGGGCGACGCGCCATGCTGCCGTCCGGGTTGAGGATCTCCACCAGCACGCCGGCCGGCTCCAGGCCGGCCAGCATGGCCAGGTCCACGCCGGCTTCGGTGTGCCCGGCGCGGGTCAGCACGCCACCCGGCTGGGCGATCAACGGGAAGATGTGCCCGGGCTGATGCAGGTCGACCGGCTTCGCGTCCGGTCGCACCGCGGTGCGGATGGTATGGGCGCGGTCATAGGCGGAGATACCGGTGGTCACGCCCTCGGCGGCCTCGATGCTGACCGTGAAGTTGGTCTGGAACTGCGCGGTATTTGCCTGCACCATCGGCGCCAGCCCGAGCTGGCCGGCACGTTCGCGGGTCAGCGGCAGGCACACCAGGCCACGACCATGGGTGACCATGAAATTGATGTCGGACGGCTTGACGAGTTCGGCGGCCATGATCAGGTCGCCTTCGTTCTCGCGGTCTTCGTCATCGACGATCACGACCATGCGGCCCTGGCGGATGTCTTCCAGGATCTCGGGAATGGAGGCGAAATTCATGCGCGCGCTCCTTCGCCGGAAGCATGCTGGACAGTGCCCGGCATCCCGATCAGCCTCTCGACATAGCGGGCAACCAGATCGATCTCGAGGTTGACCGCGCTGCCGACGGTGGTCGTGGCGAAGGCGGTGTTGGCGACGGTGTGCGGGATCAACGCGACGTCGAAGCCTTCGTCATCGACGTCGTTGACGGTCAGGCTGACCCCGTCCACGCAGATCGAGCCCTTCTTCGCGATATAGCGGCGCAGTGCGGCCGGCGCGGCGAAGCGCCAGCGCTGGGCGCGGGCATCGTCATGGATCGCCAGGACCTGGCCAAGGCCATCGACATGGCCGCTGACGAGGTGTCCGCCCAGGCGATCGGTCGGACGCATCGCGCGCTCCAGGTTGAGGGTGGCGCCTTCGCCGAGCTGGCCCAGGGTGGTCAGGCCAAGCGTTTCGGTGGAGGCATCGGCCTGGAAGCCCTTCGCATCGAACGCGATCACGGTCAGGCAGACGCCATTGACGGCGATGCTCTCGCCGAGCTGGACGTTGTCGAACGGCAGGGTGCCAACGTGGAAGGTGAAGCGGACATCGCCGCCGATGGGATCGCGTGCGGCGAGGCGGCCGACGCCTTCGATGATGCCGGTGAACATCAGCAGGCCTCTCCGGACGGAATGCCGCTGGAAATGGAACGCATGGACATGGAACGTTTCCCGCATGAGTGGTGAGCGAAAAACGCCGCAAGGCAAACAGGCGGGCGCAGGACCACCGGGGTCCTGAAGCACCGTCTTCTTTCATCCGGACTATGACCGTCGGCTCCGGCATCGCACCGGATCTGCTGACCTTGCCGCCGTTGCAGCCGCAAGCGCTCGCGGGCTCGTGCCCGAAGGCACTTACCGCCGGTGGGGAATCGCACCCCGCCCTGAAGACGTTTGTATACCGGCGAACCGGCCCGCGTAGTGTAACAGGCGAGGCTGAAGGGTCGCTTTTTGTGAACTTTTCATTAAAATCGCGCCGGACGCGACACGACGTCGCCCCGGGTGGCCCCATGCCGCCCATGAACACTACGCCAAGGAAACCCTGACATGCGCAAGACTCTGCTCGCCGCCCTGATCGCCCTCGCTCCGCTGCCGGCCTTGGCCGCCGACGGCCTGAGCTACACCTTCGTCGAAGCCGGCTGGACCCAGCTGAAGGTCAACGATGACTACCTGGAAGATCCGAAGCTCGACGGCGGCTATATCCGTGGTTCGTTCGCGATCGCCGAACAGGTGCACGTCTTCGGTGCCTGGTCGCAGGTTTCCAAGTCGTACGGCTTCCCCGGCGGCAGCATCAAGCTGGAACTGGGCCAGCCGGAACTCGGCATCGGCTACCACATGCCGATGAGCGACCGCATCGACTTCACCGCCGACATCGCCTGGACCCGCCAGAACGTCGAGCTGACCCTGAAGGAAACCGGCTACGACACCCTGCGCGAAAAGGACCACTTCAACGCAGCCCGCGGCACCCTCGGCGTGCGTGGCAAGCCCTCGCCGCGCACCGAGGCCTGGCTGAAGGCCGGCTACCTGGACGGCAGCGACATGGACGGCACCTGGGTCGGCAACGTCGGCGGCCAGATCAACTTCACCCCGACCTGGGGCCTGGTCGGCGAAGTGCAGCTGATCGAGGACATCACCCAGTACTCGGTCGGCATCCGCGCCAGCTTCTGATCCTGACGCGTTCGATCTGCAAGCACGACGGGCTCCTTCGGGAGCCCGTTCCATTTCGTCGCCTTTCGTTTCCGGATCAGCGCGGCGGGGCAACAGGCTGCGGCCGCAGGAGCAGGCGCAGGTCGTCGCCGATGCGGCGCTGCTCGATGAGAAGCAGGCGCCGCTGCTGCTCCATCGCGTGGATGCCAAGCCCGCCAAGCAACGGCCGTCCGGCATCGCCCAGCAGGGTCGGCGCCTGGTACAGCAGCAGTTCGTCGGCCAGGCCTTCAGCGAGCAGCGCGCCGCAGAGGGTGGCTCCGGCCTCGGTATGCACTTCGTTGATGCCACGCTCGCCAAGCAGGGCAAGCACGGCCGCCAGGTCCAGCCGCCCGCCGCGACAGGCAACATCGGCGAACCGGGCGTCGGCGCGTTCCGGGGCGGGCGTCGCCGCAGCATGCAGGTACAACGTCGGCGCCCCGCCCCCACGAACCCGCGCGCATTCCAGCGAACGCAGGCGGGTATCCAGCACCACCCGCAACGGCGGCATGACGTCGATATCGCCCAGCCGCACCGTCAGCATCGGATCATCGGCCAGCACCGTGGCGGCACCGGTCAGGATCGCGCCCGCGCGCGCGCGCCAGTGCTGCACGTCCTCGCGCGCGGCCGGGCCGGTGATCCATTTCGAGCTGCCGTCGGCCATGCCGGTACGGCCGTCAAGGCTGGCCGCCAGCTTGAGCCGGACCCATGGCCTGCCGCGTTCCACCCGCGACAGGAAGCCAAGATTGAGCTCGCGCGCCTGCGCCTGCATGAGCCCCTGCTCGACCACGATGCCGGCCTGGCGCAACAGCTCGAAACCGCCGCCATCGACCTGCGGGAACGGATCGCGCATCGCCGCCACCACCCGCGCCACGCCCGCTTCGATCAACGCCAACGCACACGGCGGGGTACGACCATGGTGGGCACAGGGTTCCAGGGTGACGTAGGCCGTGGCACCGCGGGCGGCGTCGCCGGCCTCGCGCAGGGCGAAGACCTCGGCGTGCGGACCGCCGGCACGCTGGTGCCAGCCTTGGCCGACGACGCGCTCGCGCTGGGCGATCACGCAGCCGACCATCGGATTGGGACGGGTGGTGTAGGCGCCACGCTCGGCCAGCCGCAGCGCGTTGGCCATGTGCAGGTGGTCCAGGACGGAAAAACCGCTCACGCGCACTCCTGTGGTGGCGGCCGGCGGCGCCGGCTCAGCCCTTCTTCTTCTTGGTCAGCGCGATCACGTCGCCAAGCAGCTGCAGCTGTTCGGTGCTGGCCGGCAGCTCGCGTTCGAGCTTTTCGATCTCCTCGCGGAAATCGGCCACGTCCTCGAAGCTGCGATACACCGAAGCGAAGCGCACGTAACCGACATGGTCGAGCTTGCGCAGCTCGTTCATCACGTACTCGCCAACCTTGATCGAGGGCACCTCGCGTTCACCGCAGATACGCAGCTGGTGCACGACCGCACGCACCGCCGCTTCGATCTTCTCCTCGGGTACCGGGCGCTTCTGCAGCGCGCGGTCGAAGCCGGCACGGACCTTGCGAACTTCGAAGGCCTCACGGTTGCCATCGCTCTTGATGATGGCCGGCAGCTTCAATTCGATGGTTTCCAGCGTGCTGAACCGTTCACCACAGGCCTCGCAGCCACGCCGACGTCGGATCGTGGCGCCGTCTTCGGAGACGCGCGAATCGATCACACGGGTGTCGGCATGTTGGCAGAACGGACAATACATGGAACGCCTTGCGTCTCGAAGGTGTCATGCCGGGGTCACGGCAGCGACGCAACGGTACCGGAGAAGCCCGGCAGCGGCAAACAGAAGGCGATCACGCAGGCTGCCGGAGAGGACGCCCGCCACGCATCCGCGCGGCAGGCGGGCCGGGAGAGACTCAACCGTAGACCGGGTACTTGCGGCACTGCGCGCTGACCGCATCGCGGACCCTGGCGATGACCGCTTCGTCGGCGGGCGCATCCAGCACGTCGGCGATCCAGTTGGCCAGGTCCACGCAGTCCTGCTCGGTGTAACCGCGGGTGGTCACGGCGGGCGTGCCCAGGCGCAGGCCGGAGGTCACGAACGGCGAGCGCGGATCGTTGGGCACCGAGTTCTTGTTCACGGTGATGTGGGCCTTGCCCAGGGCGGCTTCCGCGTCCTTGCCGGACACCTCCTTGCCGATCATGTCCACCAGCATCAGGTGGTTCTCGGTGCCGCCGGAGACGATCTTGTAACCCCGGGCGATGAGCGTCTTCGCCATCGCCTGGGCGTTCTTCACCACCTGCTGCTGGTAGGCCTTGAACTCCGGCTCCAGCGCTTCCTTGAACGCGACCGCCTTGGCGGCGATCACATGCATCAGCGGACCGCCCTGGATGCCCGGAAATACGATCGACTGCAGCTTCTTGACCAGCTCTTCGCTGGCGCCCCTGGCCAGGATGATGCCGCCACGCGGCCCGCGCAGGGTCTTGTGGGTGGTCGAGGTGACGACGTGGGCATGCTCGATCGGGCTCGGGTAGACACCGGCCGCGACCAGGCCGGCCACGTGCGCCATGTCCACGAACAGGTACGCCCCGACCTTGTCGGCGATGGCGCGGAAGCGCGCCCAGTCGACCACCTGCGAATAGGCCGAGAAGCCGGCCACGACCATCTTCGGCTTGTGTTCCACGGCCAGCCGCTCGACTTCGTCGTAATCGATCAGGCCCTGGTCGTCGACCCCGTACTGGACGGCGTTGAACAGTTTGCCCGATGCATTGACCTTGGCGCCGTGGGTCAGGTGGCCGCCATGCGCCAGGCTCATGCCGAGTATGGTGTCGCCCGGCTGCAGCAGTGCGAAATACACCGCCTGGTTGGCCTGCGAACCGCTGTGCGGCTGCACGTTGGCGTAGTCGGCGCCGAACAGGGTCTTCAGGCGGTCGATGGCCAGCTGCTCGGCCACGTCCACGTACTCGCAGCCGCCGTAGTAACGCTTGCCGGGATAGCCTTCGGCGTACTTGTTGGTCAGCTGGCTGCCCTGGGCTTCCATCACCCGCGGGCTGGCGTAGTTCTCGCTGGCGATCAGCTCGACATGATCCTCCTGGCGCTGGGCTTCATCGGCGATGGCCTTGGCCAGTTCGGGATCGTAGCTTTCGATGCGGGCGTCGCGCGGGAACATCGGATACTCCAGGCAGGGAGGGAAAGGGACAGCGGATCGATGATTGTAGTGCCTGGGGCCAGGTGACGACCAACGGTCGTCACCCACCCAGCCAGCCGCCATGCCCTGCCTGCTCAGCGGCCGTTGATGACGAAGTCGGCCAGGATGCCGGTGGCGATGGCCACCAGCAGCAGGTTGCCGCGGTCATCGCGCACCCAGTGATGGCCGCGCGGCGGACGGCGGACGTGGTAGTGGTTGTAGTCGCTCACCACGTAGACCGGGCCGGAATAATAGTTCCGGTACGGGGCACCGACCCGCCAGCCATAAGCATGCCGGGGCGGTGCGGGACGGTAGACCACCCGCGGCGGCGGTGCCGGGCGGTAGACCACCCGCGGCGGCGCCGGATGGTACCCGCGGTGGTCACGGCGATCATCACGCCGATCATTGCGGTGGCCGCGATGATGGTCCCGGCGGTCGTCGCGCCACTCGCGGCGGTCACGGTGGCGGTCATTGTCGGCAAAGGCCGGCGCGACCGCGCCGAAGGCCAGCACGGAGGCCACGACACCGGCCAGGATTCGTTTGACGTGCATGTTTGACCTCGGCTTCGTGATGGTTGATGCCATATTGCCCGTCGGATCTGAACCGTTTCCGGCTGGAAACGATTACCGCCCGCGCCCGGAAAGGTCCGTTCAGATTCCGGCCAGTCAATCACGGCATGTCGATCGCGGTCGATGTGGCAAGCAGGTGCACCGCTCCACCACTGCCCTGCACGGATACGTGGTAGGTGCCTGCCTTCAGGGCCGGCAACAGGCAGCGACGCCACGCATCGCCGCCGTCCTCGCAGACGACGGCTGGAATGCCGGCGCCTTCCAGGGGTCCCCTGACCTCCAGGCTCACGCTCGCATCGCCGCCCCAGGTCCGGAGATCGACATCGGATGCCTTTGCCAGCCGCAGTTCCAGCGCTTCGGCGAAGGCGTCGCTGCCACGCCGGCGGGCAAACACCGGGACAGGCTGCCCGCTCTTGAGCTGAGGCCGGCTCGGCAGCAGTGACAGGTCCGCGCGCATCTGCTGTGCGCCGCCGCGGAAACTGACCCGGACACGCCTGCCGCCTGCGCTTGCCGGCAACACCACCAGCCCACCGGACTGCTCCAGTCCATCAAGCCGGACTTCCCGCAGCAGCTGGCCGTCGGCCATGGACAACAGCAGGGTGCCCGACAGCACGCCACTGGACCCGGCGCGGGCGATTTCCCACGCCAGCCACTTCTCCGTGCGTGGCAGCTCGACATCGAACTCCCGCACCGTCGAGGCGGCGACGGTCAGGTCATCGATCCGGATGGAGGCGGGCAGCAGGGGCGGCTCACGCGCCGCAACGGCCGGCGTGCACACCACCAGTAGCAGTAACAGGGTCATGACGGCTTGCATGAACGGCTCCTCGGCAGGTCTGGAACTCCATGCTGCGCGCCGGGCGACCCGCCCGCCGTCGGTGAATGCTGCACCCGCCCCCGAGTGGCAGGGACACGGCGGTGTAGGGCCCTTCCAGTACTCTGAACCCATTCGCCGCCGGCATGGAAGTGGGTCAGGCGATCGGCGATAATGTGGGGTCAAGCGCGCGGGCCCATCCGCCTGCGCCTGCCCGTTCTTACTCGATTTCCGCCGGCCAGCCTCCTGGACACCGGTGGCTCGTCCATCTGGGAGACTCCATGTCCTCGCAATACATCTACACCATGAACCGCGTGTCCAAGGTGGTCCCGCCCAAGCGGCAGATCATCAAGGACATCTCGCTGTCGTTTTTCCCCGGGGCGAAGATCGGCCTGCTCGGCCTGAACGGTGCCGGCAAGTCGACCGTGCTGAAGATCATGGCCGGCGTGGACACCGATTTCGACGGCGAGGCGCGCCCGCAGGCCGGCATCAAGGTCGGCTACCTGGCCCAGGAGCCGGAACTGGATCCGACCAAGACCGTGCGTGAAGCGGTCGAGGAAGGCGTCGGCGAAGTCCTGCAGGCCCAGGCCGCGCTGGATGCGGTGTACGCCGCCTATGCCGAGGAAGGCGCCGATTTCGATGCGCTGGCCAAGGAGCAGGAGCGCCTGGAGGCGATCCTGGCCGCCGGTGATGCGCATACCCTGGAGAACCAGCTGGACGTGGCCGCCGACGCGCTGCGCCTGCCGCCGTGGGACGCCGTGGTCGGCAAGCTCTCCGGCGGCGAGAAGCGCCGCGTGGCACTGTGCCGCCTGCTGCTGCAGAAGCCGGACATGCTGCTGCTCGACGAACCGACCAACCA
>Ga0160433_100317_pt1 | contig 30723 bp, 27 predicted proteins | sample HID1972K_E0MG_FD_108235 | JGI IMG/M metagenome (GOLD analysis project Ga0160433, IMG submission 108235) | Enriched pill bug-associated microbial communities from UW Madison campus, WI, USA - HID1972K_E0 MG | ecosystem: Host-associated > Arthropoda: Insects > Digestive system > Unclassified ...
CGCCCGAGGTCGACGCGGTCGAGACGTATCACAATGTCCGCGCGGGCTTCACCCTGCTGCCCAACGGCTCGGACTGGCTGGACTATTACAACAGCCGCCGCGCCGAATGGAGCAAGGGCGCCGCCCAGCCAATCGTTCGCCTCCATCGCAGCGGCAGACGGGCGGGCCAGGCCGCCTCATACCAGGGGCCATCCTTGGGGCTCGAACCCATCGCGTGATAGGGAAAGTTGGCTGGGGCGGGAGGATTCGAACCTCCGCATGGCGGTACCAAAAACCGCTGCCTTACCGCTTGGCTACGCCCCAGCATGGCATGCAAGGCGGCCCATATACCGCTCTCGCGGCAAAAGCCAAGTCGAACCCTCGCAACGTGAGAACCTTGCCGGACATGGGGCCGGCAGGAAGCAGGATGCGCCCATCTGAAAATGATTGCCCGGCTCCCCATGCGATGCTCTAGACACAGCATGGCCAATCTTCATTCCAGCCCTGCCGCGTCACCGCTTTTTCTTCGGGAGGAAGAGATTCGGCGGGGTATCGAGTTCCTGCAATTCGGTCACGCCGCGCTTGCCGGTGCGATGGACCCGGTCCTGGAGAAGCATGGTCTCGGGCGGGCTCACCAGCGCGCGCTCTACTTCATTGCGCGTCGTCCCGACCTCAGCGTTACGGCTTTGATCGGCCTGCTGGGCATCACCAAACAATCGCTCGGGCGGGTTCTGGACGACCTCACCGAGCGCCGCCTGATCGAAACGCGCCAAGGCGAGCGCGATCGTAGGCAACGACTTCTCCGCCTCACTCCGGCAGGAGAAGCGATCGAGAGCGCCCTGTTCGACGCTGCGCGCGAGCGCTTTGCTGCTGCTTATTCGGCGGCTGGGCAAAGCTCGGTCACCGGCTTCTGGCGCGTCCTGGAGAACCTGCTCGATAGCGAGGACCAGCGCAGGGTGGCAGCGCTGCAAATCGGGCGCTGATCCAAATACACCTGCTTAGTTGGGGTGTTTAGGCAGGATGGACAATTCAGCCAGATGGCAGGGGTCAGATGCGGAGTTTCCGTTCACGATCCGGTCGTGAACATCTACCCAGTTTCACACGTTCGTCCTGAGAACGGGGTGTGCACCAAATGTCCGCCCTCCATCCCAAGGTTCGTACTATTGTGGAAGGAACTTGTCCGGGCTGTTTAGGCCACCTTTTCCGAAAGCGCGGCCAGCATGGCGCCACGGTCCCGCGCGGCACGCAGGGTCTCCGAAAGGAGCGCCGTCAAGCCGTCGGGCCGGTCCAGAACATTCAATCCTTCGCGCGTCATGCCGCCCTTGCTTGCTACGGCATCGGCCATGGCGCCCGGCGCATTCTCGCCCGACGCGACGCTCAGTGCTGCGCCCTCGACGGTCATGATCGCCATGCGCTGCGCCGTAATGGGATCAAGGCCCAGGTCGGCGCCGGCAATCGCCAGCGCTTCAACGAAGCGATAGAGAAAGGCCGGGCCGCAACCTGCCAGCGCCGTGGCAGCATCGAAGAGCCGCTCGTCATCCAGCCATTCCACCAGCCCCAGTCTGGCGCAAAGCGCGGAGACCGTGGCGCGCACATCCTCGCTGGCGCCGTCGTCTGCCTGGAGGATGGAGACGCCCTTGCCGATCCGCACCGGCAGATTGGGCATGCAGCGAACGATTGCGCCGGCACCCGGGAACGCGGCGCTAAGTTGCTTTACCGGCACGCCGGCGAGAATGGAGACCAGCGTGACGCCCTCGCCCATCAATCCCGCCATGTCCGCCGACACCTCCGGCAGTTGCTGCGGCTTGCAGCCCAGCAGAACGAGCGTACCGGAATCCACCGGCTCCTCCAGCCGGCTATGGACGGCAACACCTGGTGCGACAGGCTTTCCGCTCGGCCGGACGACAGTCACCGTTTCCGGCGGCAGGCCGACATCGAGCCAACGCGAAAGCATCGCGCCGCCCATATTGCCGCAGCCGATGAGGAGAACGCGCGCCGGCCAGAAAAGGGCCGGATCAGGCTTCGCCATGCGTTTCAATCAGACTGGCGGCCATGGCTTCGGCAGGGCTCTTGCCACCCCAAAGCACGAACTGAAAAACCGGGTAGAAGCGCTCGCATTCATCCACCGCGCTCTCGACAAGCAATTGCGCCTGATCGAGCGTGAGCGATCCGCTTGGCCCCAGCAGTGCGCCATGACGGAACAGCAAAGTGCTGCTCGACGACCAAAGCTCGAAATGCCCCAGCCAAAGCTGCTCGTTGATGAGAGCGATCGTCTCGCAAATAGCCAATCGCTTGTCGTCCGCCACGCGAATGTCAGGCATGACCAGAAGCTGGAGCACCATATCGTCGTCGCGCCAGATCGCGCGCACTTCATATTCCGTCCAGCTACCGCGATGGCGGGCAACCAGCTCGTCCTCGCCAATATGCTCGAACGGCCACTCATGCGCTTCGAAATAGGCTGCCAGCATATCGATCGGCTCTGCTTCCTGCTCACCGATCACAAATCTATCCCGGTCGATCATGTCCAAAACCGTCTGTCCACATTTAAAGAGGACGGCTTGAGCCGCCTTGCCCCTCGCACGTTTGCTCCTAGCACGGCCTTCCCGCCGCGGAAAGCGCCGGGAGAGCGTCGCTTGAAATCCATGCCGCTTTTGCAGGGCTGCCTGTGAATAAGCTGTGGATAAGTGCGGGATGAGATGTCGATAAAGCTCAATCCTTCGCCTTGGGCGTCCGCCCGCTGGCTTTCAGCGATGCCCCTGCGCCTTCGAGCGCAGCGATGCGCGCCTCCAGCGTCTCGACCTGCTCGCGCGCCTGCGCCGCCATGGCCTTGACCGCCTCGAATTCCTCGCGGCTCACGAAATCCAGTCCACCGATCCACTCGCGCGCACGCTCACGGGCATTGCTTTCGAATTCCCGACCCGCGCCGGCGACAGTCCCGGCCGCGCCGTTGATGATCTTCGAGAGATCGTCGAAAAAGCGGTTCTCACTTTGCATCTGATTGCTTCCTTTGCCGCCGCTGATGGCAGCCTGTATTAAATCTGGGTGCTGACGGCCGGCGGCACAAGGTTCTCCGCACCCGGATTCATCCGGTCGATCTCATAGGCGAGGCCGCTCGCGAAGCCCAGCCAGCACAAATAAGGCACCATCAGCCAAGCCGCCAGAGGCCGGATACGGCCGAACAGCACTGTCGTGACGGTCGCCAGCACGAGGATAACGAGGATGAGGTAGAACGCCAGCGTGGCCTCGTGCGCGCCGAAGAAAAGCGGCGACCAGATCAGGTTGCAGGCCAGTTGGACCAGGAAGAGCGTGATCGCGATGCCCCGCCCCCGCGCGCCGCGCGCATGCAGGACGACGGCAAGGGCGAATCCCATGAGGAGATAGAGGATCGGCCAGACGGTTCCGAACACCCAGCCCGGCGGCACGATCTCCGGCTTGGCCAGTGCGGCGAACCAGCGATTCTCATAGCCGCTGCCCGAAAGATAGCCGGAAACGAAGCCCAGGAACTCGATAGCCGGAACGGTGACAAGCGCCCAGCGCACGAAGGCGAGCCGAAGCTGACCCTGTGACGCAATCTGGTTCACGCGCGCACCCACCCGTCATATTTCATGCCGAATCCCCCAGCCCCTGGACATGACTTGGCGAGGCTTTGCGGTGTGAGCGGCGCGACTGCAAGGAGAAATCCATGGCCTATCCCACGCCGGGACACTCATGCGGACGCCCGTTCCCCGGCAATGAGAAACTCGACATTGCCTTCCGGGCCGGTGATGGGGCTCGGCGTGATACCGATAACGCGCCAGCCCGACTGGGAGGCCAGCCAGGCGTCAACATCCGTGCAAACCCGCTCATGAACGGCAGGGTCGCGCACGACGCCGCCTTTGCCGACGTCCTCCCGCCCTGCCTCGAACTGCGGCTTGATGAGAGCGACGAGCCGCGCACCGGGCGCGGCAAAAGTGAGCGGCCGGTCCAGCACCTTGGCAAGGCTGATGAAGCTGGCGTCGCAAACGATGATATCAATGGGTTCGGGGATATGCTCGCTGGTGAGGATGCGGGCGCTGGTCTGCTCGTGGACGATCACGCGAGGGTCCTGCCGCAGCTTCCAGGCGAGCTGGTTCGTGCCGCTGTCCACGGCGTAGACGCGCGCGGCGCCGTTCGTCAGCAGCACGTCCGTAAAGCCGCCCGTGGAACTGCCGACATCCATGGCGACGAGGCCGGTCATATCGAGGCCGAAATGCTCCAGCGCATGGGCCAGCTTGAGGCCGCCGCGCGACACCCAGGGATGATCGCGGCCCTTGAGGGTGATCGACGCATCCTCCGCCACGGCCTGTCCGGCCTTGTCGACCGGCCTGTCCCCGACCAGCACATTGCCCGCCATGATGAGCGCCTGCGCCCGCGTGCGGCTTTCCGCCAGGCCGCGCTCGACAAGCAATTGGTCCAGCCGCTTCCTGACCATCGCTCAGCCTGCGCCCAGCGTTGTCAGCATACCGGTGGTCAGCACCTGTGGCAGTACCTCCGGCGCGGCGGCGCCGGGGGCGTAATAGAGATAAAGCGGCACGCCCGAACGGCCATTGGCTTCCAAAAAGCGGCTGATCGCGGGATCGGCGTTGGTCCAGTCTCCCACCATCACGGCCACGCCGTTGGCCTTGAAGGCATCCCGCGTCGCCTGCGTATCGATGGCATTGGCTTCGTTTACCTTACAGGTGAGGCACCAGTCCGCCGTGAAATAGAGGAAGACAGGCTTGCCCTCCCGGCGGAGCGTAGCCAGCGCGGTTTCGCTGAATGGCTCCCCGAGCAGGCCCTCGCTTGCCGACCCTACAGTGTCGGAGCGCACCAGGGGTGGCGCGGCAAGCGCAACCGCACAGAGCAGGACCAGCGCCACACCGCCCGCGACCCAGTTCATGCCGCTTCCCGCGCGTTGGCGGCGACCCAGCAACCACAGCAGGCCTCCAGCAGCCACCGCGAGCAACAGGCCGAGCAGGACGCCGCCCGTGCCAAGCTGGCGGGAGAGCAGCCAGAGCAGCGCGAGCGCCGTCAGCCCCATGGGCACTGCCATGATCCGGCGGAATGTGGTCATCCACGGGCCGGGCCGAGGCATCAACCGCCGCAGCGCGGGTATCCAGGCAATCGCGATGAACGGCGAGGCAAGACCAAGACCGAGGCCGGCGAAGACAGTCAGGGCCAGCGGCCATGGCAGCACGAGAGCCGCGCCCATGGCTGCGCCCATGAAAGGCCCGGTGCAGGGCGTGGCGACGAAAGCGGCCAACACGCCGGTCCAGAAAGCGCCGGACTGTCCGCCCTGCCCTGCCTTCCCCTGCCCCATCGACAGCACGCCGACCTCGAACGTGCCGGCCAGATTGAGCGTGATCGCCACCATGAGGATGAGCAGCAGCGCGATGACGCGCGGATCCTGCAACTGAAAGGCCCAGCCGATCTGTGTGCCCCCGGCGCGGATCGCCAGCATGAGCGCGCCCAGCGCCAGACAGGTCAGCAGCACCCCGCCGCTATAGGCCAGCGCTTCCCGCCGGGCCTGCCGCTGGTCGCCGCCCGCCTTGGCGAGGCTGATCGCCTTCAGGCTGAGGATCGGGAATACACACGGCATGATGTTGAGAATCAACCCGCCTAGAAAGGCGCCGCCGAGGATCAGTAGCACGGTGGTCAGGCCGGGTATGGCAGCGGGCTCATTCGCCGTGCCGCCGACCGACGCCGTCTCGACCGGATCGCCGCCGGTGGGCACCGCGCCGGGCACGGCTGTGATCTGGAGAGCGACGTCCGGCGTCACTGCCAGCACACCTTCGATGGGCTGCTGTGCGTCCGCGCCGTCTGCCAGGGCCGTCTCGATCACCAGCCAATCCCCAGCGCGGCGGGCCTGCTGCGGCTCTGCATAGCGCACCCGATCCGGTGTTGCGGCGAAGAACCATGGCTGGCCGACAGGCGCCGCCGCGGGATAAGGTACGGCGATGCTGAGCCGTTCACCTTCGACCGTATAATGGGCTTCCTGATCCAGCGGACGCGGCAGTGCGGCGCGGAAACGATCGAACAGCGCGCGGTTCTCCGCCGTCACCGTGCCATCGCCGATGGTCAGCGTGGTCGCGATCTCGCCCTGCTCGGGCACACAAACCACATCGGTGCAGGCCAGCCAGCGCGCCTGTCCGCGGATCGGCACGCGCGTGCCCGCCGCCAGACCCTGCGGCAAGGTGATGTCCACGAGCACGGCATGGTCATGCTCGTAGACGTGGTTCATGAGGCCGGCGATAAGCAGCCGCTCCGGCACCGGGTAACGGAATGGGCCCATGACAGGGCGCTGCCCGCCCTCGGGAAACGCCCAATCCACCTGCATTCCCACGCCCGCATCGCCGGGATTCTCCCAATAGCCGTGCCAGCCGGGCTTGGGCTTCATCAGGATCGCCAGGGTGACGGTGCTGCCGGAGGCCGGCCGCTCCGTCTCGGCGATCAGACTCGCCTGGATATTCGGCTCGCCGCGCTGACCGAAGGCGCCGCCGGTCTGGCCATGGGCCATGGGCGTGAAAAGCAGCGCGGCCAGCATCAGCCAGACTGTCATCAAAAGGCCATTGAGCCGAGGCAGAGGAAAAATCATGAAACGGTGCATCGGCCGTTTATCTAGGCTTTGGCCGTTCAGTCCCCAAGGAGAATCTATGCGTTGTTCCGCTCGCCTGATCGTCGGCGCCATGTTGGCGCTTGCCGGACCGGCCCTTGCCCAAGCCGAGCGCACGCCGCCCGCGCCCGCCACACAGGCGGCGGTGACAGCGCCCAAACTGCTGGTCGTGATCTCCATCGACCAGTTCTCGACCGACATCTTCGGTGAATATCGCAACCGCTTCACCGGCGGCCTCGCTCGCCTGCAGCAAGGCGTGGTGTTCCCCAACGGCTTCCAGAGCCACGCCGCGACCGAGACCTGCCCCGGCCATTCGACGATTCTCACCGGCAGCCGTCCGGCGCGCACCGGCATCATCGCCAACGAGTGGTTCGACCAACGCGTCGCGCGGGAGGACAAGAAGGTTTACTGCGCCGAGGATCCCACCGTGCCAGGCTCTAGCTCGCGCAATTATACGCCATCCGTCCATACGCTGCGGGTGCCTACGCTGGGCGGCTACATGAAGGCGGCGAACCCCGACGCCAAGGTCGTCTCGGTCGCGGGCAAGGACCGCGCCGCGATCATGATGGGCGGGCCTACGCTCGATCAGATCTGGTGGTGGAGCGGTAATGGCTTCACCAGCTACCGGGGCAAGCCGCTCACGCCGCTAGTGGAGCGCGTGAATGCCGGCGTGCGGATGATGCTGGATCAGGACCGGCCAGCCATGGTCCTGCCAGACTTCTGCAAGGCGAACGATCGCGCGATCGAGGTCACGCCAGACATGAGCGTGGGCAACAGCCATTTCGCGCGCAAGGCCGGGGACAGGATGGCATTCCGCGCGTCACCCGAAGCGGACGCCGCCGTGCTGGCCCTCGCCGCCAGCGTGATGGAGGAGCAGAAGCTGGGCACCGGCGCGCAGACGGACCTGCTCATCGTGGGCCTCTCCGCCACCGACTATGTCGGGCACACTTATGGCAGCCGGGGCGCGGAAATGTGCCTCCAGCTTCTGACCCTCGACGAGGAGCTGGGCGCTTTCTTCGAGCGGCTCGACCGCACCGGTATCGATTATATGGTCACGCTCACGGCCGACCATGGCGGGCCCGATCTGCCGGAGCGGCTGCGCGAGCAGGCTGTGGCGGACGCGGAACGGGCAGACCCGGCGCTCACGCCTGCCGGCGCCAGCGCCATCATCACAGAGCGCACCGGCATCCAGGGCAAGCTGCTGATGGGGACCGGGCCATTCGGCGACATCTACGTCAATCGCGATCTGAGCGAGGACCAGCAGGCCCGCGTGCTGGCGGAAGCGCGCGATTTCTATGCGGGGCACCGGCAGGTCGCCGCCGTGTTCACGCGCGATGAGATCGAGGCGGCGCCGGCCCCGTCCGGCCCGCCGGAAAGCTGGCCGCTGCTGAGCATCGTCAAGGCGAGCTACGACGCGGAGCGCTCGGGCGATCTCCTGCTGCTGCTCAAGCCGCGCATCAGCCCTATCGTCGACCCCACGCATGGCTATGTCTCCACCCATGGCAGCCCATGGGATTACGACAGGCGCGTGCCCATGTTCTTCTGGCGCAAGGGCATGACCCGCATGGAGCAGCCGCAAGGCGTGGAGACGATAGACATCCTCCCCACGCTGGCCGCGCAGATCGCCCTGCCGCTCCCCATGGACGCCATCGACGGCAAATGCCTCGACCTCGATCCTGCCACGACGAGCAGTTGCTCGGCCGGGCAGGATCGCTAAACTCCGCATCCTGCGCGTTCGCCCTGGGCTTGTCGAAAGGCTGTTCTTTTTCTTCTTCCATCCCAAAGAGAAGGACAGCCCTTCGACAAGCTCAGGGCGAACGGAGAGATTATAACGAAGGGGAGAGCGGATGAGCGAGCAGGGCAGGATCGTGATTACCGGCGCGTCCGGCCAATATGGACAGGCAGCGACCGACATGCTCATCGAGCGGGGTCTTGCCGACAAGCTCATCCTCATCAGCCGCACGCCGGGCAAGCTAGCGAACCGCGCCGCGCAGGGCTGTGACGTGCGCTATGGCGACTATGACAAGCCCGAGACGCTGGCAGCCGCCGTTCAGGGCGCGCAGAAGATACTGCTCATCTCCGGCACGCGGGTGGGCGCGCGTGTCGTCCAGCACAAGGCGGCGATCGACGCGGCGGCGGCGGCCGGGGTGAAGCACATCCTCTACACCAGTTTCATCGGCATCGACGATCCCGCCAACCCGGCCGAGGTGCGGCACGATCATATCGAGACCGAGAATGCCATGCGCGCCTCCGGCATGGCGTGGACGATGCTGCGCGACGCGCATTATGCCGACGCGATGATCCTGATGGCCGGGCCCAATGTGATGGCGACAGGCAAATGGTTCAGCAATGCCGGCGACGGGCACGAGGCGATGGTATGGCGCGACGATTGCGTGGCCTGCGCGGTCGCGGCGCTGACCGGCGAGGGCCATGAGAACGAGGTCTACAATATCACCGGGCCGGAATTGCAGAGCTTCGATGAGGTAGCGGCGCTCGTCACGGAGATCACGGGCTGCGCGGTCGAACATGTGAAGGTGGATGACGAGGAGCAGTATGCCATCTTCGATGCCATGGGCATTCCGCGCCGGCCGGTGGACGACCAGTATGTGAGCGGCATCCCCTGGATCAGCGATGACATGGTGACGTTCGGCCGGGCGATCCGGGAGGGCTATCTCGCTATCTGCACCGACGACGTGGAGCGCCTGACTGGCCGCCCTGCCCGCTCCGTTCAGCAGATGATCGAGGAGAACCGGGACATGCTGGTCGGGGCCGCCAAGGGCGCCGCACCGCAGCCGGCGTAGAGCCGGAGTCTCAACTCAGGAGCGGATGGGGAGCGCAGGCCGCGCCCCCATCCGGCTACTCAGCGGTAGGGTGACGACGTGCGGCTCGCATAGAGCGGCGAACGCTTGACGGGGCCTTCAACGATCTTGTTGCTCATGCCCTTGCGGATTTTCTCCGCATCGGCCGAATTGTTGAACACCGTGCGTGTATCGCCCGAGGGCAAGGGCTCGATGACGGACAGGGGGAGACCCTGCTTCCGGCAATAATCCTCCACGGTGGCGAGCGGCGCCGCGATGATAACGACGCGGCTCATGCGCGCGCCTGCCCCATGGAGGCCCCTTCCATGTGGGAGAGAACCGTGCACAGAGCGGTCCCTGCGCGGTAAGGATAGGCATGGGCGCTGATCCGACGCGCGATCACGCGCGCTTCGTTCCGGCGTGAAGGCTGGCGGCGGACGCAGGCGCCGAACTGGGCCTGCAGCAGAGCCATCTGCTGATCGTGCAACAGGCCGTTGAAATCTTCCATCAGGCGTCTCCCGAAAAGGCAAGCGGGAGCACGGATGGTCTCTCAGTTACGGCGAAAGCTTGCAAGCCAGGTTCGCGCAATGCCAGACGCCTAGCACAACTGGTCGAAAATGTCGCCCTCAATCGAGCAGCCCAAGCAGCAGCAACGGCGGACGCGGCTAGGTCAGCGCATAATAGCGGACGAAATTGCCGTCCGGCTTGCGCTCGCCCACGCCGATGAAAACATGGCGGGTCATCCAGTCATATTTGCCCTTGCTGGTCTCGAAAGTCGGCTGGGCGCGCAGGTAGTAATCCTCATGTTCGACGGGCGCGCCGCCCTCGAAGGCCCAGGCGCGCAGGCGCTGCATCGAGTCCGGCTTGCGGCCCCAGAGGTAGCCCTTGTTCTGCATGTAGATGATCTCGCCATCATCCGTTTCCAGCAGGTAGCGGGCATCGAAGACGGCGGTGTCGTCATCGCGGAAATGGGCATAGTCGCCGCCGGAATTGGGCACGGCACGACCGCGCAGGCGAGGCCCCTCGAAATGGCCTTCGTCCACCAGCACGGCGGAACGGAAGCCGCCATTGTGGACATTGGGAATGCCGAAGACGCGGGTGAACATGAGGCGGCACTCGAAAGCGAATTCGAGCACGGGATTGTCGAGGGTAGAGAAGGCCATGATCTGGTTCCTCTTGTGTCGGGGGCCAACAACAGGGTTGAGGTTTAGCGATTTTTCAAGCGTTTGATATTGCTGAGCAATAGGATCCGGTTTTAACGATTTGGCGCTGAAAACAGGTGAAATGACCCGTTAGAACGAGGGTTAAATCATTGTTCGGCGGGTTGGCTGCGCGGACCATCGCTCAATAGTTCGAGAGGATGGTGAGGCCGGGCGTGTCCAGCGGGAGGCCGCGTTTCTGCTTTTCCAGTTCCTCCGCGCGGGTCTGGCGCTGAAGATCGATGAGGTAAGCGTGGATCGCGTCCGCGTCGGCCTCGCTCAATCGATCATTCCAACGCGGCATGCCATTGGACACGAGCAGCCCCTCCAGCACGATCTGGCGGAAGGCGGCATGCGTGCCCTCGCTCATCCGGCGCAAGTCCGGCGTGATCGAGCGGGGCTGGTTGCTGTGGCAAAGCGCGCAATTGCCCATGAACAGCATCATCCCCTGCGAGATGGTCTCGTCGGTGACGCCGCTTGCTTGCTGCGGGGCGGACGGCGCGGGCTCCAGTGGGGGAAGCTCGTCCGGCATCGGCACGGCGCCGCCATCGAGGCGGAAGACCAGCAGCCGGCCCTGATTGCCGCGCGTGTAAGTGGCCGAATAAGGCGGGACATAGGGGTAGCCGCCCCCGCCCCACGCCGCCATCACCGCGACATATTGCACGCCATCGACCTTGTAGGTCATCGGCGCGGCCATGATGGCGGTGCCGGTGTTTATCTCCTTGAGCAGCGCGCCATTGTCTTTGTCGAACACCCGCAGATGCCCGTCTATGCTGCCCTGGAAGACGAGGCCACCGGCGGTCGCCAGCGCGCCGCCGCGATCCTGCCAGCCGGCCATCTTGTGCGCCCATTTCGTCTCGCCGGTGAGCGGATCGACGGCGCGCAATTCCGTGCCGCCGGGGTTCTCCTTCACCCACTCCATCTCCGGCAGCGCCTCGATGGCCGCGCGCAAGGGTGGAGGCAGCGAGGGCAGGATCGCCAGCAGATCGGACGTGAAGAGCAACGCCGCATCATTGTTCAACATCTTCGCCTGATAGGGCTTCTGCCCCGGCGTCATGTAGATCGCGTTGCCCAGATCCTGCACGGAGCCGATGTAAAGGCCGGTCTCGGGATCGAAGGCGGCCGGGTGCCAGTTGCGCGCGCCGGGCGTGGCGGGGAAGACGATCCTGGGGCCATCGCTATAGTCCGACCGCTCGGGAGTGAGGTTTGGCCGGCCGGTCTTGAGATCGACTCCATCCGCCCAGTTCATCCGCACCAGCGGATGAGCGCGCAGCAGCGTGCCGTCCCGCCGGTCCAGCACATACAGGAAGCCGTTCTTGGGCGCATGGAGGACGACGGGGCGCTCCTCGCCATCCACGCTCATGCGCGTGAGGATCATCGGCGGCGTGGAGGTGTAATCCCAATTATCGCCGGGGGTCTGCTGGTAATGCCATTTGAGGCGGCCGGTCTTCGCATCCAGCGCGACGATGGAGCCGAGATAGAGATTGTCTCCACCTTCGGGACTGCGCCGCGACGTGGCATAAGGCGCGCCATTGCCGGTGCCGACCAGCACGAGGCCGGTCTCGGGATCGTAGTTGATCGCGTCCCACGGCGCGCCGCCCCCGCCGATGTCCCAGCGGCTTTGGGGGTCCCATGTCTTGAGCGCAGGTTCCAGATCGGGATGATCCTGCGGGCCGAGCGCGGGATCGCGCGGGACGACGAAGAAGCGCCAGGCGAGCTTGCCCGTCTCCAGATCGAAGGCGCTGACTGCGCCGCGCACGTCATATTCCGAGCCCGCATTGCCGATGACGACGACATCGCCCGCGATCTCCGGCGCGCCGGTGCTGTTGTCGCCGCGCGCACGGTCCACGACCGCGTCGGCTTTCCAGACGACGGCGCCAGTTTTTGCGTCCAGCGCATACATCCAGCCATCGAGCGCGGCGACATAGACCTTGCCGCGCGCCACCGCGACGCCGCGATTGACCATATCGCAACAGACCGTGCGATTAATCTGCATGTCGACCTCGGGCTCGAAGCGCCAGAGTTCGCGCCCGGTCGCGGCCTCATATGCATAGACCCGCCCCGCGACGCCGGACGTGAACATGACCCCATCGATGACGACCGGCGTGGCCTCAAGCCCGCGGTTGGTGCCGAGATCGGCGGACCATGCGAGGCCGAGGCGTTCCACATTGTCACGGTCGATGTCCGTGAGCGTGGAATAATGGGATTTGCCGATATCGCCGCCGGGCGTAACCCAGTTTTCGGCGGCGAGCGGGCCGGTATCGCTCTCGTCAGTGCCGGAGCAGGCCGCGAGGACGAGCAGACAGAATGCACTCAGGATCGTCTTGATGCGCGGCACGAATTGCTCCCCTCAGCCCTCTCCTACGGGGCTTGTTGTCTCTGTCCAATCCTGCCGGGACGATGCCGGATGCGCAAGGGTGGTTTGCGGGGATGGCGGCGGTGGATCATTGGGTGAGGCAGGCCAGGAATGGAGCGGTGGAGCGGTTGGGCTCTGGATCCCCGCGTGCGCGGGGATGACGGAGTGCGGCTAGGCGGCGTGGACAAATTCAAGCTCGGCTTTATCCAAGAATGTCGGAAATCTCTCCGTTCGCCCTGAGCTTGTCGAAGGGCTGCTCTTTTCTTCAGCGGCGTCGAAGGAAGAAGGGCAGCCCTTCGACAAGCTCAGGGCGAACTGGTGAGGGGGGAGGCCGGTCCAAACGGTCGGGCTTCGAACCGTCATTGCGAAGAGTGGCTGTTCGAATTTGTCCACGCCCCCTATGGTGTGTCCACTACTATCCCTGCCTCCCCCTCACCGCCCGTCCCATGGGCTGGGCATATGATAAGGCACGGTGATGAAGTTCGCTTCGATCTGGCGGATCATGCCTTCGTCGATCTTGAAGAGTTCGCCCAGGTAGAATGTGTGCGGGCGACGGATGTGGGAGCGGACCTTCGTGCCGTCGGTCAGCTCGTATTCGTCGAGGCGGCCGGTGTGATCGATGAAGCCATAGGCCAGGACCAGCCCGCGTTCCTCGTCCACCAGCGGGAAGCGGCGGGCGCGCAGGCGATCGTCATAGCGGTAATTGCCGAGGCGGAATTGCGCCTCGCAGCCCAGCGCCGCGACGGGTACGAAGAAATCGGGATTGTTGGTGGTCTGCACGCCGTTCTCGACCCGATTGCAATCGGGGTGGAACCTGGTGCGGATCGTGCCGTCATTGAGTTGCAGGGTCGCGAAATAACCGTCTGAGAGCGCGATCATTTCTTTGCGTGAGACGGGCGCCCGCGCGTTCTCGTTGAGGATCGGCTTGTCCTCGAATTTCTGGTTCTCGAAGCGGGGCGAGCTATCCACTTGCCTCACCACGATCGTCTCGACTTCCGCGATGCGCCCCGCCTCGTCCAGACCGAGGCGGACGGTATAGGCGCTCTCGTCGCGCGGCTCGATGACAGTGCCGAAATAGCCGACCTGCCGCGTCTTTTCGTCCGCGAACATCAGGCGATAGTCGCCCAGCCGCTCGATCGTGCCCCACAGGCCATCGTCTGCGGCAAGGCGGACATTGTTCTCGGTGATGAACGGATCGGGGGACCAGTTCACGGCGCCGGGATCTTTCCGTCCCAGCGCCGTGAGATAAGCCTCCAGCGCCCGGTAGAGCGCGGCGCGGTCCATCAGGCCGCGTTGACCGGCTCGTCCATATACATGGCCTTGATCTCCAGATAGGCCATTAGTCCATCGACGCCGCCCTCGCGGCCCACGCCGGACTGCTTGTAGCCACCGAAGGGCAGGCCCCAGTCCACCTTGAGGCCATTTTGCGCGATGCCGCCGGTGCGGATGCGCCGCGCGACATCGAAGGCAGCCTGCGCGTCCTTGGTGAGCACCGAGCCCGAGAGGCCGTAATTGCTGTCGTTGGCGACGGCGATGGCCTCCTCCTCATCCTCCACCGGGATGATGCTGAGCACGGGGCCGAAGATTTCCTCCTGGGCGATGCGGCTCTTGTTATCGACGTTCTTGAACAGCGTCGGCTCGATGAAATAGCCCTGGTTGAGATGCGCGGGGCGGTTGCCGCCCGTCACGAGATCGGCGGTCTTCTTGCCTTCCTCGATATAGCCTTCCACGCGCTCAAGCTGGCGCTTCATAGCGAGGGGACCAAGCTGGGTGGTGGGATCGTCCGAATAGCCGATCTTCACCTTCTGCATCTCGGCGGCGATGGCGTCCGCGATCTCGTCCTGACGGCCGCGCGGCACGATGAGGCGACTCAGCATCGCGCAGACCTGCCCGGAGAGCAGCGTGATGGTGTTGGTCATCAGCTTCGCGGTTTCTTCCGCCGAGAAATCATCGCGCACGATGGCTGCGGACTTGCCGCCCAGCTCCAGCGTGTAGCGCGCGATCCGCTCGCCGCAGACACTGGCGATGCGCTTGCCGGCGACGGTGGAGCCGGTGAAGCTCACCTTGTCCACGCCGGGATTGCAGACCAGATGATCGCTCGCCTCGCGGTGGCCGCAGACGAGATTGACGACGCCCGCCGGCACGCCCGCCGCCTCGCAGGCTTCCGCGATGATATAGGCCTCCAGCGGGGTCTCCGGCGAGGGCTTCATGATGACCGTGCAGCCGGTGATGAGCGCATTGGCGACCTTGGAGGCCATGATGCCATAGGGCCCGTTCCACGGCGCAATGGAGGCGACGACGCCGACCGGCTCATGGACCAGATAGGCGGCAGCGGCGGCGTGCGTCTCGCGCTGCTGCACATACTGGAAATTCGCGCCGACTTCGCGGGTCTGGTCGAACTGCATGGTGGCGCCGGCGACCATGCCGGGGGCGAAGGCTGCGAGGCCACCCATCTGCGCGGTCCAGGCCTTGGCCAGTTCGCTCTCGCGGCTTCTGAGGTGCGCGGCGATTTTCTTCATGACCTCGTTGCGCTCCGCTACGTTCATGCGGGGCCATGGGCCACGATCGAACGCCTCGCGCGCGGCGGCAACGGCAGCGTCCATGTCTGCCTCATCAGCTTCCGCGACGGCGCCGACGACCTGCTCGGTGTTGGGGGAGACCAGCTCGATCATGCGGCCGCTATGGGGGGCACGCCACGCGCCATCGATCCAGACCTTGCCCGGATTCTTCACGAAGACGCCTTCGGGATTCTGTCCTGCCACGCTCTCTCTCCTTCAAGGGCAATGCCGCCGGCGCAAGGCGGCGGACTCGATGGGCGGGATGCTAGGCGTCGGCCCTTGGGACACGCAAGCGCAAAGGTGGTGGGAGCCGGCAAATCGTTGACAATGCCCGGCGAAAAGCAGGCTCGCCGCATGCCGTTCACCTAGACAATAATTGATAGTTACAACCATCTTGACTCGGCACGGCTTTGCGGTTCACATCCCTGCGAGATTCAAACCGCCCGGCGGCATCCACGGCCGCATCCTGAAAAGCCCAGCGAGAGGCATGCCATGATCACGGTCAACCAGCTCCACCCTCTGTTCTTCGGGGAGATCGTCGGCGCCGATCTCAAGGCGGAGCCCACGGATGAGCTGCGCCGCGCCGTGCAGGATGCGATGGACCGGCATGTCGTGTGCGTGGTGCGGCAGGGGCAGATCACCGACGAGGAGCAGATCCGCTTCGCCCGGCTGTTCGGCCCGCTGGAGCTTCCGCCGGGTTATGGCAGCCGGCCGCGCGGCCGCATGGCGCCCGAACTGTTCTTCGCCGGCAATCTCGATGCCGAAGGGAACGTCAAGCCGCTGACCCCCGCCAACCAGAATGTCGCCAAGGGCGCCGAGCGCTTCCATGCCGACAGCTCGTTCAATCCCCTGCCCTCCAAATGGTCGATGCTGCGCGGGGTGGAATGCCCGCCCTCGGATGTGGGCGGCGACACGCTCTTCCTCGATCTGCGCGCGGCCTATGACGACCTTCCGCAGGAGACGAAGGACCGGGTGGAGGGCATGATGGGCATCCATGATTTCTGGCTCGGCCGCAAATATGCCGGGTTGGACGCGACGGAGGAGATGAAGGCCGCCATGCCGATGCCGCCCGTGCACCACCCGCTGGTGCGCGAGGCGCCGCTCGGCCGCAAGGCGCTGTTCGTGGGCGGGCATTGCGTGGGGGTCGCTGGCATGAGCGAGGATGAGGGCCATGCCTTCGTGGAAGACCTCTACGCGCATGTGTCCCAGCCCAAATACATCCATCGCCACCAGTGGACGGAAGGCGACATCGTGATCTGGGATAACCGCTTCGCTCTCCATGCCGCGACGCCGCTCGACACCGATCAATATCGCCGCGACATGCGCCGCGCGACGGTCAACGAGAGCGGCGAGGAGATCGACAGCTACGAATATCGGCGGCGCGAGCGGAACGGCGCGGGCTGAGCAGACGCGCTCCACCGTCCTTGCACTGGCCTTTCCGCCCTAACGCGGCAGATAATCCTCCGCCATCGCGGCTTCGATCGCGGCATGGCGCGCCTTCACGGATTCGATGAAGGCGGGGTGCGTGATGACATAGAGCTTGTCGGTGAGGATGGCGTGCAGCGTCATCCGGCCGACATCGAGGGGATCGAGCCAGAACGCTCCGCCTGAGGGATTGGCCGGCAAAGCGCCATTGGTGCCGGCGCTCTCACGGAAAGGGCTCTCCACCCGATATTGCGCCGGACGCAGACTCTCCGTCTCGGCGATGTTGGTGCGGACCGGCCCCGGACAGACGACGGTGGCGCCGATATTCGCCTGCTTGGCTTCCAGCTCCAGGCGCAGATGCTCGGTGAGCGAAATCACCGCCGCCTTGGTGGGCGCATAGATGCCGCGCGTGAGCCGTGCGCTCATCACCGCCCCTTCCGACGCCATGTTGACGACATGGCCGCCAAGTCCATGCGCCTTGATGCGCGGCAGGCCCGCGACGAGGCCATTGGCCACGCCCATAAGATTGACGCCTACGCCCCAATCCCAATCCGCATGCGTCGCCTCGTCGACCGGCCCGGCGATGCCCACGCCTGCATTGTTGACGAGAATGCGCAGCGGCCCGAGCTTGGCCTCCGTCTCGTCCAGTGCGGCGGTGAAGGCGGGACGGTCCGTCACATCGAGAGGCAGGGCAAGGAAGCGATTCTGCCAACCCTCTTGTGCGGCGATTTCTGCCGCTGCCTCCAGATGATCCGCGCGTATGTCGCACACCGCCACCTTCGCGCCTTCGGCTGCCAGCGCGCGGGCAATGCCGAGACCGATGCCGCCGCCCCCGCCGGTGATGAAAGCCGTTGCGCCCGAGACCGTCTTCATGATCGCTGCCTGCTCATCGACGATACTCCCGCAAAAGATGGGTTCAGATTGTTGGGCTGCCCGCCCCTGTCATGCGGCCAGATTCCCCTTAACCGCAAGGCCGCGCAGGCGATCCACGAAAAATCCATGGATTTCACGTGTCACCTCCCTCAGCCGCGCGACGGGCGTGGCACGGAAAGCCGGAACGGATCGACATTCCATGCCGACCCCATCAGTATAACCGCGAGCGATACAGGAGAAGGCAGCGATGGCGAAACAACCGGCGGACAAATCGACGGCAAAAGACAGGGCCGGAAAAGCGCCCTCGGGCAAGGCGGAAGCCAAGCCGGGCGGAGCGCCCAAGTTGCTCTCGGGCGGTAATCCGCAGATCGCCAAGGGCTATGGAGATGAGCCTGTGCAGGCCTATATCGCCGCCATGCCCGACTGGAAGAGCGAGATCGGGCGCCAGTTCGATGCGCTCATCACGCGCACTGTGCCGGATGTGCGCAAGGCCGTGAAATGGAACTCGCCTTTCTATGGCTCTGGCGACGGAGAAGACAACTGGTTCCTGAGCTTCCACTGCTTCGACCGCTACATAAAGGTCGCGTTCTTTCGCGGCACGGCGCTGGACCCCGTGCCGCCCGTGGCATCCAAGAACGAAGGCACGCGCTATGTTCATATCCATGAACAGGATGGTCTGGACGAAGATCTGTTCGAGCGCTGGGTGGCACAAGCCAGCCGCTTGCCGGGCGAGCGCATGTAAGGGGCGCGGTCGCACGAGGTGCGCTGGTTCACGGGATGGAAGGCGCGCCTTGTTCGGTTCCCGTTCAGATAGAAGATGCTTCAGGACGCTCGCCTTGTCCGTCGATCCGGCAGCGCGGGCCGTTTTCGTGCTGCAGCGAGACCAGCGAGCGCCGGAATGACGGACAAGCATCCCCAAGCCCTCCCGCCCCAACCTCTCCCCCAACACACAGCCACACGCGTAGCCACATAGGGCGCGCGCGCGGCTAACCCCGCGCCGCCCGCACCGCCAGAAAGAGAGCGTCGGGCTTGAACGGCGCCGCCACTGCGCCGTGATCCAGCAAGGCGATGCGCGGATCGGCCGGATCGAAGCGCGGCCAGGGGCCATCGTCCAGCTCTGGCGCTCCTGATCGCGCAAAGCTCGCCCAGGCCTTCAGCATCGAGGCGGAAAGATCCGCGTCCGCCTCCTCATAGCCGCCATCCATCCGGTCCAGCGTGCCGAACATATAGGGCAGGTCCGCCGTATGGTTCGCGAGCAGGCCCGAGCGGAGCGCGCCGGGCGAGACGCGGCCGAAGCGATAGACATAAGCAGCGGTGCCACGGGAATGCATTCGGGTGGCGGTCTCTACGGCCGTCTCCGCGCCCATCACAGTCGAGAAGAGCCTGTCGAGAGCGTCGAGCACAGCTTCCGCCGCATCCGTATCGAACAGTCCGGCCACCGTTTCAGGGGAGAGCCCACAAAGCTCGGTGGCCACATAATCCAGCTTCTCGCAGGTGAACTGGCGGCCCGGCCGGAAGAAATAGCGTCCCTCATTAGCGTTCCAGCCGAACAGCAACGGACGGGAGCCGCGCGGATGTGGCGCGCGGCCGGCGGGCAATATCTCGTCATCCTCCACGGGTGCCCAGGGCAGATGATGCGGCAGCACGATCTGTCCGGTGGAGAGATCGAACCGGGTGAGATCATCCGCGCATTGCCAGACTGTTTCCGCGGGAATGGCACGCAGCCGCTCGGGATCGTCGCTGCCCAGCGCCGCGAATAGCCGCTGCGACACGCCATGCGCGTCGGCAAGCGTCCGGCGCCTGTGTTGGCCGGCGAACTCGTTGAAGCCGCCGCTTTGCATGATCGCCTTGTGGAACAGCGCATCGCCGGCTGGTGCGGAGAGCAGCGCGTGAACGGAACCGGCGCCGGCGGACTCGCCCGCCGCCGTGATATTCTCCGGATCGCCCCCGAAAAGCCGGGCATGACGCTTGACCCACGCCAGCGCCGCGAACTGATCTTGCAGCCCGAAGTTCGCGCCGATGGACGGATGCGCAAGATAGCCGAACACATGCAGGCGATAATTGACGGTGACGACGACCATGCCCTGCGCCGCAAGGGCCGCGCCGTCATAGACCGGCTCGGACGCCGCGCCGGACACATAGCCGCCGCCATGGAACCAGACCATGACCGGCAATCCGGCCGCCTCGTCGAGCAACGGCGTCCAAATGTTGAGATAGAGGCAGTCCTCGCTTTTCGCCTCCGTCCCCAACGGCAGCGTAGCGCGGGGCGCCTGAAGCGCGGCGGGACCGAACGTGCGGGCCGCGCGGGTGCCGCTCCATGGTTCGACCGGCGTGGGGGGACGCCAGCGCAAGGCACCCACCGGCGGCGCGGCATAAGGCACGCCCAGGAAGCGCCGGATTTCCCGCTCGCAAACGCCTTCCAGACGCCCACCCTCGACCGCGACCATGGCGTTCATGCCACCTCCCTCTCCTGTTGCCACATCGATGCCCGACCATCCTCCATCGGGTCAAGCTGGCACTCCACGCCTTTCTGTGCTTCCTCTTGATGAAACGGTCAGGATCGCGGGGAGAGAAGAATGCGCTTCAAGGACAAGGTGGTGCTCGTCATTGGCGGCAACAGCGGCATCGGACGGGCGGCGGCGGCGGGGTTCGCGGCGGAAGGCGCGCATGTGTTCCTCACCGGCCGCTCTCAGGCGACGATAGACGAAGCGGTGGCTGCCATTCCCGGCGCACGGGGCCTGCGCGCCGACATTGCCGACATCGGGAGCAATGACGCGGTGGTCGCCGCTGTCGAGCAGGCGCACGGTCGGATCGACGTGCTGTTCGTCAATGCCGGGATCGGCGCATTTGCCGAGGTGCCGCAGATCACGGCCGAGCAATGGGACGCGGTGCACAACGTCAATCTGCGCGGCTGTTTCTTCGCCGTGCAGAAAGCGCTGCCGCTGATGGGGAAAGGCGGCGCGATCGTCATCACCGGCTCGGTCGGCGCGGTGGCGGCAGTGCCGGGCAATGCCATGTATGCCGCTGCCAAGGCCGGCCTGCGGGCGGTGGCGCGCACGCTGGCGGCAGAATTGGTAGGCCAGGGCATCCGCGTCAACATGGTGAGCCCCGGCCCCACAGAGACGCCGATCATCAACCGTACCGAAGGGGTGCCCGCCGAGGCCATTGCGGGCCTGCGCGAAGTGATGACGCAGGCCGTGCCGATGAAGCGCATGGGCACGCCGGAAGAGATCGCCCGACCGGTATTGTTCCTCGCCTCCGACGAGGCGAGCTTCATTACCGGCGTAGACCTCTATGTGGACGGCGGCTGCGTGGAGCTTTGAGGGCGAGCGCCCGCAGCGCCGGGTTCAGGCCGAAAGATCCGCTTGCATGGCTTCGCCCTGCATTGCGCCGGGTGGCCCCACATCCTCTCCCCTGCCCGCCCGCGTCAACTTGCGGAGCAGGAACTGGCCGAACGACCATCCACCCAGGTCCGACTGGGCGTTGACATGGCCGACCGCGCCGGCATCCGCGAAACGACTGCCCCAAAATTGTGCGAGGCGCCGGGCGCGATGATATTGGATGTAGGGATCGTCATGACTCGCCACGACGATGGACTCGAAAGGCAGCGGGCTCTGGGGCGCGGGGCCGAACGCTTTCAGACGGCTATCGAGCGGGGCAACGTCAAGCTCCGGCGGAGCGACCAGCAGGGCACCCACGACCGGATCACCGAACGCCGGCCGCTCCATCGCCGCCCACCACGCAACAGCATGGCAGCCGAGGCTATGCGCCACCAGCACCACCGGCCGTCCGGCATCGCGCACCGCCATGTTGAGGCGGCTGACCCAGCTATTGCGATTGGGCTTGTCCCAGCTCCCAAGATCGACGCGCGCGCAATCCTCGCGTTCGCTCTCCCAGATGCTTTGCCAATGTGAAGGCCCGCTCCCGTCAAGACCCGGCACGGTCAGGATGAGCGGCGATTGCTTCATGGTGGAAACAGTGGAAACCATGGGTCACCTCCTTGGAAGGAATGAGCCCGGTCGACTCGGCATACGTCCCGGTTCCCCTGAACATAATTTCTACTTGTATGATTGACAATATCGGGTGGGCATAAAAATGCCACGGTCCGCGGTCATTGGCAGGCCGCCCCTCGTCGACCGCGTCCCTTCCTCAGAACAGGCGTGTGAGCAGGTAGAACAACGCTCCCACGGCGGCCGAGGCCGGGATGGTGATGACCCACGCCGTCACCACGCTCTGCGCCACACCCCAGCGGACGGCCGAGGCGCGGCGGGCCACGCCCGCCCCGATCACGCAGCCGGTGATGGTGTGCGTGGTGGAGACCGGAATGCCGAACAGCGAGGCGGTGAACACCACCACCGAGCCGCCGGTGGACGCGCTGAAGCCCTGATGCTGGGAGAGCTTGGTGATGCGCGAACCCATGGTCTCGATGATCTTCCATCCGCCCATCAGCGTGCCCAACGCGATGGCGATGTAGCAGGCGATCGCCACCCAATGCGGCACATGGAATTCCCCGCCGAGATAGCCGGTGGCGTACAGCAGGACGGTGATGATCCCCATGGTCTTCTGCGCATCGTTAAGGCCGTGGCTCAGCGAATAGGCGGCCGATGAAAGCAGGTGCAGCGCCCGAAAGCTGCGGTCCGCGCCGCGTGGCTGGCTGTTGCGGAAGATCCAGCTCGTCACCAGCATGATGAGCATGGAGAGCAGCATTCCCAGCGTCGGCGACAGCACGATCGCGATGAGCGTGAGATTGAGGCCGCTCCACTGGATGCCGGTGAAACCCGCATGAGCAACGCCCGCGCCGATGAGCCCGCCAACCAGCGCATGGCTGCTCGATGAAGGAATCCCCTTGAGCCAGGTGACGACATTCCAGAACATCGCTCCCACGAGCGCGCCGAAGATCACCGCCGGCGTGACCAGCTCCTTGTCGATGAGCCCGGCGCCGATCGTCTCGGCAACCTTGTGCAGGGCCGGGAAAGCCAGCGTGAGGAAATAGGCCGCGAAGTTGAAGAAGGCCGCGAAGACCACCGCCGTCACCGGCCCGAGCAGCCGGGTCGCCACCACGGTCGCGATGGAATTGGCGGCATCGTGCAGGCCATTCAGGAAATCGAACGCCAGCGCGAGGAGGATGAGGCCGACGAGCAGGGGAAAGGCAAGCTCATGCATGAGACGGCCTCCCGTGACGCGGCAGGGCGCACCGGCCAGCCCGAGGCCCCGGCTCTGGAACAGCGGTCATCGTCATCAGGCGTGGTCGATCACGATTCCGTCAATGACATTGGCGACATCCTCCACCGCATCGACGATGCGTTCCAGATGGTTGAGGATTTCGCGGCGGACGATGAAGCCCATCGGATCCGTCGGCCCGAACTCGCGGAACGCCTGCTTGAGCCCGGCAGCGTGAATGGTATCCGCATGGCCTTCCATGCGCACCAGCCGCTCGGTCAGCTCATGCAGGCGCTTGCCGTTGCGCGGCACGTCGCGAAGCAGCGGGATCGCCTCGGTCAGCACCCGCGTCGCTTCGACGATGATGGCAGCCATGTCCTTCATCTCCTGCTCGAAGCTCGTCACATCATACAGGTCGATGGCGGCAACTGCGGCCTGCATCTCATCGATGGCGTCGTCCATGGCGCTGATGAGGCTGATGATCGCGCTGCGGTCGAACGGGGTGAGGAAGGTCTGCCGGACTTCGCGCAGCATCTGGCGGATGATCTCGTCCGCGTCGTTCTCGCGCTCCATCACCTCCACGATGTGATCGGCCCGCTGGTCGCCTTCATGCAGCAGTCGCGCCAACGCATCGGCGCCGGCGGCCACCGTGGCCACATGCGCTTCGAACAGCTCGAAGAAATTGCCTTGCTTGGGCAACAGGCGCTGAAACCAGCCGAACATCTTGCTTACCCCCGATTTGCTGGCAACCGCGCCCAGGATCGTCTGGCGCCGGGCCGCCGCCTTGAATTCCGATGCGGCGAACGAGCGGATGAGATTGCGCAGGTCGGGCTCGTCCACTGCATCCGCCGCTTCCGCGAGGCTGAACCAGCGCCGCTCGCGCTCATGGCTTTCCTTCCACTCCGGCAGCTCGCGATTGACCGCGAGCGGGAACAGCTCGACATCCACCATCAGCGATGCGCCGTTGCGCCGCCGCTTGCGATAGCGATAGGAGCCGAGCGGCGTGGGGCAGACGGCGCCCACTACTCCAGCTTCCTCCTCGGCTTCGGCCGCTGCCGCGTGATGCGGCGCGGTGCCGGCCGACGCATTGCCTTTGGGCACGACCCACCGCTTCGTCTCCCGCGAGGTGACGAGCAGAATCCTGATCGGTGCATCCAGCGCATCGCTTTCCGCACGGTAGGGCAAGGCGGCAATCTGTCTGATCGATGGTCTCCAACCGGGATGGTCCGCGGCCAGATGTTACACTTTCGTGACGGTTGCAATGCGCAAAGCGGCCGCGGCGCCCACCATGGGCCATGAAATGCGCTTGGTCCATGTATTTTCCCGGAGGTTTCATGCCATGCCCGAAGTACCGGGAATTGCCGCGAGCGACCTGTGTGCCGGCTTTCTCTTAGAGGGGCAGGCCCACGTAATTTTCCGCGATGCTGGTCTGCGCCGCCCGGCTGCTCGCGATATAGTCCAGCTCCGCCACCTGCATCGCTCGCTCGAACGGCCCATCCTCGGGAAAGCGGTGCATGAGGCGGGTGAGCGACCAACTGAAGCGCTCCGCCTTCCACACACGCGCCAGCGCCCTGTCCGAATAGCCGGTGATGGCGTCGGCATCGTTGCGCTTGAAGAAGGCCGTCAGCGCCTCGGCGGCATAATGCACGTCGCTCGCGGCGAGATTGAGACCCTTGGCTCCAGTGGGCGGCACGATATGCGCGGCATCGCCGCACAGCAGCAGGCTGCCATGACGCATGGGCGCGAACACGAAGGAGCGCAGCGGTGCGATGGATTTCTCGATGGAGGAACCGCGCGTGATATGCGCGGCGGCTTGCGGGCCGAGGCGGGTGGCGAGTTCATCCCAGATGCGATCGTCCGGCCAATCCTCGACGCGCTCCGTCAGCGCCACATCCACATAATAGCGGCTGCGTGAGGCGCTGCGCTGCGAGGCCAGCGCGAAACCGCGCTCGTGATTGGCGTAGATCAGCTCATGATTACAGGGGGGCACGTCCGCGAGGATACCTAGCCAGCCGAAGGGATAATCGCGCAGATACTCCTGGCCGACGCTCGCCGGAATAGCCTGACGGCTGGGGCCATGAAAGCCGTCGCAACCCACGATGATGCGAGCGTCTATACGATGCTGCTGCCCGTCCTTCTCATAAGTGACCCAGGGCGCATCGCTTTCGATTTCGTGCAGGGCGACGTTGGCGGCTTTATAGATGACCTCAAGCCCGCGCTCCTCGCGCGCGTCCATCAGGTCCTTGGTCAGTTCGGTCTGGCCGTAGACGACCACATGGCCGCCCGCGAGCGCCGCGATATCGATGCGGATGAGCCGCTCGCCATCTGCGAGATTGAAGCCATCATGAACGAGCCCTTCGGCCTTCAGCCGCGCATCCAGCCCCAGCCGCGCCATGAGGTCGACGGTGACGCGCTCCAGCACGCCGGCGCGAATGCGGCCCAGCACATAATCGGGCGCCTGACGCTCCAGCACGACGCAGTCCACGCCCTCGGCACGCAGCAGATGGCCCAGCAGCAGCCCGGCCGGCCCGGCGCCGATAATACAGACCTGCTTCATCACGCCTCTCCTTGCATCACTGCCTGTTCATTTCCGATCAGCGGGAAATTGGAAAGGGACAGTCAGGACAAGCTCTGGTATTTTCCGGACATGGACGCTCTCACCCGGACTATCCCCGCTTATGGCCTGTATGGCGACAGTGCCCCGCAACCGCTGGAGGACTTCTTCCATGCCGAGACGATCGCGGTACGCAGCCGGCGTTACGACTGGGAGATTTCGCCCCATCTTCATACAACGCTTTCGCAGATCCTGTTCGTCGCTCGGGGCGAAGTGCGGCTACGGCTGGACGACATGGAAAGGCGCGAGGATGGTCCGCTGCTGGTCTGCGCGCCCTGCGACACCGTCCATGGTTTCCGCTTCTCGCCGGATGTGATCGGCTTCGTCGTCACCGCTTCGCAGGACTTTGTGGACAGCCTCGCCCGGCAGGACGCGCTGCGGCTCCAGCTTCGCAAGCCGGCGACCCATCGCCCGTCCGACGCGCTCACCGAGCGGCTGCTCGCGCTCGGCCAGCAGCTTGTCGATGCCGAGCGGGATCGGTTCGATCCGCATGTCCACAGGCTTCACCATGCGCTCGCCGAAGCATGGCTGCGGACCGCCATCCAGCCCGGCCTTGACCAGACGAGCGTCCAAGGCGGGAACGCCCAGCGGTTTCAGACCTTGGTCGAGACCAGCTATCGCGAGCACCGCCCCCTCGCCTTCTACGCGGACCGGCTGCACTGCACGGTCCGCACGCTTTCGCGGCAGACGGACATGGCTTTCGGCATGACACCGCTGCAACTCATCAATCGCCGCCTGCTCTTCGAGGCCCGGCGGCTGCTGCGCTTCACCAACGCCAGTTGCAGCGAGGCAGCGGCGGAGCTGGGCTTCGAGGACCCCGCCTATTTCTCGCGCTTCTACCGGCGAATGACCGGGCACGCGCCGAGCGCGGAAAAGCGAGGGATGTGATTCGGTGTGAGACACGTTTTCGCGCTAGAAAGCGGACTTTCCGCTTAGGACCGTTCGTCCTGAGCTTGTCGAAGGGCTGTCCTTCGTCCGCAAACCCGAGAGGAAAAAGAACGGCCCTTCGACAAGCTCAGGGCGAACGGTGCGCAAGGGATCGATGTTCGCACCCGGATGGGGACTTGATACCGCCCACAGGTTTGCAAACATCATCCTCGCCAACGAAAAAGGGGCCGCGCCGGGCGCGACCCCTCTATCTTGCCGTGAACCGGTCGATCAGATCGGGAAATGACCCGGCTGGGTCTCAACCGTCACCCAGCGCAGTTCGGTGAAGCTGTCGATGCCGGCCTTGCCGCCGAAGCGGCCATAGCCCGAGCCCTTGACGCCGCCGAAGGGCATCTGCGCCTCGTCATGCACCGTGGGGCCATTGACGTGGCAGATGCCGGATTCGATGCGCCGCGCAATGCCGAGGCCCTTGGCGATGTCCTTGGTGAACACCGAGGCCGAGAGACCGTATTCGGTGTCGTTGGCCAGTTCCACGGCATGATCCGTGTCACGCGCGCGGATAATGCCGACGACCGGCCCAAAGCTCTCGTCGCGGAAAAGCTTCATATCCGGCGTCACCTTGTCGATGACATGGGCGGGCATGAGGACGTTCTGCGTCGTCTCGCCCCCGACCAGCTTGGTCGCGCCCTGCGCCAGCGCATCCTCGATGAGCGACTGACAATGCGCCACCGTCTTGGCATCGACAACCGCGCCGAGCGGCGTATTGCCCTGGCGCGGATCGCCCACAGGCATGGACGAGACCTTCTCCTTGAACTTGGCGGCGAACGCATCGGCCACGGCATCGACGACGATGATCCGCTCGGTGGACATGCAGATCTGGCCCTGGTTCATGAACGCACCGAAGGCCGCGGCCTTCACGGCCTCGTCCAGATCGGCGTCCTCCAGAATGACGAGCGGCGCCTTGCCGCCCAGCTCCAGCAGGACGGGCTTGAGATGCTCGGCGGCGCGCTTGGCGATGATCTTGCCGACCGCCGTGGAGCCGGTGAAGTTGATGCGCCTCACTTGCGGTGCATCGATGAGCGCGCCCACCACGTCACCGGCGTCGGCCGGCGCATTGGTGACGACATTGACGACGCCATCCGGGAAGCCGGCTTCCACGAATGCCTCGATGATGAGCGCATGAGTGCGCGGGCAGCTCTCGCTGGCCTTGAGGATGACGCTGTTGCCGCAAGCGAGCGGCACGGCAATGGCGCGCACGCCCAGGATGATCGGCGCGTTCCACGGCGCGATGCCCAGGATGACGCCGACGGGCTCGCGCAGGGCCATCGAGAGGCAGCCCGGCTTGTCCGAGGGAATGACCTCGCCGGCGATTTGCGTGGTGAGCGCGGCGGCCTCGCGGACCATGCTCGCGGCCAGCCCGAGGTTGAAGAGCGCCCAGCCCTTGGTGGCGCCGATCTCGCCCATCATCGCGTCCACGAACGCATCGGCGCGCGCTTCCAGCGCGGTCGCCGCCTTCATGAGCACTGCGCGGCGTGCATTCGGCCCCATGACGGACCAGGCCTTGAAGCCCTCCTGCGCCCTGGCAGCGATCGGACCAATATCGGCCGCCTTCATCGCCGCCGCCGAGGAGGCGACCTCGCCGGTCAGCGGATTGTTGCGGGTGAATTCCATGGCATTTCTCCTGCTCTCTCTCATCAGGGCGCGCGCTGTCGAAGTCCTGAGGGAGGGACGCGACGCCTCGCTTTCCCTCTGCCTTGCCCGCTCGAAGGATGCAAACGCCTTCATCGATGTCGAAACGCTCGACTCCTGCGAGGAAAAACCGGAACGCTGAAATCCGCTCGCGCGTTGATGGGCGACATAAGGATATGCCTCCGTAACGAAGTGGATGTGAAGGCCCGTGCAAGCATATGAGGATCTGAAGGCCGCTTCTCTGGAAAGCTACCGGCAACTCGTGGAGGCAATCACCGATTATGCGATCTACATGCTGGACGCGGAAGGCCGCGTGACGAACTGGAATGCCGGAGCGCAGCGCTTCAAGGGCTATTCCGCCAGCGAGATCATCGGCCAGCATTTCTCCCGCTTCTACATGCCGGCGGATATTGCGGACGGCCTGCCTGAGCGGGCGCTGCGTACCGCCGCGACGGAAGGGTTATTCGAAGCTGAAGGCTGGAGGGTGCGCAAGGACGGCACGCGCTTCTGGGCCCATGTCGTCATCGATCCCATCCGCGATGCAACCGGCGATGTGGTGGGCTATGCGAAGATCACCCGCGACCTCACCGAACGCAAGCTGGCGGAGCAGGCTCTGAGCAAGAGCGAGGTGCAATTCGCGCTGCTGGTCCAGTCCGTTACGGACTATGCCATCTACATGCTCGATCCAGAGGGCATGGTTTCGAGCTGGAATGCCGGCGCCGAGCGCATCAAAGGCTATCCGCGCGAGGAAATCGTGGGCCAGCATTTCTCCCGCTTCTATGTGGAGGAGGACCGTGCGGCAGGTGTGCCGCAGCACGCGCTGGAAACCGCGCGGAGCGAGGGAAGGCACACTGCCGAGGGCTGGCGGCTGCGCAAGAACGGGGAGCGGTTCCGCGCCGGCGTGGTCATCGAGGCGATCCGCGACGATACCGGGACGCTGGTGGGCTTTGCCAAGATCACCCGCGATATCACGGAGCGCGAGGAAGCCCAGCGCGCGCTGGACGAGACGCGCGAGGCGCTGGCCCAGGCGCAAAAAATGGAAGCCATCGGTCAACTGACCGGCGGCATCGCCCATGACTTCAACAATTTGCTCATGGCGGTGAGCAGCAGCCTCACCCTGCTGCGCAAGAGAATGCCGGACGATCCGCAGGCCATGCGGCTCCTCGACAATGCGACCCAGGGCCTGGAGCGGGGCGCGACGCTCACCCAGCGGATGCTGGCCTTCGCGCGCCGGCAGGAACTCTCCATTGGGCGCGTGCACATTCCCGAGCTGCTGCGCGGCATGACTGATCTCGTCCAGCGCTCCATAGGACCGGAATGGCCGATCACCATGACGATCCCCTTTGGCCTTCCCGCCGTGACGGCCGATGCCAATCAGCTCGAGATGGCGATCCTCAATCTTGTCGTGAACGCGCGCGACGCCATGCCCGAGGGCGGCAGCATCGCGATCAAGGCCAGCAAACATATCGTCGAGGAAGGCGAGATCGCCGGCCTGTCGGCGGGCGAGTTCGTCAGCCTCTCGATCATCGATGGTGGATCTGGCATGGATGCCGAGACGCTGCGGCGCGCGACCGAACCCTTCTTCACGACCAAGGGCGTGGGCAAGGGAACCGGGCTGGGTCTGCCGATGGTGCATGGCTTCACTCAGCAGATCGGCGGCGCCTTTTCGCTCGCCAGCGCGCCCGGCAAGGGCACGGCGGCGCGACTCTGGCTACGCACGGCGGCGCCCCGGCCCGAAGCTGATCCCGACGCCAACCAGCAAGCCGCGTCCCCCCCGCCAGAACCGCCTCTTCGCCCAATTAGCGTGTTGGCGGTGGACGACGATCCGCTCGTGCTCATGAACACCGTCGCCTTGCTTGAGGATCTGGGACATGAGGTAACGAGCGCCGTCAGCGGGACCGATGCGCTCACCAAGTTTCAGAAGGGCAGTTTCGATCTCGTCATCACCGATCAGGCCATGCCCGGCATGACAGGCACGGAGCTGGCAAGCGCCATCGTGCAGTCTCATGAGGCGCTGCCTATCATCATCGCGAGTGGCTATGGCGAGGGCGTGGTCCTACCGTCGGGACGGATCAGCCGCCTGAGCAAGCCCTTCTATCAGGGCCAGTTGGCCAAGGCGATGCGCGAGGCTTGCGAGGAGTCGCCGGAAGCAGGCTAGGCCCGGGCACCGCAAGCGTCTTAAGGATGCCTGTCCCGGCCGCATATGCATTTTGAGACAAGACAGGGTTCGCTCGCAGCCATTGAATATGCTCGTCCCGCCGGGCCATTCCCGCCACGATAATAGCCGCGCCATGCCGGAAGGGGACGACAGCTTTTCCAGTCCGACGCTTTCGCCAGCCGCCTTGCGCAGCTAGAGCGATTTCAGGCCGGATGGCTCGGCGCGGCTGGACGGCATGACGAAAAAGTGCATGGAGGCGCAACGATAGCGCCGCAACGAGGGGAGAGGGAGTAGGATGAGGGGCAGCATGATCTGGCGACACATTACGGGTGCTCGCCGCGAATGCCTGTAAGAGGAACACAGGTCCGGCCGGCAGAAGGAATCCTCTTGCCCGCCCGCGCACGCCTTTTTCCGCG
>Ga0160433_100318_pt1 | contig 30385 bp, 25 predicted proteins | sample HID1972K_E0MG_FD_108235 | JGI IMG/M metagenome (GOLD analysis project Ga0160433, IMG submission 108235) | Enriched pill bug-associated microbial communities from UW Madison campus, WI, USA - HID1972K_E0 MG | ecosystem: Host-associated > Arthropoda: Insects > Digestive system > Unclassified ...
CCCGGAGCTGCGCACAGTGCTCGAATCCATGGCACGCAGCCTCAACAACGGGGCGGGCCTGCCCAAGATCAGCTAAACGACCCCCTGGAGAGCATCATGCGACACCGCCTTATCCGCCACTGCTTCCACGGATTGCTGGCCCTCGCCGTGCCGTTGATGGCGCTGGCCGCGCCCGCTACCGCGCAGCGCGCCGCCCCGGCCAAGGACTGGAGCCAGACCGTCACGCTGAACGCGAACGGCGCCTTCATGCTCGGCAATCCGGACGCACCGCACAAGCTGGTGGAGTATCTGAGCTATACCTGCTCGCACTGCTCGGATTTCCAAGCGCAGGGCGCACCCGCGCTGAAGGCGCAATGGGTGCGGCGGGGGCTCGTCAGCCTCGAATATCGCAACTTCACGCGTGATCCTTATGATCTGACGGCCGCCTTGCTGGCACGCTGCGGGGGCGCCTCGCGCTTCCTCGCCAATCATGAAGCCGTGTTCGCCAATTACGAAGCGTGGATGAAGCGCGCGCAGGCCTATTCGCAGAAGCAGGCCAATGCCGCGCCGGCTGCCGACCGCGCCGCGCAATTGGCCGCCATCGCGGAAGAAACGGGTTTGTTCGACCTGCTGGCCGCGCGCGGTGTCACGCCCGCCGCGCAGCGCCAGTGCCTTGCCGACGAGAAAGCGCTCGAAACAGTCCTCGGTCTCACGGAAAGCGCCCGGGCTGACAAATCATTCACCGGCACGCCCTATTTTCTGCTGAACGGCACGCCGCTCGCCAATGTCCATAATTGGGAAGCGCTGCGGCCCAAGCTGCCGGCATTGCCCCCATCCGGCAACTGAGTTAGACCAGCCGTCACCTAAATCCCGTCCGCATCGATGAGGTCAGACTCCTTATGAAACGCTTCGCTACCGCCCCTCTCGCGCTCGCGCTGATCGCTCTGGCCGCATGCGGCTCACAGCAGGACGGGTCCGGCGCGCCGAGCGGCAAGGTGGAAGGCAAGGCGGCTCCGGAAGGCACGAGCTGGACCGAGCAGGTCGTCGCGACGGACGAAGGCGGGATGCTCATGGGCAATCCCGATGCGCCCATCAAGGTCATCGAGTTCGCTTCCTATACCTGCTCGCATTGCGCCCAGTTCGCCGAGCAATCGCATGAGGAGCTTGAGCGCGATTTCGTGAACAGCGGCAAGGTGAGCTTCGAGCTGCGCAATTATGTCGTGAACCCGCTCGATATCAGCGTGGCGCTGCTGGCGCGCTGCGCCGGGCCGGAAGCGTTCTTCCCGCTCTCGCACCAGTTCTTCGCCAACCAGCCGCAGATGATCCAGCAGCTTCAGTCTGGTGGCGAGGATGCCTATCAGAACGCCATGTCCGCGCCGCCCGCGGAGCGCTTCCAGCGGCTCGCCGAGGCCGCCGGGCTCATCGAGTTCGCGAAGCAGCGCGGCATCCCCGAGGACAAGGCGCGCCAGTGCCTGGCCGACAGCAAGACCGTGGAAGCCCTGGCGGCGGGCGTGGAACGCGATTCCGAGCGCTACGGCATCACCGGCACGCCCACGCTCATCATGAACGACAGCAAGCTCGACGTGACGACCTGGCCGGCGCTTTCCGAGCAACTCAAGAACGCGGGCGCGTGATTGGCTGAGCGGGGGGCAGAAGCGACGGGCCTGGACCCCGGCCGAGGGCCGCTCGACATTCAGGAGATGGCGGAGCGAAAATGGTGGTTTTGCGTGACCCGGAGCGCAGCGGACTTTTGGTCCGTGAGCACCGGAAGCACGCAAAGCCGCCATTTGCAGCCCGCCAGAACTGAATGTCGAGCGGCCCTAGCCAACCGGAGCGGCTGAGCCGTGCAGATCCGCCGCCTCAAGCTGACCGGCTTCAAGAGCTTCGTCGAACCTACCGAATTGCGGATCGAGCCGGGGCTGACCGGCATCGTCGGCCCCAATGGCTGCGGCAAGTCCAACCTGCTGGAAGCCATCCGCTGGGCGATGGGCGAATCCAGCCCCAAGTCCATGCGCGGCGGCGGCATGGACGATGTGATCTTCGCCGGCACCGCCACCCGCCCGGCGCGCGACTTTGCCGAGGTGGGGCTGTTCGCCGCCCTGCCGGAGGACGCAGTGCTGCCGGCCATCGAGATCGGCGCGGATGGCGAGCTGGAAGTGGTGCGGCGCATCGAGCGGGGCGCGGGCAGCGCCTACCGCGCCAATGGGCGGGACGTGCGCGCCAAGGATGTCTCGCTGATCTTCGCCGATGCCGCCACCGGCCCGCACAGCCCGGCGCTGGTGAGCCAGGGCAAGATCGCCGCCGTGATCGCCGCCAAGCCCGCCGAACGCCGCGCCATGCTGGAGGAAGCGGCGGGCATCGCCGGCCTGCACGTGCGGCGCAAGGACGCCGAGCAGAAGTTGCGGGCGAGCGCCGCCAACCTCGCCCGGCTCGACGATATTCTTGCCGAGATGGATGTCCGCGCCGGCTCCCTGCGACGGCAGGCACGCGCCGCCGAGCGCTACACCGAACTCACCGAGAAGATCGTGCTGGCCGAAGGGCGGGCACTCTTCGCCCGGCATCGCGAGGCTGCTGCGGAGGCCGACAAGGCGGCACAGGATGCGGAACGTGCCGAAGCGCTGGTCCGCGCCGCGCAGGAAGCGCAGCTTGGCGCCGCCGCGTATCAGCAGGCCGCCATCGAGACGCTCGCCAATGCCCGCGCCACGGCCAACGGCGCGCGCGAGGCAGCGACCGAAGCTCGGTTCCGGCTTGAGCGACTGACGACCGAGCGCGACACGCTCATCCGCCGCATCGCGGAGCTGGAGAGCCAGCTTGCCCGCATCGGTGAGGACCAGCAACGCGAGGGCGCGCTTGCCGCCGACGCCGCCAATGCCATCGAGGCGCTGCAAGCCGAGGATGTGGCGCTGGCCGAGCGCGTGAAGGCCGCCAAGGCCGCCCTGCCCGCCTTCGCGACACGACTGGCCGAAGCGGAAACCGCCAGCCGCGATGCGGAAGTGGCGCTGGCGCAGGCCATGGCCCGCCTTGCCGGCGAGCAGGCCGAGCGGCGCGTGGCTGAGGCGAGCCTGAACGCGGCCCGACAGAAGACGGCGCGGGCGCGCGGCGAGATGGAGCGGATCGCGACGGCGCTCGCGGCCCTGCCCGACGCCGCGCCGCTGACGGAGCGCCAGGCAGCGGCCGAGCAAGCCAGGAGCGATGCGCTGGCGGCACGTGCCGGTGCCGATGAACGGATCACCGCCGCTGTGGAAGCGCGGGAGACGCATACCGCGCTCGCGGGCGAGCAGCAGCGCGTGCTTGCAGCCGCTCGCGCGACGGCCGCCGCGCTGGACAGTGAAGCGAAGGCGCTCGCCAAGGGCCTCGAAGCGCGGGGCAGCGGCGATCGCGCCATCGACCGGCTCGGCGTGGACCCCGGTTATGAGCGCGCGCTTGCTGCCGCGCTGGGGGATGATTTGCAGGCCGGTCTGGGCGCAGAGGGTCTGGCGCGCTGGGCCGGCGCGGCCATCACCGATGAGGACCCGCCGCTGCCGGAAGGGTGCGCGCCGCTCGCCGCCCATGTCCGCGCGCCCGAGGCCCTGGCGCGTCGGCTCGCGCAGATTGCGGTGGCGCAGAGCGACGAGGGACAGGCGCTGCATGTCGGCCAGCGCCTCGTCACGCGCGACGGGCAAGTGCGGCGCTGGGACGGCTTCGTGGCGAAGGAAGGCGGCGGGGCGGCAGCCGAGCGGCTGATCCGTATCAACCGGCTCGAAGCCATCGAGACGGAACGCCCCGGCGTGACGGCAGCGGTGAGCGCGGCGGAGCAGGCTCTGGCCGCCGCCGAAACGGCGCTGCGTGAGGCCGGGACGGAGGAGCGCGCGGCCCGCGATGCCGCGAGCGCCGCCGAGCAGGCGTTACGGACGGCGGAGCGCACACTGGGCGAGATCGCTACGGCCATGGAGCGCCTTGCCGGGCAGCGCGCCGATCTCGACCGGCGCGGCGGCGAAGCGGCGGCCGACCTTGCTGCCGCCGAGCGGGAACTGGAGAGCGCGCAGGTAGCGCATGACGCTTTGCCGGCGGGCGACGAGACGGCCGCGCGGGTGGACCTGCTCAAGTCCGGCGCGGAGCGATGCCGCGCCACTATCGGGCAGGTACAGACCGAGCGGGCCATGGCGGAGCGCGCGCTGGCGGCTGACGAGGAGCGGACGAAGGCGATCCGCAGCGACATTGCCGGCTGGAAAGCACGCGCGGGCGATGCCGTCCGCCGTGTCGCGGAGATGAAGGCGCGCTCCGAAGCGCAGGCCAGCGAACTTGAGGACCTGCGCGGACGGCCGGACAGCCTCGCTGCCGATCTCGACGCGCTGGGCGAAGCGGCGCGTGGTCATCAAGCGAGCGCCGAGCGGAGCCGGGCGGAGGAAGCCGCCGCCGAGACCGCGCTGGCCAACACGGAAAAGGCGCTCACCGCCACCAATGAAGCGCTCTCCACCGCGCGCGAAGCTCGTGCCGGGGCGCTGGCCCGCGCCGAGCATGCCGTGGCGCGCCGCCGCGAGATCGGCCAGGTTTGCGGCGAGCGCTTCTCCTGCCCGCCGCCGGTGCTGCCGAGCAAGCTGGGCTTCGCGGGCGAGGATGTCGGCCCCGCGAGCGAGGAGCAGGCACGGCACGAGAAGCTGGTGCTCGACCGCGAGCGGCTGGGTCCGGTCAATCTCGTTGCCGCCGCCGAACTTGCGGAACTGGAAGAGACACAGGCGAAGAGCCGCGCGGAAAGCGAGGAACTCAACACCGCGATCAACCAGTTGCGGGGTTCCATCGGCCATCTGAACCGCGAGGGCCGGCAGCGGCTGCTGGCCGCCTTCGAGGCGGTGAACGGGCATTTCCAGCGGCTGTTCACGACGCTGTTCCAGGGCGGCAGCGCGCATCTCGAACTCATCGAGAGCGACGATCCGCTGGAGGCGGGGCTGGAGATCATGGCCCAACCGCCGGGCAAGCGGCTGACGACGCTGACCCTCCTATCCGGCGGGGAGCAGGCGCTGACCGCCGTGGCGCTGATCTTCGGCCTGTTCCTTACCAATCCCGCACCGATCTGCGTGCTGGACGAGGTGGATGCGCCGCTGGACGACGCCAACATCGAGCGCTTCTGCGGCCTGCTGGACCGCATGGTGCAGGACACCGCGACCCGCTACCTGATCGTGACGCACAATGCCGTGACGATGAGCCGGATGCACCGGCTGTTCGGCGTCACCATGATCGAACAGGGGGTGAGCCGGCTGGTGTCGGTGGACCTCCAGGCCGCTGAGGAATTGCTCGCGGCCGAATGAGGGCGGTCTCGGGTTGTGTCAGGACTATACGACAGGCTGGCGGTTTTCGTTTACTGCGCCTCGCCTTCCGATAAAAATAATGAATTCAATTCATTATCATAAATTCACGGTGCGTCCGTCACGCAAGGCAAGTTCCAGCATGCGGAGAGCAAGCTCGCGCTCGCCCATCACCACATCGCCCACGCCCAGTTTCATGAGATGCTCCACCTCGCCATCCGAGTGCGCGCGCGCCACGATGCTGAGGCCCGGTTTCAGCGCCCGCGCCTTCTCCGCGATTGCCCCGCCGTCGAACCCCTCGGGGATGGCGATGAGCAGGCTGGTCGCGCGGCCCACGCCTGCCGCCTCCAATACGCGCCGGTCGAGCGCATTGCCGGTGACGACCTCATGCCCCTCCTGCGCGGCGAGGATCGCCTTGTCGGCATCATCCTCGATCACGATCAGCGGCTTCCCCCGATCCCGCAAGGCGCGCGCCAGCAGGCAGCCGACCCGGCCGTAGCCCACAAGCACCACATGGACGAGACTGGCGGACGGCGGCGGCGTCGGCTCGGGCGGCGGTGCCTCATCCTGACTGACGCGATGCGTGACATAGGAAAAGATGAACGGATGCAGGAAAATGGAGATGATCGCGGCCGCCAGAATGAGATCGCGCCCCTCCGGCGGGAGGATGCCAAGGCTCAAGCCCAGCGTGACGAGAATGAACGAGAATTCGCCGATCTGCGCCAGGCTCGCCGCCACGGTAAACGACGTCTCGCGGCCATAGCCGAAGGCGTGGACAATGAAATGCGCGGCCAGCGACTTGCCCACGATGATGATGAGTAGCGTGAAAAACAGCGGAAGCGGCTGCTCCAGGATCACGCCCGGATCGAACAGCATGCCCACCGACACGAAGAACAGGACGGCGAAGGCATCGCGCAGCGGCAGCGTCTCCTCGGCCGCGCGGCGGCTGAGCGGAGTCTCGCCCAGGATCATGCCAGCGAAGAAGGCCCCAAGCGCGAAGGAGACATCGAAAATGAAGGCCGAGCCTGCCGCCACGCCGAGCGCGATGGCCAGAACGGCGAGGCGGAACAGCTCGCGCGAGCCGGTGTGGACGACCCAATGCAGCGCCCATGGAATGATGCGCCGGCCGACCAGCAGCATGAAGGCCATGAAGGCGCCGACCTTGAGGAATGTGATGGCGACCGGCCCGGCCACCGCGGCAAAGCCGCTGCTCTGCGGATCGAGCGCGATGCCCGCCAGCACCGGGAGCAGGACCAGCGCCAGGACCATGACCAGATCCTCCACGACCAGCCAGCCCACGGCGATGCGGCCGCGTTCGGTCTCCACCAGATCACGCGCCTGAAGAGCGCGCAACAGCACCACCGTGCTGGCGACCGACAAGGCGAGCCCGAAGACGAAGCCGGCCAACATCGTCCACCCCAGGACCCAAGCGAGGCCCATGCCGAGCAGGGTCGCGGCGGTGATCTGGACCATGGCGCCGGGAAGAGCGATCTTGCGGACAGCCAGCAGATCCTTGAACGAGAAATGCAGCCCCACGCCGAACATGAGCAGGATGACGCCGATTTCCGCCAGTTCATTCGCGATATGGGCATCCGCCACGAAGCCCGGCGTCGAAGGGCCGACCAACACTCCCGCGATGAGATAGCCCGCAATCGGCGACACGCGCAGCCGCATGGCGAGCGCGCCCATGAAGAAGGCGCCGACAAGGCCAGCAACCACGGTAGCGATCAGGGGCGTGTAATGCGGCATCGGATATTATGACCCAGGGACGATGAACCATCGTCTCGTCCGCCTTCGAAGCGCCATGAAGCCGCGATCATTCTCCATCCGGTGAGAAGTGTAACCTTTTCCCAGCCATGCGCCAACGATCCGACGCAGCTTTATTGCATTACGCCAATCGGATAAGCTGGCCCGCGCGATGGTTTTTACATCGCTTTCCGTTGCGCACCGGTCATGTTTCCGCTAAGGGCGCCGCAATTTCCGGCTCGGCGCCCTGTCGGCCCGGCACAGGAACCAGAGAGACATTATGAGCCCCCGCCCCAACGCTCTGCGGAACGTTGCCATCATCGCGCACGTCGATCATGGCAAGACCACCCTTGTTGACCAGCTTCTCCGCCAGTCCGGCACATTCCGCGAAAATCAGCGCGTGGACGAGCGGGCGATGGACTCCAACGACCTGGAGAAGGAACGCGGCATCACCATCCTGGCGAAGCCGACCTCCATCGACTGGAACGGCACGCGCATCAACATCGTCGATACGCCCGGCCACGCCGACTTCGGCGGCGAAGTCGAGCGCATCCTCTCCATGGTGGACGGTGTCGTGCTGCTCGTGGACTCCTCCGAAGGCGCCATGCCGCAGACCAAGTTCGTGACCAGCAAGGCGCTGGCACTCGGCCTGCGCCCCATCGTCGTGGTCAACAAGGTCGACCGGCCGGACGAGCGCATCCAGGAAGTGCTGGACGAGGTGTTCGACCTGTTCGTCAGCCTCGACGCCACGGACGAGCAGCTCGATTTCCCGGTGCTCTACGCCTCGGGCCGCAACGGCTATGCCAGCTTCGACGCCACGCGGCGCGAAGGCACGCTGACGCCGCTGTTCGAGACCATCGTCAATCATGTGCCGCCGCCGGCGCTCGATTTCGATGCGCCCTTCACGTTCCTCGTGACGCTGCTCGACCGTGACAACTTCCTGGGCCGCATCCTCACCGGGCGCGTCACCTCCGGCACGTTGAAGATCAACCAGCCGATCCACGCGCTCGACATGGACGGCAAGGTGATCGAGACCGGCCGTGCATCCAAGATCATGACGTTCCGCGGACTGGACCGCGTGCCGGTGGACGAGGCGAAGGCGGGCGACATCATCAGCCTCGCCGGCCTGACGGTCGCGACCGTGGCCAACACCATTGCGGACACGTCTGTCAGCGAGCCGATCAAGGCGCAGCCCATCGATCCGCCGACGCTCTCGATGCGCTTCGCGGTCAACGATTCGCCGATGGCCGGCCGCGAGGGCGACAAAGTGACGAGCCGCATGATCCGCGACCGCCTGTTCCGCGAGGCGGAAAGCAATGTCGCGATCAAGGTGACCGAAAGCAGCGACAAGGACAGCTTCGAGGTCGCCGGGCGCGGCGAACTTCAGCTCGGCGTGCTTATCGAGACGATGCGCCGCGAAGGCTTCGAGCTGGGCATTTCCCGTCCGCGCGTGCTTTTCCGCGATGGCGAGAACGGCCGCGAGGAGCCTTATGAGAGCGTCGTCATCGACGTGGACGATGAGTTCTCCGGCACGGTGATCGACAAGATGGCGATCCGCAAGGCTGAGATGACCGACATGCGCCCCTCGGGCGGCGGCAAGACCCGCATCACCTTCTCGGCGCCCTCGCGCGGCCTCATCGGCTATCATGGCGAGTTCCTCTCCGACACCCGCGGCACCGGCATCATGAACCGGCTGTTCGAGAAATATGGGCCCTACAAGGGCACGATCGAGGGCCGGAAGAACGGCGTGCTGATCTCCAACGGCTCGGGCGAGGCCAATGCCTATGCGCTCGGCCCGCTTGAGGAGCGCGGCGTGCTCATGGTCGGCGTGGGCGAAGCGCTCTACGAGGGCATGATCATCGGCGAGAACGCCAAGCCGGATGACCTTGAGGTCAACCCGATGAAATCCAAGCAGCTCACCAACTTCCGCGCGAGCGGCAAGGATGACGCCATCCGCCTGACCCCGCCATGGAAGATGACGCTGGAGCAGGCCATCGCCTATATCGACGATGACGAAATGGTGGAAGTGACGCCCAAGACGATCCGCCTGCGCAAGCGCCACCTCGACCCGCATGATCGCAAGCGCGCCAAGCGCACGGTCGAAGCGGCCTGAGGTCTCTGCGGCAGTTCGATCGTTCGAGCCATCTGGACTGAACCGTCACCCCGGCGAAGGCCGGGGTCCACGGAGCAACCTTGCATGGACCCCGGCCTTCGCCGGGGTGACGGCTGATTCCAGAAAGCTGAACCCAGCTACAAGGACAGGACCAAAGAAAGGCGCCGGAAGATCACTCCCGGCGCCTTCTTCATGTCAAAACCTCGGGCGCTCTCAGGCGAACGAGACCGCAGCAGCGCGGCGACGCATGGCGGCGCCGATGATGCCGAAGCCAGCGATCATCATCGCCCAGGTGGCCGGCTCGGGAACGGGAGCGGCAACGAAGCTCACTTCCGACAGGCCCACGCCATAGGTCGTGTAGGTGTCGTTCAGGAAACCTTCCGGCACCAGATTATCGAGGATGTCGAAACGGACGAACTGGGCCGTCGCGTCGAAAGCCACGTTGTTCGCCGCGAGCGGCTGACCGGTGCCGAGGTCCATCGATCCGGCGAAAACCTCTTCGAAGGTGATGCCGTCGAGCGACGTGGATATCCGGAAATCCTTCACGCCACGGTGGATCGTGTTGATGGTGCCCGGGAAATCAGCCGGATTGCCGAAATTGTACTGCCAGATATCCGCGCCGGCGAGATCATAGGTCGCGCCGAGATCGAACACCAGCCAGCCCTGGTTGGCGCCCTGGCCCTGCTCGGTCATCCACATGCCGCTCCACACGCCATCGTGAAGGCCATCAGCCGACAGACCGCTGCCGTTGATGAGGTTCTCAGGGCTGTAATTCCGCTGCGTGCTCGAGGCGGTGACAGAGACCGGCGTGATCGCCTGAGCCGGCGCCACGGCAGCAACCGCCACGGCGGCGACGGTCAAAATTGATTTCATCATGAGCATTAACTCCCGCAAGTCCCAAAAAATGCCCGGCGTTTAAATTGGTTAACGCCGGGTAACTTTGCTCATTGCGGAATGAAATGACTCTCTCATGACCGTTTGGGGTCGGTTTAGTTTAACCTCCAAACGCGCGTGAACCAGGGCAGTCGGACCCGTGCACGCCCTTTCGCGCACGGTCTCCGTCCGCAGCCCAGTCCGAAGGCCGGTTGCCGCTCTGAAACCTCAAACCTTTCCGAGGCGCGCTGGAAAGCGGGGCGGATCAATCCCGCTCGGGCACCGTCCAGAAATAGATCATGCTGCCATCGATTTCCTGGCTCTTCTCCGGCTCCCAGTCGCCCATGCGGAAAGCATGGCTGACGATGCGGGTGCCGGGCTTCAGCTCGGCCAGCAGGCGCGGGCGCAGCTTCTCGTTGAGACGATCGAGCAGGTAGAGCGTCACCACGCTGGCTTGCGAGATATCGGTCTGGAAGAGATCCTCCTGACGGAAAGTCACTTCATCCGTGACGCCGGCTTCCTGGGCATTCTCGCGCGCTTCCTTGATGCGTTGGGGATCGATGTCGATGCCGACGGCGCGGACCTTGAACTTCTTGGCGGCGGCGATGGGAATGCGCCCGTCGCCCGAGCCGAGATCATAGAGAACATCGCCATCGCGGACATTCGCCATCGCCAGCATGGCATCGACCACCGCAGGCGGCGTCGGCACATAGATCACGTCCGGATCACGAGCGGCCTGCTGGGATTCCGCCTGGGCGCAGGCTGTGGTCGCGCCCAGACCGGCGAGCGCGAAGGTAGCGGCGATCAACATGCTTCTCATCGGTCGAACTCCTCTGTCGTTTGCGGCTTGAAAAAAAGCAGAAGCAACACGCCCAGCGCCAGCACGGCCACGCCCACGAGCGCGCCGAGCCCGGTGTAGGCAAGGCTGGAATAGAGCAGGTAAAAGCTGGTGGCGCAGAAAATGGCCGGCAGAACCGGATAGAGTGGCACGCGGAAGGGGCGCGGCCGCTCTGGATCGCGCCGCCGCAGGACGAACAGCCCGATCCCGACCAGCAGCAGGAAACCCCAGAAGACCGGCGCGGTATATTCGACCGCGAGGCGGAAGCCATCCGGCGCGAAGGCCCCGGCCAGCACCAGCACCAGCGCCATCGCGCCCTGCGCCAATATGGCATTGCCGGGCGTATCGCGATCCTTGCGCCACTCCCCCGCCCAGCGCAGCGCAGGGACGGTGCGAGCCAGCGCGCAGGTGCTGCGCGCGCCGGTGATGACGGTTGCATTGGCCGAGGTGATCGCCGCCACCGCGATGATGAGGCTGATGATCGCGGCGCCGGACGTGCCGAACGCGGCGCCCATCACGGCCGCTGCAACGGCATCCGTCCCCGCCATGCCGCTCATGCCCAGCACACGCAGGAAGGCGATGTTGACCAGCAGGTAAAGCACCGTCACCAGCCCCAGGCCAATGACCATGAGACGCCCTATGCGCCCCGGCGATTTCTCGACTTCCGCCGAAAGATAGGCAGCTTCGTTCCACCCGCCATAAGTGAGCAGGACGAACACCATCACCAGCCCCAATGCCCCTGCGCCCTCAGACTGAAAAGCCTCGGCCGGCGCGGCCGGCGCGATGAGTAGCCCGGCGACGATGATCGCCGCGAGCCCCAGCACTTCCGCCGCGGTCAGCCAGGCCTGAGCGTTCGCACCGACGCGCAGGCCCAGCCAATTGGCGCCACTGACCGCGATCACCAAAATGGCGGCATGGATCGCGCTGGATTGCGGCCCCAGCGGCAAGAGCGTCGCGACATAATCGCCATAGAGATAAGCGAGCAGCGCGATGGAACCGGTCTGGATGACGGAAAAGCGCGCCCAACCATAGAGAAAGGCCGTCCGCACACCATAAGCGCGGCGCAGGAAGTGGAGATCACCGCCCACATGCGGATAGGCCGAGGCCAGCTCCGCATAGCAGAGTGCGCCGACGATGGAGAGAAGCCCGCCCGCGACCCAGGCGGAGAGCATCATCACTTCACTGGAGGAGACCTCCGCCACCAGCGCTGGCGTGCGGAAGATGCCGGCGCCGATAACGATGCCGATCACGAGGGCCAGCACGTCCCGATCCTTGAGCAGACGGCGGGGCGTATCGAACGTCCCCTTCGCCGCGTCACCGGCGGACGTGCCAGCCAGCGGCGCGTTCACGTGGTGCGGCCCCGCGGCAGGGCACGATCGGTGAATTCACAGGATGCACAGCACAACGATGGCCCTGGCACGATGTCGCTCCTCCTCCTTGGCACCCCACGAAAATGGAGGACATGCGACCACAGGCGCGCAGGCGTCCGTCCCTTGATCTCGATGCTATGCTGGGCCGTTAACGACGTAAAGAGCTGATTGTTCCTGAAACTTCACGCAAAGGCCTTCCGCCGGCTTCGCCAGCGACGCACGCGGCTTTATGGGGCGGCCGGCGAGGTGTGGCTGACAGTGGCAGCCATGGCGGAGCCGATGCGTGCGGCTTCCTCATAAGCCTCTGCCTCCACCAGGCGATGATCGCGGGTGTAGCGGCGCGCAAAACCCGGCACGCCCCAAAGCTCATATTGGCGGACATGGTGCAACTCATGCGCCCACAGATCGACATTGCGCTCCGCATCCTCTGCCGAGCGGAACAGCACGACGTCGTCGAGCGTGATCGCAGCGGCCTGGCCGACCTGGAAGGCATTGGTCTGCAGGCTGAACTCATGGCCCGTCCCGACGCGATAGCGCACCTTGTCCAGCAGCGCCTCGGGCACATGGCCCTGGAGGCGAGCGCGGACATCGGCGGGAATCGGCGTCACGCCCGCCGCGACGGCATCGGCGCGGGAGGCCGTGATCCACCGGGCAAGGGCGTCTGCGGCGACCTGCTCGCCTGCGCGCTGAACATCGGCGAAGAACCGGCGGCTCACGGCATCAAGCCCGGGGACGGTCTGCCGCGCCGCCTCTTGCGCGTGTGCGGCGACCAGCGCCAGCGGCGCGGGCACAAGCAGGGCGGCAGTGGCGAACGGCAGGAGAAGGGCATGGCGAAGCATGTCCTTTCGCTTATGGCCGCTCGCCTGAACCGCCATTTAACGCCGCGCCTGCTCGCCCTCATGCGGGCTCCGTAAGATGCGGTCCGCCGCGCACCCTGCACGGCCAGTGGCCAGATGAACGGCATATTCGTTTGGGGTTCAGGCAGCAGGTCCATTCTCCAGCGTACCGGCGAGCGAAGGCCGCGCCACCGGCTGGAAGTAAGGAGAATGATGATGAACCTGACTGCCCGCATCATGACGGCCGCCCTTGCCGCTGCCGCCACGTTCGGCGTCCTGCCCGCCACAGCCGCACCCGCGCAGGCGCAGACCGCCATGACAATCAGCTATCGCGACTATGACCATCGCCAGATCCGCCACGGGCGCGATTACCGCCGTGACCGTCATTATCGCGGCCACCGCAACGACTGGCGCCGCCACGACCGGCGCTACCGCAACTGGCATGGCCGGTCGCATTATCGAAAGCGGGAGCGGTGCTGGACGGAACTGCGCTGGGACCGCTGGCGGGGTGAGCGCTATCGCGTCCGCATCTGCCGTTGAGCGAGGCGCGCCATGAGGGAGAGGCGTTGACGGCGAGGCATGTCTTGGGCAAGGGAACGCCCCATGTCTGAGACACCACCCGATACACAGCCCGACGCCTCATCCGCCGCCACGCCGCCGGATCGCCTCTCCACCAATTCGCGCAGCCCGCATTTCGACATGGAGGTGCTCCAGCGCGGCATCGGCATCCGCTTCAAGGGCCGGGTGCGGAACGACGTGGAGGAGTATAGCATCTCCGAAGGCTGGATCCGTGTCGCGGCCGGCAAGGCGCGGGACCGGCACGGCCAGCCGCTGACGATCAAGCTTTCCGGCGAGGTCGAAGCGTGGTTCGAGGATGTTGCGCAGGCCAGCGAGGGCGACGCGGAAGCGTGAGCGGGCGGCGTTACCCGCTGCCCGCCCCTATTTGCCCATCTCGTTTGGATCGAACTTCAGCATCTCCGCGCTCTTGAGGGCGGGGTCCCAATGTTCGGCGATGAGCCCGTTCTCGATGCGGTAGAAATCGAACCAGCTCGTCACATAAGGCTCGCCGGTCTCGTCCTTCAGCGGGCGTTCGCTCAACACCAGCACATAATCGCCCTCCGCAACGATAGTGACGATAGGCAAGGTGACGATCGGCTGGATCGGCCGGGCGGGGCGTGAACCGCGCAGGAAGGCCGCCAGCGCATCCCGGCCGGAAGCGACGTTGGGATTGTGCTGGATATATTCGGGCGTGAAGAATTTCTCGACCATATCCGCGTGACCGCCCTGCACGATGTGGCGATACATGTCGTAGACCAGCTTCTTGTTCGCCGCGAGCTTCGGGTCCGGGCTGGCAAGCAGCGCCTGCTGCCCCTCGGCAGTGGCGACGACCTGCGCGGAGGCATGGGCGCTCGCGAGCGCGGCGGCAGCGGCAATTGCGGTCATGAACATCCTCATGGCTTTTCCTCCCCTTCCCTTCCGCCTCACCGGCGAACAGGGCTCTGGCATTTCTGCCGGAAAGTTCGCATCATGGACAGCCCGGAGAGGTGTCAGAGAAGGAAGCTGAGATGGAAGACCGAACCACGTCACGCCCGCTCGACCTGCTGAACCACTTCCCGCTCCTGCTCATTCCGGTGTTGATCTGCAATCTGGTGGCGTTCGTCTCCTCCTCGCCCTCGCCGGATCATATCGAGCCGGGACTTGCCGTGGCGCTGCGGGCCGATGCATTCCTGCTGCCGATGCTGTCCGGCACCAGCCTCTCGCTGACCTGGGGCGACATGCTGCTGTTGCTGACCATCGTCTTTCTGCTCGTGGAAGCCGTGAGGTCCACGCGGCGCGGCGGCGCGTCCATCGTCAATCATCTGCTGACGATGGCGGTCTTCGTCCTGTGCGCGGTGGAGTTCCTTGCGCTGCCGCGCTTCGCCAGCTCCACCTTCTTCCTGCTGACGATGATCGTGCTGTTGCAGGCGCTGAGTGGCATCTCTTTGTGGCTCGTGGCACGCAGGGCCGTGGATTAGCGCAGCGCGGCGAACTCCTGCGGCCGCTCCAGCTCGTCCGGAACCGATCCGTCCCGCAGGAGGGGGCCACAGGCCGGAGCCTGCGCCTTGTCCGCATCGACGAAACCGAAGATCGCGCCGAAATCCGGCAGCATCATGTTCAGGCCGAGCAGCCGGGTGGGGCGAAACAGCGCCACAGGCTCGCGCAGCACCATGGGATCAGCCAGGGTGCCGCCGATCAGCAACGGCGCGGGCCGCCCGAACCATGCGCGGTGCTTGCCATCAGCTTCGAGCCGCAGGTCGAGCCGCTCGCTGCCGAGGTCCAGCCGTCCGCTGCCGGAGAGAACGTGGCCGTCGGTGTCGATCAGGATCGGATCGCTCGTCGCCACGCCCTGGCGGACGGTGAAGGCAATGAGGCCGCAATTGAGATCGGCGGGCTCATTCTCGCCGAACATCGCCTCCTGCAAATGGGCCATGTCCAGCTCCGACATGCTCGCGCGCTGCATCCGCACGCTGCCGGCGGGGAGCACCAGCGCGATGCGGCCATCGGCATTGCCCAATGTCTCGCGCAGCGTATCGCCCCGTCCGCTCAGTTGGATGCGCCCGCGCGCCATGGCCGTGGACTCACCGGGCGCGATGCCCCAGCCGGCCAGCAGCGAGCCCATCGGCGTGGGCGAAAGGCGCACGTCATAACGCGCCAGCGCCGGGCCGCGGCGCGCATCGATGAAGACATCCGACGAGACAAAACCGCCGCCGAAATCGACACTGGCGGGCGAGACCATCAGCCGCCCCTCGACCAGCGCGAGCCGCATATCGAGGTGGGAGAGCGCATGACGTGTGCCGCCGATCTGCTGCGCAGTATAAGCGATGACGGCATCGAAACCGCCCAGCGCCTCGGTTGACAGGCTGGCATCCGGCAGCAGGCGCGTGCGGCCAGCATGGATGGGCAGGTCGCTCCAGTTCGCCTCGATATTCTGTGGTGCGCTATCGGTTCGCAGGCCGAGCAACGTCATGCCATCGCCGAGTTGCAGCATCTGCGAGGCCAGTTCGGCAACGACACGGGGCCGCTCGCCGCGCCGGTCGAGCGTGAGCTTGCCCGAGAGATCGGTGCTGCCGATGCGGCCTTCGATGCGGCTGAAATGCCAGCCGCCCCGCCGATGGCCAAGCTGGGCCTGAAACGCGAACGCGGGCATCGCCGGGATATCCATGCCGGCAAGAGCGGCGAGCGCGGCGAAATCCTCGCCTTGCGCCGTTGCTCGCATGCCGCTGGGGGAGAGCTGGAATGGCCCCTCGCCTTCGCCCGCAAGAGTCAGCTTCATGCCGCTGGATTGCGCGCTGACCGTGAATTGCGTGGGGTGTTCATCGGCGGAACTGATCGTCGCTCCCAGCGCGAAAGGCCGATCGGCTGCCGTACCCCGCCCCGTCACCGAAACAATGCCTGAGCCACCGCTGGTGAGGGCGAGGCGCGCGGCGACATGCGCGGCGGGATCGTCATAGCGCACGAGGAGATCGTCGGCATCGATCTGCCGGACCGTCGCGGGGTCGATCCATCCTCCGGCGTCGCCGAGCGCCCAGTTGACCGCGCCGCCCTCCGGTGCGCGTTCGAGCGCCAGCGTGCCGCCGGCTACGGAGACGGCGCGTGGCCCCGCCCGGCCGATCAGCAGATCGAACGTGGAGAAGCGCGCCTTCAGACTCTCGACATGCAGAAGATCGGCCGACCGCGCCCAATCTGGGTTGGCAATCCGCACATCGTCCGCGTTCAGATAAATTGAGGATGGCGTGACGATGACGCGAAGGCCACCGCCGATCGACACGGCCCGGCCCAACGCCGCGCTGGCATGCCGCTCCAGCGGCTTCTTGAGCCATTGTTGTGCGCCGCCAACCGCGAGCGTCGCCCAGCCGATGGCAGGCGTGGCAATCGCAGCCCAGAGCAGGAGACGGCGTCGCTTCATGCCCGCGCCTTAGATCGGCTCGACAGTCAGCCCATGTGGGCCTGCAAATGGCGCTTTCACGCGCTTCCGGTGCTCACGTGCCTTAAGCACGCTGCGCTCCGGGTCACGCAAAAACACCATTTTCGACTCCACCTGAACTGAATTTCGAGCCGATCTAGGTGGCGTAAGCTGAATGCCGGCTGAGTATCCCGCCTGTTCAGCGCGGGCGGCGGCGCTGCTCTGGCGCAAGGCCCGAAGGCAGATCCAGATGCGGATTGAGCGAGTTGCCGGGTGGAACCAGCGCGTCGATAGCGTCCAGCAAGTCGGGCGAGAGGCGCGTGTCGCCGGCGGGCAGGCTGCCTTCGAGCTGCTCCATTGTCCGTGGGCCGATGATCGCGGCGGTGACGGCGGGATGCTCGATCGTCCAGGCATTGGCGAGCTGGGCGATGGACATGCCGGCATCCTGGACAAGGCTCCGCAGCTTCGCGACGAGATCAAGCTTATGCCGCACCTGCTGCGACTGCGGATCGAACCCGCCCCACAGGTGCTTGGAGAAAAAGGCGATGCGGGTATCCTCCGTCAGGTCTTCCGGCCCCTTGTAGCGTCCGGCGAGATAGCCGCCGTCCAGCGGGCTGAACACGATCATCCCCATGCCGTAGCGCTGGCAGGCGGGCAAGACGAACCGCTCGATATCGCGATTGAAGATGGAATAGCTGCTCTGCTCGCAGCGGAACGGCAGATAGCCGCGACGCGACGCGATCCATTGCGCCTCGACGATCCGGTCGGCCGGGAAGCGCGAGGAGCCGAAGGTGCGGATCTTGCCCTGCCGCACCAGCTCGGTGAGCGTGAAGAGTATTTCGTCGACATCGGTGGGCGCATCGAAGCGGTGCATCTGGTAGAGATCGATATAGTCCGTGCCGAGCCGGCGCAGACTGTCTTCCACAGCTTTCACGATCCAGCGCCGGGACGCGCCGCATTGATTGGGATCATCACCCATGGTGCCGGTGAACTTGGTGGCGAGAACCACATGCTCACGCCGCCCCTTGAGCGCGCGGCCGCAGATTTCCTCAGAGATGCCCCGCGAATAGGTATCCGCCGTATCGATGAAATTTATGCCGGCATCGAGCGCGCGGTGGATCATGCGCTGGCATTCGTTCTCGTCCTTGTTGCCCATGGGGCCGAGCATCATCGTGCCGAGGCACAGATTGCTCACTTGCATGCCGGTGGCGCCCAAGCTGCGCTTTTCCATCTGATCGCTCTCCCGTCTCGCTTTGTCCCGGACCTCCTAGCGGGGCGGGGCAGCGCAGTTCAAGCCGAGGAAGGCGTCTCAAGGCCAGAGAATAAGGGGGAGAGATGAGCAACGCGACCACGCGCGGGGAAATCGTCTCCACCAATGTGCCCGCCAGGCTGGACCGGCTGCCATGGGGGCGCTTCCACTGGCTGGTGGTCGCAGCCCTCGGCATCACCTGGATTCTGGATGGGCTGGAAGTCACGCTGGCCGGATCGGTGGCGGGGGCGCTGCGCGAAAGCCCGGTGCTGCAATTCTCCGCGTCCGACGTGGGCCTCGCCAACAGCGCCTATCTGGCGGGCGCGGTGGTGGGCGCGCTGGTCTTCGGCTGGCTGACGGATCGGCTGGGGCGCAAGAAGCTCTTCAGCATCACGCTCCTGGTCTACCTCATCGCGACGGCAGCCACGGCCTTCTCATGGGATCTATCCAGTTTCATGCTGTTCCGATTCCTCACCGGCGCCGGCATCGGCGGGGAGTATGTCGCGATCAATTCCGCCATTCAGGAGCTGATCCCTGCTCGGCGGCGCGGCTGGACCGACCTCGTCATCAACGGCAGCTTCTGGGTGGGCGCGGCGATGGCCGGCGGCGCCTCGATCATCCTGCTCGATCCGCGCATCGTGGACCCGGAGATCGGCTGGCGGCTCGCTTTCTTCGGCGGCGCGGCAATCGGCCTCGTCATCCTTTATCTGCGCCGCTTCATTCCCGAGAGCCCGCGCTGGCTCATGACCCATGGCCATACCGAGAAGGCAGAGGAGATCGTGGCGGGCATCGAGGCGCGCTTCGAACGGGAGGGCCACACCCTGCCCCCGCTCCCGCCGGCCGACACGCGGCTGCGCCCTCGTCGTTCGACGGCGCTGACAGAGGTGTTCGCGTCGCTCATGCGGCACTATCCGCGCCGCACGGTGCTGGGCCTCAGTCTGATGGCGGCGCAGGCCTTCCTCTACAATGCGATCTTCTTCACTTACGCGATGATGCTGACCGACTTCTACGACGTGCCGTCGGATCACGTCGGCTATTATGTGCTGCCCTTCGCGCTCGGCAATGTGCTGGGGCCGCTGCTGCTGGGGCGGTTCTTCGACACCATCGGGCGCAAGCCGATGATCGTGTTCACTTACGCCATGTCAGGCGCGCTGCTGGCGGTGACGGGCCTGCTGTTCCAGCAAGGCGTTCTCGATGCGACGACGCAGACCCTGTGCTGGAGCATCACCTTCTTCTTCGCCTCGGCCGCCGCATCCTCGGCCTATCTCACCGTGGCGGAGTGTTTCCCGCTTGAAGTGCGCGCACTGGCCATCGCGATCTTCTACGCCTTCGGCACAGGCATCGGCGGGGTGCTGGCGCCCTTCGCGTTCAGCACACTCATCGAAACCGGATCGCGCGATCAGGTACTGGGCGGCTATCTGTTCGCCGCCGCGCTGATGGGCGGCGCCGCGCTGGTCGCTGCGTTTCTGGGCGTGCGGAGCGAGCGGCAACCGTTGGAAAGCGTGGCGCGGCCGCTTTCATGGCATGATGATTGAGGAGCGGGGAGCGGCTGGCCATTCGACAGAATACGCTCGAAACAACCCGTTCGCCCTGAGCTTGTCGAAGGGCCGTTCTTCTCCTCGCGGTTTGACAGGCAAAGGACAGCCCTTCGACAAGCTCAGGGCGAACGGTGAGAATTGTAGCGGGGGAAAGTAACCCTCTCCCCGGAGACTTACGCCCCCACCTTCTCAGCCGCCGCAATGGCATCGTCCAGATCCTTCGCGCTGTGCCGCTCGGCGATGCCGCCGCCGGGACGGCCTTCGGCGTTCACCAACAGGCCCCGGCTAACGCCCTTGCGCGCGTGGAGCTGCGTCACCCAGCGGTCAACGTTGCGATATTCATGCGTGGAGAGAAATTCCTGCGCGTTGTAGCCGCCGCGCATGATCGAACCGTACCAGGGCAGGATCGCGAAATCGGCAATGGTGATCTCCTCGCCGATGATGAATTCCTTGTCCGCCAGATGCTTGTCCAGCACGTCGAGCTGGCGCTTGGTTTCCATGGCATAGCGGTCGATCGCATATTCGATCTTGAACGGCGCATAGGCGTAAAAATGGCCGAAGCCCCCGCCCACGAACGGCGCGGAGCCCATCTGCCACATCAGCCAGTTGAGGGTTTCGGTGCGCTTACGGATCTCTGTCGGCAGGAAGGCGCCGAACTTCTCGGCCAGATAGATCAGCATCGATCCGCTCTCGAAGAGGCGCAGCGGCGGGTTCTGGCTGTGATCCATCAGCGCCGGGATCTTGCTGTTCGGGTTGATCTTCACGAAGTCGCTGCCGAACTGCTCGCCGGTATAGATCTTGATGAGCCAGGCGTCATATTCGGCGTCATGACCGGCCGCGAGCAGCTCCTCAAGCAGGATCGTGACCTTCTGGCCGTTTGGCGTGCCGAGCGAATAGAGCTGGAGTGGATGCTCGCCGATGGGGAGCGCGACCTCCTGCCGCGCGCCGGCGGTCGGCGCATTGATGCTCGCGAACTCGCCGCCATTTTCCTTGTCCCATGTCCACACCTTGGGCGGAACATAGCCGGTCGGCTGGTTCTGTGAGGGATCGCTGTCGGCCATGGCTCAGTCTCCTGCGTGCTTGCATCTGCCGCGCAGTCTAACGCCTGCGCGCGCGCTGGCCAGCGGGCATCGCCATGGCTTTTCTGGTGGGTGAAATAGCCGCGCTTTAGAGTCCGCCGCGATGGGGCGGACTCCGGTCGTCATGCCTCAGAACGGCAGCCACTGACGCTTTTCGCTGAATTTCATGTAGCCGGCGTTGATGCCGAGCCGATAGCCGACACCCAGCCGAATGGGGATCAGCACCACGTCGCCCCAGCGCATATAGCTCGCGTTGAAACCGCCCACGAGATAGGCCGTGCCCTCGCCGGCCGGGAAGCGCTTGTAGAGTTCCTGGCTGTCATAGAGGTTATAGACCAGCACGAAGGTCTTGGCCGCATTGCCGCCCAGATCGAAGCCGATGGACGGGCCGGTCCAATAGACGTCCCGCTGGCCCTCGATCTTGTGGAACATGGTGCCGGAACCGTAGCGCAGGCCCACGCCGATCGCGCCGGAAGCCTCGCGGCCGGCGATATAGGCAATGGGCTCGCCCTGTTCGCGCAGGATATTCTCGATGATGCCCGCCAGACCTTCGGCGCCTTGGCCGAACACACCCTCGGCGGCGGCGATGAGATCGTCCTGCTTGTAGGTGTTCGCGGCGGCATTGTCCGGCATGCCGGGGGCGGTCGGGTCGGTGGTCGTGCCCGCAGGCGCGCTGGTCGTCGCGGGGGCGGCGGGTGCGGTCGCGGGATCGGGATAGGCCGGATCAGGGTAAACCGGATCGACGGGCGGATAGGATTGCTGGGGCTCGGAGGGCGGCGTCTGGCTTGCCGGCGCGCCCGGCAGGAGATCGGCATCGATCGCGGTATTGGGATCGACGGTGTTGATCTGCGCCATGGCCGGCGCGGTCATCAGGCCCGCTGCTGCGAGCAGCGCCACCGTCATCCGCATTACGGGTTGGAACGAGTTTCTCGTCCGGTTCATTTCAGTCATCTCCCGCAAACGCCGTGCTGCCCCAGGATCGGCAGGCAAGGCGCGATCCATTCTTAACCATGCCTATCCGCCTGCCATGATGAAACGACAATGAACGAACGGCGAGTCGAATCGATTTCGCGTCAGACCGAATCGGGCGAGGGCACGACCGGCGGAGGGTTGAGCGCATTGATGGCGACATGGACGCGCCGCTCCGCTTCCGCGCGCGGAAGCCCCGGCGGGATGAGTGCGCCGATGCGATATGTGATGGTGCCCGCGCGCTTCAGAAAGCTGCGACGCGGCGAGAGGCGCCCGCTATCCACCGCGACCGGCAGGACGGGACAATTGAGCACCTTGTAGAGGCCTGCAAAGCCGGCCTTGAGCGGGGCGCGCTCGCCATGCGGCACCCGCGTTCCTTCCGGATAGAGCAGCACGGCGCGTCCCGCGGCAAAGGCGGCCCGCGCCTCCGCGCGGATGGCCCGCAGCGCGCTGGCCCCGCCCTTCCGGTCGACGACGATGAGGCCATAAGCGGTGGCGACCTGTCCCCAGACCGGGATGCGGCTCAGTTCTCGCTTCGCGGCTATCCTCGGCCGATGGAACATGCCGATCGCATCCAGCGTCTCGAACATGGATTCATGCTTGCAAACGATGAAGACCGGCTCGTTCGGCAACTCGCCCTCGATCACGATCTTCTGCCCCAGCACCCACTGGACAAGGACGCGGTGCATCCGCGACCATGCCTCGGCGACCGGAATGATGCCGCGACGCCCGAGCGGACTGGCGACGATGCAGGCCAGCAGCATCACCACCGTCAGGCCGTAGAAGAGCAGCGCGAACAGCGCCGAACGGCAGAAGGTGACGAGCGTGCAGAGGGGCGAAAGCGGTGGCATGGATATCCTTCCCCGCTCAGATGCCCAGCAGGCCGGCAATGCGGCGCAGCAGATACTTATGATATTCGCGCATCAGCATGGTGAGGCTGGGGCTGGACCGCACGCCGTCCGTCACGATGCGGACTGGCCCTTCGATCTGCCGCGAAAGCTCGTAGCGCGCGCGGCGCATGTGCCAGTCGGCCGTGATGATCCGCACGGAGCGGTAGCCATGGCGCTTCAACCATTGGCTCGTCTCGATGGCGTTGGAGCGCGTGTCGATGGCCTCACGCCCCAGAGTGACGCAGCACTGCATGAGGTCCGGCGAAACCTTGTAAAGCGCGGCGAATTCCCCCCGCTTCACGTCCCTGTCCACACCCGAGACCAGGAGATGCCGGCTCTGCTCGCGACGGAGCAGGGCAAGGCCGTGCTCGATCCGCCCCGCCGAGCCGGTGAGCACCACGATGGCGTCCGTCTCCTCATCGCCATATGGCTGCGGCAGCAGCAGCGCGAACCAGGCGAAACCCAGCGCCCAGCCGATCAGGACGATCGCGAGAAAGCGCCGGATCATAGCGACCTCTCCAGCGCGCGCCGAAGCGTGACGCGCGCCGAGAAGGACGCCACGGCGACGCTCGCCAGTGGCAGAAGCGGAAAGATGATCCAGGCGATGCCGGGCAGGGAAACGCTCTGCACGAGATCGGACGCCACCGCCTGCATGGAGCGGCCGACGAGGATGATGACGATCGTGGCGCCGACATAGCCCACCACGCCGCCGAACAGGGCATCCAGCATCATGCGGCGCTGGAACAGCAGGACCACCTGCGCATCCGTAGCGCCAAGCATGTGCATGATGTCAATCGTGCCACGATGGGTGGCATGCGCGCCGCGCGCGGCCAATACCACCACCGCGCCGGTCGCGAAGGCCATCAGCGCCACAACCGCGAAGGCCAGCAGGCCGATCGCCCCGACCAGCCGCGCGAGCGGAGCGAGATAATCGGCGTGAGGCTCCACGCGGGCATTCGCATTGATCTCCTTCACCGCCTTGTCCAGCGCTGCCAGCCGCTCCGCCCGCTCGCCCTCCGGCACGAGCAGGTCGGCATCGATGAGCGCAGGCAGCGGCACATCGGCAATCCGCAATTCGTTACCCAGCCAGGGCGCCAGTTGCGCCGCAAGCTCGCTCTCCGGGATGATCTGAACCGCGCCGACCTCCTCGCTCTGCTCCAGCAGCACGACGATGCGGCGGACCGCCTGCCCACGCGCCTGTCCGTCGGCTTCCGCGACCTGGACCGTCACCCGGCCGGAGACTTCTTCGATGAGTGTCTGGGCGGCATGGTTGAGGGCAAGCCCCGCCCCCGTCGCCAACACGGTGAGGAACATCATGATGGCGATGACCCAGGGCATCGGCCCGGTGAGCCGCCCCTGCGGCAGCAGCGGACCGGGCTTGTAGGGCCGTCCGCCGATTTCGCCTAGGCCGCGCGCCACGATCAGAGGGCTCCCGGCGTGAAGCTATGGGATATATCGCTGTCGAAGGCCGTGAGATGCCCTGCTTCCAGCCGCATGGTGCGCGCGCCCGATACCTTGCCGAGCAGGGCTGTATCGTGCGTGGCCACCACGATGGTCGTGCCGAGCTTGTTGAGCGCCTCGAAGAGCGTGATGAGCCGCGTCGCCATCTCGCGATCCACGTTGCCGGTGGGCTCATCCGCGACGAGCAGTTCGGGCCGGCCGATCACGGCGCGCGCGATGGCCACGCGCTGCTGCTCTCCGCCCGAGAGGGTGGCGGGCAAGGCACGGGCCCGATCCGACAGGCCGACCCAGTGCAGCATCTCCTCCACCGGCGGGCGCAACTGATCGTCCGTCACGCCGGCGATACGCAGCGGCAGCGCGACATTGTCGAAAGCCGAGAGATGCGGGACCAACCGAAAATCCTGGAACACAACGCCGATCCGCCGACGAAAGCTCGGCAGGCGCGCGCGCGGAAGCGTCACGATATCCGCGTCGAACAGGCGGATCGCTCCGCGGCTTGGCCGCTGGGCAAGGTAAAGCAGCTTGAGCAGCGAGGTCTTGCCCGCGCCCGACGCCCCTGTGAGAAAGTAGAACGCGCCCTCATCCAGCGAAAAGGTCAGGTCGGAAAGGGTTTCCGGGCCCGGCCCGTATCGCAGCCCGACATTCTCGAACTGAACTATCCTTGCCATCGCGGCGCTGCGTATCCCCGTTGCCGGACGCCGCTGCCGCGCGCCCGATGATCTGCGTGCGGTGCATGGCACAGGGGCCCGGAGCGGGCAAGGTGGCGCGACGACACCGGGGCGCAAACGCTTGCTTGCTCTCGCCGGGAAAGCGGTGTTTATGGGGCCGCAATGATCCTGGTTTGCCCGCAATGCACCACGCGCTATGTCGTGCCGGATAGTGCCATTGGCGCTGCTGGCCGCCAAGTGCGTTGCGCCTCCTGTCGCCATAGCTGGTTCCAGGACGGCGCGGAGGTCGCGCGCCCCGAACCGGCCCCCGAGCCGGCAATGGCCGAAGCGATAACGACACCAGATGGCGACGCCCAGAGCAACGCGCCCGTCGCTCCTTCCCCTGCCGTGCCGCGCGAACCCGCCGTGGAGTCTTCGTCTGCGCCGGCGTCTCCCGTGCTGCCCACGGGGGACATGCCCGCTCCGACAGCGCCCGAGCCCGCTGTGGCCGAACAGAGCGCCCCGCGTCACGATCCCGTCGAGCCTGCTCCGGTCGCCCCTGCGGTCGAGGAATTCGTCCATTATCCGGACGAGCAGCAGGATGAATCGATCCGCCCACGCCGCAACCCGGCAAAGCTGTGGACCATCGCGGCGATCGTCTTCTTCCTGATCGTGAGCATCGCAGGCGGTGCGCTGGCCTATTTCGGCCCGCCGAACTGGGCGGTCAGCCTGGGGCTGAGCGCGCGGGAGAATGATGCTGGCCTCAACTTCTACCTCCCCAAGCCGCCCGAGCGCCGCAACCTGCCCACCGGCGAGGAATATTTCGCGTTCAGCGCGCGCATCCTCAACGATAGCGATCAGGAACTGACGGTGCCGCCGGTGGTGGTGGAGCTACGGGACGATCAGGGTCGGCTGGTGTTCAGCTGGATGACCAAGGCGGACAAGGGCACGCTCAAGCCCAACGAGGAAGCGCGCGTTTCCGAGAGCCGGCTCGACATCCCCAAGAACGCGCGGAACCTCGAACTCAGGTTCGTCGATAGCGCGAGCTGACCTGCCAGAAGCGCGCCGCCTGCAGCAGCATCGCGGCCGCCATGCCGATAGCCGAGGCAATGGCGAGGCCGGCTGATCCCCAGCCGAGCACATGGCCGATCCAGCCAGCGAAGCACATGACACCGAAAAAGGCGATGATGCCGTTGATGCTGGCGACGACCTGATCGCCAAGCGAGCGCAACGCGGCGACGAAGATGGCCTGCAGCCCATCGCACAGGATGAACGGCGCGAGAATGAGCAGCATCACCAGCGCCTCGCGCGCGACGGCCGCGTCCGCCGTGAGCGCCGCCACGATGGGCCGGGCACCCAGCAGGTAGATCAGCACCACTGCGCCCATGATGAGGATGGAGAGGCCGCAGGCAATGAGCGTGCGCGAGCGCGCTTCCCACGGCTGGTTTGCGCCAACGGCATTGCCCACACGCACCCCAGCCGCCGAGCCGAGGCCCAGCGCCAGCGCGAACCCGATATTGTGCAGCGAAAGCATGACCTGGAAGCCGCCCGCGATCACGTCCCCCATCCGCGTGGACAGCACCATCAGATAGGAGAAGCCCAGCACTTCCAGCGCCGCACCGACGCCCGGCATCACCCCGAAGCGCACGATGGCGCCGATGCCGCCGAGCGCGCTGCGCCAGGCCGCCAGATCGAGCCGCCGCAACTGGCGCTCCGGCGCGCTCGGCAGGGTCCAGGCCATGAACGCCATGACGAGGCCGCCGGCGGTACTGGTGATGGAGGTCGCCAGCGCCGCGCCGAATGCGCCCATTGGGGGGAAACCGAGATGACCGAGCGTCATCGCCCATGCGAGCAGCGCGTTGACCGGCAGCGTCGCCAGATTGACGATGAGCACGCGGCGCGGGGCACTCACGCCCTCCAGGAAGAACGCGCAGCCGATGGAGAGCATCTGGCCCGGCAGGCCGATCATCATCGCGACGAGCACATGCGCACCCGGCTCCACAAGCTCCGGCGCAACGCCGGTAAGGGCCAGGAGCGGTTGCGCCATGAGGCCGATGAGCAAGGCGCTGGGTATGCCCAGGATCAGCCCGGTCAGCACCGCTTCCCGCCACAGCGCGCCGGTGCGCGGCAGATCGCCACCGCCATCCGCCCGGCTGGTGAAGACGATGACGCCCGACATGCCGGCGAGCAGCAACATGAGAATCACGAACATGACCACCCGGCCCGCCGCCAGCGCGCTCAGCTCCGCCGTGCCGGCAAAGCCCACCACCGCCACGTCGATCAGGTGCATGATCGTCCAGTTGAGATTGGTGAGCACGATCGGCCACGCCAGCCAGGTGATGCGGCGCGCCTCGGCGAGCAGGCCAGTATGGCGGGGTGGTGGAGCAGTGACGGTCATGGCGGGGACGCTGGTTCTTTCAGGCCAGTAAGGAAATACCCTCAGCGCCGGGCTGAGGCGATGCAGCCGGACGATTCGCGGCACTTGAGCACAAGCGCCGCGCTATGGCGGATGATCGGAACTGCCGTGCTACCGGTAGCCATTGCGTCTTCTCCGAGCAGCCATGGGCGAGCTTGCCGCGATGGACTCCGCCAAATGCGAAATTCACCGATTTTCCACGCCATCCCGGTGGCAAGGCGCTGCTGGATCGCCCGCGCCGACGCGCAAGTCAAGCCGCGACGGCGCTCCGATCCAACCAGCTGGCAGCGCATTTTCATGAGAGTGCGAAGGACGGTTGCATGCCCCCTGCCCCTTTGCTAAAGGCCGCCGCCTACCCGAGAGCCGTCCGGCTCTCACCCCCCTGATGTGCGGTCGTGGCGGAACTGGTAGACGCGCAACGTTGAGGTCGTTGTGGGCGAAAGCCCGTGGAAGTTCGAGTCTTCTCGACCGCACCATTCAGTCCAGAAATTCCCTCATTTCTGCACCTGCCTTGAGGCATGGCCCTGAACCGGCGCAGTTCTGCGCCCATTGCGGGACTGTCTTGAGGGCGTGAGGCGAGCAGCGCCTCTGATGCGGCGGTAGAGAGCAGCAAAATGGCGCCGCGTCTCACCTGCCAGTTTCCCTGACCTCATTGACGTTGAGTTATTGACGTTGAGTTATAGAGGGCCGGACTCAACCGATGGTAGCAGCGTGCTTGGTCCATGCGAGCGGGAGCTGGGCGTTGAGCAGCCGCGCGTCCCTCTCAAGAGCATCTCAGCTTATCGCGGGAGCCAAGTAAACGTGCGTTGAACGAATGACCGCTTCCCGGAAGCGAGCCACAACAGCGCAACGACCGATTCGAAGGCGGCAGCAGACTGATCTTACCCTTTTCGCGCTTTGGACGTCGAAGCCGCCAGCAATGCTGCTCCCGCCACCAGGCTGCCGACGATAACTCCCGCCTTGAGTGACACCGCGCCGTCTTCACCGCGAAGATGGGAGCGCAGTCGGCCCAGAAGTGGCTTGCGCTGCGAGAGAGCTTCGAACATCTCGCCCGGGCCTTCGGGATCGAGCACCTTGTTGTCGGCCAGCCACTCACGCACCGCGTCGATTTCCGGCACTTCGTAGACGCGCAGGGAACGACCCTGGCTACGCAGTTGCTCGATCGTCTCGATCAGCGATCCTGTCTCGGCGAGCTTCGCTGCGATCGTGTCGCAATCGCTGTCCAGATGCTCGGCCAGCAGCGAATTGCGAATGCCCGCGATGGTCTCGCGCTCATCCACATTGGCGCCGCGCGCGGCGTCGATCACGACATCGCATTCGGTGTCGAGGCGCAGTGAGCGGTTGTTGAAGTTCGAAGATCCAACACGGATGACATCATCGTCCACAACGGTCACCTTGGCGTGGACGTAGATCGGTTCGCCGCCGGCGGTATAGGGATGATAGAGCCGCAGGTGTCCGTGCGGGTCACGTTCGCGCAGAGCCTCGACCAGTCTGGCGCGTGCCGAATCCATCGCAATCGGCTCAAGCCAGCCCTGCGCGGATGTGGGATGGACGATAACGAATTCGGGGCCGTCCGGTTCGGCCAACCGCTTGGCGATCGCTTCCGCCACCTTGCGCGAGGCGAAGTACTGGCTCTCGGCGTAGAACCAGCGCTTGGCGCGGGCGATCAGATCGACATAGAGGGTCTCGATCTGGTGAAGAGGTTCCTGGTCCGCCATCTCCGGCACTGTCAGCGCGATGCCGACCTCGGCGTCAGTAAAATCAGCATCGACATGGTCCGGCCAGCAATCGCCCCCGCCGTCGGTCGCCTCCAGCTTCCACCCACCCGACACCTCCCAGCGGCCGCGGCACATGTCGCCCAGGGCTTTGGCGACAGGCCCCTCCAGCATCGTCGTGGCATCGTGCCAGGGGCCATAGGGCGTTCCGTCAGGCTCCAGCCGACGCGGCTCTTCATCGGCATGATCGCGGGTATCCCAGCGGTCCGCGGTCATGTCGATGCCACCGCAAAAAGCTAGGCAATCATCGATCACGACTACTTTCTGGTGATGCGATCCGGCCGGTGGATGGTGCGCGTCCAACCTCAGGTGAATTTGCGGATTCCTGATCCATTTCGCCAGTCGAAGCAGTGTCCGCCCGTGGAGCAAGGTTTTGATCGCGCCGGTGTCCCAGCGGAGAATATGAATCTGCAGGCCAGGTGTGCGCTTGACCAGCCATGAGAAGAACGCGCCAACCTCTTGCGGGCCCTCATCGGTGCAATCCTCGCCCAAACGTATGCGCGCGTCGAAATCCCAGCCGACCAGCAGGATTTGCCCCTTGGCCTTCAGCATCGCGGCGCGCGCGGCTTTGAAATAATCGTCGGCATCGACGATGACCGTGGCCCGGGTCGCAGGTTCGATCCGCCAGCAATTGCGGCTAAGTTCCAGCATGGCTTCACCAGTCGTCATCGGGGTGGCGTCTCCGGTTGCTTGTAGCCTGCCAGGCCGGCATGGCTATCGACATACTCCATGACGGAAGGATCCCGTCGACGCAGTCTGCTAAGGGTATCCCGTTGCAACACTAGAACTCAATCCATGGTGGAAATCCGACCGTCCCGAATCCGCAATAGTTCATGAAACGTCCTTTTTTACTCCCAATCAGCTATTGACTTGGCTCGCCAACGAAAGATCTTATATACTGATCGATATGGAAGCCATCGCCCCAACCCGAGGACGTCCGCGCGAGTTTGCAGTCGAGGAAGCTTTGGCGGCTGCTCTGCGCGTGTTTTGGGAAAAGGGTTATGAGGCTGCCTCGCTGACCGACCTGACCGAAGCGATGGGTATTACCCGCCCCAGTCTCTATGCAGCCTTTGGCAACAAGGAAGCGCTCTTTAAGCGGACACTCGACCTCTACGAGAGCGAGAAACTGGCATATGTCAGACGTGCACTGGAAGCACCGACGACGCGCGGCGTGGCCGATCGGATAATCCAGGGCACAATCGAGAACAGCACGAGCGAATGCCGTGGCTGCCTTGGCGTGATAGCATCGGTCGGCTGCAGCAATCAGGATTCGCCGATCCGGCAGGACGTGAACGATCGGGCCAGGTCCGCGCGCGAAGCCATCGTTCAGCGGATGCAGCAGGGGATCGACGAGGGCGATTTCGCCCTTCCTGTCGAGGCC
>Ga0160433_100320_pt1 | contig 30006 bp, 29 predicted proteins | sample HID1972K_E0MG_FD_108235 | JGI IMG/M metagenome (GOLD analysis project Ga0160433, IMG submission 108235) | Enriched pill bug-associated microbial communities from UW Madison campus, WI, USA - HID1972K_E0 MG | ecosystem: Host-associated > Arthropoda: Insects > Digestive system > Unclassified ...
GGCGTATTCGTCACGTAATAGGCACAGGTGAGGAATAGAACTGGCTCGCTCCTCAATCAGAGGCTTATTTTTGTTCTTCCTGATCTGAGAGTGCAGGGAAGTGATCGCAAGCTGAATGCGCCTGTCCTCAGTATCCGGCTTGAACTGTTCTTTCAGGTTATTCCACTCTACCAGCATGTGATTTCGGAAGTGTCGCGCCTTGTAAATGTCCCTTGTACCTGTGCTTTTCCGGTACAGGCGCTTCCCGCCGAACATGTGGCGCATGTAAGCAGGAACATAAATTTGAAACTGCCATACGCCATCTGGCGAAAGATAAAGATACTCCTGGCCCTTGATTGTCATGAGACTGATCCTCTAAAATCTCGCAATCAAGTATCAATAATAGTTACTATGTTGATTCTCTGACCGTCGCGCTATGGAAAAATGAAACGGTGTTTCAGATTCCCTTCACCCGCTCCATATACTCTTCATCTAATTTCAAACCACGCATCACTAAAAGTGACCTATCGCTGCTTGAGTGAGAATCTTGATTTAACGCATAATAATTCAATGTTAGCATGGCGGACTGTATCCTGTATTTCATGGAGATGGCTATGCTGGACATAACAAATCTTGGGCTTTTTGCCCTGTCTGTTTTTCTTCTTTCCGTAACCCCAAGGCCTGATATGGCCTACGTGATAGGGCAAAGTGTGGCTAATGGTCGTCGGGCTGGGATTCTTTCGGCAACAGGCGTTGCTTTAGGTAGTTGCACTCACGCGGTGGCAAGTGCTGTGGGCTTAACTGCTCTGATAACGGCATCTCCGCTGATGTTTACAGTGATTAAATATGCAGGCGCTGCTTATTTGATGTATCTGGGAGGAAAGATGGTTTTGGGAACCTTCGCAAAACAAACTACGAATAACAGCGAAGTTGAACCTGTTAAGACTAAAGCTAATCTTACTAATCTGCTTTCTAAAGGCTTTATAACAACCTTAACCAATCCGAAGGTACTCTTGTTCTTTATTTCCTTCTTTCCTCAATTCGTTTCGCCTGGAGGCGAGCACCACACAGCCTCTTTTCTGATCCTGGGAATGACTTACGCGCTGATCGCATTTTTGACTGATTTAACGTTCGCCATACTTGCAGGTAGCGCCGCTGGTGCTGTCTCACAAAATCGGGGATTGCAGAAAATCCTGGATCGGATTGTGGGGGTTACATTTTTTGGATTAGGATTAAGGTTGGCTCTTACACGTCGTTAAAAATGAGGGGCATTGCGCCTCTCATATCATTTCTGTAAAGCCCCATAACGCCTGCTTAGTTTCTACTGCCTGGTCTTAAAGTCATTGTGTTCTATTTTTCGTTGTCCTAGGTGTCGAAGGTTCGCACTCCAATGCCACCGACTGAATACGAAAACCAATATTATCAACGGCTCGGAAGTATCAAGATTATCCGTGGCGATTCAGATTCCCATCATGCTTCACATGGATAATGACCCGGAATTTATTTCATTGACCCTGGCCGAACCGGCAGAAATGCATGCGGTTAAGCTGGAATTGATCAATCCAGACAAACCGATTAAAAGTGGCGTCCGGCCTATGTCAGTTGGTAATACGTCGCGCAACAGCATAGTTCATCAGCTGGGTTCAATGAGTGGATGGAGTGCGTTTTCGCACGCCAAGGCCAGTGATAATAGGAAATGTTCATCTCGTCTCTTCGCAAGAAGCTCCATGCCAACGGGTAAACCATCTTTTACCGCACCGCAGGGCATTGTCAGGGCAGGCAAACCGCTAATGGCTGCCAACTCGGGAGCACTGCCTGGAGGCATTTTTTCAAGACTTATGGGTTGACGGTTAACGGTGGGGTAAACAAAGGCATCAATACGGCCCGCTTCTGCCGCATGGTGAATAGCCTGATATAAACTACGCTGAAAGCGACGACCGCTAAGCCACTGTGGCGTTTTTAGGTGGTTCGTTTTTAGCATTTGTTCCAACAAGGGATAGAACTCTGCCAGGCATTCGCCGGAGGACATCAGTGCCTGGAGACTGGAGGGGCCGTTATGCTGAAGCGCAAACCAACCATTTATAGCCACCTGAAACTCATAGAGGCTTAAACAATCTTGAGATTTTACGTCTGCCAAAATGGGCAGGTCCAATTCAATCAAGGTTGCGCCAGCCATTCGAAGTCTGTCCAGGGCAAGATGCCAAACCTTACGCTGAGCTGTATCCTCGCCTTCCAGGGCGCTAATCACTCCCAAACGAACCGATTTTAGAGAAAGAGCTTCAGGCTCAATGAGTTGCTCGCCGTGGATAATGGCGTGTAAAAGTGCTGCATCTCTCACGCAATGGACCATCGGCCCGACGGTATCTTTACTCAAGGAGAGCGGGGCCACTCCCTCCAGCATAGTTCGCCGATATGCTGGTCGTAATCCCACCAGGCCAGTATAACTGCAGGGAATACGAATCGAACCGCCGGTATCTGTACCCAGAGCACCGTCAGCCATACCGGCCACGACAGCCGCGGCGCAACCACCGCTCGATCCTCCCGCTGTCACCGATGGTTTAAGAGGGTTGCGCACATCCCCACCCAGAGAGCTGCGGGAGCGAATGTCAAAAGCGAACTCAGACATATTCGCTCTGGCGAGAATGATTGCCCCTGCGGCCCGCAGACGCTGAATAACCGGTGCGTCGGATACCGCTCTTAATGACGAGAGTCCCTTGCATCCCAGGGTTATCGGCCAGGACGCGCAGGCAATATTATCCTTCACGATCACGGGTACACCATGGAGCGCCCCGGTAAGTGAGCCTCTGCGCCGTAGCTGATGGTATTGTTCAGCTATCGCCATCGCATCGGGATTGACGCCAAGAATGGCATTGAGGTGTTGATGATCGGTAATCGCCTGAAGTCGCTGGGCGACTTCTTCACGACAGTCAAGAGGGGGAATAAGCCTCATTGCGTGCATAAGGGAGTCCTGACGAAAAAAAGCGGCAGGCCCTGCAGCCTGCCTCTGATACCTGCTTAATCGCGCATGCCTGACGTAATGGCGTCAATATCCTGCGGATGCAGGCGAATTTCTGCAGCTCGACGGTGACCCTGCATGCCTTCGGTTCGGCTTTGACGAATGGCCGGTTCTGCGATCGTCGGGATTCCCTCCGCATCAATCCATTGATGGGTGCAAATTTTGACATAAGCTCCGACCCACAGTCCGCCCGTATAACGCGCCGCAGCCATTGTTGGCAGGGTGTGGTTCGTGCCGCAGCATTTATCCGAGAAGACAACGCTGGCATTCTGCCCAATAAACAGCGAACCATAATTGCGGATTTTCGCCGCAGTGGCGTGCGGATCGCGGGTATGAACCTGCAAATGTTCAGTTGCTATGTAGTCGGCAAAGCCAATCAGTTGTTCTTCCGTGTCGCAGACAACGATTTCCCCCTGGCGTCGCCACGCTTCTCCCGCCGTCGCCGAGGTGGGGAGGTTACCCAGTTGACGCTCAATTTCTGCAAGGGTACGGGTAGCAATATCCTGACTTGTGGTTGCCAGACCGACACGGGTATGGATGTCATGTTCCGCCTGCGCCAGGAGATCGGCGGCCAGAATACGAGGATCGGCGCTTTCATCCGCTACGGTAAAGATTTCGCTCGGTCCGGCCAGTGCATCGATACCGACTTTACCGAAGACCTGACGCTTTGCCTCGTTCACCCAGGCGTTGCCAGGGCCAACGATTTTATCAACCGCCGGAATACTGTCTGTACCCCACGCCATGGCGGCGATGGCCTGTGCCCCGCCGACTTTAAAGATGCGGTGCGCTCCCGCCAGGTGGCAAACGGCGATCATCGCCGGGTGTGCGCCAGGTGGCAGGCAGGCGATGATCTGCTCGCAGCCCGCAACGGTGGCGGGAACAATCGACATCACTGGCGCGGAAAGGATAGGGTAGCGTCCTCCCGGCACATAGCAGCCCACAGTTTGTATCGGAATAATGCGATGCCCAAGGTGCACACCCGGAAGCGTCTCCACTTCCAAAGGCAATAGGGTGGCTAATTGGGCTTGGGCGAAGCGGCGTACCTGCGAAATGGCAAATTCGCTGTCGCGGCGGGTCTGAGGATCTATTGTGGCCAGCGCCTGTTCAATTTCCTCGGCAGAGACTTCAAATTGTTCCGGGACCACCTTGTCAAACTTCTCTGAATATTCCCGCAGAGCCGCGTCGCCATCCTGTTTGACGCGGGCAATAATGGAACCGACAGTATCGGTAATGGAGCGTTCGGCGTTCTCATCCTGGCCTTGTGGACGCTTGATCCAGCGCACCTGATTCACGATTGTTGCAGCAGACATCATGCGTTCTCCATCTGACCAAGTTTGATTTGTGCCAGCAGGGCCAGGTGATCGTAAACCACCCACTCGTCGACAATTTTACCGTTTACAATGTGATAATGTGACATCCCCATCACGAACAGACGCTCCCCGGTCGGCTTGCCCAGCTCGCCATAGCCCAGGTGATGGCCTTCCATGATCCAGCGGATCGCCACTTTGACGCCGCCCTCATCGCAGGGGTTAGAGCAAATGTGCTGTGGAAGCCACGCGCCGTCAGGAATTATGCCAATCAGCGCCAGCGTCTGATGCGTTACTGACGCCACGCCGTAAAGTTCTTTCATCAGCGGACCGTGGTACTGCACGTTAGGCGCGTACACTTCTTTGATTTTTCCCAGCATACGACGGTTATAAATTTCATGCATCCAACGCAGACACTGCTCTTCGGTATCGGTATGCGCGATGGAGACATCGCATGCCACCTCAGGTGGATATTGGCCTAGCATGCGGCCATTTTCACCAATATCGGTGACACGGAAGCCCTTATCAAATTGCTCTTTCGCCATGTTCCAGGCGATTTCATCGGTATTCAGCCCCAGCTGTTTCATCATCGCCATGTTGTCACTGACTACCCACTCGCGATAAATCTTGTTCTCGTGGATCATGCAGTCTGCCACGGTGCGGGTAACGAAGGTGCGATTGGTGGGTTGGCCAAGATGGCTGAACTGTGTATGGCGTCCGGTACCGGTCACCAGATGAGAGGTATAGAACCCATCGACATCATTGCCGTTCCAAATAACCTGGGTCGCCATGCCACGTCGCTCGGGGAAGGCGACCAGCCGTTTCAACGTGTCCTGCACGACCTCTTCACGGGTATACAGCGTACCCAAAGCGTTATAGAGAACGCAGTTGTGTGTGTAGTGGGTATAAATTAAACCGACATCGCGTTCATCCCATATTTTATGGGTACAGCGTACAATATAGTCGACAATATCCGTATAGCACTCATCAAAGCCGCGTAATGATTGCGCCCGCGGGCGTTTTTCTGGCACTAAATCAATAAAGTCACGGCGTTCAATCTGTAATACCGGTTCGTCACGCTGAATTTTATTGCTGTTTTTCTCGGGTACTGCTGGAGCTTTATTGGTTGCTTCAGTTGAAGACATAGGACCTCCTGCATTGATGTTCAGATAGATTCAGACAATACGATCCCGCACTCATAAAAAATGAATGAGAGGTAAACGCCGCAATATTTTTTTTGCGGCTGAGAGTGAGACTGACGTTATTTAATGTTTATTGATTGACGATTTGCGACCAAATAGCTAATTCATCAATCCCTAAATATTCTCGAATAATTAATCCGTCACGTAATTCAATCTGGCTAATGCCAGTAATTGAAATCGGCTTGCGGGTCGGTGCGCCAAATTTTCCGTATCCGTCATGCCAGGTTAATAATGACCAACGCATGGAAATGCGCACCGGCTCATTGGCATCTTTACGCACAATCAGATGGTGCAGTTGGGTTTCGCTGTCGGCAAACGAAGCGCGATAGCCTGCCAGTAGCGCGCTGATTTCCGCTTCGCCGATGCCCACGCAGTGACCCGGAGCGAACAGCGTCGCGGCTGGATGATATAAGCCGGGAACCGTGCCACTATTGCCCCCAGCCCACATGGTCAGATAACGCTCGATAACGCCCGCGATTGGGCCATCAACATCATCACCTTCTGGCCCACCGGCCCAGCGGGCATCAAGAACTTCCGCCGTCGTGTTCTCCAGCCCCAGTTGCTCCCGCGCGCTGCCGAGGCTTAGGGCAAATTCGCGCATATCCAGCCCGAGCTGGGTGACGATGGCGGCGCGATCCTGCAACAGCCACTCCTGGCGAACCGCGCCATCGGCACAAATGCGATCTGCCCAAGTGCGTACCCAGATACTCTTGCCAGTGGGTGCGCCGAAGAAACCTTCCCCCTGATGGCGTATCGAGGCCATCGTGCGCTGGGAGGCGTAGTACTCCCCGCCAGGGGATCCGCTGCAGAGAATGTCTTCTGTCAGTACGCTGCGCTGGGGGAAGCTGTACATCGCCTCCAGCGTGTGGCGCATAAACTGTGACAGGTCAGTCAGCTGTTTTTCCGGAGTGATAAATACCACCGGCGTACCGTAGAAATCGGCCAACTGACCGATATCTTTTTGCTCCCAAACGACGTGCGTCAGCGTCAGAATAAACTGCTGGATAGAGTCGAACTGGGGGCTGAAACCAGGCAATCTGCTCATTTAACCTCCTGAGGCTGAAAAAGGGATACACCCTCTTTTTCGATGACGCCGCTGCGCGGTCGTCGGGTGGAGTGGCGTACGACCAGAATGCCCGGGACTATAATCTGCTCCGGCTCGATGGTGCCGCTCTCAATTTGCTTCATTAACAGCTCGACGGCGGCGTCAACCATCTCCTGAACCGGCTGGGAAACTGACGTCAGCGCGTAGGAGGGCCAGCCGGACGGGCCGGTATCATCATAGCCAATCACCGACAGCGTCTCGGGAATGTGCAGACCGAATTCATAGCGGGCGACGTCCATTACCGTGAGTGCCATGTGGTCGTTGGCGACGAAAATGGCGTCTGGCACGGGTCCCGTCGAAAAAAGGCTGTAGGCAGCGCGGATGGTCTGTTGGGTCTCGTAATCACCGTTGACCACCCGGACATCGTCAATACCATGTTCATGCAACGCCGCAAGATACCCGCGTTGGCGGGCGATGTTCACCGAGGAATCAGCCACACCGCCGACGTAGGCGTAGCGTTGGTGTTCAGCGGCGACAAAAAATTCGGCAATCTGCCGCGCCGCAGCTTCGTTGTTGCTGTTCACGCTGGAGGCCATCCCGCTTTCTTCGCTGCGGTTGAACAGTACGACCGGGATGCCAGCCGCCAGACATTCTTCCGAAAGATCCAGCGACAGGGACACCGATGCCAGCACGATGCCATCGACGCGGTATTGCATGATCTGATCGAAAATGCGGTCCACGTTGCCGTCTCTGTCACCGACAAAAAGCAGCAGGTGATAATTCAGGGTATCCAGCTTACGCGCCAGCGTTTCGAGGACCTGCGGATAGAACTGGTTTTCGAAATAAGACACCACCACGCCGATAATGCGCGACCGGGCGGTATTGAGTGAGCGGGCGATCGCATTCGGGCGATAGCCAAGCTCTCGTGCAGCTTTAAGCACTTTTTCACGTGTCGCTGGGGAGATGCTTGCCCCGGGCGTGAAGCTTCGTGATACCGCGGACTGCGATACACCCGCTAGTTGCGCCACCTGCTGCGAAGTGACCGCTGCAAAACTCTTACGTTTCATTACCCCAGTTCCTTATTTTTGCGCTTCCCGCCGCCGTTTGCCTCAGGGGTTAACCCGCTGTGGCCCGTTGAGAAAGGAGGGCGTTTTTTATACTTACACTATCTTTGCATGCGTATGCAACAGGATAAATTAATTTTCTAACAATGATAACTGTGTCACTTTACAAAATTGAAACCTTTTCGTAACTTGAAATCTTGAATACGTATTCATCGAAATATTCATGCCGTCAACGATACCGGGCAAAGGGAAGAACAACCAGAGGGACAGAGCCGGTAAATGCCGTACTTGACTGGTTCTAACCCATTTATTCTCAGAGGTTCACAACCATGTTTCGAGCACTGTTGCGCCGACCTGAAGCCCGGCTCTTTTTCGTTATCAGTATTCTTTTTTTCATCTGTATCCACAGCATTGACGCGTTTCTCGCACCGATGATGCTGGAGCAGGGCATCGAACCTCAGGTGATGGGTGTCATCATGGGGGCCAGTGGTCTGGCTACCCTGCTGATTCGCTTCCCGTTGGGGATCATCTCTGATGTGGCAAAAAGCCGCAAAATATTCATTCAAATCAGCCTGCTATTACCGATTTTTACCTGGCCTTTAGCGTGGCTGGATCCTGGCCCGGTCACACTGTATCTGGCAAAGGCAGCAGATGGCGTCACCGCCGCCACGTGGGTGCTATATAACATCTTGTTTATCCGCTACTTTGATCGTAAAGAGGCCCCGGCAGCCGTGGCGCTGCTGGCGCTGGCAGGGCCAGTAGGGGTATTTATCGGTAACTGCATCGGCGGTTTACTGATTCACTATTTTGACAACAACATCGCATTTTTACTCTCCTGCGGAGCTGGATTGCTTGCGCTGCTGCTGACCACCCGAATCAACGATGTGCACGATCCGTTGCAGGCTCCCACCTTGCAAGCCTGTATCGCCGGGGCGCGAAAACAGCTCGGGGACCGTTCCGTGTGGATGATCGGCCTGTTGGCCACCATTGTTATCCTGGTGCCATTCGCCACCCGCGATACCCTGACCCCCATCTACGCCGAAAAGCTTGGCGCCCGAGCGGGGATCCTGTCACTGCTGAGTAATATCCACCTGATTTTCTACGCGCTTGCCATCGCGCTGTGCAGCACGGTTTTCTATCGCCGTTTCGGGGTGATGAAAACGGCCGTTGCCGGAATTGTATTACAGATATTTTCCACGCTTGGCATCCCGTTTACCGACAATATGTACCTGATCTATGCCTTGCAAGCGTTGGCAGGTTTCTCTTTCGGCATGGCCTTTGCCGCCTTTATGTCACTTAGCGTGGTCAATACCTCCACGGATGAACAGTCCACCCGAATGGGGCTTTTCCAGACCATCTATTCGCTAGGAATGTTTATTGGCCCGGTGATCATGGGCGTAATGCTGCAGCATATTAATCTGTCGTCCGGCTATATTTTTATTGCCGTACTTTCGATTGTTGCCGCCGTTATGACACCTCTCTCCGTGCGGTGGGTGAATAACCGACAGATTAAGACCGCATCTGATTTATCCACGAACGGGAAACTCGCTCCCGCCCGCGATAGATAATTTTTTCACAATGCATTCTTTCCTCCTGTTCTAACGGGAGGAGCGCTCACGTTTATTTTTTTAACAGGAGTACGTCATGGCCTATGCCTTAAAAACCAGTAAGCCGGTGCAGGAACGTCAGGAAGCTCAACGTCAAATAAGAGAAACCGTGGAGCTTATTCTCGCGGATATTGAACATCGAGGGAATAAAGCGATCCGTGAATTGTCGATTAAATTTGATCACTACGATCGTCCGGATTATCGCCTGAGCGATACTGAAATTAATCACTGTATACGGCAACTGAGCCGCCAGGATATTGCAGATATTGAATTTGCACAGGAACAGGTATTTAACTTCGCCCGCCAGCAGAGAGCTTGCCTGCTGGATCTGGAAGTGGAAACTCGTCCCGGCGTGATTCTCGGCCATAAAAACATCCCGATCAACGCCGTCGGCTGCTACGTCCCGGGGGGAAAGTATCCCTTACTCGCTTCGGCGCATATGTCGATCATTACCGCCAACGTTGCGGGCTGTTCGAGGATCATCAGCTGCGCCCCACCGTTTAAGGGACAACCGGCACCGGCCATTGTCGCCGCCCAGAAGATGGCAGGAGCAACAGAGATTTATGCTCTGGGCGGCATTCAGGCTATCGGGGCTATGGCACTGGGCACCGACACGCTTGCCCCGGTGGACATGCTCGTCGGGCCGGGTAATGCCTTCGTAGCCGAAGCAAAACGGCAGCTGTTTGGCCGCGTCGGCATTGATCTGTTCGCCGGGCCGACTGAAACGCTGGTGATCGCCGATGAAAGCGTGGACGCAGAAATGTGTGCCACCGACTTGCTGGGTCAAGCGGAGCACGGTGTCACGACCCCCGCCATTATGCTGACCAATTCGGAAAAGCTCGCCAGAGAGACAATGGCCGAAGTGGAACGGTTGCTACTAAAGCTGCCTACCGCCGATATCGCCCGTCGCGCCTGGGAAGATTATGGAGAGGTTATCGTCTGCGACAGTTACGAAGAGATGCTCAAAGAGGCTGACAGGATTGCCTCCGAGCATGTGCAGGTAATGACCGACCGTGATGACTGGTTCATGGCCAATATGACGAACTATGGCGCGCTCTTTTTGGGACCGCGCACCAACGTGGCTTACGGCGATAAGGTGATTGGCACCAATCATACGTTGCCGACGCAGAAAGCTGCCCGTTATACCGGCGGCCTGTGGGTCGGTAAATTCATGAAGACCTGCACCTGGCAAAAGGTGGTGAGCGATGAAGCCACGACGGAAATCGGGAGCTACTGTTCGCGCCTCTCTTTACTGGAAGGATTCGCCGGGCACGCCGAGCAGGCCAATATCCGCGTGCGCCGTTATGGCCAGACGGATGTGCCATACGCGACATCAGCCCCCGTCAGAGAGAAGGTGTAATCATGACGCTTCCGCGCACACCGTCATTCTCCCTGCAGGGCAGAAGGGCGCTGGTCACCGGCGGCTCTAAAGGGCTGGGTTTCGCCTGCGCGGTCGCGCTGGCGCACGCCGGGGCAGAGGTGTGGATCGCCGCCCGTAACCGTGACGATTTGACCCACGCAGTCGATCTTGCTGCAGGCGGAGGGTTGACGTTGCATCCATTGGAACTGGACATCACCGCGTCACAGAAAGTGCAAGAGATGCTGAGCCGACTTCCGGTGATGCATATTCTGGTGAACAGTGCCGGACTGGCGCGCCATCAGCCGTTCCTGGAGGTCAGCCCAGAGAATTTTGATGCGGTGATGGCGCTCAATCTGCGGGCGACCTTTTTTATCAGCCAGCAGGTGGCGCGTCGCATGAGCGATGAGGGGGTCGAGGGCTCAATCATTCATATCTCGTCGCAGATGGGGCACGTCGGCGGATCGCAGCGCAGCGTCTACTGTGCGTCAAAGTTCGCCCTCGAAGGACTGACGCGCACGATGGCACTTGAACTTGGCGAGGCGGGTATCCGGGTGAATACCCTCTGCCCGACGTTTATCGAAACCGAGTTGTCGCGTCAGTCGCTTAACGATCCGGATTTTCGCTGCTTTGTGATGAGTAACATAAAGTTGCCGCGGCTCGGAAAGGTAGAAGATGTCATGGGGCCAGTGGTGTTTCTCGCATCTGACGCTGCGGGAATGATCACCGGGAGTGCACTGATGGTTGACGGTGGGTGGACCGCGACATGATCTCATGTATTGAAAACAGCGAGGTCCCGCTAGTGCTAATTGGCGGCACGCTCTGCAACGCCCGTCTCTGGCAGCCGTTGATCGATCGCCTGAACGTGTCGGCGGTCATCTGCCTGACGCTCTCCTGCGCCGATTCAGCCCCAGAAGCCTCCCGACGTTTACTGAAGGTGTTGCCACCGCGCTTTCTCCTCGCCGGTTTCTCGTTAGGGGCTATCGTCGCGCTACAAATGGCCGCCGATGCGCCTGAGCGCCTGGCGGGGCTGGCGCTGATGTCAGTTAACCCTTTAGTAGACCTGCCGAAAAATGCCGAAGTTAGACGGGCCGGTGTGCAGGCGGCGCACGTGCAGGGGCATGGTGCATGGGTTTCTGACACCCTGTGGGAGAGTTACGTGGCACCGACCAGCTTAAGCAACCAGACATTGCACGACATCTTGTGCCAGATGGCGCAGGACACCGACAGTGAAACGTTTTCACGCCAGACGGAGATCGCCATTAGTCGCCGCGATAACCGCGACGCACTAAGCTCGCTCGCCTGCCCGGTGCTCATCCTCAATGGCGAGCACGACCCTATCTGTACCCCTGACCACCACAGACTGGCCGCTGAATCTGCGGCAAACGCCACCTGGCTTACCCTAAATTCAGCAGGGCACTTCTTTGTGCTTGAATCACCGGACAACACCGCTGCCCTGCTTCGACCGTGGATGATGGAGTCACTGAAATGCGCGTAAATAACATCAAACAAATGCTGGCGGAAAACCGCCCAATCATCAATGGCTGGCTGGCAATTCCGTCCAGCTACAGTGCCGAAATTATGGGGCATCAGGGCTACGATGCCGTGACCGTCGATTTGCAGCACGGAATGATTGATTTCGCCAGTGCGTTGACGATGCTACAGGCACTCTCCGCCACGTCGGTTGTGCCGCTGGTTCGTGTCGCAGACGGCAACCCCGCGCAGATTATGCGGGTGCTGGATGCTGGCGCATATGGGGTTATCTGCCCGATGGTCTCCACCGCTGAACAGGCGCAGCGCTTCGTTTCGGCCTGCCGCTATCCTCCGCAAGGTATTCGCTCCTTTGGCCCGGCGCGTGGCTTACTGTATGGCGGCGCCGACTACCCCCAGCACGCTAACCGCGAAATTCTGACCCTGGCAATGATTGAAACGCGGGAAGGGCTGACTCATCTCGATGCGATCCTCGATACCGAAGGGCTGGATGGCGTTTTTATTGGGCCGAACGATCTCTCTCTGACGCTGACCGGCGCTGCCAGCGCTGAATCCACACATCCGGAGATGTTGTCCGCGATAGAGTTAGTCGTCAGCCGCTGTCGCGAGAAGAATAAAATCGCCGGTATTTTCTGTACCTCTGGCGCTGCCGCTGCACAGCGTATCGCCGAAGGGTTCAACTTTGTGACCCCCGCGAACGACGTGATGCAGTTGGGGCGCGCGTCGCGCGAAGCGATTGCGCTTGCTCGCGGTAACGCTACCCCTACTACCGGCTCGTCCGGTTACTAACAGGAGCTGTTATGAAAGCAATTACCTTAACCTCTGATCAGGCCCGTAGCCGCCTGGTTGCGCCTGAAGACATGGTCTCCTGCAATCTGGCCTTCATCGACTGCAAATTGCCGGGATCGCACCTCAAACAGAACTATTCTTTCATTGGCCCAGGCGTGACACAGTCGTCTGCGCAGGTGGTGAATATTCCTGAGCCGCATGGATTTAATATCGGTGCAGCGGCGATGCCGAAAGGGGTCACCAATAACCTGCACCTGCACTTTACCGCCGAGGTATTTTTAATTCATGAAGGGAGTTGGCGCTTCCGTTGGGGTGCCAATGGTGAGCATGAAGCGGAGTTTAGCGCACCTGCTATCCTGACAATTCCGACCTGGATTTTCCGCGGCTTCACCAATGTCAGCAAAGAAGACACCTGCGGCATGGTCTATACCGTGCTCGGGGGAAATAATACCGGGGGGATTATCTGGCACTCGTCGATCCTCGAGGCTGCCAGCGAATGTGGGTTATATCTGAACAAAGACAACATGCTTATTGACGTGAGTCGAGGTGACACGCTGCCGGAGAAATCGGCGCTGCTGGCGCCACTTGCTGCGGAAGAAATGGCCACGCTGCGCGACTATTCTGAGGAAGAGATGCGTAAGCGGGCCGTAACAGGTGACGAGCGGCGCTGGTCATCTGAAGGGTTGCTGGATGCTGTACTACCAGGTCACGGCGGAGAAATTGCGCCGGTAATTGGCTTTGGCATTTCGCAGGATCGTCACAGCGCGCCACCGATCATTCAGCCGCACGGTTTCTCGGTGGAGTGGCTGCGTATGCAGGCTGAGCATCAAATAGGGCGCCATTTGTGCCTGGATATTCAAGTGCTCATGGTCTTTAAAGGCACCCTGGAGGTGACCTGGAATCAGGCGGGGGAAGAGGTGAGTATCATCGCTCCGGAACGTTCGGTCGTCTCTATTCCTGCCAACAGCTGGCGCCGCTACCGCGCGGTGGAGGCTGACGTGGAATGTATCCTCACCACCCAGGGTGATCATCGCAAACGTCTGTACTGGGACGAGACTATTTTACAGCAGGCGAGGGATTTAAATCGCGGTCTTGATCCCGATGGCTATGTCAGTAAGCTTGATATCCTGCCAGTCACCGCCCGAAGGGCGGGTAGCAGGCTAGAGCGGCTGGTCGAAGAAGAAAACTGAGTTGTGTGGCATCGGGCTGGCGCGAGTTGTCCAGTCCCATGCCTTGGTTGCCCAGCACATGGGGTCCTCGACCCTCTACAAACTCGAATGTTGTAAACGTATAGTAACAACACAGTAAGCCAATCTGCTTTTCGCTATTAGTTGTAACATGCCATTAGATACTTCAAATGGGAATGTTATGCCTTTAGTACGCACCATTATTTACTTTCTTCTTGCTGCTGTTCTGGCCAGTGCTGTGTTGTTCGGTTTGTGGCTCGATGTGCATGTTCTGCAAGATAAACTCGGCGAAATATCCGTAACCGAAATACTTCAGGAAGGCATGCTTGCGCTGATAGTAGGGATTCACTTCAAGTTAGTGAATGACTCCGCATTCATGCGAAATTGTAATCTCCTGATCGGTGGTTTTTTCCTTGCGATGCTGATTCGTGAACTCGATGCTTTATTCGATTTCATCTCTCACGGAAGCTGGGTATGGTTTGCTTTAATCTCCTCCCTCAGTGTGATGGCTTACACAGCAAGACATTACCGCAAGACATTGGCTGAACTTTCACGCTATCCGCTTACGCCTCACTACGGAATGATGATTTCCGGGTTGCTGTGTATTTTAGTCTTTTCAAGATTATTCGGTATGCACGCGCTATGGGACTCGGTGCTCGGAGATGAGTATCTTCGGGTTGTGAAAAACATGGTCGAAGAAGGGGCTGAGTCGTTCGGTTATACGTTGTGCCTGACCTCAAGCATCGCTTATTACTTCTACCAGCTGAGATCAGAGCGTAGTTTGAACGAGCCATCATCAACGGCCTTATAGAAAGTAGGGGGCGTTGCGTCCCCTGATGCGCCCGGAGGTTCACCAGCTTCACGTCTGGCACTCAGTAAGCGCTAACCCAACGCCAGCCCAGCGCTACCGTTGCGCCGACGATAGTGGCAATCGCCGCGAGGTGCATCAGAAAGTCTTCCGCGTGCAGATGCACCGGATGGCAAAACGTCAGCAGCGTGAGCGCCATCGCCGCCACGCCAGTGCCGGATAGCGCCAGGCTGCGCAGCGGGTTTAGCGTGCGAGTCCGGCGCAGATAGCCAATCACCAGCGCTACCATCGGCACGCTGACCGTGACCATAAACGTGTAGCAATGGGTGTCATGCAGGCTGTTGGTCGACAGCGGCGGGTGGCCGATATTCACCAGCACCGACCCCAGCCAAACCGTTGCCAGCGCCAGTAGCCAGCGCATTTTCAACGGCCGACGCCCGGCAATACTGAGTGTGAAGGCGGCAGTGATCGCCAGCCATCCAAGGATAAACGCCAGCCCCATCTGCGCCATCGCCCACGCGGCACCCGGTTGCGACCAGTCGGTGGCGGTGCGCTGAAGCAGCAAGCTTGCCAGGGCACCCGCAGGCAGGGCCAACAAGACCCAGCTTGCCACGCGCCAGCGTATCGGTGGGGCGCGTTTCACGGGGGCTGCGCTTCGGCTGAGTTTTTCGATTAACGCCTCATGACTGTCCATGATGGGCTCCATAACGACGAAGATTGTTCAATGCCCGGTGTAGCAGCGATTTGACCGCGCCGACCGTCAAATTATTGGCCTGAGCGGCTTCGGCGAGGCTCATTTCCTGCAAATGCACGTTTTCCACAAGCTGCCGCTGGCGGGCGGGCAGCTGGTTTAAAAACCCGTCTAGCTCCTCGCCAACGTCCAGCATGTCGGCCTTCAGCGCCAGCGCGTTGTCAGGCACGTTCAACGTTGCCTCATCCTCTACCACTTCCCTGCGCTCGCGACGCCCGCGACGGCGCAACGCATCAATGGCGCGGGCCTGAGAAATCGCCATCAGCCACGGCAGAAAAGGGCTTTCGGGATCATAGGTATGACGGATTCGGTGCAGGGTGAGCAGCACGTCCTGAATCACGTCTTCGGTCAGCACCTCGTCGTCCACCTGTTTGCGGACTATCGCGCGGATGACCGGCACCAGCGTCTGCAACAGCTGCGTATACGCCTGCCGGTCACCTGCCTGGGCACGCGCCATAAACGCGGGCCACGCGTCGCGCGGGACTTCCACCTTACCCATATTCCGCCTTGCTGCTTGACGCCGGAACGTTCTGGCGCGCCGCTGCTGCGGAGATCACGCCTTTTTCCCGGCCGCCTGATTAAGAGCGTTGACCACAATGTTTGGGGTCAATACTTGAGGCAACACTTGCGGTGCGCCGCCGTCGGCAGGATACACCACGTACATCGGCAATCCGCCCTGACCGAACTGGCTGAGAGCGTCATCGACATCAGCATTAAACTTAGTCGAATCTGCCACCATATACAGCGTGCCGGTGCGCGCCAGCGCCGCTTTTACCGCTTGGGTCGACAGCGAAGTTTTGTCGTTCACCTGGCAGGTGATGCACCACGACGCGGTAAAGTTAACGAATATGGCCTTACCGTGCCCGCGCTGTTCCGCCACGGTTTGTGGCGTCCATTTGATTGGCGCGGTGCTGACGGCGGTTTCGGCGGTTTCAATCGGCGTCATCACGCTCGGGAGTGGCAGCAGAATCGCAACCAGCAGCGCAGCAGTGACGGCGTACATCACCCGATAACCGCGTCCGGCGAGATGCCGACGCTGGGCAATCCCATACAGCCAGGCCGCGAAACTCAGCGCCACCGAACCGGCCAGCAAGGTGCCAAGTGCCGTGGTGCCAGCCTGTTGCGCCAGTACCCACACCAGCCACGCAAATGCGCCCAGCATCGGAAACGCTAACGCATGTTTGAGGGTATTCATCCACGCTCCCGGGCGCGGCAGGCGTTTGGCCAACGCCGGGAACAGCGAAATCAGCGTAAACGGTGCGGCAAACCCCAGCGCCAGCGCAAAGAATATCGCCAGCGCAACGGCCGGTGGCTGAACCAGCGCGTAGCCGATAGCGCTCGCCATAAATGGGGCTGAGCACGGCGTGGCGACGATAATCGCCAGTGCGCCGGTCAGCGCCGAGCGGACAAACGCGCCGCGTCCGAGGGAAATTTCCCCTGCACGCTGGAGCGATAAACCGACTTCAAACACGCCGAGCAGATTCAGTGCCGCACCGAGAATCACCAGCGCCAGCAGGGCAATGACTAACGGGGACTGAAGCTGAAAGCCCCAGCCAACCGCCGCGCCACCGGCCCGCGCCGCCAGTAATACTCCAGCCAGCACCATCATGGTGGCGATAACCCCAAGCAGGAAGCCGAGGCCCTCGCGGCGGGCGCTGGAGAGATCTCCGTCATGGCGGATCAGGCCGAACGCCTTCAGCGAAATCACCGGAAATACGCACGGCATAAAGTTGAGAATAATGCCGCCTAAAAAGGCGGCGAACAGGGCGGTTAGCATAGCGCGTCTCTATTTTGCTTTCGGGAGTGCCCGCTCTCAGGAGTGCGACTGGGCGTACTGTTTCACCGCATCCATGGTTTTCTGGATGTGGGCTTCCGGGTTGCGGTCGGTGTAGCTCAGCAGGATTTTGCCGTCCGGCGCAATCACAAACGAGGTGCGGTCAGACAGCGTTTTACCGCCCATCTGCATTTGCGTCTGGTACTCCGCGGCGACTTTCGCGCCAGGATCGGCGGCGACAGTAAATTTGTCACGGCATTCCAGCTGGGAGAATTTCCCGACCTGCTCGACGTTCCCGGCGGTAACGCCAATCACCGTGGCACCCAGCTTTTTAAAATCATCGGTAGCTTCAGCAAAATCATGGGCTTCCAGCGTACAGCCTTTGGTGAATGCCGCCGGGAAGAAGTAGAGCACCACCGGGCCTTTTTGCAGCGCCTGCTGCAAAGAGAAGGTCAGCGGTTTGCCTGCCAGCGCACCTTGCAATTGGAATGTTGGCGCCTGGGCACCCGCCGGAAGGACGGCGTCGGCGTTGAACGCCATCAGCGAAAGGCCGAAGGCCGCGGCGGCGGTCAGCAGAGATAAGCGATGTTTCACAGCAATCATGGTCAGCTCCAGTCACGTAGGGAAAAGGTCTTCTCTTACAGTTCGCCGGAGATGATGAAAAAGTTACGCGGGAGTAAAAAAATTGTGGGCGAGGGCGTTGGGGGGGATTAAAAAGCGTGCCGTCGGCATGAAAGCCAGGCGGCACAGCCTTTGGAGTGACTTAGTGCTGAGGTGCCTGTGGCAGGTTATTCAGCACGTCCAGCGCCTCTGACGGCAGCGTGAGCGCGGCGGCAGCGAGGTTCTCATTCAGGTGTCCGAGTGAAGATGTGCCTGGGATCAACAGAATATTCGGCGAACGTTGCAGCAGCCAGGCCAGCGCGACCTGCATCGGCGTCGCGTCGAGGTTGGCCGCAATGTCGTTGATTTCCCGAGATTGCAGCGGCGAGAAGCCTCCAAGGGGGAAGAACGGTACGTAGGCAATGTTCTTCGCCGCTAGGCTGTCAATCAGCGCGTCATCGTGACGATTCGCGACGTTATAGAAGTTTTGCACGCAGACGATGTCGGTCATTTTCATGCCATCTTCGACCTGTTTTGCGGTGACGTTGCTCAGACCGATGTGGCGAATCAGACCCCGGTCTTTCAGCTTAATCAGCGTTTCCAACGGTTCTTCCAGCGAACCTTCTGCGGGACCATGCGCACTAATCATGCTGCGCAGGTTGACCACGTCCAGCACATCCAGACCGAGGTTACGCAGGTTGTCTTCGACCGCTTGCGTCAGCTCTGGCGCAGACAGCGCGGGCAGCCAGTTTCCCTGTTCATCACGACGGGCGCTGACTTTGGTCACAATGGTCAATTCTTGCGGGTACGGATGCAGCGCTTTTTTGATCAGCTGATTGGTCACGTGCGGGCCGTAGAAATCGGAGGTATCGATGTGGTTCACGCCGGCGTCGAGCGCAGCCTGCAGGACTTTTACCGCCATCTCAGGGTCTTTCGGTGGGCCAAACACGCCCGGACCGGCGAGCTGCATCGCGCCGTAACCCAAACGCCAGATTTCGCGATCGCCAAGAGTAAAGCTGCCGGACTGTTTAACGCTGGACATATTAGTTTCCTCATAATGGCTTTATCGGGTAAGTGTAAACCGATTGCCTGAGGAAAGTAGGTAAGAAAGTTTAACTGAATGTGCGGCAGTCGCCTGCCGCATCAGAGATTAGCCGAAGAACATCACCGAGACGCAGAGCAAACCGACAATCAGGGTGATAAAGCTGCCAACCGAGCGATACGGTTTGAGCGCCGGGATCAGGTAGGTGGAGAGCGTTGGCATGATGAACAGGATCATCGCAATCAGCGGGCCGCTGATGGCATAAATCATCGAGATGGCGTTCGGGTTAATGCAGCACACCACGAAAGTCAGGGTCGACACCAGCAGAATCGACGTCGCGCGGTTAAAGGCGCGGCTTTTACGAATGCCCGCCTGGTTCAGCGTCGCCCGCACGATTTCACTCGCCCCTTCAATCACACCAAAATAGGTGCCGAGGAACGATTTCGACATCGCCACGATAGCCACAATAATACCAGAGACGGCCAGCCAATGCGGTGCCGCAGGCATCATCGCCAGGGCGGAAAGAATCGTCACACCCTCGTTTTTGGCGTTGGTGATGTAACCTTCTGGAATCGCCAACAGGCAGCTGATAACGAAGAACAGCACGCTCAGGCAGATGATGAGATAGGCAACCCGCATAATTTTTTTGCATTTATCCATTGCCTCATCACCGAACTTTTCGCGTCTGTCGATGGCGAACGTCGAGATAATTGGCGTATGGCTAAAAGCGAAAACCATCACGGGGATTGAGACCCACACCTGATGCAATGTGTGCGGGGTGAACGTCAGCTGACCGCTGAACATCGCCGGTTGCCAGGAGCCCGTCAGATACAGCGACAGGAACAGGAAGTAGCCAATCAGCGGGAACACCAGAAAGCCCATCACTTTTAACGTTGCATGGCGGCCCATCAGGAAAATCAGGTTCAGAACCAGCACCACCGCCAGACTGACCAGCATCCGCACGCCGAGCGTCACCGTGATATGCCGAGCCAGCTGTTCAGTAAGGGAGTTGGTAATGGCGACCGCGTAAATCAGCACCACCACGAAGAAGGCGATGAAGTACAGGGCGGTGATCAGATTGCCGATTTTCTTGCCGTAGTAGTGGTTCACCGCGCCGGTGATCCCGACGTTGGCAGGCAAGTTTGCGGAGAGAATAAAACGACACAGCGCGCGGTGCGGCCAGTAGGTTAACGGCCACGCGACCAGGGCCGTGATCAGGAGCACCATCGCTCCTGCGGAGCCTAACTGAATCGGTAGAAACAAGGTGCCCGCACCCACCGCAGTGCCATATAACGCGAAACTCCATAGGGTTTCGTCTTTTGACCATAATTTTGACATTTTTTGAATATTTAAACCGGATAACTAAAAAACAGCGGCGAGTTTACCTTATTTCAATCAGGGCGGGGGAGGGAGAATTGGGGTTAGCCTTTTCAGGTAAAATGAATGTTATATGACGGGAATTTCCTTTGTGATAAAACTCACTTTTTTTAAACAATTACGATAATTGTTGATAACAATACTCTACTATAGCGCTGATTATTTGCGCTGAGGTCGGGATGAAAGACGTCGTTATCGTAGGTGCAGTTCGAACGCCCATTGGCTGTTTCCAGGGCGCACTGTCGCGCTTTACGGCAGTAGAGCTGGGAAGTGTGGTGGTGAAAGCGCTGGTGGAACGCACCGGACTGGACCCTTTGGAAGTGGATGAGGTGATCCTCGGACAGGTGCTGACGGCAGGCGCCGGGCAAAACCCTGCGCGGCAGTCCGCAATTAAAGGCGGGCTGCCCAATACCGTTTCTGCGATAACCATCAACGACGTTTGCGGCTCGGGCCTCAAGGCGCTGCATCTGGCGACCCAGGCTATACAGTGCGGTGAAGCCGATGTGGTGATTGCCGGCGGCCAGGAAAACATGAGCCGCGCGCCGCATGTACTTACCGACAGCCGCACCGGGGCGCAGTTGGGTAACAGTCAGCTTCTCGACAGCCTGGTTCACGATGGTTTATGGGATGCCTTCAACGACTATCACATGGGCGTGACGGCGGAAAACCTGGCGCGTGAATACGGCATTTCACGAGAATTGCAGGATGCCTGGGCGCTCAGCTCGCAGCAGAAGGCACGACGGGCGATTGATTCCGGCCGTTTCCGTGATGAAATCGTACCGGTAGTCAATTTGCAGAAAAACGGGTTGGCTCAGGTGGTGGATACTGATGAGCAGCCGCGCACCGACGCCAGCGCCGAAGGGCTGGCGCGTCTGATGCCGGCGTTCGATACGCTCGGCTCGGTCACTGCGGGCAACGCATCGTCCATAAATGACGGCGCGGCGGCGGTAATGATGATGAGTGAATCCAAAGCGATAGCGCTTAATCTGCCGATTCTCGCGCGCATTCGCGCCTTCGCCAGCGTCGGCGTTGACCCGGCGTTAATGGGCATCGCCCCGGTTTACGCCACGCGTCGTTGTCTGGAGCGCGTGGGCTGGCAGCTGAACGACGTTGATCTGATTGAAGCCAATGAAGCGTTTGCCGCGCAGGCGATTTCGGTCGGCAAAGTGCTGGAGTGGGATGAAAAACGGGTCAACGTCAACGGCGGGGCTATCGCGTTAGGCCATCCGATTGGCGCATCCGGCTGCCGTATTCTGGTCTCACTGGTGCATGAGATGATCAAGCGCGATGCCCGCAAAGGGCTGGCCACACTGTGCATTGGCGGCGGGCAGGGCGTGGCGCTGGCCGTCGAGCGCGATTAACGTCTCCTTTCTCGATTGCCCGGAGGCGCTTCGCTAACCGGGCCGACAGCATTTCCCTTCCTGAATTAACTCTCTGTTTTTAATCTTATTTATGTAATCACCGTTACGGGCTATAACCCCGGAACGTGATCGCTTTTGCATTTCTGATATTTAAATGCAGAAAAAATGAAACGCTGTTTTATTTGTAATTGAAAAGACTCTGGCAGAGGGCTAAGATGGCCTCAACAGAAAAGCAAAACCGCTTTTCAAAATGAATCACTCTTGCTGGAGGTTAACGTGGACATCAGACAAAGCATCCACAGCGCGCACGCCAAAACCCTCGATACTCAGGGCCTGCGCAACGAATTTTTAGTTGAAAAAGTATTTGTCGCAGATGAATACACGATGGTTTACAGCCATATCGACCGCATCATCGTGGGCGGAATTATGCCGGTCGCCAAAACCGTCTCCGTCGGTGGCGAAGTGGGTAAGCAGCTGGGCGTCAGCTATTTCCTCGAACGCCGCGAACTGGGCGTGATTAACATTGGCGGGCCGGGCACCATCACGGTCGACGGCAAGTGCTATGAAATCGGCCATCGCGATGCGCTGTACGTCGGCAAGGGCGCGAAAGAAGTGGTGTTCGCCAGCGTCGACCCGGCAAAACCGGCGAAGTTTTACTACAACTGTGCGCCAGCACACAGCACCTTCCCGACCAAAAAAGTGACGCCTGCCGATGTGGCACCGGTGACGCTGGGCGATAACCTCACCAGCAACCGTCGCACTATCAATAAATACTTCGTGCCGGACGTGCTGGAAACCTGCCAGCTCAGCATGGGCCTGACCGAACTGGATCCGGGCAATCTGTGGAACACCATGCCGTGCCACACCCATGAGCGCCGGATGGAAGTCTATTTCTATTTCAATATGGCTGATGACGCCTGCGTATTCCACATGATGGGACAGCCGCAGGAAACGCGCCATATCGTGATGCACAACGAGCAGGCGGTGATTTCACCGAGCTGGTCTATTCATTCAGGCGTGGGTACTCAGGCGTACACATTCATCTGGGGTATGGTCGGCGAAAACCAGGTCTTCGATGATATGGACCACGTTGCTGTGAAGGATCTGCGCTAGGTCGCGGACAGCCAATAATCTTGCCTGTCTGAAACAGGCGCGAAATGAATAAGGACTTACTATGATTCTCGACACATTCTCACTGGCAGGCAAAGTCGCGGTGGTCACCGGGTGTGATACCGGTTTAGGGCAGGGCATGGCGATTGGTCTGGCAGAAGCGGGCTGCGATATCGTCGGCATTAACATTGTCGAACCGACCGAAACGATGGAGCAAGTCACCGCCCGCGGCCGTCGCTTTCTGAGCCTGACCGCCGATCTGCGTAATATCGATGGCATTCCTCAACTGTTGGAGCGCGCGGTGACTGAGTTGGGTCATATCGATATTCTGGTCAATAACGCCGGTTTGATTCGTCGTCAGGACGCGATCGAGTTCAGCGAGAAAGACTGGGATGATGTCATGAACCTCAATATCAAAGCCGTGTTCTTCATGGCGCAGGCGGCGGCGAAACACTTCATCAGCCAGGGTAACGGCGGAAAAATTATCAACATCGCCTCCATGCTCTCTTTCCAGGGTGGGATCCGCGTGCCGTCTTACACCGCATCGAAAAGCGGCGTGATGGGCGTCACCCGTCTGCTGGCCAACGAATGGGCAAAACACGGCATCAACGTGAATGCGATTGCGCCGGGTTACATGGCGACCAATAACACGCAAATGCTGCGCGCCGATGAACAACGCAGTGCCGAAATCCTCGACCGCATCCCCGCTGGCCGCTGGGGTTTACCTTCTGACCTGATGGGGCCGGTCGTATTCCTGGCTTCCAGCGCCTCAGACTACATCAACGGTTATACCGTCGCGGTAGACGGCGGCTGGTTGGCGCGATAAGGCCTCAGATTTTGAATGATAGCTCCGCTGAATGGCGGAGCTTTTTATATTCATGTGTGAAATATAATTGGTGCTAATCGATTAACGGAATTACGCTCACTTTCTTCACCACCACGCCGTTTTTCCTGAATGACGGGAGAATGCCATTAATACAATTAAGCGGGTTTATCAACTACGTATTTGCGTAGGTGTCGGCTAAAGCCCAGAATAGCAGGGTGCTAGCCCTGGAATAGGATACATTAGTGGATTTTCTGCAATTAAAGGTTTTCAGAAAATTCTTATAGGGATATATTGGATTAAAATTACCTCTCTACGCAATGATCCTCACACTATGTCAATCATGGATATTAAACCGCAATCGGACGCTATTATTTCCTTTCCCCGTCCTGACAACCTTCCTGCCAATGGGCAAGAAATCGATCTTCTGGCAATCGTAGACATCCTCTGGCGCGCGAAAAAACGTATCCTGGGCACCGTCTTTTGCTTTGCTCTGATGGCGCTGGCGATGAGCTTCTTTCTGCCTCAAAAATGGACCAGCAGCTCGGTGATCACCCCGGCCGAACGGACCCAACTCGTTCCGCTCAACACCCTGATCGCCACGGTGCAGGTTTTGGGCGTGGACGTGAAAGTCGACAGCGGCAGCATTTTTAATCTGTTTATCAAGAAATTTAACTCCTCCGTCATGCTGGAAGAGTACGTGAAATCCTCGCCGCAGCTGATGAGCCAGTTCGAAGGGGTCGACGTTGAACCCGCTGAGCTGTATCGCGCGGTGGTGGCGGTCTCTGAGAAAATGAAAGCCGTGGATGATGCGAGCAATAAAAAAGAACCCGCGACGCCGTATCACTCCTGGACGCTCTCTTTTTCCGGCCCACAGCCTGAAGAAACACAAAGTATTCTTGCCGGTTACATGAAATTCGTCGCGGATAAAGTGGTTAAACAGACCATGATGAATATCAGCGAAACCGTGGCGATGAAAATCCAGGTTGAAAAACAGCGTCTGGAGCTCGATCGTGCGAAGCTGGAATATGAAAAAGAGACCAAAATAAAACGCCTGAATTATTCTTTGCAGGTGGCAAAAGCTGCTGGAATTAATAAGCCGGTGTACAGCAATGGCCAGACGATAAAAGACGATCCGGATTTCTCAGTGACTCTCGGCACCGACGGGATCAATAAGAAGCTGGAAATCGAAAAAGCCATGAGCGATGTCTCCGAGCTGAATGCCGAAATTCTGAACCGTGAATATCGCTTAAAACAGATTGAGCAGCTGAATATTCAGAACCTTCAGTTCCCGGTTGTTAACTACCAGCTGGCGCCGTCCTTGCCGGTGAAAAAAGACGGTCCAGGAAAATCGCTGATTGTGCTGCTGGCGGCGCTGCTTGGCGGGATGATGAGCTGTGGCGTGGTGCTGTTCCAGCACGCTCGTGAATCTCGCGAAGCGCCAATGCTGCTCGAGGAAAAAGTGGCGTAAGCGCACGTTACCGGGTTCTATCTAAGGGGTGACAGGAAAGAGGAGAGAAATCTCCTCTTTTTTTTATGACAGAAAATCTTCACGTACTGGCGTAAACGTATCGAGCAGGACGCCCGCTTTCAGGCACACACAGCCATGCATCACGTGGGGCTTTTTGTAGAGAGTATCCCCTGCACGAACAACCTGCGTTTCCTCGCCAATGGTAAATTCAAATTCGCCGGACAGTACGGTAGTCAGTTGCTCATGAGGGTGATTGTGCATCGGGCCTACGGCCCCGGTTTCGAAATGCACTTCTACCGCCATCATTTTTCCGCCGTGCGCCAGGATCCGGCGGCTCACGCCGTTGCCTAAATCTTCAAGGACGGTGTCTTTGTGCTGCACAAACATATTGGGAACCTCAGAGTGAAACGTTGTTTCATTCAACTTATCGCAGCCTGCCAGAAATGGAAACTTCTATATGGAGAAGTGGAAAGTTGATCACATCTCTGTTTCACTGTCGAAAACACTGAAAAGGAAACGCGATGAAAACGATTGGCCTGCTTGGCGGCATGAGCTGGGAATCGACGATCCCTTACTATCGTCTTATTAATGAAGGGATCAAGCAGCGCCTGGGCGGTCTGCATTCGGCGAAGATCCTTATGCACAGCGTTGATTTTCAGGAGATAGAAACCTGCCAGTCATCGGGTCAATGGGATAAAGCGGGTGAGATCCTTGCTGACGCGGCGGCAAATCTGGAAAGTATTGGCGCCGAAGGCATCGTGCTGTGTACCAATACCATGCACAAAGTGGCCTCCCACATTGAACTGCGGTGCGGCGTGCCGTTTTTGCACATTGCTGATGCCACCGGGCGCGCGATTGAAAAGCAGGGCGTTAAGAACGTGGCGCTGCTGGGCACGCGCTACACCATGGAACAGGATTTTTATCGGGGACGCCTCGAGCAGGCATTTTCGCTGAACACGGTAATTCCTGATGCCGATGAGCGCGCCCGTATTAACCAGATAATCTTTGAAGAGCTGTGCCTGGGGAAATTCACTGAGGCCTCACGCGCTTACTATTTACAGGTGATTGAACGTTTGGTCAGTGAGGGTGCAGAGGGTGTCATTTTTGGCTGTACCGAAATTGGCTTGCTGGTACCGACAGAACGCAGTCCTGTTCCCGTGTTTGATACGGCGGCGTTGCACGCCTCTGACGCCGTCGACTTTATCCTGTCCTGACACGGTTGAGCGTCTCTTCCAAAGGCGTGACCAGCGACGGCACGCCGTTTTGCAGATGCGCGATAAACGCATCGACAAGCGCGGAGCCGGGGCGATGCAGCGGGCGAATCAGGCTCACGGTGAAAGGGACGTCTACGCTAAAACGGCGGATCGCAATCCCACTGTTATCCCCGCCGTAAGCATAGTCCAGCGCGGTAAAGGGGTTGACGACGGAAATCCCCACGCCCGCCCGCACCATCGCGCAAATCGATGCCGCGCTGTGGGTTTCCACCACCATCCTTCGGTGCACGCTATGTTCGGCAAACAGGCTGTCGAGCAACTGACGATAGCTGTCCGTTCTGGACAGACTGATGTAATTCTGGCCTTCAAAATCCTGCGGCGTGAGGACGGTTTTCTGCGCCAATGGATGCGCCGCAGGCAGCACGCAGACTTCATTCATACTCAGCAGCGGCGTACGCTCGGTGCCCGGCGGCGTGTGCAGCGTTTCTGTCAGCCCTAAATCGTGGCGCTGGGCCGATAGCCACTCCTCCAGCAACGGTGACTCCTGCGGGACAATTTGTAGACTGACGTCCGGATAGCGTGCCAGAAACGGTTGCAATAACGCGGGTAGAAAAGACTGCGAAAACACCGGCAAACACACCACCGACAACTCGCCCTGACGAAATTCACGCAGACTTTCTGCGGTACTGAGAATTTGGTCCAGCCCGTACCACGAACGCTGTACCTCTTCGAACAGCCGCAGCCCTTGCACCGTCGGGTGCAAACGCCCGCGAGTGCGCTCAAACAGTTTGAGGCCCAGCACTTTCTCAAGCCTGGCAAGTTCCCGGCTGACGGTTGGCTGGGAGGTGTGCAGCATCGTCGCGGCTTCCGTCAGGTTGCCAGTGGTCATCACCGCATGAAAAATTTCGATGTGGCGCAAGTTCACGGCGGGCATGGCAATTCCTTTCGTTACGTTATCTATATCAATTTTGCATGAAGTCCGGATAAAACGATATTTTTTATTCGACTGGCGCTGTGGCGTAATCGAGTAAAAGCGAATACACCGGAGCCCACCATGCCACGCCCACTGAATACGACTGATACCGATCTTAATGCCGAAAACCTGCTGCGACTGCCTGCCGAGTTTGGCTGCCCGGTATGGGTTTACGATGCGGCGATCATCCGCCAGCAAATTGCGCAACTGAGTCAGTTCGACGTGGTGCGTTTTGCGCAGAAAGCGTGCTCCAATATTCACATCCTGCGCCTGATGCGCGAGCAGGGCGTGAAGGTGGATTCCGTTTCATTGGGTGAAATCGAGCGCGCACTGGCGGCGGGATACGATCCTGAGACGCACCCGGACGACATCGTATTCACTGCCGATATGATTGACGAGGCGACGCTCGCCCGCGTGGCCGAACTGAACATTCCGGTGAACGCCGGTTCGGTGGATATGCTGGCACAGCTCGGGGAAGTCTCACCGGGCCATCGCGTGTGGCTGCGTGTGAATCCAGGCTTCGGCCATGGTCACAGCCAGAAAACCAATACCGGCGGTGAAAACAGCAAGCACGGCATCTGGTACAGCGATTTGCCCGATGCGCTGGAGGTTATTCAGCGTTACCAACTGACGTTGGTGGGGATTCACATGCACATCGGATCCGGCGTGGACTACGGTCATCTGGAGCAGGTGTGCGGCGCGATGGTGCGTCAGGTTGTTGAGTTTGGGCAGGATCTGGAAGCCATCTCGGCCGGTGGCGGCTTGTCGATTCCTTACCGTTATGACGATGAAACCATTGATACCCAGCACTATTTCGGCCTGTGGAATGCCGCGCGCGAGCACATTGCGAAGCACCTTGGTCACCCGGTGAAACTGGAAATTGAGCCGGGCCGTTTCCTGGTGGCGGAATCCGGCGTGCTGGTGGCGCAGGTGCGCAGTGTGAAAAACATGGGCAGCCGCCACTTTGTGCTGATCGACGCAGGCTTTAACGATTTGATGCGTCCGTCGATGTACGGCAGCTATCACCATATTTCCGCTCTGGCGGGAGACGGTCGCGATTTATCGCAGGCAGCGTTGGTTGAAACCGTGGTGGCTGGCCCGCTGTGTGAATCTGGCGACGTATTTACCCAGCAGGAAGGCGGGAAAGTGGAAACACGTGAGTTGCCGCAGGTGGTGCCGGGAGATTATCTGGTGCTGCATGATACCGGGGCGTACGGTGCGTCGATGTCCTCCAACTACAACAGCCGTCCGCTGCTGCCGGAAGTGCTGTACGACAACGGCAGCGCGCGGCTTATCCGTCGTCGTCAGACCATTCAGGAACTGCTGGCGCTGGAACTGTTCTGATAAAACGGGCCTGTGGTGACCGATTCGCGCAGCACCAGTTTTCCGGTGAACGGCGGCAGGGTTTCGATAGGCAAATCGTTTGCGAGTTTAATGGCCTGATCGATAGCGGTCGTTATCATGTTGTCGATAGGCAAATAAACCGTTGAAAGCCCCGGCTCAAGCCATTTTGCGCTGGGGGCATCATCAAAACCGAACAGGGAAATATCCTGCGGAATTCTTAATCCCGCCTGATGTAACGCCTTCGACGCCCCTAACGCCATATCATCGTTACAGGCAAACAGCGCGCTGAATGTCACGTTCTCATCCAGCAGCTGCTGGCATAGCTCGTAGCCGCGCGTCATCCCCGAATCGCCGTATTTCACTTTGTCAGGATCCCAGGCGATGCCGTGCTTTTCCAGCGCGCTGCGGTAGCCCTGCAAACGTGCTTTACCGGTTGGCGTGTGAATAGGCACGGTAATACAGGCGATATCACGATGGCCCTGAGAAATAAGATATTCCACCGCCTGAAACGCGGCGTCCTGCTGCTCGAAGAACACGCAGCGATCGCGGGCCTGACTGACGTCGCGGTTGATAACCACTACCGGCATGTCGATAGAGTTAATCAACTTCATGATCGCCTTTTCGCTCATAAAACGGGTATAGAGCACAATGGCGTCGCACTGGCGGTCGGCGAGCATTTGCACCGCCTGTTCTTCGCGCTCCGGCGTGTCGTGACCGTCGGTAACGATAAGCTGTTTACCGTGGGTTTCCGTCTGACGTGAGGCCTGTTGCAGCAGGCGTCCGAAGTAAAAACCATCAAACGTCGAGACCACCAGGCCGATGCTGTTACTGGTGCGATTCGCCAGGGAACGCGCTAAAAAATTCGGGCGATACCCCAGTTCTTCCATGGCTTTATACACCTGCTTGCGGGTGCTTTCTTTAACCTGACCTGTGCCGTTCAGTACGCGGGAAACGGTCGCTTTCGACACGCCAGCGCGTAGTGAGACATCCAGCATTGTTGCCATTGTTGATTCCTGATACGCCATGATGGTTGCAGTTTATCACAGACATTCAGGGGCATATCTTCTGCGTTCGTTACAAATAACCATCGCGATCACGCTTTTGACAGCGCTTCGCTGAAATACCCCTGCAAACATTGCGTGGTATGCCAATGTCATAAATTAGTCTTTATTTGGAATACCACATTGCTCTGTGAGACCTCAGTCACAGAACTTTGTCCGACACATCGCTATTTTTGGTATGCCAAATGGACCAAGGCTGTAAACCCATTTTGATAAAAGCCCACATTTGAGGTATCACCCTTATGGCATTTCA